>Ga0299906_10000051_pt1 | contig 111704 bp, 83 predicted proteins | sample RVTome_14_FD_200259 | JGI IMG/M metagenome (GOLD analysis project Ga0299906, IMG submission 200259) | Soil microbial communities from uranium-contaminated site in the Upper Colorado River Basin, Wyoming, United States - RVT145D125 (version 2) ...
TCGGCTTCTTGTTGTGATACGCGGTCTCATCGGCGCCGTCCACGTCGCCGTCGTCGTCGAGATCGGCCCGCGGGTCCCAGATCGACCCGTCCTTCGCGGCGGCGAACCGCGAGTCGTCCGGCGTCGTCGTCATGCGGGTGTCGTTGTTCATGTCGCCCCGGCCGCACAGCTCGCGGATCAAAGGCCGGCCGTAGGGGTCGTAGGCGTAGCGCTCGCGGATGGCCCCGGCGCGGTCGACGAGGACCCGCACGTTGTGCATCCGGTCGGTGACGAAGTAGTACGGCCGATCGGTGTCGTCGTCGTACATCATGAGCCGCTCGTCCACGTAGCTGACCCCGTGCACGTAGTACCGACTGCGGGGGCCGTTGCCGGTGCCGTTGTCGGCGTATTCGGCGAGTTCGCTTGCCCTTGACACGACCGCGAACGCCCGACGTTCGCCCACTTCGCGGTCGGCGACGCTGTCGCCCGTCGCGTCAAGGGTTGTAACGCCGTCGAAGAAGTATCGCGTGGTGATGCCCAGGGCGTCGTTGGTATGGGCTATTCTACGGCCCAGGGCATCCCAGGTAAACCCTTGACGCGACTGCGAACGCCCCGCGTTCGCCCACTTCGTGGTCGGCGACGCTGTCGGCCGTTGCGTCAAGGGTTGGAACGTCGTCGAAAAAGTAGCGCGTGATCGTGCCAAATGGTTTCGAGCCAGCCCGCAAGAGATCGCACGCATCGGCGTTTTGGCCACCGACCCAGCGTGACGTAGACGATTGGACGAAATCAACCCGCACTACGATTATGCGTCCTCAGTGAGGATTCACCGCAACTGCCCTGGAGAATTCCAGCAAACGTATCGCCGGGAATCATCGTCCCACACTCCGGACAGATACCGCTCTGGTTTCCAATAAGACAATAACCACACTTGCCGCATCGAACAGAGTGCTTCTTTCTTAACACTAACCTCAATACAATCCTTAACTCTTGGCGCCAAAAACAAACTGCCAAAAGGAAACTTGATGATGCTGCGAACCAGAGAGGTAGCACATATAGCGATCCCCTAACCAACAGTATCTTATCAGTCGCTTGATCCGTCGGCGTATAGTCGATCTGCTCGATCCTAGGCCAGGTGGGCCCAGCTGCGAGCAACACCCGCAGCTCCGAACTCACTAATCCGTCCCTTCCGTGAATCCAGCCATATCGTGTACCACTGATGAAATCGTAACGAAATACATCCGCTGGCGTCGTCGTGAATGTCAATCTCCCATCAATGAGGCCAAGCCTTAGCTTCGGATGAACATAGCCAACGTACCAAATACAATTGATGATGGATAGGAGTGCAAATAGAATAAATATTCCAAGGCTTAGGATCCGAACAGAGGAACGCGCGCCAGATCGCAATACAGCGCTCAATGGCCTCACAGTCCTCTCTTCAGCCCCCGTAGTTTCTATTTGGCTCAAAATACTAAGGCCTCGGTTCACATAAGACATCATAAGTGCTCTGATCAGGACGGCGGATTTTGCAAGTTGTGGAGCCGCAAGTTATTAATCCGTGGTGTTGAGGACATGGATTTTGTGCAACTCGATATCCAAGGTTCCACAGCGCTTGCGAAAAAGGGCAAATACAGAAGGTGCAAGTGTTTGCTAGGCCCATTGCATCTAAGAGGCGAGTGGGTTGCAGTCCCAACAGAACATAAGTTCCGGTATTACTTGGTATCTCTGCTGTGATCTCATGAGTTTGCTCGCTGGAATTCGGCTGTTCATCGTTTGATTCAATTATCGACTTAAGAAAGTTTACTGTCACTGTTGAGTAAACTAGCGGATCCCTCGTGGTCCACTGTCCTCTTTGGACATCCGCGAACCTCGCCCGGTGATGATTGAGCGCCAGGGCGAGCTGTTCCGAGGTGGCGTTGGCGGCGGTGTCGAGGGCGAAGTGGGGCACGCCCTGGAACGCGTAGGGGTTGTCGAAGTCGCTGAAGGCCTGCGAGACCGTCGGGGCGGACATCACGCTGCTCCAGGTCGGCTTCTTATTGTGATACGCCGTCTCGTCGGCGCCGTCCACGTCGCCGTCGTCGTCGAGATCGGCCCGCGGGTCCCAGATCGACCCGTCCTTGGCGGCGGCGAACCGCGAGTCGTCCGGCGTCGTCGTCATGCGGGTGTCATCGTTCATGTCGCCCCGCCCGCACAGTTCGCGAATGAGCGGCCGGCCGTAGGGGTCGTAGGCGTAGCGCTCGCGGATGGCCCCGGCCCGGTCGACGATGACCCGCACGTTGTGCATCCGGTCGGTGACGTAGTAGTACGGCCGATCGGTGTCGTCGTCGTACATCATCAGCCGCTCGTCCACGTAGCTGACCCCGTGCACGTAGTACCGACTGCGGAGGCCGTTGCCGGTGCCGTTGTCGGCGTATTCCACGAGTTCGCTTGCCCTTGACACGACCGCGAACGCCTGGCGTTCGCCCACTTCGTGGTCGGCGACGCTGTCGCCCATCGCGTCAAGGGTTGTGACGCCGTCGAAGAAGTAGCGCGTGGTGATGGCCAGGGCGTCGTTGACATGAGCTATTCTACGGCCCAGGGCATCCCAGGTAAAGGCCGCCTTCCGCGTCGTGTCGGTGCTGTCATAGACGCTGGTCAGGTCCTTGACTCAGGGCATCGCCGGTCGCAATGTCACGGGAACATGGCCTGGCACGTATACATTCTTCGATGCGCCGACGGAAAGTTGTACATCGGCTCGACCGGCGATTTGAGCCAGCGTCTGGCCGATCATTGTAGCGGGCGCTCCCGATGGACGGCGGCACGCTTGCCCGTGGAACTCGTCTATTACGAATCGTGCGAGACGCTGGCTCAAGCCAGGCAAAGGGAGCGTTCTCTAAAGAACGGCCGAACGCGCCGCAAGAAGATTGACCAGATGATCGCGGCCTTTCCAGCCGCAAAGATCGCTCCCTTCGCCTGAGCCCTGTGTCAAGGATGGTGGTCGTAGTGATAGACGTAGGCCAGGTCGCGGTTGACGGAGTGGCCGGTGAGCTGGTTGCCGGCACCAAGTACCGCTTATCAGTCTCGCGGACGACGCTTCCACAGGCGCATCCATCTTTTGTCGGTTTCTACGCGCAGCTCCTTGTCCAGAGCTTCACAACGGTCAGGGACGTCGAATCTAGAAAAAATCAGCGCGCTGAAGAGCGCCTCTCGGCGATCGAGCTGCATTAAACGACGGTCAATTGAACGGCACTCTGATAGCGATAGCCAACGAATAGGCGTCCAAACCACCATCGCCGGCAGATTAGCCGCTCGCACCAAGAACGGAACTTTCTTTACGCGCTCCCAGTGGCGCTGAAGGCTCAGCATTACTTGTTCGTCGAACGCACTATCTAACTGAGCATCGGTGGTCAGGAGGCAGATCCAGGCAGGTCTAGGCGTGTTCTCGTTTAATATCCCAATGTCACAAGCGTCTTCGTAAGGAATCGAGAAGCTCTCGCGAAAATATGGTGTTCTGCTCCTAGCGTATGGCCGATCGGTAGCACGAGTTGAGAATAGGCCTCCTATCCGGCTGGCCCACGTTGGGAGTGTACCCCGATCACCTTGATTGCGTTCTCGCCACGTCTCAATCGCCGAGAACGGTTCTTTGCCAGGTTCAATCGCCAAGATCAGTCCAGGTCCCGTTTGAACGCCTTCACCGTAACGAGTTTGGAAGCGGCATATTTGAATATCAACCCAGCGTTGAAGTTTTTCCGTCGCCTGTACGTCGTTACCATACAATGCGAAGTCGCCGGTAATCGTTTGGAGGTTTCTTGCAGCGAGTTTCTGCGGCCAAGCTCGAGTTGTGGATTCCTCTCCGGGCGTGATGCTCGTTGAAGGACCGCAACTTGATAAGGAAAAGGCAACGCAAGTGATCAAACGCATAATCTCTGAAGTCATTGAGTCACCTACCAATCAAAAGTCTAAGTATCGCGGCAGGACAACATCAAGCAGGGCATGACAGAGGATTTGGTTTCCGCAGAATAAACAATACCCTCCCGACTCACCACACGCGGGTCCGCATTGGTCAAGATGACAGTCAATAAATGGCCACGACGAACCAAAGCAACAATGCCAGGAGGGTTGAAATCCATTGACCGTTTCTCGGATACAGGTTTGCCCTGGATGAAAAGGCAACCAATCGGTAGTCCAATCATAGCACCACTCATTGATTAGTCCTGAGGAGTCAAGTCGAACCACTGGGTTGGCCGCTGCGAATTCATACGAGTCGTCCGCCCCAACGTTGTCAGTAACAAGAGATAAGACCGACCACGAGGGGCCAAGCTGATTCAGTAGCTTGACAAGCTGAAGTGGTTCACGTGTCGCCATCGCGGCGAGTTGCGCCAGCATTTTCGGCCCATCCGGTCCACCACCAAGAGAAAACGCTTGTGGCAATGCGTGGCTCTCCAGCCAATCCGAGTGCCGCAAGGTCTTCCTAGGATGTTCGCTGGGCGCAGATGTGTTGAGGACCGAGTTATTGTAAAAGAGCGGATCTCTTGTGGTCCATCTTCCGACCTGCACGTCAACGAATCGTGCCCGATGATGATTCAGCGCGAGGTTGAGTTGTTCCGACGTGGCGTTGGCGGCGGTGTCGATGGCGAAGTGCGGCACGCCCTGGAACGCGTAGGGATTGTCGAAGTCGCTGAAGGCCTGCGAGACCGTCGGGGCGGACATCACGCTGCTCCAGGTCGGCTTCTTGTTGTGATACGCGGTCTCATCGGCGCCGTCCACGTCGCCGTCGTCGTCGAGATCGGCCCGCGGGTCCCAGATCGACCCGTCCTTCGCGGCGGCGAACCGCGAGTCGTCCGGCGTCGTCGTCATGCGGGTGTCGTTGTTCATGTCGCCCCGGCCGCACAGCTCGCGGATCAAAGGCCGGCCGTAGGGGTCGTAGGCGTAGCGCTCGCGGATGGCCCCGGCGCGGTCGACGAGGACCCGCACGTTGTGCATCCGGTCGGTGACGAAGTAGTACGGCCGATCGGTGTCGTCGTCGTACATCATGAGCCGCTCGTCCACGTAGCTGACCCCGTGCACGTAGTACCGACTGCGGGGGCCGTTGCCGGTGCCGTTGTCGGCGTATTCCACGAGTTCGTTGACGCCGTCGAAGAAGTAGCGCGCGGTGATGCCCAGGGCGTCGTTGGCTCTTGACATCCGCCGCGGCGGACGTAAAGGGCAAGTATGCGCTATTCTACGGCCCAGGGCGTCCCAGGTAAACCCTTGACGCGACGGCGAACGGCCGGCGATCGGTCGGCGAATCAGTCCAATGCCACGACCCAGGCATCCGGCAGCGAAGCGACAATTGACCGGCCGAGGTTTGTCCAGCGCCAGCATCGATCCAGCACGGGCCCGTCGCTCGTGACGCAGACGCCGGGATGCGCTCGGGCGCAAAGAGCTTGGCGTCTTCCGGATGGGGACCGCGGTGTCGGCGTTTGTCGGGCATCTCCGATTCTTCAACATACCGCAAGCGTGGCCGCGATCAACGGTACTGGTATTATTTGCGTCGAATCCAAGGGGAGCATCGCCGTCTCGGCGGTGCGAAGGGCCTCGTCGCACCGGCGAGACGCCGATGCTACCCAAACGATACCGATACCCGATCAACAACGCCGCGAATGCGCAGGCGGTTCATCGCCCGGCGGACTCGCGTTGATCGTTGGCACCGCGTCGGTTAGCACTATCGGCCATGACGCCGACGTTCTGGACGACCCTGTCGATCATCAACTATATCGCGGTGGCGGCGGTCATCCTGCGCATTCTGATACGCGGCCGCGAACCGCGGGGCATGATGGCCTGGATCCTCGCGCTGCTTCTCCTGCCCGTGATCGGGCTGATTCTTTACGGACTGATCGGGCACCCGCCGATTCAGCAGAAGGTCCGCAAGCGCCAGCGCCGCCGGCGGATGATCGCCAACGACCTGACCCAGCACAGCAACGCCGCCCTGTCGCGTCATGACGTGATGGACGACGCCGAGCTCGAGGGGCCGCAGCGGTCGCTGATCCGTGTGGCGACGCGGCTGGGGGGAACGGTGGTGACCGGCGGCAACGACGTCGAGATCTACCACGACGCCGAAGCCGTCTTCCTGGCGATCAGTCTGGCCATCGAGGCGGCGCAGGAGCACGTCCACATGCAGTATTACATCTTCGCGAACGATCAGACGGGCCGGGCGATACGCGACCTGCTGGTCCGTAAGGCGCGCGAGGGCGTCGAGGTTCGGCTGCTGCTCGACGCGGTCGGCAGTTGGCGGCTGCGGCGGTCGTTCACGCGTCAGATGCGGCGCGAGGGAGTCAAGGCGGCGTATTTTCTGCCGTGGGGTCTGACCGAGCGACGGTTTCACGTCAACTGCCGCAACCATCGCAAGCTCGTCGTCGTGGACGGGCGGACGGGGTTCACCGGCAGCCAGAATATCGGCGACGAATACCTCGGCCGGCGGCGCAAGTATGGGCCGTGGCGCGACACGCATCTGCGGCTCCGCGGGCCGAGCGTCGCCCAGTTGCAGGAGGTCTTCGTCGAGGACTGGTATTTCGCGACGCGCGAAAACCTGACCGAGGACCGCTATTTCCCGATCGTTGGGGCGGCGGGGCCGCTGCGCGTACAACTGGTCCCCAGCGGGCCGGACCGGCGGCCGGACGTCATGCACCAGTTGCTATTCGCGGCGGTGTCGGATGCGCACCACGCGGTGGCGCTGAGCACGCCGTATTTCGTGCCGGACCGGGCGATGGTCCTGGCGCTGAAGTCGGCGGCGTATCGCGGCGTGCGCGTGCGGCTCTTGATTCCGTCGGACTCGGATCATCGGTTTGTCCTGTGGGCGGCGCGAAGCTATTACGCCGAGCTGATCGAGGCGGGCGTTGAAATCTACGAATACGACGGGGGGATGCTGCACTCGAAGGTGGTTGTGATCGATCGGCGCTGGGCGATGGTCGGCTCGGCGAACATGGACGAGCGGAGCTTTCGCCTGAACTTCGAACTGACCAGCGTCCTTTACGACGTCGGCCCGGCGCAGCAACTCCTGGCGGACTTCGACGACCTGCGCGTCCGCTCGCGCCGCGTCCTGATGGGCGACATTCGCTCGTGGAACATGCGTCAGGACATCCTGGCCGGCGCCGCCCGACTCGCCGCGCCGCTGCTGTGAACGGTCAGGCCGCCACAATTCTGCCGTATGAATCGCTGGCGTGTGCCGCAATGAGACAGGCCCAGGGATATTTTCAATCCCTGGGCGCGGTCCGCAATGTGCCAGACACTGTTTCAAGACTTGTGGAACCGGCTAATAGCCGGTTCGCACCGGCCGCGGCGGGTGCCACCATGGTATTCGCGCGACGCCTCTTGGCGTTCTTAGACGCAGCCAAATCCCTGCGCTGGCGGAGTGCGCTTCTCGCTCTTGTCTCAGCGGCGGAACGCTCGGCCGAATCGGCTGGGCGGTCGGGAGCGCGACCAGGTTCTGCCGATCGTCTGTCCGCGGCGGCCACTGTCGGCGGTGACGGTGGCGCCGGAAGTCGCGCCGCTTCGGGGGTTGGCGGCGAAGCCGCCGGCGCCGGCGGATCGCGTTCGGCTGCCGAGGGCCGAGCTGAATCCGCCGCTGGATGAGTAGCTGCCGTCGCGGCCGATGGTGATGTTCAGCGTGCTGGCGGCGGTGGGCAGGAATCGCCCGCCGATCGCGGTACTCGTCGAGAACGTGATACCGTTGCGATCGACGCCGAACGCGGTGCCCCGAGCCAGCGAGACATTCCCGCTGCGCGCGTCGGTATTGGCGTAGCCGCGGCCGCCGCCGTTGTACGCGGCGTCGGCAATGGCCGTGCCCGGTCCGAAGCCGTTGTGGGTCACGTTGGCGCTGGACGACGCCTCGCCGGCGACCGCCGCGCTGCTGAGCAGAAGGACCGCCGCAGTTGCAAGCGCGAGCGTCATGCCTCTTCGCGCTCGGCTGATCGCACGGACTGACGCCCGTGGCTCGTTGTGTGTCGTTCGTCGTTTGCTATTTGTCGTTCTGGTTTTCATCGTGATGTCCTCCCGGATCCGGCCGGCGGCGAAGGTCTCGCGGCCTCCACCGCCGACCGGCGCTTGTTCAAATCGTGTCAATGGATCTCCATGTTGTGTCCATACGCTTTGTCAGGGTCGCACGTCGACCATTACGGCGTCCGACCGGCTGCGCCCGAACCGATGAGCGCGGCTCACGGCGGTCACGTTGGCCGATGCCCGGCGGCGCGGTCCGCTGAAACTGACGCCGAGACCGTTGCTCTGCGCCGAGCCGAAAAAGTCCGCCCCGGCATGTGCCCGGACGCGGCTGTCGGCCACGCCGCCGAAGGTGTCGGCGAGTGAATCGCTGACCGCCACGGCCCGCCCGCCGAAGCGGCCGTCGGATGTCGCCCGGCTGTCGCTGGTGGCGATGCCGAAGCGGCTCAGGGCCGAGGACGACGAGGCGCTGTCGGCGAAGCCGAAGTAGCGGGCATTGGCATCGGCGACGCTGTTGCTGATGGCGACGCCGCCGATGGTGGCGGCCGTGCTGTCGCTGACCGCGTTGGCCCGGCTGCCGAAGGCGCCGCGGGCCAGGGCCCGCGAGTTGCTGACCGCCAGGCCGCCGTCGGCGATGGCGATCGAATCGGATCGGGCTCGCCCCCAGCGGTTGGCGAAGGCCTCGGAGTTGGCGATCGCCCGTCCGCCGTTGGTGGCGGCGGAGATGGCCGAGGCGGAGGCGTTTCCGGCGGCGACGGCGTTGGAGGTCGCGTGTCCGCCGTTGGAGGCGATGGAGGAGGCGACGACCTGGCCGGCCTCGGCGATCGTCGTCGAAACGAGCAAGGCGAGAAGCGTGGGGATGCATTTTCGTACCATTGTTCAATCTCCTTATCGTGGCTGCGAACGGTTGATCATCGGTCCGCCCATTGCCGGCGTGCGGAAGTTAGGGGGATAGACACGCGGGGCGGCCGTGCGTTAGGCGGCGGCGGGGATCGTGGTCTGCAAGGGCTGAAATAAGCAGCATTGGCGGCGTGAGCGCACGGAGTGTATTGCGTTACGCGGCGGCTTTGGAACCGGGGCACACTTGTTATGATCTCCACTCCGAAAGCCACCCGCGAATTACGACAGGTGATACAACAGTGAGGCAGAGCCCATTCAATCCCAGGCCCGTGACGCTGGAGGGGCGGTTCGTGCGGCTGGAGCCGATGTCGGCGGATCACGCGGAGGGTCTGTTCGAGGCGGGGCGGTTCGACGAACTTTGGACATACATGTCGGTGCCGCCGTGGCGAACGGTGGACGACGCGCGCCAATGGATGAGCGCGGCGATGGCGGCGGCGGAGGCAGGCGATGCCGTGCCGTTCGTGACCATCGAGCGCGCCGGCGGCAGGGCGGTCGGATCGACGCGTTTCTTCGACATTCGCCGCGCGCATCGGGCGCTGGAAATCGGTCATACGTGGGTGGCGCCCGCGTTCCAGCGGACGGCGATCAATACGGAGGCCAAGCTGCTTCTGCTGGGCCACGCCTTCGACGAACTGGGGGCCTTGCGGTTGCAGTTCAAGACCGATGCCCGAAACGTGCGCAGTCAGCGGGCGCTGGAGCGCATCGGGGCGTTGCGGGAGGGCGTCCTGCGACGGCACATGGTCCTGTGGGACGGATTCGTGCGCGATTCGGTTTGTTACAGCGTGATCGATACCGAGTGGCCGGCGGTAAGGGCGAAGCTGGAATCGATGTTGCGGCGAGCATAGGGGTCATCAGCGCACCGTCGCGATCTCTCCGATCAAATATGTTCGGCGAAGTCGAACTCGCGATGGCGAAACCAGCGCCAGCCGAGGACGACGAGCAGCAGCGAGAGGACCGTCGCGTAGAGAAGCGGTAAGTCAAACGGCCACCGGCCGAGAAGCAGACAGTCGCGGTAGGCGCGGATGATCGGGGTCATGGGATTGAGCTGGATCACGATCCGTTTCCATCCGGCGGAGGCGTCGAGGTGATAGACGACGCAGGTGACGAACATCCAGAGCTGTACGAGCGAGCGGAAGATGAAGTTGACGTCGCGGTAGAAGAGATTGGCCATCGATAGGATGAGCGATGCGCCGCTCATGAAGACGAGCTGAATCAGCAGGATCAGCGGGGTCAGCAGGATCATCGGGCTCCAACGGAACGCCCATGCGTCGTGAGTGAAGTGCTGCCAGGCGATGAGCACGATCAGGAGCCCGAAGCAAATTGCGAAGTCAACGAACGCGCTGAGGATCGACGAGAGGGGGAAGACCTCGCGGGGGAAATAGATTTTGGTGACGAGCTGGCGGTTGGCGACGAGCGAGCCGGTGGCGGCGGTCAGGCCGTTGGCGAGGAACATCCAGGGCACGAGACCGGCGAAGGCAAAAAGCGAATAGGGCAGATTCGGATGGCCGGTCAGCGTCTGGCGATTGATGTCGGTGACGGCGCCGAAGACGAAATTGAAGACGAGCATCATGGCGACCGGCGGAACGACGGCCCAGGTGGCGCCGAGGATCGAGTGCTTGTAGCGCACGCGGATATCCCGCCAGGCGAGCATCCAGATCAACTCGCGGTAGGCCACCAGCGACGCGAGGCGGCGGCGAGCCGTGGGAATCTGTCCGCAGTAGGCGGCGGTGATCGTGCTCATGGGCGCTCCGACGTTGTCCTCTCCGCGAGCCGCTCGTAGCGCCGGGCGAGGACCGCGGCCGTGCGGCGGATGTCGTTTTGCGTTTCAACTTCGGCGCGGGCGGCGCGTCCGAGCGCGGCGCCGTACTCGGCGTCGTGCAACAGATCGGCCATGGCGGTCGCGAGCATGTCGGCGTCGTTCGGCTCGACGAGCAGGCCGGTGCGCCGATTCCGCACGAGGTCGGCGTTTCCCCCGACGGCAGTGGCGATCACCGGCAGCCCGCAGGCCATGGCCTCGAGCAGGGCGTTGGACATGCCCTCCCAGAGCGAGGGCAGGACGAAGAGATCGGCGGCGTGATACCAGGGCAGGACGTCGTTGGCGCCGCCGGCGAAAAGGACGACGCCATCGCCGAGCCGCCGCCTTGACCATCGTTGCAACGCGCCGTCGAGATAATCGTCGCCGACGAGGGCGATCTGAAATCGGCGCCGCGATTGAGCCAGCTTCCACGCGGCGCGGAGCAGGACGTCGTGCCCTTTAATCGGCTTGAGATTGCCGACGCAGAGCAGTATCGGTCGATCGACGGGCAGGCCGAGTCGACGTTTGGCCGCGCTGCGATCGGCGGCGGGTCGAAACCGCTCGACGTTCACGCCATTGGGCAAGACGCCGAATGATCCCGGCGGAAGCGAGAACTGGGCTTCGATCGCTTGCGCCGCGGCGGCACCAACGGCCCAGCGATCGGCGCAGGCCTCGATCGCGCGCCGCAAGAGTTTGACGCGCATGGCGGAGAGTCCAGGCGGCGTTCGCTCGAAGCCGTGAAAGCTCATTGCCACGGGTATGTCGCCGGCGAGTCGGGCGGCGGCCAGACCATCGAGAAGCATGGCGAGGCCGCGGATGTGCAGGACGTCGACGCGGCGGGACGATAGCGTATCGGCGAGCGTCTGCGACCAGCGCGGGTCGCGGGCGGCGCCGGGCTCGGCCAGGACGCTGACGGACTCCGGGTCGGCGAACTGGCATTCGATTTCATCAGCGTCGGCGCCGCGGACGACGAGAAGGTGGCGCAGCCGGCGTGAAGGATTGTGGCGAAGCGTCTGCCGGAGCTGGTTTTCCAGGCCGCCGCGATCGAGGCGCCAGACGGGATGGCAGACGGTAATCGTGGCGGCACCGACGTCGCTTTGCGGCGGGGGCCAGGCGTAGGCCGGTTCACCGCGGTCGATGAACTGATGGCTGGGCTGTAGGAGCGTCATGGAGCGTTTATCTGTACCGCCGGGGCATCGATGCGCGCACGGACACCGGGATCGTCCGCGCTATATCGAATATCGGCAGGGTCCGCTTCTTGTCGGGAGTGTCTGCCAAACGGCAAGCCGGCCTCGGGCGTCGTCCGGCGACCCGCGAATATGGCTGCTCGGTCAGCCCGTGATTTCTGGAACGCCGGCTTCGGTGTCTCCGACGAGGTGGATCAGGAGGGCGTTGGTCGAGCCGATCTGGTGGAGGCGGGTGCCGGCGACGACGACGATCATGTCGCCTTCGCGGGCGAGCGCGTTTTCCATCAGATAGGTGTCCACGTCGCGCAGCATTTCCAACAATTCGTCACGGCGGGCAAGCTGCGCCGGCACGACGCCGAAATACATCGCCATGCGGCGGCAGACGAAATCGTCCGGCGACAGGCCGATGACCGGTATTGGCAGGCGGCACTTGGACAGCAGTCGCGCGGTATTGCCGGTCTGGGTCCAGACGGCGACGAGCTTGGCGTCGAGATCGCGGGCGAGCAACGCCGTTCCCTGGGCGACGGCCGTCGGGATTCGGGGCAGGGCGGGGCGTCCTTCGAGGCGGGTGACGGCGCGGCCCTCGGCGAGATAGCCCTCGGTCTGCTCGGCGATGCGGACCATCATGCGGACGCTCTGGACGGGGAAATGTCCGACGGACGTTTCGGCGCTAAGCATGACGGCGTCGGCGGCGTCGAGTATCGCGTTGGCGACGTCGCTGACCTCGGCGCGGGTGGCGGTCGGGCTGTCAATCATCGATTGCAGCATCTGCGTGGCGATGATGACCGGTTTGCCGGACTGCTGGCAGGCGCGGGCGATCCGCTTTTGCAGCAACGGGACGCGGGCGAGGTCCATTTCCACGCCGAGGTCCCCCCGGGCGACGAGGATCACGTCGGCCGACTCGATGATTTCGTCGAGATGGTCGATCGCGGCGACGGTCTCGATCTTGGCGACGATCCGCACCTGGTCGTTGCTCAGGGGAATCAGCTCGCGCAATTCGCGAAGGTCCGCCGCGGTGCGGACAAACGACATGGCGACGAAGTCGACGCCGTGTTCAAGGGACCAGGCGAGGTCCTCGCGGTCCTTGTCGGTCAGCGCGGCCATGGCGAGCTGGCTGTCGGGCAGGTTAACGCCCCTGCGCGTAGCGATCTCGCCGCCGACGTCGCAGACGCAGCGCAGGCGGTCCGGCAGGACCTGCTCGACGCGCAGGCGCACGAAGCCGTCGTTGATCAGGACGCGATGGCCGACCTGGACTTCGCCGATCAGCTCGGGCCGATTCGTCGAGACGCGCTCGGCGTTGCCGACGACGTGGCCGCCGACGATGTCCAGCCGATCGCCGGGCGCGATCTCGAAGCCGTCGTCCTCGATGGGGTCGACGCGAATCTTGGGTCCGCAGAGATCGGCCATGACGGGCGCCTGCCTGCCGTGGCGACGGGCGACGGAGCGGATCCGGTCGAAGGTCCGGGCGTGCTGCTCGAGGGTTCCGTGCGAGAAGTTCTGTCGGAAGACGTCGACGCCGGCGTCGAGCATGGCCGAGAGGGCTTCCTCTGAATCAGACGATGGGCCGATGGTCGCGATGATCTTGGTGCGGATCATTGGGAAGGACGTTACCCTCACCCCGACCCACTCCCTGGGAGGGAGAGGGAGATTGACGGCGCGGCCCCGACGGACGGGGTGCTATGGGGTCTATCGGCGAAGAAAGTACTCCATCAATTCATGGCCCCGGTCAATATCGAGACCGGCGCCGGCGGCGCAGCGCTCACTGAAGCGCTCGGGGACGGCCGGTCCGGGCTCGACGCCTGGGCCGGCGATGCAAAAGGGCGGCGGCGTGGCGGTATGGACGCGCCTGGCGACGGGCGTGGGGTGGTCCGGGGCGATCAGGATGCGCCATACAGGAAAGGACCGTAGCTTGTCGAGGACCGGCTCGACGATGTCAGCGTCGATTTTCTCCAGGGCCTCGATCTTGGCCCGGGCGTCGCCCATGTGACCGGCCTCGTCGGGGGCCTCGATGTGGACGGCGACGAGGTCGAAATCGTCCAGGGCGGCGACGGCGGCACGACCCTTGGCGGCGTAGTCGGTGTCGATGTAGCCGGTGGCGCCGGGGACGTCGATCAGGGGCCATCCGAGCAGCTTGCCGAGGCCGCGGATCAGATCGACCGCGGCGATGCAGGCGCCGCGGACGCCGAAACGCTGGCGAAAGCGAGGCAGGATCGGCACGACGCCCTGTCCCCAGAGCCAGATGGCGTTGGCCGGCAGTTCGCCAAGGTCGCGGCGGACTCGATTGACTTCGTGGGCGGCGACAATAGGGCCGGCGCGCTCCATGATCCGGCAAATGCGCTCGGCGCCCTTGCCGCGCGGCGGATAGTCGGCGACCGGCTCGTTGGGTATGTCGTGCGGCGGCATGCAGGAGACGTTCATCGCCTCGGGGTCGGACGTGACCATCAGGTTGCGATAGGACACGCCGGTATAGAAGCGGAGGCCGTCGCCGGCGAATTCGCGCGACAGATCGTTGAGGATCGCCTCGGCTTCGGCCGTGCGGACGTGGCCGGCGGTAAAGTCGGTCATCTCGCCGTCGGAGACGTTGATTAGGTTGCAGCGAAAGACGACATCGTCAGGACCGATCGGCACGCCGCGGGCGACGGCCTCGATCGGGGCGCGGCCGGTGTAATACTCGCGCACGTCGTAGCCGAGCAGCGACATCGTGGCGACGTCGCTGCCGGGGGCGTAGCCGTCGGGAACGGTGCGGACGGTCCCGATGCGCCCGGACTGGGCGACGGAATGGATATTTGGAATGTCGGCGGCTTCGAGTACGGTTCGCCCGCCGAGGGAGTCGAGCGGTTCGTCGGCGGCGCCGTCGGGAAGGATGATGGCGTATTTGATGCTCACGGGTCGCCGGGGTCTCGCAGGAGAATCGCTGACGCCCGGAGTATAGTCACGACGGGGGTGGATCGGAATCTCGTTGCGCGTCTCGCGCGCATCATCCGCAGGGGCCGGCGACGGCATTGGCTGTCTGCGTCGCCAGATCGCGCAGGTCGTTTGGCGCGATGGACCGGAGATCGAAGATGATGGAATCGTCGCGGACCCGTGGCAGCACTGCCGGGGTCGTCAGGCGCAACCGGCGGGCGAGTTCATTCACGCCCAAGGGTGGGGTCGGCTGCCAGCGTACGACGACGGTCGGCACGGGCCAGGCCGGCAGGGAACCACCGCCGGCGAAGCTCTCGTCGTCCTCGATGGCGAAAGTCTCGCCGGGGAGCGACTCCTTCAAGAAGGCGACCAGCTTTTCGGCGCGCTTGCGGACCGACGGCAGGGACTCGGTCAGCGCGGCCAGGACCGGGATTTCCGTGCGCGCGCGATCGGGGTCCAGGTATAGTTCAAGGGTCGCCTCCAGGGCCGCGATGGCGAGCTTGTCGACGCGCAGGGCACGGGCCATCGGGTCGCGGCGCAATCGCTCGATCGTCTCGCGGTCGCCGAGTAGGATGCCGGCCTGCGGCCCGCCGAGGAGCTTGTCGCCGGAAAAACAGACGAAGTGGGCGCCGGCGCGGAGACTGTCGGTCACCGTCGGCTCGCCGGCCTGAGTCCAGAGGTCGTCCGGCAGCAGTGCGCCGCTGCCGAGATCGTCGAACATGATCAACCCGCGTTCGCGGGCGAGCTTGGCCAGGGCGGATGCAGGCGGCGCCTCGGTGAATCCGACGACGCGATAATTGCTGGTGTGGACGTGCATGATCATCGCCGTGCGGTCACTGATCGCCGACTCGTAGTCGCGCAAGTGCGTTTTGTTCGTGGTGCCGACTTCGCGGAGGATCGCACCGCCGGCCGCCATCACGTCCGGCATCCGAAACGACCCGCCGATTTCGATCAGTTGGCCACGCGAGACGATGACCTCGCGGCCGGCCGCCAGGCCGCGAAGGGCGATCATGGTGGCGGCGGCATTGTTGTTGACGATCATCGCGGCCTCGGCGCCGGTGAGGCGACGGAGGAGATTTTCCGCGTAGGCGCCGCGTCGGCCGCGGCGGCCCGAAGGCAGGTCGAGTTCCAGATTGCAGGAACCGACCGCTTCTTGCAGCCGGCGGACGGCGGCCGGGGCGAGGGCGCTGCGTCCGAGACCGGTGTGGAGAATGACGCCGGTGGCGTTGATGACGCGTGACAGTCGCATCGAGCGGTTGGCGTCGATGATTGCGGCGGCGTCGTCGCAGATGGCGTCGGGGGTGCAGGCGGGGGCATCGGCGTCGCCGGCGGCCCAACGAAGTCGGAGTCGATCGACGGCTGCGCGCAGGGCGTCGGTCAGCTCCGCGTGCGACAGGTCGGTCGCCCAGGGGCGGGTCCGCGCCGACTCCAGCAGGGCGGTCATCGAAGGGATTCGCGACCTGTCGGCCGGCGTCAACATGATCAGTCCTTTACTTTGGTCAGGATGCGCTCGTCGCCGACGCGCCGGGTGTATTGAATCCGATCAAGGTATTCGAGGAGCATTTGCACGACGCGACGGCTGAGTCCCAGGGCGTCGCGGACTTCCGCGAGTTTGAACTTTCGGCCGGCGCCGAGCCGCGCGACGGTCGCCTGAAATTCCTCCAGGACTTTTCGGCCGATGAACTGCCGCGGCCCCAACTGGATCAGGTCCGGATCGGTCCGCGCCAGGTCTTCGAGCACTTTGGAGCGGTGGCGCGGCAGGTCCGCGACGGCCGTTAATTTTTCCCATGCCGGCGGGTCGTAACCGGCGACGACGATTTCGTTGACCAGTTTCTTGAGGTCGGCGGCGTCCTCGGGTGAGACGGCGGGGGGAAACTCCGCGTGGGCGACGAACGGTCCGCGCTCGACGATCCGGCCGCTTTTCAGCCACATTTCGGCGAGCGCGCGACCGCATCCGGCGGCGCTGCGGCGGTCGATCCACCCGACAAGCCGCTCGCGGGACAAGCCGGGCTCCAGGGGGCTCGACGCGTGGTGCCGTTGCAAGAACGCCATTGCCCGTTGTTGCAGGCCGGCCACGGTGTCGGCGTGTACGTCGCGGCAACCGCCGACGTCGATGAGTCGGCCCGCTCGACGAAGGGCCGCGCGTAATTCGCCGACGTCTTCGACGGCCACGCCCGCCTCGCAGGAAACGGATAGATCGGCCGGCGCATCGAAGCGCGAGCGACGCATCGCCTCCTCGACGCGGTGCGCCGCATCCGGCGACTCCGCCCGGACAACGGCTTCGATCTCGTCGGGCGTCATCGTTCGGACGCGACGCGAGACGGGTCGTAGGACGTGGCCGCCGCCGATGGTCGTGCGCGCCGTCTCGTCGCGGATGATGAAGCGCTGGGCGAAGGACGCGACGACGGGGGCCCGGAATCGGAGCTGAACCGGCGCGTCGGCGCCGGGGGCGATCACCGGCGCCCCGAAGACGACGAGCATGGCCATGGCTTCGGTCGTTCCCAAGCAGACACGGACGCGCGTGTGCGACGCCAGGGGCTTTTCGTGGCGGGCGATCACGCGCAGGCGGGCATCGACGTATCGCGCCGGCCGCAGGTAGCCCGGCGTCGCGAGCTCCATGCCGCGTTCGATATCATCGCGATCGATGCCGGTGAGATTCAGCGCGGCCCGTTGTCCCGTCGCGACACCGTCGCATGACCGTCCGTGCGACTGCAACTCGCGGACGCGGCATTGAAGTCCGGCCGGGTGCAGCGTCAGCTTGTCTCCCGGGGCGGCATGGCCGGCGAGGACGGACCCCGTGACGACGGTGCCTCGGCCGCGCACGGCGAAGACGCGATCAATGGCGATTCGGAAAACGGGCACTTCCTTCGGCTCGGGGACCCGGGCGGCCAGCATGACCAGGGCGGCGCGGAGTTCGTCGAGCCCTTCGCCGGTCCTCGTCGAAACGGCGACTACGGGCCAATCGCGCTGGGCCGTCGCGGCGGACAGTTCGCGTGTCTGGCCGCGCACGTCGTCGAGCCGTTCGGCGGGCACGAGGTCTTTCTTACTGATGACGACCACGCCGTTGTCGACGCCGAGCAGATCGAGTATCTCGACGTGCTCGCGGGTCTGCGGCATGACGCCGTCGTCGGCGGCAATCACGAGCATGGCGAGGTCCACGCCGGTCGCCCCAGCCACCATGGTTCGCACGAAGCGCTCGTGACCGGGCACGTCGACGATGCCGAAGACGAACCGGCCACCGTCGGGACCGGGCAGCTCGAGATGGGCGAAACCCAGATCGATGGTCATGCCCCGCGCCTTTTCTTCGGGGAGCCGGTCGGGGTCGATGCCGGTGAGGGCCCGAACCAGCGCCGATTTGCCGTGGTCGATGTGCCCCGCGGTGCCGAGGATGAGGCGGCGCGCGGGGGCCGAGTCGTTCGTTGGCGGGGCCGGTGCCATGGCGGTCATATCGATATGCTAATTGGGTCGAGGCGAAATCGAAAACAGGGGGCTGACGCGTCGGCCATCGGACGATATCATTCCGCGGGGAAGTCATTTTTTGCCACTCGCGGTCGCGTCGCGGCAGGGTTTCGGCCGAGGCGATGGGGCCGATGGTGGGGAAGACGTAGGTGCAAAGGGCAGCGCGGCGCCATTCTCTGGCGCCCGACCATGCCCTTTGCGTTTTTTTTGCGCCGTCTCCTTCGCTTACTTGCTACTTCGGGCCGGGCCGCCGGCGGGCTCGATCCGCGCTGCGACGGCATCCAACACCGCCTCGACGGTGAGATCCTTCATGCACCGATGGTCATGGGGACATTGGCGAATTCGTCTGAAGTAGCAGGGCGAGCATTCGAGCTCGAGTCGAAGGACATCCGCCAGACGGCCGTAGGGGCCGGTCCGCCGCGGGTTGGTGGGACCGAACAGTGCGACCAGCGGTCGGCGGGTGGCGACGGCGACGTGCATGGGCGTGGAGTCGGCCGTGACGACGACGGCGGCGCGGCGGATCAGGGCGACCATCTGGCGGAGGGAGGTGCGGCCACAAAGATTGACGGCGGCGCCGCGCGAAGCCCCAACGGCCGCCTCGCCGACAGCGACGTCCGCCGGCCCGCCGACCAGGGCGGAGGCGAGTCCGAATCGGTCTTGGATGCGCGTCGCCAGCGCGCCGTAACGGCCGGCGGCCCAGCACTTGGTTTCCCAGCGGGTGGCGGGCGCCATGGCGACGAACGGTTGTCCGCGGGGGATTCCGCATTCGGCCAACAGGGCGTCGGCGGCGATGCGGTCGTCGTCGGTGGTCGCGATCGAGAAGTCCATCGGGGCGTCGGCGAAGCCGCAGATCGCGGCGATCTGGTAATTGCGGTCCGCGGCGTGGATCTGACGATGTTCGGCGCGCGGAATCCTGTGGGTGTATGCCAGGTGGGCGAATTCGCGGGCGTCGGCGAAACCGATCCGCACGGCCGCCCCGGTGGCCCGGGCCAGAAACCCGCTGCGGAACAACCCCTGCAAGTCAATGACGAGATCGAAGCGCCGGCCGCGGAGCCGGGCGAGAAAGGAAAGAAAGTCGCGCGAGATGCTCAAGCTGCTACCCAGGCGGCCGTATCGGGCTCGATCGAATGGGATGACCTCCGACAGCGCCGGGTCGCACTCGATGAGGTCCGCGAAGGACGTCGCCACCAACCATGCAATCTGCGCTTCGGGATAGCGCCCGCGCAGCCCGTGCAAGACGGGGAGGGCGTGGATGATGTCGCCGGGCGAGCTCGGCTTGATCAGCAGGATGCGGCGAAAATCGTGGCTGGAGAGCGATTTCTTGGTCATCTCGGAACTGCGCCGCGCGGATCGTCGGCGGGCAAGACGAATTGCAGCGTCCGTTCCATGCCGGCCAGATCGCAAAAGCGGCGGCGTGACGCCCACGTCGATTTCTGCGTGAAGATTTCCTCGACCCGATCCGCCTGTCCCGCGCCGACTTCCAGCACGAGGGTACCGCCGGTCCGCAGAAGCCGATCGACGCCGGCGGCGATTCGACGAAAGAACGCCAGCCCGTCGTCACCGGCGAACAGCGCCGCGGCCGGCTCGTAGTCGCGCACGTTGGCCGGCAAACTCGCGCGGTCGCGCTCGGCGACGTAGGGCGGATTGGAGACGACGAGGTCGAAGCTCCCCGCCGGGATCAGATCGTCGGCGAGGTCCGGGCCGTCCGCGGCGGCGAAGCGGATGCGCTCCGCGACGCGGTGCTTTTCGGCGTTTTGCCGGGCGATCGACAGCGCTGGCTCCGAGATATCCGTCGCGACGGCGCGGATCGAATTCGTCCGAACGGCGGCGGCAATCGCGATGCAGCCGGAGCCGGTGCCGATATCCAGCAGGTCGTGGCGATCGGCCGGATGCTCGCGGCACCAGGCGCAGATGCGCTCGACGATCAGCTCGGTCTCGGGGCGGGGGATCAGGACGTCGGGCGTGACGAGAAAATCGAGGGAATAGAATTCGCGGCGGCCGACGATGTAGGCGATCGGCCGATGCTCGGCGGCGGCGCGGACCATGTCGCGAAAGGCGGCGCGCTGGGCATCGGTCGGCTGCCCGTCGATCCGCGCGTAAAGGTCGATTCGGCGGCAGCCCATCGCCGCGGCCAGGAGCAGTTCGGCCGATAGTCGGGCGTCGTCCACGCTCCTGGATTCCAGGTGGCGTCTCGTCCAATCGATCAGGCGGCCAACGGTCCACGCTTCGGGGGCATCGGTGGGCGGGGCGGTCATGCAAGGATGATGAGGGTCACGGCGCGAACTCGCAAGATAGGGGCCGGTCGTTGGGGTGTGGACCCTAATCGTCGTACTTCTTGAGGAGGTCCTCGATCCGCGCGACGTCGCTCTTGCCGCCGATGAAGAGGGGCGTTCGCTCGTGCAGAGAATGGGGTTGCTTTTCAAGAATGCGCGTCTTTCCGTCGGTGGCGCGGCCGCCGGCCTGCTCCACGATGAAGGCCATCGGATTGGCCTCGTACAAGAGGCGGAGCTTTCCGCCGGGGGCCTTGGCGGTCTGCGGATAAAGAAAGATGCCGCCCTTGAGGAGGGTGCGATGGAAGTCGGCGACGAGCGAGCCGATGTAGCGGGAGGTGTACGGTCCGGCCTCCTCGGTCTTGCACCACTTGAGATACTCCTGCACGCCGCGGGGAAATGAATTGTAGTTGGCCTCGTTGACGCTGTAGGTCCGGCCCCTGTCGGGCATGGTGACGTGCTCTTCGGAGAGGATGAAGGCGCCGACCGAGGGGTCGAGCGTGAACAGGTGGACTCCCATTCCGGTCGTATAGACGAGGACGGTGCTCGATCCGTAGACGATGTACCCGGCGGCCAGTTGCTTGACGCCCTGCTGGAGCACGTCGACGGAGGGGTCCCGCGGCTCGAAGCCACTGGGATCGCGCTCGAAGATGGAGAAGATCGTTCCGACGGAGACATTGACGTCGATGTTGCTGGAGCCGTCGAGGGGATCGAAGATGACGACGTAGCGCCCCGACGTTCCGCTCTTGGTGACGACGGTCGGTTCGTCGAGTTCTTCCGAGGCGATGATGCCGATGTTTCCGCGATAGCCGAGGCACAGTTCGATCGTTCGATTCGCGAGCAGGTCCAGCTTTTGTTGCTGCTCGCCGTGGACGTTGGACGCCCCGGCGTCGCCGAGGACGTCGAGGATGCCAGCGCGGCGGACGTTGGCGGAAATGATGCGTGCGGCGAGGGTGATTCCCGACAGCAGCCAGCTAAAACCGCCGGTGGCCGTGGGGTGGTTGCGCTGCTGGCTGAGGATGTGCTCCTGAACGGTGATCCACGCCTTGGGACGGGTTCCGGCGGCGACGAGTCCATTGCTTTCGTTGAGTTCCGGTTCGATGGAGGAGACAACCGACATTTCGCTACCCGCCTTTTTTCTTCTCATGATTCGTTGGCGTCGGGCGAGCATTGTACCCGATCGGCGCGGCGCGGCCGAGTGCGTCGGGCCCGATGGCGGCGTCCGATCGCGTCATGGTCTTCGACCATTCACCTGGGTTGAATCAGTTTGGACGCGAGGTGGTCCGAATAGGGCAGATAGGCGAGGGAAAACGTTTTACAAATCGTCGAGTCGCTGCTGGCGGTCTTTGCGGCGAAGGTCGGCGATCAGGTCGTCGAGTTGCCCGGCGGTGATCCGTTCGAGTGAGAAATTGGCCCCGAGGCGATGATCGGTGCAGCGATTCTGGGGGTAGTTATAAGTGCGGATTCGTTCATTGCGGTTACCGGAACCGATCATGGCCTTGCGCGTCGAATCGCGTTTGGCCCGCTCCTGCTCCTGGATGTGGCCGCGGACGCGGCTGGCGAGAATCCGGCGGGCCTTGGCGCGGTTTTTGTGCTGGCTGCGCTCGTCGCGCATGGAGACGGTGATGCCGGTGGGCAGGTGCTCGAGTCTGATGGCTGATGCGACCTTGTTGACGTTCTGCCCTCCGGGACCTCCCGCGGCGCTGACGTGTTCGAGCACGTCCTTGTCCCAGTCGATGTCGACTTCCGTCTCCTCGGCTTCGGGGAGCACGGCGACCGTGGCCGCCGACGTGTGGATGCGCCCCTGTGTTTCGGTGATCGGGACGCGCTGGACGCGATGACCGCCGCCTTCGTAGCCGAAGTACGTAAAGACGCCGGGTCCCTTGATATTGAAGACGGCCTCGCGGTATCCGCCGTACTCGTTGGTGGACAGGTCCATGACGTCGAGCTTGAATCCCCTGGCCTCGGCGTATCGGGAGTAGATCTCAAACAGGTCGCGGGCGAAAAGCGCGGCCTCGTCGCCGCCGGTCCCGGCGCGGATTTCAATGATGACCGAGTCGACGCTCGCGTCTTCGCCGCCGATGAGGCGGTCGATCAGGCCCTCCATGAGGGACTCGGCTTTCTCTTGAAGATCGGCGCTCTCGGCCCTGGCGAGTTCGGCCATTTCCGGGTCGCCGGCTGGGTCGTCGGCGAGTTCGCGCGCCTGTTGCAGTTGCCCGCGGATTTTCAACATTTCGCGATAGGGGACGACCAGCGCGGCGAGGCGGGCCATCTCCTTGGACAGGCGGATCATGCGCGCGGACTGTCCGGCCTTGGCGGGGTCGTTCATCTCGTCGGTGATGGCGTCATAGCGCGCCGAGGCGTCGTCGAGCTTGGCCATCAAACCCGTGTGGTCCAGGAGCGTGTTCATACGGTTCGTGCCGGGCGTAAAAACGACGCACGCCGCAAGGGGTCATCGGGGGGACGACAACCGAGGCGGCGTGGGAAACCATTCGCGCGTAGCTAGGGTTTTGCGGGGGCCTGCTTTTTCTTTTGGCCCTTGAAGTAATCGCCGCCGAATTTCTTCTGAAACTTCTCGACGCGGCCGGCGGTGTCGACGTATTTCTGGGTGCCGGTGAAGAACGGGTGGCAACTGGAGCAGATTTCGACGGTGATCTTCTCGCGGGTGCTGCCGGTGACGAAGGTCGCGCCGCAGCCGCAGGTGACGGTGCAGTCGTAATACTTGGGATGAATGTCCGCTTTCATCGCTGGTCCTCCGGGGCACGATCGCCGTTTCGAGCCCCACATTCTAGCGGCGTTTGGAGCGGGTTCAAGCACGCTGGCCACCGGCGACGGCAGCCCGGGCGGCAAGGCCGCCGGCGCGCCCGTTTTCGCGGGCCCCGCACGGCAACTGCCTCTGCGAGAACAGGTTAGCGTGGCGCGACCGAGTGGTCGCGCGCGATTTTGGGAACCGCCGGGATCGATGCAGCAGGATGTATCGACGCCGGATCGACCGGACACGATCGCCAGCCGGATCGCTCGCGCGAAGCGGCAGCCGGCCGCCATGCACGGGCGCCAGAGCGCGCGGCGACCGTTACCTGGCTAGACGTCGCCGCGGATGATGTATTCGAGCCACGCGGCGTATTCGTAGATGACGTCGGTCAGGACGCGCCATCGCCACTTCCAATCACGACTGATCGACGCGCGGTCCCGTTCCCATCGCGGCTGGCGCATGATGAGCCGGCGATACCCCGCCTTTTCGAAGCACGCCTTGGCCCGCGCCATGTGCGTGTAGCTGGTCACGATGATGAAACGGTCCGTCTCTGGATCGACTCCGGGGAGCGTCGCAATCGAATCGGGATGGTCGCGGGTCGTGAATGCGCCGTCGTCGACCCGGACGCGGGCGGGCGGCGCGGCCCACTGGGCGGCGAGGTCTTTCATTTCCTCGGCAAACGGCGGATGATTACTGACGATCATGTCGGGGGCGTAGCCGTCGCGGAGCAGGCGGGCGGCCTCGATGACGCGCGACGAGTCCCCGCCCAGGCACAGGACGTGGTCGGCGGGGGCAAGCGGCGACTCGCGATCGAGGGCGTCGTACATCCACGTCGTCGCCGGCGTGATCACGAGCAGAATCAGGATGGCGCCGACGCTGGCGAGTCCGTGCTCGGCCCATCGGGCGACACGCTTGAGGGTCAGCGCCGCGCTGCGCGGGCGGGCATCGGGAGCGGCGTGGCGTGGCGGGGGGGTTACCTCGTTGCTCATGAGTCGTCTCCCGGTCTTGAGCGAGTCCGCCGGCGTCGTCGCTCACCTATAATCAGCCGCCGAATGCCCGGCGATCGTGCAATCGCCGACGAATATCGCCGATAAGATGGATCGATGATTCACGCGCTGACCATCGACGTCGAAGATTACCATAGCGTCACTGCGCGGGATTGGCAGCATCGCGACATGCCGCCGACCGAGGCGGTGGTGCGCAACACGCGGCGGATTCTCGGGTGGCTCGCCGACCATTCGACCCGCGCGACGTTTTTCATCCTCGGCGAGGTCGCGGAGACGTTTCCCGATCTGATCCGCGACATCGCGGCGGGCGGGCACGAACTGGGCGTTCACGGGTATTATCATCGCCAGGTCTTCAAACTCGACAGCGAATCCTTTCGTCGCGAAGTCTGCGACGCCCGGCGGGTCATCGAGGAGCACGGAGGCCAGCCGGTCCGGGGCCATCGGGCCCCCGCGTTTTCCATCATGCCGGAAACGCGGTGGGCGCTGGAGGTTCTGGCCGATGCCGGTTTTTCCTATGATTCCAGCATCTTTCCGATCCGGGGGCGTCGGTACGGCTGGCCCGGGTTTCGGCCCGACATTCACGCGATGGAACTCGGCGACGGGCGACGGCTGATCGAGGCGCCGATGTCGACGGTCCGGCTGCTGGGCCACTCCTGGCCTTCGTGCGGCGGCGGGTACCTGAGACATTTTCCGATATTTGTCACGCGCTGGGCGATTCGCCGGGTCGAGCGTCGTCGGCCTGCGATCGTGTACATGCATCCGTACGAGATCGAGCTTGACGCGCCGCCGTTGGATACGTCGATGCTCGACGCGCAGGCGGCGGGCCGACTCCGCCGGGCCCATCGACTTCAATTGCGCAACCGCGGCACGATGGAGGGCAAGGTCCTGGCGCTGCTGCGCGAATTCGAGTTTGCCCCGCTGGGCGAGGTGATAGACGCCGAGTTGACATGTGCCGTCTCGTGACGGGGGGAACCCGGCGCGCTCGTCGTTCGGCGGGAGAAGGCGGCGAAGGGTTCGTGGGCGACGCACCTGTATCGTCGACCAAGGAATCGAATGAAGCGAGGAATGCTCAAACTCCTGTTCGAGCGATTCATTGCCCGGCAACGGGAATACCATGTTTACGTGGCGGATGGTCAACTGGCCGGCGCCGGCGATGACGACGAGATCGAAGTGTTCGACGACCGACGTCCGCCGCCGCGACCCCTGGTCGCACTCTACGGTCGCGAGACGGGCGCTTCCTGGCCGGGCTTGATGTTTCGCCGCCTGCGCCGCGGCGAATCGGTGTTCCTGGCTCTTTGTCGCGACGACGAGTTGATCGGCTTCGGTTGGATACAGTCGCGTGAGCCGTTGCGGCACGAATTCTGGTGGCTCGAAGCGGATGCCCGCGCGCTGGGCCCTTTCTGGACACATCCGCGTCACCGCGGACTGGGCGTGTACGGCCGATTGTTGCGCCGGGCCCTTGCCGAGTGCGGCAAGCGGGACTGGTCGCGACTGTATATCTGGGCCGAGCGCCATAACCAGGCGTCGATCCGCGGCATCGAAAAGGCGGGGTTCAGATCAGTGGGCACGCATCGCGTTGCGAGCTATTGCCTGGGAGCGATTCGTCGACACGTTCGGCTGGAATGCGAGTAATCGTCGCGGCCCGGCATCGGTGCGTTTTCGGACGGTTGGGAAGCGTCGCGGGCGGGGCTAAAATGTGTCACCGGCATTCCCGGCGGTCACGGTCATTGTCGCATACGCCGATACGCCTGAAAGCGGGAAAATCCGAGGGCGCGCTCCAGCATGACCGCTTCCATGAAGAAGGGCGAGGTCGAGACGGTCGCCACGAGTCTGGCCGGCCGGCGCCTCGCGAAGACGACGGAGCAGGATTATTGCCGGGCCGCGCGGGACATGCGGCACAATCAGTTCTGGTGGTACTACAACGGGCTGGTCCCGTCTTTCGCCAGGTGGAAGCCGTTTCAGGATCGGTGCGGTCGGTGGTGGTATCACGTCAAGCCGGGTTTTGCATGGCCGGTCAATTATTTCGATCCGCTGGAGGAAGACAGCCACGGGCTGGAGTCCCGGCCGCTTCTGGGCTGGCAGCATCCGGTCTCGCCGGAGGAGAGCGACTCGCGGGTCTGGCTGAACGTGATTCACGATTTGCAGGGGTACGGCATCAACCGGGTCGCCAGCAACAAGCGTCGGGCGATCCGCAAGGGATTTCGCAATCTGGCGCTGGACATCGTCGATCCGGCGGATTCGGGTCTGGCCCGTGAGGCATGCATCGTCTGGAACAGCCACGTCGTGCGGACCGGCTGGAACACGACCATGCAGGCGGCCAAATTCACGCAGACGTGGCGGGAGCTGGCCCGCTGGCCGGGGACGACGGTGATCACGGCCCGCGATCCGAACGCCGGGGACCAGCTTTGTGCGTGGATCATCGCCCGGGTCATCGACGACACGGTGTTCGTGGACACGATCGCATCGCACACGGATCGACTGACGCATCGGCCGAACGACGCGATTATTTTTCAATGTCTGGTCCTTGCCGAGGCGATGGGCATCCAGCACGCGCACTATTCCTTGAAGAGCAAGCTGGAGACACTGGAGACCTTCAAACAATCTCTCGGGTTCGTCGCCCATCCGTTTCCATCGCGCCTTCGCTTGCGTCGGCCGATCGGTCCGGCGCTGAAGTTGGCGCGGCCGGAAATCTACATGCGGTTGCTCGGCGATCCCGTCTGGATGGAGAGCGACACGCGGCGGCGGTCGCTGCGGTCCCGGGGCCACGACGGCGACGGGGCGGAGACCACCGCCCCGCGCCCGGACCTCGAGGTCTGGCCGCGGGCCGACGTCATCGAGTTGTCGGATAGCTGGTACATCCCCGGGATGCCGGCGTCGGCCGGCGGATGGGTCGTCTATTCGCTCGATTTCGTGCTGGCTACTTTGCAGGGTTCGGTGACGGAGCCGCACAACGTGCGGCGGACCCCATTTTGGCTGACATTGGGAACCATCGTCCGCGGGGCGATGGCGGTGGCCCAGTTGCTGCTGATGATCATTGCGCGGATACCGATACTGTCCTGGTTCTACGAGATTGCGGCGCGGACGTTTTCGCGTAATGCCGTTGGATTTTTCCTTCGCAGCTGTTATTGGAAAGCGCGTCTCAAGCGGCTGGGCACCGACACGCTGATCGACCAGGGCGTGGAAATCTGGGGCGCCGCCAACGTGTCGGTCGGGTCGAACTGCCATGTCGATACGAATGTCCGGCTTGCCGCGGGCGAGCGGCGGCACCGGCAAAGGGGCGCCATCACCATCGGCGATTATTCACACATCGGGCCCGGCGTTCACATCGCCGGCCGCGGCACCGTGGTGATCGGCGATTTCGTCGGCGTTTCGGCGCTGACGCATATTTACAGCGCGACCAACGCGATCGAAGAGCCGCGGGATCCCGGACAACTGATCAGCATGTCGCACATGGCCCCCCCGGACCAGCAACACGTCGTCGAAGGCCCGATCGTCATCGAGCCCTACGCATTTATCGGCATGATGGCGCGGATCATGCCGAACGTGCGGATCGGATTCGGCTCGGTGATACACGCCGCGGCCGAAGTCACGCGGGACGTTCCGCCGTTCGCGAATCTCGGCGGTCCTCCCCGCGGGCGACAGATCGGCTGGCGAAGGCCGCGGCGAAAGAGCCCGCATCACGCATCGTCCAGGGACGGCAAAGCCCCAGGCACGCCGACGGCAGATGAGAAGAGGGAGCCGGGTCCGCAAAAACCCCCGCAGCCGGCGCCGACGAACCGTTGACCGTCATGGCCCAATCGATGTAAACACCCGACGCCGCCTCAACGTATGCAACCGATGGAGAGTCTTACATTCGGCAGGTTTCATCACGCGGGCTTCGCGGTCCGCAGTATTGATGAGGCGGTCGTATTTCTTCGCGGGGCGCTCGGGGCGATGCCGGAAGGCGAGCTGGTGCACGATCCGGAGCAGGGCGTTCGCATTCAGTTTGTGAAGGCGGCGGGGCTGAGAATCGAGCTTCTCGAGCCGGCCGCCGATCCTTCTCCGCTGGACGCGATTCTCAAGCGGGGGATCGGGTTGTATCACGTGGGCTTTGAAGTGAACCAGTTGAACGATCGGATCGAGGCGTTACGGGCCCAGGGAGCGGCAGTCGTCTCGCCGCCGAAGCCCGCGACGGCGTTCGGCGGACGCCGCGTCGTTTTCGTGATGTGGAAGGGTTCGATGATCGAATTAATCGAAGGATCGCAGGAATCCTGAGCGGAGTTCGACTGCGACTCATTTTTCTTGAGAGCAATATCCATCGCAGCGAAAGCCAGACCATCCCATGACGCGCAGCCGGCCTCGCAGGCAGCGAGGGCGCTCGCGCTTTTCGAGGAGCTTGACGCCCGGCCGACAGTCGCGAACATCGCCCGGGCCGCCAGAGAGATGGAATCGGTGCATCCGTCCCCGGGGGCGGTGAAGCTCCGCCTGGCATGCCTGTCGTCGTTTACGTTTGAGCCGATCGTCGCCGCGCTGGGATTGCAATTGCGCCGCGCCGGGTTCGACGCCGAGACCTACGTGGCGCCGTTCGGGCAGTTCGATGCGGAGTTGATCGGTCCGGACTCCGAGCTGACGAGGTTTGGGCCGAACGCAGTACTCGTGGCGATTCGCTTGCAGGACGTTTGTCCGGCGATCTACGAGTCGTTCAACGCGACGAGACCCGATGCGGCGCGGGGGCTCTTGAACGACTGGCGAGAACGGTTGCGGGCCGCGCTGTCTGCATTCAGGAGCCGAAGCGACGCTCACCTGCTCATTCAGAATTACGATTTGCCGGCGGCGCCGGCAGGGGGCATCGCCGACGGGGGCGCGGAGAACTCCCAGGGCGCGCTCATTCAGGCGGCAAACGATGATCTCGCGGAGATTGCGCGGGGCCTCGAAAACACATACGTCCTCGACTACGACGCGCTGGTCGCCCGCGTCGGACGGGAGGCGTGGACCGACCGGCGGATGGCTTTGTACGCCCGCGCGCCGGTCGCACCGCAGCACTACTGGCGGCTCGCCGGGTTCTACGTTCGGCATCTTCGCCCGCTGTACGGCTTGACGAAGAAGGTGCTGGTACTCGACGCCGACAACACGCTGTGGGGCGGGGCGGTCGGCGACCTCGGCGTCGATGGCATCGCCCTCGGTCCCGATTATCCGGGCAGCGCCTACGTCGCGTTTCAGCGCCGGGTGCTGGATTTGTATCACCGCGGCGTGGTGCTGTGCATCGCCAGCAAGAACGAGCCGGGGGCCGTCGAGCGCGTCCTGGACGAACATCCGGAGATGGTCCTGCACCGCGAGCACTTCGCCGCGCTGCGCGTGAACTGGGAACCGAAGCCGCAAAACTTTCAGGCGCTGGCCGCCACGCTGAATCTCGGGCTCGACAGCTTCGTCTTCGTCGACGACAGCCCGGTGGAATGCGAGCTGATGCGGGCCGCGCTGCCGCAGGTCACGACGATTCGGCTCCCCGCCGAGCCGGCCCTGTTCGCCGAGGTCATCGAACGGGTCGATTGCTTCGATCAGTGGACGGTATCCGAGGAGGATCGCCGCCGGGGGGAGCTCTATCGCTCCGAGGCGGGACGCCGCGAGCTGGAAACCGCCGCGGTCGACATGCCGATGTTTTATCGCCAGCTTCAGATGAAGATCGCCATCGGCGTGGACGTGCCGGCGCAGGTCGCCCGGGCATCGCAGATGACCAACCGGACGAACCAGTTCAACATGCACACGATCCGCTGCACGCCCGACGATATTCGGCGCTTCGTGGACGCTGCTGATTATCACCTCGTCACGCTGGCGCTGGCCGACCGATACGGAGACAGCGGCGTCGTCGGACTGGCCGTCGTGCGAAAGGCCGAGAGAGATTGGGTGCTGCACATGCTGCTGATGAGCTGCCGGGTATTGGGGCGAACGGTGGAGAACGCATTCGTCGCGTGGATCGCGGGCGAGGCGCGGGCCGGCGGCGCGACCGCGCTGGTGGCGGAGTTCGTCGCAACACCGAAGAACAAGCCGTTCGCCGGATTCTACGAATCGGTCGGATTTCATCGGGATTCGAGTGGCGGTGACGTCGAGCGGTGGGTCTTGCCGCTGGACGACGCGCATTGCACAATCCCGGACTGGTTCGACGTTTCGGTGGAAAGAGGGTCGGAGCCGCGCAGATGAGCGAGACGAATCGGGAGAAGTTCAACTCGGTCCTCACGGCCATCCTGGGGATCGACGCGGACGCCATCACGGACGATCTTTCCCCGGACTCGGTGGATAGTTGGGATTCGCTGAATCAGATCAATATCATCAGCGCCCTCGAGCAGGAATTCGGCGTCCATCTCGCGGCCGACAATCTGGCGGAATACCAGTCGGTCGCCCGGCTTTCGGAATTGCTCGCATCTCACGGCATCGCGCTCTAGTCCATGTCGCCGCACCCATCAGGTTCGTCGGTTCCGACGCCTTCAAAAGGGTCATCCGGTTATGTCGATCACGGCAGGGGCCCGCTTATTTTTGCCGCTGTCGTCGCCGGGCTCGTTCTCTACGCGCTGACCTGCGCCCCGGGCATGTTGTGGCAGGACAGCGCGATGTTCCACCATCGCGTGGCCCGGTTCGAAGTCGCCGGCGATTTGGGGCTGCCGCTGGCACATCCGTTGTACATCCTGCTGGCGAAGCTGTTTTGCGTCGTGCCACTGGGCGACATCGAGTATCGCGTCAACCTGTTCTCCGCGGTTTGCGCCGCGGCTGCCCTGGGATTTGCGGCCGATCTGCTTCTGTCGGTGACGAAGCGGCGGGTCTCGGCGATTTGCGGCGTCTCGTTGCTGGCGGTCAGCCATACTTTTTGGACCCACGCCGTGATCGCCGAGGTCTACGACCTGTATGCCCTCGGCCTGCTCGCTGAATTGGCGTTGCTGCGGCGATTCTTCGAGCGAAAAAGTGCCAGATGGCTCATCGCCGCCGCGTTCGTCAACGGGCTCAACCTGTCGAATCATCTTCTGGCGATCCTGCACTGGCCGATCTACGCGGCGATCCTGATCTTTGCGTTGCGCCGCCGGACGATCGGGTACGGGCGAATTGCGGCGTCGGTCCTCGCTATGTTGATCGGGGCGTCGCCGTATCTCGTCTTGATCGGCATGCGCATCGGCGGGGGAGACGGTTTCTTTTCCGTGTTCGCCGAGGCGCTGCTGGGCCCGCCCGATCGGGCACGGGTGGTGACGGCGCATTCGTTTCCATTCCTCGGACAGATCAAGCGGTCGTGTTTGTATTTCGCGATGAATTTCCCGACGCCGATCGCGCTGCTGGCGATACCGGGATTCTGGTGGGCGCGGAGAGATGCGCGGTTGCGCTGGATGGCGTGGAGCGCCGGGGGGATATTCGCCGTCAGCTTCGTCTTTGCGTTTCGCTATCTCGTCGCGGATCAGTTCGTGTTTTTTACGGGCTGTTACGTCATCGTGGCGGTCTTCGCCGCGGTGGGCGTCGACGGGATCGTCGAGAGGATCCGTGTCGCGCCAGCGGTGCTCGTCGCATTTGCCCTGGCGCCTGCCGCAGTTTATGAGATCGCCCCGTCGATCCTTCGCGCGCGCGGCGTCTCGATCGGCCTCTCCCGCGGGATACCGTATCGTGACAGTTACGAATATTTCTTGCGCCCGCGGAAGAACGGCTACGACGGCGCCGAGCGGTTTGCCCGAGAGGCGCTGGCCGCGGCGGCGCCGGACGGAATGATCTACGCCGACACAACGATCGCCAATCTCCTCGTGCACGCCAGGGATGACGGTCGAATCGAACCGGGCGTGACGCTCTGCGGGCCGGCGGACGTTGCAATCGACCCGCCGACGGTGGAGACGACACCCCGGGCGGTGGCGGACTTCGCCGCGCGGGGGATGGCATTTGTCGCTTCAGACGCCGCGAATTACGTGCCGATCTGGATCAAGCAGTCGTATGACCTCGTGCCGGACGGCGTGATCTATCGCCTGGTCGGCTCGGGGCGCACTACGAGAGCGGTCGATCGCCCCTGACGATTGGCCGGCGGGCTCGGCGGGCCTATCATCCGGGCGAGGGAGGGTTGATCATGAGCGATCTGGCAGCGAAACAGTGCGTGCCCTGCCGGGGGGGCGTGCCGGCGATGACGGCGGAGCAGATTAGGCCGATGCTTTCCCAACTCGACGGCTGGGAGGCAGAGAACCATCATCATCTGGTGCGGGAATTCTCGTTTGCAGACTTTCAATCCGCGCTGGCATTCGTCAACCGCGTCGGCGCTGTGGCAGAGGAACAGGCCCACCACCCCGACATCTTTCTCGCATGGGGCAGGGTCGGCGTGAAGATCTGGACGCACAAGATCGACGGGCTCACCGAAAGCGACTTCATCCTGGCGGCGAAGATCGATCAGTTGCGAAATTCGTAGCCGGGCACGGCATCGTCGCGGCCGATCCTATTTCATCTCTTGCTCGATCCGACGGCGAAGGTGTTCCGTTTGCTCGTTATCCTTCAAACGATCGATCACGGCGAGCGCCCCGTATCGGTCGCCGCCGTATGCAAAAGATTGTGCCAACGCGATGACGCCCGACCTGGAATTGCGAACTGAAGCGGGGAGCGACGACAGCGCGCGCTGAATGCAGCGGATCTCATCGCCCCGCCGCGCGAGATCGGGGCCCACAAGAGGCGTATTTGCGAGAATCTCCAGCGCTGCGGTATCCGATCCACGGCGCAGCGCCGCAAACGCCATGGCCCAGCGTTCAAATGCCGTTGAGGACTCAAACTTATTTTCCGCCGGGCGATCGAGCTTGAAGTCAACCTCCTCGCCCATCAGGACGTTCGCCCAGACCCACCAGGCGCGCCAAATGGCCGGGTTGTCCATTTTCCTCTCGCAGGATTCCCAAAAAGAAACCAGGTCCGCGTATCGCCGCTGCGCCTGTAGCAAGTCGTGCATGCCGATCATTGCGTCGGCGCGGCAGGGCTGGGCCGCGAGGACGAATTGATAGTCCGTCGCCGCGTCGTCCCATCGCTCCAGCGAGGCCAACAGGGCGGCGCGATTGATTCGGATGAGGAGATCGTCGGGATGGTCGGCAACAAGGCGGTCGTAGATCGCCAGGGCCGAATCCGGTTTGCCACTTCGCGCCATGCAAACCGCGAGGTTGATCCGCGCCGGCGGGTGATCGGGCTCGACTTGCAGGAGATCTTCCAGTTCGTTGATTGCGTCTTTCCATCGACTCTCACCGATGTAAATGACTGCCAGTGCCATGCGGCTTGACGTATCGTGCGGGTTAGCGTCGATCGCCTTTTCGTACGCGTCGGCCGCTGCCTGGGCATCGCCGGTCGATTCATAAGATCGGGCGAGCATGATCCAGGCGGGGGCGTAGCCGGAATGTCGTTCGGTGATTCGCAGGTACGTCTGGCGCGCCGCTTCGATGTCGCCTGCCTCGTGCAGCGCCGCTGCCAGATCGTATTGCGTGCGAAGGTGGTCGGGCATCCGTGCCACGGCCTCGCGCAATAGTTCGAGCGCTTCGGAATGTCGGCCGAGGCGTCGCAGTGCCCGCCCGCCGGCGCTCGTCAACCGCGCGTCGTCGGGCCAGCGTATCCGCGCCGCTTCGGCGACTTCCCACGCGTCTACGGGACGGCCTTCAAACAAATTGGCCTTCACCAGTTCGGCGCGGGCGGCGGGACTGTCGGGCCAGACGTCGACGACACGCTTGTCACGCGCCACGGCGTCCGTCCACGTGGCTGCCAGCCGGTGATCCATCAGGAGCATTCCGACGAGCGCCGCGGTCACGACACTACCGACGGCAATTCGCGCCGCGAGTCGCCCCTGCCGGTGGGCTATTCGATCGAGCGCCGCCACCACACCCGTCGCGACCGCCAGGTGCATCCCGAGAATCGGCAGGTACATGTAGCGATCCGCCGCCAGCAACCATCGAGAGCCCGTCGCGGCCAGAAAAGGCAGCAGCAGCAGCACGAAAAGGACGAGCCCTGTAGTCACCAGGGGCAGCCGCCGCCGGCTCCACCATGCGACGACTGCGAAGGCGAGCAACTCCAGTGCGCCGATCATGACGGAGATCGACCACAGCGCGACACTCTGCGGCGGCGGGGACCATGCCGCGAGGCGGTCGGGCCAGAAATAGTTCTCGACGTAGTAGCGCAACGCGAGAATCCAGTGCGCGAGGCGGGGGGTCGAAGAGGTTTGCGCCGCCGCGTCGGCAATGCCGATCGACGAGCCGGCGCTCCATGCCATCGCGCCCAAGACGACACCGATAAAGAGCATCACGCCGTACACCCGCCAGACGCGCCGGGGCACGCGCCGCCCGCTGCGCAGGTCGCACCACGCCGCCGCGATGGGCGCCGTCGGCACGATCTTGGATGCCGCCGAGGCAATCCACGCTACGATCGCTCGGATCGGCCATAGACCCGTTCCGTCATCCGGGCGGCGACGACAGGCCAACAGCGCCACTAGCGCGAACAGCGTCGCTAACAGGATCATCCGCCCGTTGATCCAGGCGACCGGCTCGACCGCGAACGGATGGACGGCGAACAGAAGCCCGGTCAACAATGCGACGCGCAGGCAACGAGCCATTTCCAGAGCGACGAGCATCGCGAGGATGGCGCAGGCGGCGTGGAGCAGGATATTCGTCTGGTGAAAGCGGCGGGGGGCAACGGGCCAGCGGCCGGAGGGGTCCGCCGGGGCGGATGCGTAGTCGAGTTGAAAGCTCAGCATGGGCAGCGGTTGATAGAGGTCGTCGTGGCGGATCGTCAGCAGTTCCGCCGCGCCGGCCCACGAGGGGTGATTGACCAGATAGTGTTCGACGACGAGCCGCTGATCGTCGCCATTGAGGAATCCACCGTCGCGCGACGGCCAGGCCGCTGCAATGGCCGCCGCCGCCACGAGCGCAGCCGCCGCCCATGCGCGTCGTGTCAAACGTCTTGCATCGGGTCGGCATCGATGGGTGGCTGGTTCGCTCAAGGCAAGCACTCACTGTCGCCCGGGCCGGGGCCTGTTAAGATGTCTCCATGACCGCCACGACCGGGACGCACGCATATCGTAAGTCGTCGCCGATGATCACGCGCCATGGCGAGCTTCAATTCGACGGGCGCTGCCTGGTCATGGGGATTCTCAACGTCACGCCCGATTCGTTTAGTGACGGCGGGCGAGTTCTTCGCCGGGCCGATGCTGTCCGGCAGGGCATAAGGATGGTCGCCGAGGGCGCCGACGTGATCGACATCGGCGGCGAGTCGACCCGGCCCGGCGCCGTGGACGTTTCGGCCGGCGAGCAGATCGAGCGCGTCGCCGGGGTGATCGCCGACCTGCGCGCGGCGGGCGTCGGCGTGCCGATCTCGATCGACACGCGGCTGGCGGCCGTCGCGGAATCGGCCCTCGATGCCGGCGCCGACATCGTTAACGACGTTTCCGCCATGCGGCACGATCGCGACATGCCGGCGGCCGTCGCCAGGCATCGCGTTCCCTTCGTCCTCATGCACATGCAGGGCGCCCCGGCCGACATGCAACGCCGCCCTCATTATGACGACGTGGCGGCCGAAGTTTGCGAATTCTTCGATCGGCGGGCGAGCGAATTGGAGTCCCTCGGAGTCGATACGACCGCCATGCTTGTCGATCCCGGGCTCGGTTTCGGCAAGACGACGGCGCACAACGTCGCGCTATTGCGTGCCCTGCCGGCGATGGCCGCGCGGTGGGCCGTGCTCGTGGGGCCGTCGCGCAAGGGATTTCTCGGTGAGCTGACCGGCGAGACCGATCCGCCGGCCCGCGGGGACGCGACGACGGCGGTCGTTGCCCATTGCGCGCTGGCCGGCGCGGCGATGGTCCGCGTGCACGAAGTGGCGGCGGCGCGTCGCGTGGTCGATGTCGCGGCGGCGATTCGCGGGGGCGATTCCGGGCGTGGGCATGAACCGGACCGGCCGGAGATCAAGGAGCAGTTGGCATGATGATCCGTAGAGTCGATGAGCCGCCGGCGCCGCTGAACGTCCTCGGCGGGCCGCTGGCCGATTGCAGCACGTCGCCGCCGACCGGCTTTTTCCGCGACGGCTGCTGCGACACGGATCCCGAGGACGTCGGGGCGCACGTGATCTGCGCGGAGATGACGGCGGAGTTTCTCGCCTTCTCCAAGGCGCACGGCAACGATCTCTCGACGCCCCGGCCGGAGATGCACTTCCCCGGGCTCAAACCCGGCGATCGCTGGTGCCTCTGCGCCCTTCGCTGGAAAGAGGCGATGGAGGCGGACATCGCCCCGCCGGTGGTCCTCGAGGCGACGCACGAGTCCGCGTCGGCGATCGTCCCGATGGAAGATCTGAAACGCCACGCGAAGGGCTGACACATCGAGTGAATGCTACCGGTCCAGCGGTTGGGTGATTACGCGCCGAGCGCCGCGGCGGCGGTGGCGCCAATCTCGGCGGGGGATTCGGCGACGTGGATTCCCGCTGCTTTCAACGCGGCGATCTTGCTCTGGGCCGTGCCTTCGCCGCCGGAGATGATCGCGCCGGCGTGGCCCATGCGCCGGCCCGGCGGGGCGGTGCGCCCGGCAATGAAAGCGATCACCGGTTTTTTGACGTTGGCCTTCACGAATGCGGCGGCGTGCTCCTCGTCGGCGCCGCCGATCTCGCCGATCATGATGATCGCGTCGGTCTGGGGATCGCCCTCGAAGAGCTCGAGCAGCTCGATGAAGTTCAGCCCCTTGACCGGATCGCCGCCGATGCCGACGCAGGTGCTCTGGGCGATGTCGCGCGTCGAGCATTGCCACACGGCCTCGTAGGTCAGCGTGCCGCTGCGCGAGATGATCCCGACGGCCTTGCCCCCGCCGTTGGCCGGCTTGTGAATGTAGCCGGGCATGATGCCGATCTTGGCCTCGCCGGGGGTGATGGCGCCGGGGCAGTTGGGCCCGATGAGCAGCGTGCCGCGCTCCGCGAGGAAACGGCGTGCGCGAACCATGTCGAGCGTGGGGATGCCCTCGGTGATAAGCACGACGAGGCGCACGCCGGCGGCGGCCGCCTCCATCGCGCTGTCCGCCGCGAAGGGGGCCGGCACGAAGATCAGAGAACAGTCGGCGCCGGTGGCCTGCACGGCGTCGTGTGCGGTGTCGAAGATCGGAAGGCCGTGCTCGCTTTTCGTACCGCCTTTGCCGGGGACGACGCCGCCGACGATCTGCGTGCCGTAGTCCAGGCACTGTTTCGTGTGAAAGGCGCCGGCCTTGCCGGAGATGCCGTGGGTGATGACCTTCGTGTTCTTGTTGACGAGGATGCTCATGGGGTCGCTCGCTGGTGGTGACGCCGGCCCTTCGGCCCGTTCGGCGCGGCGCGGCCACGTCTGGCGCGACGCTGCGAACAGCCGGAGACGATTTCCATGGCGGGACGATACGGCGGATTTCCGGGGAATTCAACTTCTTCGCGCGGCGCCTGTTTTTCGAGCCGCGAGCGCCGGCGGGCGGGTGACGAAGCATCGGCCCGGCGACCGGACCGCGCCGTGCGATTCAGTGCGCGATAGAATCCCCGCATGTCGCTTCCGGTCGTCGCCATCGTCGGTCGTCCCAACGTGGGCAAGAGTTCGCTGCTGAACATGCTGGCGCGGCGGCGCATCAGCATCGTCGATCCGATGGCGGGGGTAACGCGCGACCGGGTCAGCGCGGTTTGCGACGTGGACGAGCGCTATTTCGAATTGATCGACACCGGCGGCCACGGCATCGAAGACCACGACCAGCTCACCGAGCACGTCGAACGGCAAATCCAGATGGCGGTCGCCGGCGCGTCCATGATCCTCTTCGTCGTGGACATCCGCGAGGAAGTCACGCCGCTGGACCAGGAAGTCGCGAAGCTCCTGCGCGGCGTGGCGGCGCCGGTCGTCCTGGTGGCCAACAAGGCGGACACCGAGGCCCAGGCCCATCTCGGCGGCCCACTGGCGCGGCTGGGCTTCGGCGATCCCATTCGCGTCTCGGCGCTGCATGCCCGGGGGCGTCGCGACCTCCTGGAGAGGATCGTCGCCACGATCGGCGATCAGGCCGCCGACGGTCCGCCGGAAACGGTCATGAAGCTGGCGCTGGTCGGTCGCCGCAACGTGGGCAAGAGCACGTTTGTCAACGCCCTGGCGGGCCAGCCGCGGGTCATCGTCAGCGAAGTGCCGGGCACGACGCGCGACGCCATCGACGTGCGCTTCGAGATGAACGATTCGATTTTTACCGCGATCGACACGGCCGGCGTCGGCAAGTCGAGCCGCGATCGATCGAGCATCGAGTATTACGGATACACACGGGCCCTGGCGTCCGTATTGCGGGCGGACGTCGTCCTTTTTCTGATCGACTCGACGGTTGCGATCAGCGACGTGGACAAGAAGCTGGCTCGTTACATCGTCGATTCCTACAAGCCGTGCGTGATCGTCATTAACAAGTGGGACCTGGCCAAGGGCGCCGCGGCGGCGGAGGACTACGGTGACTACCTCACCCGGGTGATGCCGCACATCGCCTTTGCCCCGCTGGCGTTCACGACCGCCACCGAGGGCCGGAACATCCAGGCCGCCGTCGAGCTGGCCAAGAGTCTATTCAAGCAGGCCCACTATCGGGTCACGACGGGCGAGCTGAATCGTGCCATCGAGCAAACCCTCGCCGAGGCCCAGCCCGCGGCCGGCAAACAGGGCCGGCAGCCCAGGATTTATTACGCCACGCAGATCGCCACGGGTCCTCCCACGATCGTGTTGTTCGTGAACAATCCCGCGCTGATGCGCGAGCAGTACCGCCGCTTCGTCGAAAAGCGGATGCGCGAAACTTTACCCTTTGACGAGATACCGCTACGATTCATCTGGCGGGCGCGTCAGAGCGACGGGCCTTCTCGCGGCCGACGGAAGCGTCCCGCGCGCAACGGAGCGATCGGCGATCCATCAGGCGGCTAGCGGAGCAATCGTTCGTGGCAATCGAGTTTCATTGCAACCATTGCAACCACCAGATTCGGGCGCCGAATGACGTGGGCGGACAGCAGGGGAAGTGCCCCCATTGCGGCGGCACGAATTACATCCCGCACGCTCCGGAGGAGATCGAGGAGCTGTCGCTGGCCCCGCTGGATGATGATGAGGAGCAGCGGCGACGCCAGGCAGTCCTTGAGGATGCCGCTTACCAGCAGCGCCTTCTGCGGGAGCAAGCCGCTCCCGGCGAGGGCGGTCGAGGAAAACCCCTGCCGCCGACGACGCGTCAGATCACGTCGATGATCGTCCATTTTGTCGAGGCGATGAGCGCCAGCAAGCTGGAGGAAGCCGACAAGCTGGCCCGACAGCTCGAGCGGAATTCACAAACGACCCGTCGAATCCTCGACGAGCTGGCCGGCGAGGACCTCTCGGCCTATGGGTTGCCGTCCCTGCCGCGGCCGATCCTGCTCGGGTTCCTCAAGGAGCTTCGCTCGAAGCTTTAGCCGGCCTGGAACTCGACGGTCCGGCCTGGCGCCGCTCCTGAAGTAGCCAAGTTCCCCGAGCCGATGGCGACGATACGATAATCTCCACACCCCCCGGCCCATAACCGGGATTACGCCGGAATTGCATTGGATCATGGGCCGGTGGGGGTATGATTGTGGAGGCCTCGTGCGCACGCTGGGTGTCCATACCTGATGGAATCGCGACGAAAGAACGGCCGGAGCGGGCCGCCACAGCAGCGGGTGGCCGTGTTCTGTACGCATTGCAAGCAGGGCTATCGCGTCGCGTCGCGTCTGCTGGGCCGCCGCATGATCTGCCGGCATTGTCGGAGCGAGTTCCGGGCCGTCGAGCTCGACTCGGCCCAAATACAGAGGTTGCGCAACGGCGAGGCGCCCAGCGATTCGCCTGACAGCGCCGCGGGCCGGCCCGGCTCGTCCGGCAGTCTGCCGACCGCCGGCCGACATACCGTGGCGATCGATACGTCGTGGGCCGGCAGACATCTCGGACGCTACAAGGTCCTGTCGATCCTGGGGCAGGGGGGCATGGGCGTCGTCTGGCGCGGCCACGACGACCGGCTGCGGCGCGACGTGGCGATCAAGCTGCTGAATCGGGATGGACCGCGGCACGGGGGCAGCATCGGCGGGATCAGCATCGATCTCTTTATGCAGGAGGCCCGCGCGGTCGCCAAGCTTCAGCACCCGGCGGTCGTGGGCATCTACGAGGTGGTCGAGGATCAGGGACAGATTTTTCTGGCCCTTGAGCTGATGGACGGGGGCACGCTCAAGGAGCAGATCGATCGCGAAGGTCCCATGTTGCCGCGCGAACTGTTTAGCCACCTTGTCGGACCGACGCGCGCCCTGGCCCTGGCGCACGAGCGCGGCATCATCCACCGTGACATCAAGCCCGGCAATCTCATGTTTGACGAGCACGGCCATCTGAAGCTGATGGACTTCGGCCTGGCCGACGTGAACTACGAGGTCACGAGCCAGCGCATGAAGGGAAAAGCCGTCGGTTCGCTGGGATGGATCGCGCCGGAGACCGCCCGCGGCAAGGGGACGACCGGGTCCAGCGATATTTACGGATTCGGGCTGGTGATGATGTTCGCGCTGACGGGCAAGCCGTGGATTCATGCGAAATCGCGAAGCGAGCTCATCGCCCTGCACCAGAATCCGCCCGAGCTGGACCTCTCCGGCATCGACGGCCTCACGCCGCGCGCCGAGGCGATGATCCGGCGTTGTCTGGCCGAGGACCCGTCGCAGCGATTCGCATCGGCGAATGAGTTGGCCGATGCGTTGGAGGTATGTGGCGAAGAAGACCCCGGGGAGAAGCGGCGGTGGCGGATGAGCCACGCGTCGGTCGCGGTGGCGGCGGCGATCACCGGAGGCGTGTTCGTCGGCGCCGGCGTCCTTTATTACTTTCTCAATCTGAGCGAGCGCGAGGATCAATTGCGGCGCCCGGTCGCGGACTTTTCCATGTCGATCGAGGAACTGGCGGCGGACGACGCACTGGCGCCGCAGCGGGTCGAGGCGCCGACTGCGCCGCCGGATGTCGCGCCGTTATCCATGAACGATCCATCGGGGGATTCCACGTTGTCCGCGACGGCGGACGGGCGTGAATCGCCGGCGTCGGACCCTTCGTCGATCGACGAGGCCAAGCTGCCGTGGCCGCGGGTGCCCGATCTGGTGGACGCGGACTCGCTGAGGTTCATAGGGTCCGAGAGCGGCCGCGTCTTTCACATCCCCTCGACGGAGTGCGGCCGGAGCATTTTTGCGTCGAATCTCGTCAACTTCGCCACGAAGAAAGAGGCCGAGGCCAGCGGCCGTCACATGTGTCGTCGGTGCAGTGAATGGCTGAGCGAGCACGGGGAGCATGTCGCCGAGGCGCCGGGCAACGCTCCGTAGGGCGTCCGGCGGCGTTTGGCGGACTGGGACCGAATCGAGAAGGCGTGCATCGGTCGGCGGGCTATTGGCGGGCGAAGTTTTCGAGCACGCGCAGGCCGGCGTCGCCGGACCTTTCGGGCAGGAATTCCACGCCGATCACCGGACCCCGCCAGACGGCGGCGGCGAATTCCGGGTCGTGACGGCATCGGGCCGCCACGAAGCGGTCATCCAGCGGTTCGGCGTAAAAGGCGTGGTCAAAACAGAAAGATGCCACGGTCGGCAAGGCGGCGAATAGCGGGCATCGCGTCATGAATCTGACGTCGGCGCATCCGCGGTGCGGCGCGGCGGCGGCGGCGGTCAGGGCCGAATCGGCGGCATCGAATCCAACGACTTTTCCGCGCAATGCGCCGAGACCCGTGTGCCGGCCCTCTTCGTAACTGACGTCGAAGAGCAGGTGCATCCCCCGCGCGATGCCGAGCACGGGCCGTCCCTGGTCGATCGTTTTGAGGATCGGCGCGACGAAGCCCCGATCGCGAACGTGGCGAACCATCCGTGCGAATGACGGCCCGTCTGGAATGATCAAATGTGACGCGCGGGCCAGATCGTGAAGGCAGCGTGCCGGCCGGGCATCTGCGCCGATTTGAGCGAAAGCGGCCTGCAAAGGCGAGGCGGCCACTTCGTCGCCGCAGTCGATGATGGCGATCATGAAGCGATCCCCTTCGGCGCCGCGCGAGATTCGCGCTTCAGCGCCGAAGCGCTTTCCTCGGCTGCCGGAGAGAGCGCTTGGCGCGGATGGCGGTCATGGGATCGACGCCTGGCGCCGGGGATCCTATTCGTCGCCGGCCTTGAAGGCCGCGGCGCTTTCGATGACGCCGGTGTTTCTCTTGACGGCGTAGAACTCGACGCGGCGATTCTGTCGCTTGCCGGTCGCCGATGAATTGGAATCGCGTGGGCGATACTGGCCACAGTTCGCCTGCACGAGGGACTCACCGGCCACGCCGTGGCTTTGCAGGGCGCGGATCACATTGAGCGATCGATGGGCGCCCAGCTCCCAGTTGTCCTTCCACTTGCTCTTGCGAATGGGATCGTCATCGGTGTTGCCGAAGACGTAGATGTCTCGGTCGCCGTATCGTCCGCGGATGTCCGACGCCATCTCCGAGATCTTGCGTACGCCTTCCGGCGTCAGATCGGCCTTGCCCGATCGGAAGAGAATCTCACCGGGGACGGAGATCATGTCGAAGCTGGGCATCGTGATCCAGCCGTCGGCGCCCTGCATCTTGTCCGCATCGGCGCGAAGCTTGGCGAGTCGCTGGTTCAACTCGTCGATGGTCGACGCCGAGTCGCCCTCGCGCACCATGGCGTCGTTCAGTCGTCGGTCACGATCGTCCATCTCGCGGCGGAGCTGGTCGTTTTCCATCGTGAGTTCGTCGATCTTGACCTGTTTGGGATCCGGCCCACAGCCCGAACCGAAAACGAGGCAGGCAACCAGGCCGGCGCAGCCGATGCTCGTGCGTGTCATCCTTGTCATGAGTCGTTCCTCCAAGATTGAACGTCGCTGTTTTCGAGTCCCCGACGGCTTCCGATCAGCCGCGCAAGATGGCTCTTGGGTTCAGAGCTATACCAGATGTGGCCCCCGGCGTCAACGATTTCCCGGAGCCATAGTGGATTTCCCGCGACCTCGGGATTCGGGGGCAGCGAGCAAGTTCAGGAATGCCCCTGTGAATTGCTGTTCGGCGAATCCAGGGCCGTTTTGAGTTTTTGATCGATCCGCCGTTCCTGTTCCTCCAGATCGCTGCTCCTCTGCTCGTGCGCCTTGAGCCGCTGCTCCTCCGCCTCCTGAGCGTGCAGGACCTTCAGCTCGCGATAGACTCCGCGGACGCGCATCAGGACCCAGAAGATCGAAATCGAGGCGGCCGCCGTCATCAGCATGAGCCAGAGCGTCGGCACGTCTTCCGCCGTGGCGCCGGGCCAGAACCGAGTCGTGTAATTGCGATTGTTGAAGACCACGACGGCGACCAGCAGGACGACGGCGACGACCAGCGTGACCTTCAAGTAAACGACGAACTGTCGAATGCGGCCGGCCATGATGGCGCCTCCCGGTTATCCGTTGATGGGTCCGCCCGCCAGCGACCAGATCAAGCTGCGCATCGGCGCGAAGAATCGGTTCAGCGACGGCTCCAGCGCCAGGGCGACGAACGACCCCAGGGCCAACCACGGTCCAAATGGAATCGCCCGGGTGCGCTTGCGAAATGCGGTCGCCACGACACCGACCAGGGCGAGCAACGATGCCAGGAAAAAGCCATAGAAGGCGTTCCAGAACCCGGCCGCCGCGGCGATGGCCGCCAGGATGTAGATGTCGCCGGTCCCGAGGGCCTCTTTTCCGAAACCCCAGGTTCCCAGCAACCTGACCGCCCAGCCGAGGCCGGCACCGAGGACGGCGCTGCCCGCTCCAAGGCCCAGCCCCAGCGCCAGGCGGCCGATGACCGAGGAGAACCAGGATTCGTGTTGCACGAAATCCCAACCGGCCGCGAGATATCCGCGCTGCCGCAGGCAGAGGGCCAGGGCCAGACCGGCGATCAGCGCGGGAAGGAGGAGCGCGAATTCTCGCGTCGCCAGTCCCCGCGCGGCGCCGCGGCCGGCCTCAATTTCTTCCACGACTTCGCAGTCGCTGGGTCGCGAAACCCCGGACGCCAAAATCAAGATGGTCATGAAGATGCCGGCGGCCGACGCCATTCTCAGCAACGGCATGGACACGCGCCAATCCGGGGGCGACTGGGGCCATCCCGATTGCCAGACGATGAAACCGGCCACCACGCCGCTCAGGATGAGCACGGATCCGGGCGAAAACCGAGCGGCCGAATTGGATAATTCGGGCGCTGCATGCGCGTCAGTTCCGTGCGCATCATCGAGCTCGTTTGACGCGGCGGCATCCCCGCCGGGCAGCGGCCGGCGAAGGGCGAGGCAAAAGAGCAGGGTCGCGAGCCAGACACCGCCGGCCGCCAGCGCCACGAGATAAATGAAGGGCGACAGGAACGCGTGGGCAGCGGTCTGGAGGTCGGCTGTCGAGCCGGCCAGGACGGCGCCGGGGCCGTCGCTCGGCACCTGAAGACCGGCGGCGGAGCGACCCACGTGACAGAGGCAGGCGATGGCGATCGTCGCGATCGGGATGCGCACGTCCACGGTGTACGATTCGATGTCCATCGCCGAACAAGCCAGCAGTCCGCTATAGAGTGCGAGATGGGCGACGAGCATGGGCCCATACCCGCCGAAGCCCATGGCCTGTTCCGACCTGACGACGACGTCCCAGACGGTCAGGAAAATCAGCGCCCCCAGGGTCTCGACCAGCGGATAGATGGGCGGAATGACGAACCGGCACTTTCGACAGCGGGCCCCCAGTCGGAGCCAACCCAGGACGGGGATGTTGTCATACCAATTGATCCGCAGCCCACATTGCGGGCAGAAGGACCAGCGGGGGCGGACGACCGACAACCCGCGGGGAAGCCGGTAAATGACGACGTTGAGAAAGCTGCCGCAAACGGCCCCAAACGCGGCAACGACGCAAAGCTGAAAAAAGTGGGCGACGGCGAGGTTCAACTCCGCGTGTTCCTATCGGCTGGAGGATGGCAGTTCAGGCGGATCCCGACTCGATGTCGTTGGCATGAAACCAGATTTCGATGGCTTCCGCCACCTGGTCGGGGTCATCCGACATCGTATCCACCGTGTGGGCGGCGGCGGCTTCGTATTCGCGCTCGCGTCGCCGAAGCAGTTCTTCCACTTCCGGCAGTCCGCCCTGTGGAGTGAGGTCGGGCCGCTGCGCAGCGCTCTTGGGGTCTTTGGAAATTCGCGACCAGAGGACCGCCGCCGGCGCCCGGAGCCAGATGATCTTGCCGAGCCGCCGGGCGACCATGCGCACGTCCGGATGGGTGAGGGCGCCGCCGCCGAGGGCGATGACGTGATGCCGCCTCTTGCGGAGCGATTCGCACACTTCCCGCTCGCGGCGTCGAAAGCCGTCCTCCGATTCGGCGACGAAGATCTCACGAATGCTCCGGCCGGCGCGCTCGACGATGATGTCGTCCACGTCGACGAATTCCCAACCCAGCCGTCTGGCCAGGAGGGGGCCGACCGTGCTCTTGCCGCATCCCCGGTAGCCGATGAGTACCAGATTCAACGTTCCCGTCCGTGCTCGATACGAAGGACCCTGGCCTTCGGGGCGTCCAATTCGATCTCCGCGTAGAGCAACTCGGTCCGGCACTGACCGGGGTTGACGCAGGTGGTTTCCCCGATCCGGTCGGAGATGGCCCCCGTGACCTCGGGGGATTCATGAATATGGCCGTGCAACGACAGGAAAGGGCGGTGCCTTTCCAACGTGGCGCGAACCGCCCTTGAGCCCCATGGCAAGTTGCCGTAGTAGCGATCGAGGCGGCTCTCGGCCGGCGGGGCGTGGCAAACGAAGACCCAGGGACCGGTCGGCGGCGACAACTCGGCCAGCTCTTCCTGCATGGAGCGGACGTTGCCGAAGAGCAGGTGGGCCCCGTGCGTGGAAGGACGATTGAACCGGTGGTCCCATCGGGCGCCGCCCAAGAGGGGCGGACTGTCACCGGGGAGGTCCAGCCGCTCAAAGTCCTTGACGTACCACGGCGTGGGCGGCGTACAGGAGTAACCCAGAAACGAGACGCCATCCAAAGTGACCACGCGCTGGAGATTCAGGACGGTGACCAGGTCCTGCGACTCCAGCTCACTCATGGCGGTGACGCTGCTGCCCCAATCATGGTTGCCGAAAACGGTGTAGATCGCCCGACACCGCGATGCCTTACGCAGGTGTTCGAGATGATCGCGGAACCGCCCCCGAACGTAGGCCGGCTGGCCGACGCCCATGCTCTTGCGCTTCAGGGCGGTGTCATCCGGCAGCATGTCCCCGCCGAGGACGATCAGGTCGGGGCGCAGCCGTCCGGCCACGCGGACAAGCCGTTCGTAGTGCGTCTCGTCCCCGTGAATGTCTGAACAGAAAAGCAGCTTCATATGCTGTCCGGCCGGCGGCCCGGTCCGTCCATCCTGCCTCTGCGCCCCCCGTTCGCGTACATACGGTTGGCATATTGGGGGCAATCCGGGAAACGGTCAATCCGGCGGTCCGGGGGTCCAGGGCGGCGGCTTAGACTCGCGACAGGCGATCATCGGCGAATTGGACGAGTTGATCCCAGTCGACTTGCTGTCCGGTCCATATCCGGAATTGCTCGGCGGCCTGACGAGCGAACATCGCCAGTCCGTCGACGGTCACGCATCGGCGGGCCATGGCATCGGACAAAAGCCGCGTTTTTCGCGGGCGATAGACGGCGTCGACGACGGCCGGTCCATGCGATATGGCGTCGGCCGAAATCGGCGATTGGTCCACATTCGGCCACATCCCGACGCTCGAGCAATTCACAATGAGATCGGCCCGCGATGCGCTGCGATGGCGTTGAGCCCAGGCGACCGCAGCGCCGCCGAATTCCGCCGCCAATGCCGTGGCGCGGGCATCCGTCCGATTGGCGATCAGCGCGCTGGCCCCCCGGTCGATCAGGCCCGCCACGACGGCCCTCGCGACGCCGCCCGCCCCGAGGACCAGCGCGTGGCGGCCGCGCAGCGCGTCGACTCCGCCGCCGCAGGCCGCTTCCATGCAGGCGACGGCCGCGGCCAGGTCGGTGTTGTGCCCGGTCAGCGTGGCGTCGTCGTCGATGGCGATCGTGTTGACGGCCCCGACGCGGCGGGCGTCATCGGTCAGGCGTCCGCCGCATTCGTCGAGATGGCGCAGGGCGTTTTCCTTGTGGGGAATGGTCACGGAGAATCCGCGGAAACCCAGCCACGGTCGGGACCTCACTTCGACCAGGAACGCCTTGAAGGATTCGTGTCCCGCGCGCACCGGACACTTGAGGTAAAGGCGGTTCATTCCCGCCTGCTCGAAGGCCGCGTTGTGCACGGCTGGGCTGAGCGAATGGGTCACGGGGTCTGCGATGACGCCGTACAGCTCGGTGGATGGATCGATCGCGTCCCATCGATAGTCGCGCTTGAGCTCTTCGATCGTGAGCTGCCCCGGCGCGGTTTGGTGAGTCGCGTCGAGGGCGGCGAACGTGCCGAAGGCGCCGAACTTCTTCGCGACGATCCGCGACATGTCCCCGTCGGCCCCCATGCAGATCATCACGGACGGCTTCGGCGCTTCGCGGAGCAATTCGAGCGCCTCGAAATTGTCGCGCACGCTGCGTGCCGTCCACGCGAACTTCACGACCGCGCAGGCGTTCTGCCCCGCCGCCGACAGGTATTCTTTTTGCAACGTCGGCGGCCTGCCCGAAGCGTCGTGCCGCGAGAGGATCAGCTTGCGTCGGCGGACGAGGGTCGAGGCATCTTCACCGCCGTGGCCGTAGGCCGGATCGGCCCGCCGCAGGGCCAGGCCGATTTTCTGCCGGACGTTGGCCGAACGCCGCCACAGCTCGAGCTCGACGTCGATATAGTCCGCGAACGGGCCCAGCTCGATCAGGCGGCTGACCCGCTCGTCGTCGCCGCCGTCCCACTGCCCGCCTTCGCGGGCCGAACGGATCGTCAGGATGATGGGCACGTCGTCTGGCAGTTGCAGCCGGACGGCGCGGTAATCGTCCGCCGACATGCCGCCAATCAAATCGGCCCGCAACTCGATCGCGTCGGCGCCGCGCGCCAGCGCCGCATCGATCCGATTGCGAATCTCGCCCGCGCCTTCGCCGCCGATGGATGCGATGAGTCGTGTCATGATCCATCGGGGGCGTCGTCCGCGTCTGCGTGGGGGACGAGCCCTTGCTGTAGAAGAAACCGGACCATCGCCTCGGCGGCGACGCGATGCCCGTCGGCGTTCCAATGCGGGTCGTGTTCGAAACAGGTTGGAAACACGTCGGTCTCCTTGAAATCCGTGAGGAGCGAGTAGCAGGGAATCCGCGTTTTTGACGCAAAGGCCGCAAACCAGGCAAATGGCTCTTCGACGTACGGCCCCAGGGGCTGGTAGGCATAGGCCTCCCAGTTGTCGGGGCATTCGCGATCGCTGTACTGGTAGCTTCGAGGCAGGCAGAAGACGGCGAACTTCGCGCCCCGCTTGTCTCGGGCGTCATCGCGAATCTTCAGCAGGTATTCCTCGGTCGTCGTCATATACGGGAGACTGTCGCCAAGGCGCTGGCTGGTGACGAAGAACCGGTCGGTCGGGATCACTTCGTTCCGTCCGAATATCAGCGCCACCCACGTCGCCCCCCGCAACCGCCGGCGAACTTCCGCCAGCTCCTCGATGAACCCCATCCAATTGACGAGGTATGCGATCGGTGATGCCCCGATGAATCGCTTGCCGGAGGTATACCTGAGGTCATCGTGAAAGTCCGTCATGTCCAGGCAATATATCACGAGATCCGGCCGGTATTTCGCGCCGATGTCCTGCAACAGGCGATACGACAGGACCGGCGACGACGACACCCAGCCGAAATTCACGGTTCGCACGTCGACCCCTGGAATTTTCTCGGCCAGTATCCGTTCGGTCTGGGCCACAAACGTATCTTCCAGGCGCTCAAGCTCCAGCCCGTATGTGAACGAGTCCCCGAGGAAAATGATGTTGAATCCGTCGTCGGCGAATTCCGACGATTCACGATAACACCTGACCCCGTCGGAGTTGATATCCTTGCCCGATTCCGGCTTGATACGATGGTCCATGCCCAGGTCGAATCGGCTCGCAAGCTGCTGTCGAATGACGAGCCCTCCAAAGTAGTCGAGCGCCAGGAATGAAAGCACCACGCTGACGACCAGGAGCAGCACTTTCTTGCTTCGCCGGTAGAGCAGCAGGTGCAACACCAGCGCGGCGAGCCCCATGACCAGCGAGGTCGTCAGCTCGGTGAAGGCCGCGGCGGTGATGAGATAGAAGATCGTCAGGTACCACAATTCGCGATTCTGTTTGCTCACGTTCGGTCTCGCGTGGTTCGAAATCGTCTCGTGGTCGCCGGCGGGCGCCTCGGGCCGCCGATGTCGCGCTGTCCCCTCTGAGGAATCGAGACTAACATCACGTTGTCGGTCTGGCGCGTCCATGATACGGAGCCGGTCAGGTGCCACCTTATTATCCCGTGAATGACTTCGGCCCGCTAATCAAAGGGCTGGTCATCGGCGGTCTCGGCATCATCCACGTGTTTCTGGCCCAGTTCGCCATCGGCGGCGGCATGCTGATGTGCTATTTCGAGCGGATGTCGGCGCGTGGCCGCAGCCCCGACGCCCGGCGCCTCCTGGACGAATACTTTCAGGTCCTGGTTCTGATCAGCTTCGTCCTCGGGGCGCTGACCGGCGTGGGCATGTGGTTCACGACGATTCAGATCAGCGCTCGGACGATCGGCGTCATGGTCGACGAATTTCACTGGCTGTGGGCCGTGGAGTGGACGTTTTTCTGCCTGGAGATCGTCGCCGGGTATGCGTTCTATCGATACGGCCGGCGATTGCCGCACGGCACGCGGATGACCCTACTGGTCCTCTACTCGGCCGCGGCGTGGTTCAGTCTGTTCTGGATCAATGGGATACTCTCGTGGCAGCTGACGCCCGGGCAATGGACGCAATCGCACGACGTGTGGGACGGGTTCTTCAATCCCGGCTTTGTGCCGTCGCTTCTTTACCGCACGATCGTATCGCTGACGATCGCGGCGCTCGTCGCCTGCGTCGTGATCAACACGATTCCCGATCTCGATTTCGCCCGTCGGCGCAAGCTCGTCAACCAGGCGGCATGGCTGCTGCTGCCCATGATCCTGATGCCGGCCCTGGGCATCTGGTACGTGTCGACCATGCCCGCCGACAGCCGTACATGGCTTCAAGGGGGCAGCGCCGCGATGACGATCTTCATGGCGCTGGCGGTCGGCGCGTCGGTGTTGATCGGCGGATACGCGCTGGTCGGCCTGATATGGCAGCGGCTCTATGTCAGCGGGGCGACGGCGACGCTGCTGGTCGTGCTCGCGCTGGGGGCGACGGCCGGAGGCGAATTCGTCCGCGAAGGCGTGCGCAAGCCGTTCACGATTCGGTCGTATCTCTATTCCAATTCGATTCGCCCGGAGGAGGTCGAACGCCTGCGCGCCATCGGCGGCGTCACCGACGATCCCTATCCGCTGCGCGACGCCGGGGCATATCCCAACGACCAGGTGCGGCTGGGGGCGAAGGTCTTTCGATTTCAGTGCAGCGTCTGCCACACGCCCGACGGCGTCAACGGCCTGACGCACCTGACCGGCACCTGGCAAACCGATCAGAAGCGGATGAACATCGCCAAGCTGCAACGGACCAAGCCGTTCATGCCGCCGTTCGCGGGCAGCGCCGAGGAGCTCGAGGCCCTGGTCCAATGGCTCGATTGGCTCGACGCCGGTCGACCCGATGCGTGGAATGACGGCGACGAACGTGGGAATCTGGAGAGGATTCGACGCTGGCTGGCGGAGGCGGGAACGCGGACGGCGGAGGATAGCGCAACGACAACGGCCTCTGGGGCGACGAACTGATCGATGAATGTCACCTTTCCATTTGGCTTGCCGGGCTCCGCGACGCTTTACTTGGCGCTGCTTCTCGCGACCCTCGCGCTCCATCTTGTCCTGATGAGCTATGTGCTGGCGGGCGCGGCATGGCTTGTATTTGGGCAGGTTCGACGGCCGGCGACAGAGACGCCGATCGGTCCTTCCGCCGTTGCTTTCAGCGTCGGCGAGGCGCTTCTCGACTGGCTGCCGTTCGGCCTCGGCGCCGCCATCACCGCCGGTGTCGCCCCGCTGCTGTTCATACAGGTGCTTTACAAGCAGAACTTTTACTCGGCGAATCTGCTCCTTTTCCACCGCTGGATGGCCGTGGTCCCGGTGCTCATCGTCGCGTTCTATCTGCTCTATCTGAACAAGACACCGAGCGCCGCGCGCTGGCCGGCGGTTCTTCAGCGGGCCATTCGATTTCTGGCGCTGGCCGGATTCGCGTTCGTCGGCTACTCCTGGACGGAGAATCACATCCTCAGTCTCCAGCCGCATGCCTGGCCGGCACAGTATCAATCGCAGTCGCTCGTCTTCCGCGATCCGGCGATCATCCCCCGATTGGGCGTCTGGGCCTTCGGCGCCCCGCCGCTGATGGCGACGATTGTCGTTTGGCAGGCCCGTCGCGCCACGAAGCTGGGGATGCGGCTCGACGCCGGCGCCGTTCGCCTCCTGGCCGGCGTCGCCATGGGCGGGTTGCTCGCCATGATGGCATGCGCCGCGTGGTACGCGCCGTGGCTGGACGATGCCGCGGCGGGGGCGCTGACCGGCGCGTTTGGATTGCCGTATGTCATGGTTGCGGCGCTGGGCGTCGCCGTTCAACTCGGCTGCTGGCGGCGGCTTTGGCGGCTGGGGAGCATCTGCACGCGGTCGCTGGGGCTGACGTCCGCGGCTGCCGCCGCGACCGTCTTGTCTCTTTGCGCCTTGCGCGAGGTCATCCGATTGGCATCGCTCGATGACGAGCGGATCTTCGCCCACGTGGACCGGGTTGCCGAGTCGGGCGGCCTTCTTGCGTTTCTCGGTTTCTTCGCCCTCAACGCCGCCCTGATCGCCTATTGCGTCTGGATCGTCTCGAAGCGCCTTGCCGTGGAGCGCGAATAGGACGTGCTCGCGGCCCTCGAATGGACCGTTGTCAGTCGAGTCGAACGCCGAGCGCTCGCAACTGCCGCTCCATCGTCCGCGCCCATCCCCGGTTCGCCGCGGGACTTGCCGGGCTGGGATGCAAAATCCTGCCGATCGTCACGTCGGCGCCTCCCAGCGCCGCCCTTGCCCGGCCTTCGGCAAACGCCCCGACGCCGACGACGAATCTCGGCCGCAGGTACGCGACGGTACGCCGCAACGCAAGGTCACAGGCGTCGAACAGCGCCGCCTGCTCCCGCGCGGGCAGCTTGTCGGGCGTCCGGTTCCGGCCGCCGGCCTCGAGAAAGCAGAGCGGACAATAGTTCGCGACGAAGAAGTGCTTGAAGAACCGCGTCGGCGTGCGGTATCGCGCTTTCGCCCAGCCCCACAGGCGCGCCCCGCTCACCTCTCTTCGCGGGCAGGCGAACCCGATGATTGGCCGGGCGGGATGCTGGTCCGCCGGCGCTGCGAGCGGCGCTTCGACATTGAGCCAGTCGCGGGCCATCGTCACCTCGCCGAATGGCACTCCCGTCTGCGCCATGCCCCACGGCCCGGGGTTCATTCCGATCAGCAACACGGGACAACCGGGCGTCGCGTATCGACGGGCATAACGCTCGAACGGTCGCCGGGCATAGTCCAGCGGGTTGTAGACGTGCGCCACCGGGTCACCAAAAGATAGCGGGGCCAGGTCGCGCGCCAGCGCCCGGGATGTCCGGATCAGGTCCACGGCGTCATTGAATCGGTCTTGCGGCCGGTCGGAAAGGGGTGGGCGCTTTCGACGGCCGGGTCGCGGCACTTTCCGGCCAGATCACTGGCCGTCGGCGGTGCGGAGCACTCGTTCGATCAACTCGACCCATCGGCCCACGGCCACGTCGGATTTGAAGCGTTCCTCGAACCATCGTGCGGCCGCGGCGCCCATGGCGGACCGTCGCGGTTCGTCGTTCTTCAATTCCACGATCGCTTCGGCCAGTGCCGTCGGATCGGTCTGCGGCAACGCAAGCCCTGCGCCGGCGGCGCGGAGCCACGCGGCGATCTCGCTGTCCGCGTTGCCGAGGAAGACGGTCGGCCTGCCGGCGGCGAGGATGGCGTAGATCTTGTAGGGCAGGGCCTTGTCGAACATCTCGTCGTGCTGCGATATCAGGCACAGGTCGGCCGCGGCCAGGACGCTGCCGAGTCGGTCGGCGGGTTGAAAGTCGATCAGGCGGGCGTTGGGGGGCAGGTTCGCCGCCAGCATCGGGCGATGGGGGCCGTCACCGACGAATTGAAACAAGATGTCCGGCTCGTGGGCCAGTGCCAACGCGGCGGCGAGAATGGCGTCGAACGGATGCGACAGGCCCATGTTGCCGGCGTACTGAACGACGAATTTCCCGTCGGGGTTGAATGGCCCGAGGAAAGGGTTGAGATCCGGCACGGACAACTTCGACGCGTCGTATCCGTCGTGTATGGCGTGAATTCGATCGGGTGGAAAGGCGCGGGTACGCAACAGGCGATCCCGCATCCGGTCGGCGATGCAGACGACGGCGGCGGCTTCCTCCATCGCACGGGTGTCGGCGGCGAGCCAGCGCCGATGCAGGAACGACGCTTCGCGGACGCGCCCCAGGGTCACCGCCAGGTCGGGATAGAGATCGAGGACCTTATAGACGTAGGGACAACCCATTCGCGCGGCGATACTGCGGGCGATCATGCCGCCCTGGGGCGGGGCGGTGGTGCCGACGACGAGGTCGACGCGCTCGACGCCGGAAACGCCACGCAGGGCGCTGCGTCCAAACGCGGCGAATCCCCAAGCCCGGCGGAGCAGATGGGTCCGCTTCAGCGCCGGCCGGTTCACGCGGAGGATCGAGACGCCGCGATGCGTCTCGCGCGGAGCATGGACGACGCCGGGGTCTTGCCACGCGCGGTTGCCGGTGATGACCGTGATCCGCCAGTCGGGGCGCATGCGGGCGAACCCGGAGAGATGATCCGCGGCGACGACGGCGCTGGCGCAGATGTCCGGGTGGTAGAACTCGGTAACGTAGAGGATGTGTCTAGCGTCGGCCACGCAGGCGTCGTCCCCGAGGCATCATCCCCGAATCGCAGCGCGGCGGCGTCTCCGACGCGGCATCGGCGGCCCCCCGACGTTCAGTTGCCCAGGGGCCTATTCGATGCGAGCCGCGAGTTGAATGCAAACGTCCTCGATGACGTGCCGCCGCTCCTGACTCGGGCTCCTTCCCGAGCGGAACACGAAGCGGACGCCCCGTTCGTCCCCGAGCGCGATATCGAACTGCTCGCCGCCGGCGTCGGCCTCGGGGTCGTCGGATCCGTTCCAGGTGTGCGTTCGGGCGTCGAGATTCAAGTCGATGCGCACGCAGTCGACCTCCGGGGCGAGGATGCCCAGGGCGCGGACCATGTCGGTCGCGTCTTCGGACTGCTCGATTTTGAGCCGCGCCAGGTGGGCCGCGGCGTGGAGCACCTTGGTCTCCCGTCGGCCGGTCCAACGGTGCTGCCAGCCGCCCCATTCGAGGTAGCCGAGCACGCGCACGCAGAACAGGGCCAGGACGCCGACGCCGGCGACGGCGATGCCAAGCACGAAGTGATTGGCCGTCGCCGCCGCGATACACACCAGCGAGACGAGCACGCTGGCGGCATAAATTTGAATCGCGGCCGCGGTCGGGCTCCGCCCCCGATCGAGCAGACGATGGTGAATGTGATCGCGGTCCGACGTCAGCAGGGGCTGGCCGCGGATGACGCGCCGGGCGACGGCCAGCAGCGTGTCGAAAATCGGGTAGCCCAGTGCGAAGAGCGGCACGAGGATCATCACGATGGTGTGGGCTTTCTGCGCGGATTTCAGGGAGGCCAGGGCCAGGAACATGCCCAGGGCGAGCGATCCGGTGTCGCCGAGAAAGACGCGGGCGGGGTGAAAGTTCCACCGCAGGAATCCGAGGAGCGCGCCCGCCAGCAGGGCCATGAGCACGGTCATGTAATGGTTGCCCAGCCAGATGGCGACGAGGGCGTTGACGCCCGAAGCCAGCAGGCAGATGCCCACGGCGAGGCCGTCGATGCCGTCGGAGAGGTTTACGGCGTTGGTAATGCCGACGATCCAGACGAGCGACAGCAGGGCGCCGACGATGGCCGGCAGCGTGATCGATTCGTATCCGGGAATCGTCACCGCCTCGATCTGAAAGCCGAGGAGCACGGCGGCCAGGGCGACGATGCCTTGGACGAGCAGCTTGACCTTTGCGGGGACCGACCGGACGTCGTCGACGACACCGAGGGCGATCATGCAGGCGGTGCAGACCATGATGCCGTATACGAACCGGCTCTGGGCCCGGAGGATGTCGCCGACAAGATTGTCCAGTCGCACGGCCGCGGCGACGCCGGCGAAGACGACGAGGAAGATGACGAGTCCTCCCATGGTCGCGGTCGCCCGCGGATGCTGCTTGCGTCCGCCGGGCCGATCGACGAGCCCGACGCGCCGCGCGAGCAGGACATACAGCGGCGTGAGCAGGGCGGTGGCGGCCGCCGCGGCGACGAAGAGAACGGCGTAGGACTTGAACTGGAAGAAATAGGTCAACCAGTCGGGCAACACGGCCAACGGAACGGGGTTTCGATCAGGCAAGGCCGACCCTTTCTTGACGATGCTCGCGGACGGGCTGATTCTAGCACGGATGTCTGGCGCGTCTGCCACGTGCCGCCCGTCGCCGCGGCGGACCCTGCGGGCAGCGGCGTAACATCGGTTCGCTTCGTTTCTTCATCGGATGGTTGATCGGTGGCTATCAAACTCATCGCGGGTCGGGCGGGCAGCGGAAAGACGCACGCCTGTCTGACTCGAATCATCGACGAACTGCTTGCCGAACCGGTGGCCGGGCCGCCGCTGGTTCTGCTGGTGCCCGAGCAGGCGGCGTTGCAGATGGAGCGAACCCTGGTGAATCGCGCCCCGCGCCGGGTGCTGGGACGATGTGAAGTCCTCAGTTTTCGGCGGCTGGCCCATCGCGTCTTCGGTGAAACAGCGGGTCCGCTGCCGGTGGTCCTGACGCCCAACGGCCGGCAGATGGCCCTGCGGCATCTGCTCCTTCGTCATCGCCGGTCGCTGAAGGAGTTTGGCCGGCTGGCGGATCGGCCGTCGATGATCCGGGTCATCGCCGAGGGGATCGTTGAATTGATTCAGGAGTCCGCGGCGCCCGAGCAGCTCCTCGAGGCCGCCCGCGCGGCCGAGGCGGACGGCGATCCCGGCGCTTCGCGGCTGCACGACGCGGCGCTGCTGCTGGCGGCGTACCGTGAATATCTCGGCGACGGGCGCGTCGATCCGGAGGACGTGCTCGATCTGGCCCGCCGGCGGCTGGAAAAAAGCGACTGGCTGCGCGGGGCGCGAATCTGCGTGGACGGTTTCGCGGGCCTGACGCAGCAGCAGTTGTCCATGCTCGTCGCGCTGGCCGACCGGGCCGCGACGATGTACGTCGCGCTGCTCGTCGATCCGGCGCGGTGGGACATTCTCGACGGCGAGGCGCCGCCGGACGACATGTCGCTGTTCGCCCGGACCGAGTGGACTTGGCGGCGGCTTTCGGCGGCGGCGCGGCAGGCGGGCGTCGAGATCGCCGAGACGCGGCGGCTCGACGCGGACGTGCCGCCTCGATTCGCGAGCTCGCCGACCCTCGCGAGGTTGGAAGCGAACCTGTTTTCCGCCGCCGCGGATCGACCGGCCGTGTCGGTTTCCGTCGCCGGCGAGGTCCATCTCGTGGAGGCCGCCGATCGGCGCGAGGAAGTGGAATTCGCCGCCGCGGGCATATTGGATCTTTCCCGGCGCGACGACGATCCGCCGCGCTATCGCGACATGGCGATCATCGTTCGCGACCTGACGCCGTACCACGAACTGATCTCCGCGGCGCTGGCGGCGCGCGGGATTCCGTTTTTCATCGATCGCCGGCGGCCCACGTTCCACCATCCCCTGGTCCAATTCGTCCGGGCGCTGCTGGCCATGCACGGCGGCAGCTTCAGCCGCGCCGTCGTGGACCTGCTCAAGTCCGGCCTGTCGGGCATGGCGGACGATACGGCGGACGCGCTCGAGAACTACCTCCTGGCGCACGGGATCGTTACTGCCGCTCAATGGGGCGAGGCGTGGACGTCGCCGGTCCGCCCGCCGCGGGCCGACGAGCCCCCGGCGGCGGCGGCGCTGCAATCCCTGGCGCGGATCAATGGGGCGAGGGCGGAACTGCTCGATCGCCTGGGTGAATGGTATCCAGCGACAGGGGGCGCGCGCGAGGGCAGGCCGACTTGTCGCACCCGAACGGCGCGGCTCTGGGAGGTCATGGAGCGATTCGAAGTTCGCCGGCGGATGGCGGAATTGCACGTGACCGCGGCGGGGGCCGGCCGGCTCGACGAAGCCGAGGAACACGAGCAAATCTGGGATGATCTGGTTCGCCTGATCGACGAGGCGACCGACGCCCTGGGCGACGAGCGAATGGGCGGCTCGCAGTTTCGCGAGGTGATCGAGGCGGGCCTTTCGGAATTCACGCTGGGACTGGTGCCCGCGACGCTGGACGAGGTCCTGGTCAGTTCGATCGAACGGAGCCGCCACCCGCCGATTCGGGCCGCGTGGCTGCTGGGTTTTTCCGAGGGGGCGTTTCCTTCGGGCTCGACGGAGGATGCGATGCTCAACGACGACGAGCGCGCCCGGCTGGAGTCCGTCGGCGTCGTTCTGGGGCAGACGCGGGTTCGCAAGCACCTCGATGAGAGGATGCTGGCGTACATCGCCGTGACGCGGCCGAGCGAATGCCTGTGGATCGTCCATCCGCTGGCGGACGACGACGGCCGGCCGCTGGCCACCTCGCCGTTTCTCGCGTCCGTGCAAACCGCCGCGGGTGGATTGATACCCGTCAGCGCCGCGGATTGGGTTTGCCGCGCGACGGGCGGGCAGTCGCACGAGCCGGCGATGGTCAGTTCGATCACCCAATTGGCGGGTGGAGTGTCGGCCGCGATGCGCGACTGGGCCGAGGATCGCATCGGCGCTGCGGACACGGCGGACTGGTTCGGGCTGTACGAATGGGCACTGGGGACCGGCGGGGCGACCGCCGAGCGGGTGCGGGCGGCGCTGGCGGCGCTGCGACCCGCGGAAGTACCGAAGCTGTCGGCGGCCGAGGTCGAATCGCTGTGGCCGTCGCCGTATCGTACGAGCGTGTCGCGATTGGAGTCGTTCGCGAGTTGTCCGTTTCAGCATTACGCCCGTTACGGATTGGGTCTCAATCAGCGCGTCAAAGGGGAGGTGTCGGCGCTGGCCCTGGGGGGGCTTTATCACCTGGTTCTGGAGCAGTTCGTCGAGGGGCTATCGGCGGCCGGCCGCATGCTGAGCGAGATGTCCGATGAACAAATCGCCGCGGAAGTGTCGCTGATCTGCCGCGACGTCGTACCACGATTCGCCGACGCGACGGGGCTGGCCGAGTCGCGTCGGCGTCACGCGGCCTGGCGCGGGCGGCGCGACCTGTCCCGGTCGTTGCGCGATCAGCGCGACCGCGTCGGCGGCGGGCCGCTTCGTCCGGCGGGGGCGGAGGTGAGTTTCGGCGACACCGACGACGACGCGCTGCCGGCATTGCAAATCCATACGCCCGGCGGGCGGCAGGTGAGCATCCGGGGCAAGATGGACCGCGTGGACCTGGCCCGGGACGGCGACCGTTCGCTGGGCGTCGTGTTCGATTACAAGAACTCGATGGGTCGAAATCTTAACCTGGCCGAGGCCTATCACGGACTCGCTCTGCAATTGATGACCTATCTGCTCGTGCTCAAGGACCACGGTTCGGGCTGGGCCGGCGCGGAGGTCACGCCGGTCGGGGCGTTTTATCTGCCGCTCGTCGGCCCGCGCGGGAAGGTGGATCATCCCGACGACGCGGCGTCGGACGATTTCGACGCCGGCGCCGCGCTGCGCCCGCGGGGCATCGTGGACTTTGACTTCATCGACGGGCTCGATCCGTCGGCAGGCAGCGGTCGCAGCCGGACGTTCAGCGTCTATCGCAAGAAGGATGGTCAGGCCGGCAACATTGACAGAACGGATGCGGCGCCCGGCGGCTCGCTGCCGCGCGTGCTCGAGCACATCCGCGGTCGACTGGGTGAACTGGCCGACCGCTGGCTGGACGGGGACATCGCCGTTTGGCCGGCGCAGTTCGGCGGGGCGCTTCCGTGCAAGCATTGTGATCACGCCGCGGTCTGTCGCATGGAGCACGCGACGCTCAAGCCGCGCGTCGTGCCCCGGCTCAAACGAACCGAGGTCTTCGGTCGACTCGAGGCCGGACGGGAAGGAGCCGCCGATGGGTGAGATTGTCTGGACCCAGCCGCAGCAGGCGGCGATCGAGACGACGGGCCTGAGTCTGCTCGTGTCGGCGGGGGCCGGAAGCGGCAAGACGACGGTGCTCGCGGAGCGCTGCGCGCGACTCCTGGCCGATGAACGCGCGGGCTGCGGCGTGGAGCGGATCCTGGTCGTGACGTTCACCGACGCGGCGGCGTCAACGATGCGCGCCAAGATCGCCGACACGCTGCGCGGCAAAGGCCGCGAGGGCGGAGGCGGCGCCTGGGTGAGGCGGCAATTGGCGATGATCGACGCGGCGCCGATATCAACGTTACACGCGTTCTGCAAGCGGCTCGTGGACCGGCATTTCGCCCTGGCCCGGATCGATCCGCGGGCGCCGGTGCTGGATGCGACCGAGGCCGAGCTCTTGCGCCGCGAGTCGGCCATGACGGTCTTCGAACAATGGGTCCAGCGGGAGGATCGCATCGGCGAGCGGTGGCTGTCGTTTCTCGACGCGTACGGCCCGGAGGAGAATCGCGTGATTGACCAGGCGCGGTCGCTCGGGCAGTTTTTGACCTCGCTGGTCGATCCGGCACGCTGGATCGCCGACGTTCGCCGGCGCTTTGCGACGGATCGAGACGGGCTGCACCCGTTCTGGCGCGACGCCTGGTGCACCGCGCTGGCGGGCGAACTGCAATCTCAGATTGCGGCGGTCAGCCGCTACGTCGATCGCCTTGCAACGTCCCCGCCGGCCCGCGCGTCGGCGGATGCCCTGCGTGGCTACCTCGATGCGCTGCAATCGTGGCGCCGCTCACTCGGCGATGAGCCGACAGACGCCCAGCTCGACGCGGTCTGTCGCGAGGGCATCGGGGCGTATGAATTCCCGGCGGCCCCGCGGAAGGGGACCCGGGACTACAATGGACTCTCGGATGCGGGCCGGGCGGGGTTCGATCGCGCCGCCAAACTCGTGCGCGACACGAAAGACCATCTGTATCGCGATCGGCTGATGGCGGCGTTCGGCCGGTACAGTGTCGCGGAGCACGCCGAGGGCATCGCGCGAACGGCGCCGGCGGTGCGTGCGTTTCTTTCGTTCGCAGGTGCGGTTCGCCGGCAATACCGCCGGGCCAAGCGCGAATCGGGCGTCCTGGATTTCGCCGATCTGGAGCGCTACGCCCTTCGCATCCTGAGCGATGAATCGAACGGCGTCGCCGCGCGGCTTCGGGATCGGTACGAGTACGTCCTGGTGGACGAGTATCAGGACACGAATCCCGTTCAGTCGCGCATCCTCGAGCTCGTCAGCCGTGAAGGCGAGCCGAGGCGCGCCGCCAACCTGTTCGCGGTCGGCGACGTCAAACAGAGCATCTATCGCTTCCGCCTGGCGCAGCCGCGGTTGTTCGTCGATCGCCGCCATGGGTTTTTGCAGGAGGCGCGAAAGGGCCCGTCGGAGCAGCGCGGCCGGTGCATCGCGCTGCCGGATAATTTTCGCAGCCACCCGCGACTGATCGACGGAATGAACCTCATTTTCGCGCGCCTCTTCACGGCGGACTTCGGCGGCGTCGATTACGACGAGGCCGAGCGGCTCCGCGGCGGCCGCGCCGAGGCCGATTTCAGTGAAGGCCCGAACACGCCGCCGCAGCCGGTCGAGCTGCACGTGCTTGACGATCCGCGACGATTCGATGCGCCGGACGAGGACGACGGCGACAGCGGCGACGAAGAAGGCGGCGCCGAAGGATGGCTTCGCGCCGAACGAGAGGCGTACGTCGTCGCCGAGCGGATCGCCGAGCTGCGGCGAGACAATTATGCGTACCGGGACATCGTCGTGTTGATGCGTGCGATGCAGGGGAGGGCCGGGAACTTCGTTCGAACGCTGTCCCGCCTCGGCGTGCCGGTGTTCGCCGAGACGGCCGGCGGATTCTTCGAAGCGCTGGAGGTCCGCGACGTCCTGTCGCTCCTGGCGGTGCTCGACAATCAGCGGCAGGACATACCGCTGGCGGCTGTGCTTCGCAGCCCGCTCTTCGGCGATCCCCTGAATGATTCGACGCTGACGCTCCTTTGCGCTCGCGCCGGCGGCGCTCGCGGCCAGACCGCGTTTCACGAAGCCGTCCGCCGCTACGCCCGAGAGGGGCCGGACGCGGCGCTGCGCGAGCGGGTCGCCGCCATTTTTGCCACGCTCGATCATTGGCGGGCGGTCGTGCGCCGCAGCCCGCTGGCGGACGCCCTCTGGCGGATTCTGGACGAGAGCGGATACCTCGCGTACGTCCAGGGCCTGCGCGACGGGCGTCAGCGGCGCGAGAATCTGCATCGGCTGCATCGGTTGGCGCGGCAATTCGGGGCATTTCGCCGGCAGGGTCTCCATCGCTTCCTGAGGTTCATTGATGAATTGCGTTCGGCGGAATTGGAATTCGAGCCGGGCGCGGCCGTGTCGTGCGCCGAGGACGCCGTGCGGATCATGACGATTCATCGCAGCAAGGGACAGGAATTCCCCGCCGTGATCGTGGTCGAGATGGGTAAGCGCTTCAACCTGGCCGATGGGTCCGGTGCGATCCTGTTGAACCGGGACCTGGGGCTCGGTCTCGAAGCGGTGGACGTGGAAAAGGGCATGACCTATTCGACGCTTCCGCATCGATTGGCGGCGCGGGACATCCGGGCCGCGTCGCTCGCGGAAGAGCTGCGGATTCTCTACGTCGCGCTGACGAGGGCTCAGCGTTGCGCGGTCATGGTCGGATCGCGGGCGCTGTCGGCGCTGGCGTCGTGGCGGGAGACGTTCGCGTGCCATGAAGGGCCGCTGCCGCTGGCGGCGCGACAATCCGCGATGAGCCCGTTGGACTGGGTCGGGCAGGCGATCAGTTGCGACGGGTCCGGCGCGGTGCGCTTCGATGAACCGGACGCCGAACGATTCGACGCGGGGCCGGTCCGCGTACATACCTACGGGCAGGAGGCGATGCGCGCTTGGCGCCTGGAGCCGCCGATGCGGACGACGTCAACGCGCCGCCTGCTCGCCGCATCGCAGGCCGTGGCCCCGGCGAAGCTCGACGAATCCAGCACGGCGGCCGACGAATGGCGGCAAAGGCCGGTGGTCCGCGCCGTCGCGCGGCGATTGACGACGCCATACGCGGCGAAATGCCTGGCGCGGATTCCCGCTGTGGCCGCCGCCAGCGCCCACCGGCGCGCGACCGCCGATGATGAATCGCAGGAAGAGCCGGCGCCGTTTGCATTTTTGGCGCCGTCAGCCGGGCTCCGTCAGTTTAGACCGCCCGGCTTTGCGGCGTCCGGCGACGAACTGGATCCTCGCCTCCGCGGCACATGGACGCACGAATTCCTTCAGCACGTGGACCTCGCCCAGCGGTGCGACCTTGCCAATCTCCTGGAGCAGATGCGGGTGTTGATAGGCGACGGCATCATCGGCCAGGACGCGGCAGAGGCCATCGATCTCGAATCGGTCGCCTGGTTCTTCGACACGGATACGGGCCGCGACGCTCGCCGACACCGCCAGGGCTGCCTGCGCGAATGGCCCTTCGTCATGGGCGTAGCGCCGTCGCGCCTTGGATACGATTCGGGCGGCGAGCGCGACGAAATCGTGCTGGTCCGGGGCATCGTCGATCTGGCCATCGACGACGGATCGGGCTGGCGGATCGTGGATTACAAGACGGACGACGTTTCGGGTGCGGCGCTCGACGAGCGCGCGGAGTATTATCGCCGGCAGTTGGAGATCTATGGCGACGCCGTTGCCCGCGGGCGCGGCGGGCGAGTGAGTGGGCGACGACTCGTCTTTCTCGGGGCGCGGAAGGTCATTTCGCAATGATCGCGGGGCAAAACGCCTCGCGAACGGTTCATGTCGGCGACGATCGGGTCGGCGCAAAAGATCGCCCCGCTGGATGCGGGGCGACGGCTGTGTCGCTGGACAGCGACACGGTCGTAAGGGTGGAGTGGGACACTCGTCCCGCTTGTAAAACAATCGGGGCCGGCAAAATATTCCCAAATTCGCGAGAATTCGCATAACATGTTGTGACTCGGAGGGTTCCGGCGGAGGACTCCTCCATTCCGCGGACGGAAAACCGCGCCATGAACGACGATTTTGCCCATCCAATGGCCCAGGCCTGCCTCCTGATCATCGAGGTCGGCAATTCGCACGTCAGCGTCGCGTCCGCGATCGACGGCGTGGTTCGCGCCGAGTCCCGTTTCACCCACGGCGAGATTTGGCAAGCCGTGGACTATGCCGGCGAGGTTTGGGACGCGCTTCCAGATGATCGGGCCCGGGCCATTGCCGCTGCATCGGTCGTTCCCGCCGTGTTTCAGGACTTGCAGGGACGGATGCAGGAGCGGCTCACCCAGGAGGTTCTCGTCGTGGGCCGCGACCTGCACCGCCCGATGTCGATTGCGCTCGAAGCGCCGGAGCTGGTGGGCATCGATCGCATCTGCGCCGCCGCCGCCGCCTACGAGACGGCGCGGAGGGCATGCGCCGTGGCGAGTTTCGGCACGGCGATCACCATCGACTGCGTCAACGACGAGGGCGCGTTTCTCGGCGGCGCGATCCTTCCGGGCTTTTATCTCCAGGCGCACGCGCTCGCCGAGGGCACCGCGGCGTTGCCGGAAGTGAGCGTCGAGGAAACGGGCCACGTTTACGGCGTGGACACGCAGGAGGCGATTCGCAACGGCGTGCTCTACGGGGCCGCCGGAGCGCTGCGCGAGATTACCGAGCGCTACGCCACCGACCTCGGCGCCTGGCCGCTGCTGATCGTGACCGGCGGCGGGGCGGAACTCATGCGGCGGCACTGCGATTTCATCGATCACGTCGTTCCCGACCTCGTGCTGCGCGGAATCGCCCTGGCCTATCGGCGGCACTTCGCCCCGCTCGAGGAATAGCCGTGCGCCCTTCGCCGACGATGGCCGCGCTGCTCACGCCGCTGGCGCCGGGGGCGATCGCGGTGGTGGGAATCGCCGGACCCGGCGTCGATGCGATCCTGCGGCAGATGTTGCGAACGCGCGGCCGCGACGAACCGCCGGCGTTGCCGCCGGCGACGCCGAAGCTGTGCCGCGTGGTCGATGGCGGCGAGGTGATCGACGAGGCGATTGTCGTGCGGCTTGACGGGGCCGTGGCGGCGGCCGAGCTGAATCTGCACGGCGGCGTGCGAATCGTCCAACGCGTCCTGGTGTGCCTGGAACGCCTCGGGGCCGAAATCGTCGATGGGCGGGCTTATCTCGATGCCGCGTTTCCACGGGATCCGATCGTTGGCGACGTTGACGCGGCGCTGCTTCGGGCCGGCTCGCGGACAATGGCCCTGTGGCTTCTCGCTCAGCGGGACGTCCTTCCGCCGTTCCTGCGCCGGCTGGATTCGGCTACGCCGGATGATCGCGCGGCCTACGCGGGGCGAACGCTCATCGCGATTCGCCTCGTCCGCGGCCTCTCGATCGCCCTCGTCGGCGCGCCAAACGTCGGCAAGAGCACGCTCGCCAACCGTCTCATCGGCGCCGACCGCGTCATCACCTCCGAGGTCGCCGGCACGACGCGCGACTGGGTGAGAGAATCGGCCGTCGTCGGCGGATGGCCGGTCACTCTGACCGACACGGCGGGACTGCGCGACAGCGACTGCGCCCTGGAGACGGAGGCGATCCGACGCGGCGCCGAACAGGCGGCCGGCGCCGACTTGATCTTGTACCTGATGGATGGCGGATGTCCCCTTGCCGCGCAGTTCATCGCCATGCGAGGGTTCCGGGACGGCGCCGGGGCGATGCGCGACGTGATCGGCGTCGTGAACAAATCGGACCTGGGCCCGGCGGTCGATTCGGCGCGCGGTGAGCGCCGGCTTGTCCGCGTTTCGGCACTGACCGGCGCCGGCATCGACGCGCTGGAGGCGTCCGTCGTCGCGGCCCTGGGCCTCGATCGCCTTCGTGACGATCTGCCGACGGGATTCCTGCCGCGCCATCTGCCGGCCGACGGTCCTGCATAGCTTGGGACTTGCGGGCGTCACATTTTCAGACCGTGTCGCGATGATGAATTCTACGTCCGCAAATCGATTCGGCGTCGGGCATCGGCCGAAGATCGCGGCGTTTCTCGGAACCGCCGGTCCGATCACATGATGCGTGAAGAATCTCATTCGATTTTCGAGCGCCGCGTGCGTAGTGTCGTTTAGGACTCGGGCGCCTTCGGCGCGCTGATCTTCTCGGGACGTCGGGATCAAAAAGGTCTGGCGAGCCCGAATCTTCACATTGCAAGCATTTCGATCGGTGTCGCGCCGAACGTGCGGCGCCGCTCGACGCGCCAAAAGATGGAAGTAGGCGACAGGACGGAAGCTGTCGATGGTCAGCCCCTCCACGGTGGCGGGGTTTTTACGACGTGAGGCGACGCCGGCGGGAAAACGGCGATCGTCTCTCACACTCTTGGGGGGACAGCATTCGTTCCCAGAAGGAGAGGAAGAGTCATGAGAGCATTGATCAATCGGGTCAAGTCGTTCTGGACTGACGAGGAAGGCGCGACGGCGACGGAATACGCCGTGATGCTCGCGCTGATCATCGTCATTTCCATCGGCGCGATCAGCGCGCTGGGCACGAAGGTCTCCGGCACCTTTACGAACATCGAGAGCATGATGCCGTAATGGCCGGAGTCGGTCGGGAGGGACAGTCCCTGTCGGCCGGTCAGCCGTCGAAGTACGGCGACCTCAAGAAAAAGCCCCGGGTCACCATGATCCGGGGCTTATCTATTGCCATTCCTCGATGGCCGCCGATCGGATGACCGACGGATCGGGCGCATCGTCATCGGCTGCGATCAATCAGTGAACTGGCATCAGGAGGCGGCGCGAAGGGGCCCCAGGGCCCGCGCCGGCGCCGCCCGGCCGAACGATCGGCGGCGGTTCGCGACGCGCCGGGCAGGGCGGCGCCGCGGCGACGAATTCGGCTCGGCGACCAGCCGCGGGGAGCGCGCCGGCTTGTCGCGGGTCATCCAGACGCTCTTGTGCGAGGTGAGCAGGGCATAGGGCCAGACCCAGCCCAGCAGGAGCATCGAGTAGAAGCTGTACACGACGGCGTAGACCGCCTCGCTGGTCCGCTCGCGAACCGCGAAGAACACCATCGAGAAGACGCCGCCCATGACGCAGGCCGCCAGCAGCTTGAGCCCGAACACGACGGGGTAGATGAAAGTCAGCGCCAGCGCGGCGGTCAGGAAGACGTAGGGCAGGGCGAGCCCGATCGCGCAGTGGAGATAGTTGTAGCGAATTGCCAGCTTGGAGCCGCGTTTGAAGTTGGAGAAGACGTAGCTTCCGGTATGCACGCTTTCGCGGACGTTGCTTCGCCCCCAGCGGAGGAACATCTTGGCGAGGTTGGCGTACGACCGGGGGCTCTTGGTATTGACACGGGCGGTGCGCTGGTAGCGCACGTGGAATCCCTGCTTGAGGATGAAGTTGGTCATGGCGTGGTCTTCGCCGGCCCGGGCCTCGCCGCCGAGATAGCGCTGGTGCAGCCACTGATCGAGAATCGGCAGGACCGCCTGCCGCCGATAGGCCGCCAGGGCTCCGGCACAACACAGCAGCCCGCCGCCGCCCATCATGCTCTGGGCGGCCCGCTTGTAGTCGAACGTCAGGACGTATCGAACGGCGAGCATGCGCGGAATGATGCCATCCTCGCGGTTGAGTACGCGGACGTTGCCCGCCACGGCGCCGACCGACGCGTCGCGGACCATCGGACTGACGACGGCTTTCAGGGCATCGGGCTCGATGAGCGAGTCGCTATCGACGGTGATGAACACGTCGCCGGCGCCGCGGCGAAACCCTTCCCAGAGAACCCAGCGCTTGCCGCGATTCTCGTCGAAGTGCAAGGCGGTGATCTTGCGGCCGCGGTCGGATATCTCGCGGGCGGCGCGCTTGATGTGCCGCCAGGTGTCGTCGGTGCTGCCGTCGTCGGAGACGATGATCTCGAAGCGGTCGGCGGGATAATCCGCTCCGGCCAGGCGGCGGAGCGTCTCGCCGACCAGGGCGCCTTCGTTGTAGGCGGGCACGATGATGGAGATCTTCGGCAACTGCTCATCGGGGACGGTCGGCGTCGGGCGATAGCGCATCGCCAGATAAAACCGCCAGAACGACCAGACCGTCGTCGTTGTTCCGTAGAGGCCGCCGGCGATCATGAACGGTCGCAGGACCGCGGAATCCCACATGATGCGGATGGCCATGCGGGTCGCGTCCGTGTACAGCGTCAGGGCGATCACCAGGATGGAGGCGGCGGCCAGGGCGGTCTTGCGCAACAAGTCCGGGCGTCCGCGAAACCATCCCTCCCGACCGTAAACGTGCTGAGGCGCGACGGTGCACCACGACTGAATGGACGAGATGACCGACATTTCCTACCTGCTCCTTTATCCTGATCCTGATCCTGATCCTGATCCTGATCCTGATCCTGTCCGCCTCGCCGGGCGCCTGAATCGCGGCCGCACTGGTTTGTTTTCAACCTATCGGGCGTGAGCGAAAGCGGTGCGTGGGCCGGGCTCGATCAGCCGTCAACCGTCGTCTCGTCAAAGCATACGTTTTGGCGTCCGGATGCGCTGATACGCCGGGGGGGTCATGAAATAATATGACTCGGCGCCTTGAAAGTGGCGTGAAATGCGGATTAAAATGGCTTAATCTCACCGACCGGATCGCGGGGCCGGCACGGTTGTGAATTATTCGCCTAGGACCGGAATCTCACAACCCGCGCGGAGCGATACCCCGCGCCGGCATCGCCCTACGCCGGAACCACCTGCGGCAGGAGCACGTCCGGGACGATCACCACATCGGATTGGGTTCGAGGCCTCGGGGTCCTGACATGAAGATCGGGCGTCGGGAGGTGCTCGATGGCCCAGTTGATCTGCCGGCCGGTGGCGGCGTCCAACATGGGAATCCGGGCGGGTTGGAGGCCGTCCCAGACTTCGATGGGTCCGCGCTTGAGCTTTCGGGCCCAGCGATAGAGCTTCGGCGCGGTCATCAGGATTCCGATCTGCCCGACGATCTGAAAGAGCAACCGTCGCGGGGCGAGGGAGTCCTTCCGCCAGTTGGCGATAATGCGCAGCGTGTTGAGTGGATTGTAAAACGTCGCGTAACCGCGGATGACGTTCATCTGCCGCTTCCACGGCTCGGGATGCCGCGATGCCGCGACGTGGTTGCCGTCCTGATACGCCTGCGGCACGATCTGCCCGGCAACGGACTTGAACAGTCGTCTCTCGCGGGCCGCGGGTTCGAAGTCGATCGTGCCGACGGCGGGACCCAGGTAGGTGCACTGATAGGAGACGGCGCCCTTGTCAAAGGTGTAACGGGCCTGATTGACGAGACCGGACAGGTCGCCCTCGGCGGAGCGCAGCGGCTGGTCGTCGCTGTGGATCATCATGCACATCGGTTCGATCCCCAGCTTGCGCAACGCTTCGTAGACGATGGTCGTCTTGCCGGGGGTCTGTCCCTTGTTGACCAGTTCGGCGGTCATGTCCTCGATGCCGAACCAGATGGCGCGGAGGCCGGCCTTGCGGCAGAGCGGCAGGATGTCCAGATTCTTGTGGACGTCGAATTCGGTGCCCTCGGTGAAAAAGCGAATCTGTTCGCCGAGGGGTCGGCCGCGGCTGGTCGTTTCCGCCATGGCCGACATCAGGGCGATCACCGTCTCGCGCGTATTGAAGAAGTTGTCATCCGTGCTGAAGAACTCGCGGATGCCGAAGTTCTCGTATATGTGCTTGACTTCATCTGCCAGCCGTTTCGGACTCTTGTGCCGCCAGGTGCGCTGGTTGACCGCTGGGATGGGACAGAAAGTGCACGCGAACTTGCAGCCGTGCGTCGAGATGACGCTGGCGACGACCGACAGCTTTCCGACCTTGTGCGGGGCCATCGGTGCCCTGGCCAGGGTCCGCCGGCGATGGGGCGGCTCAAGCATTCGATACCCGGCGTCGGGCATTGGAAACTCGTCCAGATCGCGAAGCAGCCGTTGCACGCCGGTATTGATTGCAAATCGCTTGCCACCGGGCGCTTCGCGCGGCTGATACACCAGGCCCGGAATCTCATCCAGCGCGCCGGCGTCGCGGGCCCGCCGATAGGCGTCGAGGCATGAGCCGCCGCGGTCCTTCTCGTCGAGGATCGCCCGCAGCAATTCGAGCATGACGTACGCTTCGCCGGTCACGACGCAATCGGCGCCGACGGCCGGCTCGGGGCCGAGATCGAAGAAATCGACCGGTTCGTAGATCGCCTTCGGCCCGCCGGCCAGGATCAGCGGCCGGTCCGGCCCCATGCGGATCGCGTCGCGGACGATGTCGTAGGCCGGCTCGGCGTGGACCTGCATGGCCGAGACCATCAGGACGTCGAGCGGCTGGCCACCGAGTCGGGCACGGCTCGGCGTGAAATTCGGCGTCCATTGCTGGAGGACGATGCGGAGGTTGCGAAAGCCGGCGGCATTCAGGCAGTCGCCCAGCGTCCGGACCGAGCAGGGGGCCATGCGCTTGTCGGCGTACCAGTACGGCAGCATCCGCGTGCGAAAGTCGAAGGCGTAGACGATTCCAATCGCCAGATCGTGGTGCGCCGATCGGCCGCGAAGGGACCGGATGATGTTGGTGAGAGAACCGTCGGGTAGATAGACATCGTCTTTATTTCTGCGAGGCAGTTCCACGCGTAGCTCCGGGGATCGCGCCGTCTCAAGAGAGGGTCTCGACCGCGCCGGAGAATCCCGCCCTGAGATTGCGGGCATGGTAGGTGCAAACCGGGCGCGGGGCCAGCGTAAAAAGCGCGTCATCTGACCGGGAATGGTGAGAGTGCCGATGCCCGTCCTTGCCGGGCGATTTCACGCCGCGGCACGGCGCACAGTTCATTCACGATTCTTGCGCGGCCTGCGCCGCCTCGTCGATGGCCCCGTTGATGCGGTGCATCATTTCGAGGTAATCGGCCTGGGCCTTCATCATGTCCTTGACCTTGTCGTTGCCCGCCAGCTTCGCCTCGCAGTCCGCCAGTTTCCGCTTATCTTCGGGCTCGATCGGCTTTCCGGCTTGCTCCAGCTCTCCGATACGATGGGCCTGCTCCTGATAGGTTTTCAGGATCGACTGCGCCTCGCTGTCCTCCGCGACGGCCCCGGCGGCGCGCATGAAGCGCGTCATCCGCGGATGGGCGGCGATCTTTTTGCCCAATGCCCGGGCGTCGGCGATGATGTCTTCCATGGCGGCGACCTTTCGTTGCGGCTCTGTTTCTCGCGCTATCGTCGCCGCGCGCGTCGTCGGCGGCAAGCGGGCGGCACCGACGCGAGACTTCATTGACGACCCGGGCGCGCCGGCGCTGTCGATTCCAAAGTAGGTACCGAATGTCCAAGCGCTTTTCCGAACGGATTCTCGAATTTCTGCGTCGCCCCGACTACCGGCCGATGAAGACGCCGCGGCTGGCCAAGGCCATGGGCATCGCCGAGGCCGAGCAGGGCAGCTTCGGGGAAACGGTCGATGCCCTGCGCCGCGTCGGCCGCGTCGTGCTCGGCACCAACAACGCGGTGATGCTGCCGCACCCGCCGAACCAGGTCGTCGGCACGTTTCGCGGCAACCCGCGCGGGTTCGGCTTCGTCGTGCCTGACGGATCCACGTCGCACGGGGATCTCTACGTCGCGCCGAACCACACGCTCGACGCGGTAACCGGCGACCGGGTGCTCTGCCAGGTGCTCAGCCGCGGCAAGCGGGACGGGAAGGACGCCTTCGGCGGGCGCATCATCAAGATCGTCGAGCGCGGCGACGGCCGCTTCGTCGGGCAGCTTCGCCGCGAAGGGGGACTCTGGTTCGTCCAGCCCGACGGCAACACGCTGCACGTGCCGATCATGGTCGACGACGTCGGCGCCAAGCGGGCCAAAGCCGGCGATCAGGTCGTCGTCGAGATCGTGCGCTACCCGAGCGAAGGGCGGCCGGCGCGCGGCGTCATCGTTGAGCGCCTGGGCAAGCAGGGGGCGCCGGGCGTCGATCTGGCGACCGTCATGCGGCAGTTTCATCTGCCGGACGCGTTTGGCGAGGAGGTGCTGGAGGAGGCGCGGCGGGTGACCCGGGCATTCGACGCCGACGCGGCGCTCCGCAAGCGGGAAGACCTGACCGATCGCGTGATCGTGACCATCGATCCGGACGACGCGAAGGACTTCGATGACGCGATCACGCTGGAAAAGCTGAGCGGCGCCGGCGGTCGATCCGCGGGCGGCCGGCGCGGCGGGGGCCGAGCCCTGTGGGAGCTCGGCGTCCATATCGCCGACGTCAGCACGTTTGTCCGCGAGGGCGGCGCGCTGGACGCCGAAGCCCGCGGGCGCGGAACGAGCGTCTATTTTTCCGGCCACGTGATTCCCATGCTGCCGGAGATTCTCTCCAACGGCGTTTGCAGCTTGCAGGAAGGCGAGCCGCGACTGACCAAGAGCGCCTTTATCCAATATGACGCGGGCGGCGTCGTCGTCGGGACGCGATTTGCCAATACCGTCATCCGCTCGACCTGCCGGTTGACCTACAACCAGGCGACGCAGATCCTCGATGGCCGCGCCGGGCGGCTGCCGAAGCAGGTTGTTTCGCTGGTCAAGGAGATGGACCGCCTGGCCCGGGTGATTCAGAAGCGGCGGCTTTCCGAGGGGATGGTCGTTCTCGATTTGCCCGAGGTCGACCTGGTGCTGGACGACAACGGCCGCGTGATCGACGCCGTTCCCGAGGACACGAGTTTTTCGCACACGATCATCGAGATGTTCATGGTCGAGGCCAATGAGGCCGTGGCGCGGCTAATGGCCAACCGCGGCATTCCCTGCCTGCGCCGCATCCACCCCGAGCCGGACGAAGCGTCGCTGACCGCCATGGCCCGGTTCATGCGGGCCGCGGGCTTTGCGGTGCCGAGCAAGGTGACGGCGGCGGACCTTCAGTCGCTGCTCGCGCCGCTGCGCGGCAAACCCGAGGCGTACGCGGTGAATCTCGCGGTGCTCAAGTCGATGTCGCTGGCGGAGTATTCGCCGAAGCTCGTCGGCCATTTCGCGCTGGCCAGCCGGCATTATGCGCACTTCACGAGCCCCATACGCCGCTATCCCGACCTGATGCTGCACCGATTGCTGGACCGGGTCGTTGCCGGGCCGATCGGCGGAAAGCAAAAGCGCGGGCTGGAGGACGTGCCGAGCGAGGTCGAGCTGGAGGAGTCGGGTCGCAAGTTGTCGTACGCGTCGCGCCGGGCCGAGGCCGCCGAGCGCGAGCTGCGCACGATCAAGCTGCTGCAATTGCTCTCTGAACACGTCGGCGAGGAGTTCAAGGGCGTCGTGACCGGCGTGACGAACTTCGGCCTGTTCGTGCAGCACCCCCGGTACCTGATCGATGGGCTGCTGCGCGTCGAGGACCTCGGGGACGATTGGTGGGACGTCGACGTGAAGGTCGGCCGTGTCACGGGCGAGCGGACGCGGCAGTCGTTTACCATGGGGACGATTCTGCCGGTGCGGATCGCCGAGGTGGACGTCTCGGCTCGGCAGTTGAATCTGGTCCTGTCTTCGTCCGGCCGCGGTCCGGCGCAACGACGACGCCCGGCCGGCAGCGACGGGCGTCTGGCTCAGAGGGGCGGCAAGGGAACGACCCGCCGGGACAATGCAAGACGAGGGCGAAGAACCGATCGGTCGCGGCATCGGTGAGCGGGCCGCAACGAGCGGCCATATTGCAATGGCAGTGGGTGCCTCATGATCTTCATGGCATGCGCGCAATCCATCCTGCTGGCGGAGCTGGTATCCGGTCAGTCGGAAAATGGCAACGCCGCGGATGCAGGAGCGCGCGAAACGCTCGTCTTTCGCGCGTGGCTCGACTCGCCCGGCGGAGAGCTGCCGTTCATCGTCAGGCGTAGGCCTGCAAGGCGTGACGCGCCGGATCCTCGGCACGCCGCGATGGCCATCGAGAATGGATCGGAGGAAATCGAGCTGTGCAGCGATTCGAACCCGGGGCGCCTGAAGTTCCCGCATTACGACTCATTCATCGAAGCGCATCAGGACAATTCGGTCCGCGCGCCCCGTGGCGACCCTCGCGGGCATTTCATCGGGACCTGGCGCAAGGCGTCGCGCGACGGGCGCCACGTAGAAATGATCTATCACGCGGAACCGTTTCGAGGATATCGCTTCAAGCCCCTCGAAAGCTCGGAGGGCGCCGATCCAAAGGCGGCGGCGATTGAAGGGCGATGGTCCGTGAAGTTCAGCAGGTCCGACGAGCCCGGGATCGCCGTTTTCACGGAGAGCGACCATCAACAGGTGGCGGGAACGATTCTGACGGAGACGGGCGATTACCGATACCTGGCAGGCAGTTATAAATACGGCACGCTGCGACTGTCGTGTTTCGATGGCGCCCATGCATTCCTGTTTCACGCCCGAGTGCTGAAGGATGGAACGTTGCAAGGCGACTTTTGGTCCGGCGACGCGTGGCACGAGACCTGGACGGCCCGGCGCGATGATGACGCGGAAATGACCGACGGCTTCCAGCGCACGACGTGGAGCGGCGCGATCGACTGGGAAAAGCTGCCTATCCCCGATGCGTCGCGGGCCGCACTGCTAAAAACGGTTCGCGAACCCGGCTGCAAGGCCATTTTGCTCGAAGTCTTCGGCTCCTGGTGTCCCAATTGCCACGACGCCGCGGCGTTGCTCGGCGAGTTGGACGGGACCTATCGCGGACGCGGTCTGCGCGTCGTGGGTCTGGCGTTTGAACTGACCGGCCGCGCCGAGCGGGACAACCGACAGATCGCGCGATTCGCCGATCGGCACGGAGTGGGATACCCGATGCTGCTCGCCGGCAAGGCGGACAAGATCGAGGCCGCGCGCGTGCTTCCCGCGCTGGACGGAGTCCGCAGTTTCCCGACGTTCATCTTCGCCAGACCCGACGGGAGCATTCATGCCGTCTATTCCGGATTCAGCGGTCCGGCAACTGAAAAGGAACACGCCGATCAAAGACATCGCTTCAAATCGGTCGTAACGGAAATGCTAAAAGGCGCATCGTAACCTGCGCCGACGAACGCTACGCTGAATGGGAGGCAATCAAAACAGTCTATCGCCTCTTGTCCGTCAGTTGCCCGTTGATCGGCTCAAGCCGCGTGACATGGATGGGGTCACACATCACGATGCGCGTGGCCCTTTGCGCGCCGGGCCGGTCGTAGACGGCAACGCCGAGAACGCGCTCACTGATCAGCATCATCTCGGGATGTCGAATCTCAAAATGCGAGCCATCCGACATGTGCATCAGAAAAGGCACAAACGGTTGTTGCCTGATTTGCGCTTCGATATCCGGCGTTCGCATAGGACGCCTCCTTCGCTTAAGTTGCGCCATTATATCTTATCAGGGTCTGATCGGCCACGATTGATAGACGGTCCGCATGATACTGGTATCGTTTGGTGAGCATCGGCGTCTCGCCGGTGCGACTAGAGCGGATTTGGCAATTGTGTAGCGGCCCCGCTCCGTCGGGGCCGACGAGCAAACTGTAAGAACCAAGCCGACTGTCCGTCCGCCACGGAGGGCGGACGCCACGGAAAGATCGAAAATGCTTAGGCCATTCGCACCGGCGAGACGCCGATACTCCCCTTGGATTCGACGCCAACAATACCAGTACCGTCCGCATAGCTCGGTATCATGCAGCCCTTGACCCTATGGAAGCCGCGCATCTACACTCCGCCCCATGCTTCGCACCGCGCTTTACCAGACGCACAAACGGCTCGGCGCCCGACTGATCGACTTCGGCGGCTGGGAGATGCCGGTGATGTACGGCGGCATCGCCGAGGAGCACGTCTATACCCGCACCGTCAGCACGATCTTCGACGTCTCGCACATGGGGCGGCTGGTCCTGACCGGCCCCGACGCCGAGGCCGTTCTGCAATATGTTTGCACACGCAACGTCGCGAAGCTCGCGGTCGGCCGCAGCGGCTACAGCCACGTGTGCAACGCCGACGGCGGCGTGATGGACGACGTCATCGTCTCGCGCGACGAGAAGCGATGGATCGTCGTCTGCAACGCGGGCAATCGCGAGAAGGTCGTCGCACATTTGCTGGAGCAGCTTCGCGGTCGCAACGCTTCCCTCGAGGATACGACGCAGCAGACGGTGATGATGGCCGTTCAGGGCCCGGCGACGATGCGCCTTTTCGCCGAGCACATGCCGATCAAGATCGACGAAATGAAGCGCTACGGATTCGCCAGCGGCAAATACATGGGCCAGGCGTACACTGTCTTCCGCAGTGGTTACACCGGCGAGGACGGGCTGGAGATCGTCGTCTCCGCTGCGACCGGCGCGCTGGTCTGGGACTATCTCACGAAGGACGGCGGCCAGGACCGCCCGACCATCAAGCCGGCCGGTCTCGGCGCCCGTGACACCTTGCGCACCGAGGCGGGCATGCCGCTCTACGGTCACGAGCTGACGGAGCAGACCGATCCACTTTCGGCGGGCTGCGGATGGTGCGTCGAACTGGAGAAGTCGTTCATCGGCGTCGAGGCGCTGCGGCGGATTGCCGCCGATGGGCCACGGCGCAAGATCACCGGTTTGATTCTCGACGGCCGGCGGATTGCGCGGCAGGACTCGAAGGTCTACGATGGCGAGGCGGAAGTGGGTATCGTCACCAGCGGGACCTTCGCGCCGACGCTACAGAAGTCCATTGCGATGGCGTTTATCGACGCGCCACTGTCGAAGGAGGGACAATCATTGGAAGTGGGAATCAAGGACGGTCGCGCCCCGGCCACCGTCGTGTGCTTGCCGTTTTACAAGCGCCGATTCTAGGCAGGGTACTTGTGGAGGGTATAATAAGGATATGATTCTTGACGAGCTACGGCGCCATGTGCGCAAGCATCCCTTCGTCCCCTTCCGGGTTCATCTTTCGGATGGCTCGCGGTACGATGTCCACCACCACGATTTCATGATCGTTGCCAAGGGCATCGTAGAAATTGCTTTGACTGCCGGTCCGGATGAATACCCCGAGCGAATCGTCTCCTGTGATCCTCTTCACATTACACGGGTAGAGCCGTTATCCTCCCGACATCGGTCAAATGGAAGGAAGGGCCGGTCCAAGGGTTGAACTTGGAGATGGCCCGAGAAAACGGAGTCCCGGCGTGGGTGTACCAACCGATCGAAAATATCTCAAATCTCATGAATGGCACCAGCTCGACGGCGACGTCTGCACCATCGGCATCACGCAGTTCGCCGCCGATGAATTGACGGACATCACCTATGTATCCCTGCCCCGCGTGGGCAAGGCGCTGTCGGCCGGCGATTCATTCGGCGAGGTCGAGAGCGTCAAGGCGACGAGCGAGGTGTACTGCGGCGTGGGCGGGGTCGTGGCCGAGGTGAATGAGCGTCTCAACGATCAGCCGGAGCTTGTGAATAACGACGCGTTCGGCGACGGCTGGCTGATCAAGGTCAAGGTCTCCGATGCCGCCGCGATCGACAAGCTGCTCAGCGCCGACGACTACGACCGCCAGTTAACGGAATAGGAATCGATTGAATGAAACCGCACGGGCGTCGCTTCGGCAATTGCATCGCCGAGACGGCAGCGGCACGCGGCAGCGTTGCCCGGTCGTCTCCACTACAATGGCGATATCATGACCACCCTTGACGCCAGACCCACCGTACCGCGGCCGGCGCCGTGTTCCGGAGAACGCTCTCAAATGGCCGACGACAGCGCTTCATCGCCTTTCGATCCGACCGACGCGTTTGTCGATCGGCACATTGGCCCGCGACCGAAAGAAGTCCGCGAGATGCTCGCGGCCATCGGCTGTGCGTCGCTGGACGAATTGTTGGATCAGACGGTCCCTTCGGATATTCGATGGCGTCAGCCCCTCGATCTCGGTCCCCCGCGCGGTGAATACGAGACGATTCGCGAGCTGCGCGACCTGGCGGAAAAAAACGAGGTGCGCCGCAGCTTGATCGGCATGGGATACCACGCTTGCATCACGCCGCCGGTCATTCAACGCAACATTCTCGAGAATCCCGGGTGGTACACGCAGTACACGCCCTATCAGGCGGAGATTTCGCAGGGACGCCTCGAGGCCCTGCTGAATTTTCAGACGATGGTGGCCGACCTGACCGCGCTGCCGGTGGCCAATGCGTCGCTGCTCGACGAGGCGACGGCGGCCGCCGAGGCGATGCAGATGTGCCGCGCGGCCGCCGGCGACGCGGCCCACCGCGGTTTCTTCGTCGCCGAGGATTGTCATCCACAGACTATCGCCGTCGTCCGCTCCCGCGCCGGACCGTTGGGAATTCCGGTCATCGTCGGGAAGCCCTTGGAGATAGACTTCGCACGGCACAAATTGTTCGGCATCTTGCTGCAATATCCGGCGACTGACGGCGGCATTGTCGATTACGAAGACATCATCCGCCGTGCGCGCGAGGGCGGGGCCCGCGCCGTCGTGGCGACGGACCTCCTCGCGCTGGCGTTGATCCGGCCGCCGGGCGAATTCGGCGTCGACGTCGCGGTGGGGTCGGCCCAGCGATTCGGCGTGCCGATGGGGTTCGGCGGTCCGCATGCGGCCTTCATTTCCTGCCGTGACGAGCTCAAGCGCCAATTGCCGGGTCGACTGGTCGGCGTGTCGAAGGACGCCGCCGGGCGCATCGCGTATCGGCTGGCGATTCAGACGCGCGAGCAGCACATCCGCCGCGAGAAGGCGACGAGCAACATCTGCACGGCCCAGGTGCTCCTGGCGATCATGGCGGGGATGTACGCTGTCTATCACGGCCCGTCGGGCATTCGCCGCATCGCCGAGCGTGTTCATGCGCTGGCCGCTGCACTGGCGGCCGGACTGCGCCGACTCGGCCAGGACGTGGGCGAACGGCCGATATTCGACACGGTCTGCATTCAGTTGGCCGGGGGGAGCGAGGCGGCGCAGTTGATCTTGCGGCGCGCCGCCGCCTGCGGAATCAACCTGCGCGACTTCGGCGACGGGCGATTGGGCATCAGTCTCGACGAACGGTCCACGCGCGAAGAAGTAACGACGTTGCTCCAGGTCTTCAACGACGACAAGCCGATGGGATTCGACGTCGATGAATTGGCAAGGGGCGCCGGCAACGGGTTTTCGAACTTCCCGTTGCGGGATAACGGATACTTGGCGCACCCGGTCTTCAATTCCTATCACGGCGAGACCGAGATGCTTCGCTATCTCAAGCGGCTCGAGTCGCGCGATCTGTCGCTGGCCCAGTCGATGATCCCCCTGGGCTCGTGCACCATGAAGCTCAACGGCACGTCGGAAATGCTGCCGATCTCCTGGCCGCAGTTTGCCGACCTGCACCCATTCGCCCCGCCGGCGCAGACGCGGGGATACGCCGAGCTGTTTCAGCGCCTCGAGGCGCAGTTGGCCGCGATCACCGGCTTTCCCGCCGTGTCGCTCCAGCCCAATGCCGGGTCGCAGGGCGAATATGCCGGACTCATGGTCATTCGCGCCTACCACGCGCAGCGCGGCGGGGGCGGGCGCGACGTTTGTTTGATCCCCGCGTCCGCCCACGGAACCAACCCCGCCAGCGCCGTCTCGGCGGGGATGCGCGTCGTCGCCGTGGCCTGCGACGAGCGGGGCGACATCGATCTGGCCGACCTGAAAGCGAAAGCCGCGCAGCACGCGGGCGCGCTGGCCGCGCTGATGGTCACCTATCCCTCGACGCACGGCGTGTTCGAATCGACCATCCGCGAGGTCTGCCGCGTAGTCCATCAACACGGTGGGCAGGTCTATCTCGACGGGGCCAACATGAACGCACTCGTCGGCGTGTGCCGCCCGGCCGACATCGGCGCCGACGTCTGCCATCTCAATCTGCACAAGACCTTCTGTATCCCGCATGGCGGCGGCGGACCGGGCGTCGGCCCCATCGCGGTCGCCGCGCATCTCGCGCCGTTCCTTCCTGACCATCCGGTCAGGGGCGTGGCCGGCGCCGGCGAGCAGGCCATCGGTCCCGTCTCCGCCGCGCCCTATGGCAGCGCGAGCATCCTGCCGATCTCCTGGGCGTACATCGCGCTGATGGGTGGGACCGGCCTGGTCCGCGCGACGCAAATCGCCATCCTCAATGCCAACTACATGGCCAGGCGGCTCGAGGGGCACTACGACGTGCTGTACCGCGGAAGGAACGGTCGCGTCGCGCACGAATTCATTCTCGATACGCGCCCGTTCGAAAAGTCGGCCGGCATCCGGGTCGACGACGTCGCCAAGCGATTGATGGACTACGGTTTTCACGCCCCGACCATGTCGTGGCCGGTGGCGGGAACGTTGATGATCGAACCGACCGAAAGCGAATCGAAGGGCGAACTGGACCGCTTCTGCGACGCGATGATCGCCATCCGCGAGGAGATTCGCGTGATCGAGCGCGGCCAGGCCGAGCGCGGCAACAACCTGCTCACCGGCGCGCCGCACTGCGCCGAGGATATCGCATCCGATGCGTGGGCCCGGCCGTACGGCCGCCGGGCCGCCGCGTATCCGCTTCCCTGGGTCCGCGAGCGCAAGACGTGGCCCGCCGTCGGGCGGATCGACAACGTCTGGGGCGATCGCCACCTGTTTTGCACATGTCCGGATGTCGCGCCGATGTCTGAATCCGACGAATAGGGATCATGCGGTGGCGGCCTTGACCGGATTGACCGGGGCAGCTATTTTTTGGGACTGGAAACCAACCTGCGGGTGTAGCTCAGTGGTAGAGCGTCACGTTGCCAACGTGAATGTCGTGAGTTCGAGTCTCATCACCCGCTGTGAGGTAAAGGAAACTTCGGTGCAGCCGGTGCTGGCCATTGTCGTTGGGTGACTTCACGGAGCCGCGACCGTCAGGGAGCGGGTTCATTGTGCGACCGAGTCGCCAGACGCGGCAGTCAACGAAACCGAAGTCCGCCGAACAATCTAAACGTCCACGGGGTACCGACCGGAGCGTCAGGCGTTGGCCGTGGACTGAGGCAAGCGGTTTTGGATCGACGCCCCATGGTCGGTCGGGACGCACAAGGGCCTGACCGGCCTTTTTTTTGTGGGTGGTTCCGACGGCGGATCGGCTTCGCGATCCGAGGCGCGGATGGGAGATGACCGATGGCTGTGGACGAGATTGACGGTGCACAGACTAACCAGTCCGGGTCGGATTCGGCGGACGAAAAGCCGGAAGACATGAAGGAGCGGCTCAAAGGGGCCCTCCGGGTGGACGTGGCGGATGCCGGCGTGTTGCGCAAGGCGGTCAGCATCGGCGTGCCGCGGAAGTGCATCGACGAGGAACTGGAAAAGGAATATAGAGAGATCGTTGCCGAGGCGATCGTGCCGGGCTTTCGTCGCGGCCGAGCCCCGCGCCGCCTGATCGAGAAGCGCTTCGGCCAGGAAGTCGGATCACAGGTGCAGACGCGGCTGGTCTCCAATGCGTACCTGGCGGCGATCGAAAAGGTGGACATCAAGGTCCTCGGCGATCCGCTGGTCTGGGTTCGCCCGAGGAAAAAAGGCGACGGGGAAGGCGGGGCCGAAGAGCTGCTCGACATGTCGGTCGCGTTGCAGCACATGAAGCTGCCGGACGAAGGGGATTTTGAATTCAAGTGCGAAGTCGAGGTCAAGCCCGAATTCGAGCTGCCCGCGCTGGAAGGCGTCGAGATCGAGCGTCCGATCCTGAATATCGACGATGATGACGTATCGGTGCAGATCGATCGCATTCGCGCCCGGCGGGGAAACTGGGCCCCGGTCGCCGGCGGCAGCGTGCAGGCCGACGATCTGTTGATCGGCGACCTGGTGCTGACGGTCGGCGGCGAAGAGGTCAAGCGCATGGAGAACTTCGCGCTGTCCGCCCGGGCCCAGCGAATCGAAGGCATGACGTTGAGCGATCTGGGCGAGAAGTTCGAGGGAGCGAAGGTCGGCGATCGGCGCGAGTTCGAGGGCGAGCTGCCCGATGACTACGCCGTGGAAGTGCACCGCGGCAAAAGGGCGAAGCTCGCCTTCACGCTGAACGACATCAAGCGGATGAATCTGCCGCCGCTCGACGATTCGTTTCTCCAGACCCTGGGGTTTGATAGTGAAAAGGAGCTGCGCGAGGGCATCCGGACGCGGATGGAGGGCGAGCTGGAGCATCACGTCCGCCGGGGCATGCGCAACCTGGTGCGAAAATACCTGCTGGACCAGACACACCTCGATCTGCCGGAGGGCATTTCCACCAGGCAGACCGAGCGGGCGGTGCTCCGCAAGGCCATCGAGCTCCAGCAGGAGGGTGTGCCCCAGGCGGAGATCGACAAGCACATGGACGAGTTGCGGACCAGTGCCCGCGAGCAGTCGGCCGCCGAACTCAAGTTGCACTTCATCCTCGAGGCGATCGCGGAGAAGCTGGACGTCGGCGTGAAGGAGGAGGAGATCAACAGGGAGATTGCGTCGATGGCTGCGGCTAATAACCGGCGGTTCGACCGGGTCCGTGATGATCTGGCGCGCAACGACGGCATCTCGATGCTGTATTTGCAGATTCGCGACGATAAGTGCATAGATCGAATTCTTGAAAAGGCGAAAATCGTCGAGCTTGCTGAGCCGAAGAAGAATCCGGGCGCGGCGAAGAAAGCCCCCGAGGAAAAGCCGGGGTCCGGGAAAAGCGCCGCACCGGCGGCCAGGGCGAAGGCCAAGGCGCCGTTCGGGGCGAAGGGCGGCGAATCGAAGAAGTCGGCCGCCGGGAAGAAGGCCGGCAAGAAGGCCCCATAGTCCGCGCCGTGCAACCGATGGGATCGGGGCGCTAACAAGAGGATATCGTCATGGATGAGCGAATGAGGCCGCGCGCGGTCCTGGGTCATGCACCGATGATGAGCAGTCTCGCCCAGTCCGGCGCTCCGTATCAGCGGATCCGGGAGATGTCGATCGAGGACATGCTCCTGGAGAATCGGATCATTTTTCTGGCCGGTCCGATCACCGAGCGGACCGCCAGTCTTGTGGTCATGCGTCTGCTTTACTTGCAGAGCATCAAGAAGGACCAGGACATCCACCTGTACATCAATTGTCCGGGCGGCATGGTCGATCAAACGCTGGCCATTTATGACACGATGCGTTTCCTGTCCTGCGACATTGCGACCTATTCGATCGGGCAGGCGGCCAGCGGCGGCGCGATCATCCTGACCGCCGGCACTCGGGGCAAGCGATTCGCCCTTCCCAACAGCAAGATCATGCTTCATCAGCCCTGGGGCGGGATCACCGGGCAGGCCGAGGACATCCGTATCCAGGCGGAAGAGATTCTGCGGGACAAGGAAAAGCTCCTGGAGATCCTCGCGGAGCATACGACGATGCCTCGAGACAAGATCGCCGAGGAGACCGAGCGCGACCGCTATATTCGGCCCGACGAAGCCCTCAAGTGGGGCCTCGTCGATGAAATCCTCGAAGCGGCGCCGAAGTCGGAGAAAAAGGAAAAGAGCAAGTAATCCCCGCGCCGGACGCGCGGGCAGCCGCCGGGGCGGATCGACCATCGCGACCCGTCGCCTGATCGGACCGCGGCGCACAGGAGTGGCCCATGGCAAGAAATCAGACGCTGATCCCGTTCGTGATCGAGAAGACCGGGCGCGGCGAACGGTCGTACGACATTTACTCCCGGCTGCTGAAGGACCGCGTGGTGTTCCTCGGCGGCGGCATCGATGACGACGTGGCCAACGTGATCATCGCCCAGATGCTGTTCCTCTCGAACGAGGATTCGCACGCGGACATCCATTTCTACATCAACTCGCCCGGCGGCAGCGTCTCGGCGGGACTGGCGATCTACGACACGATGCAGTTTCTTCGCTGCGACGTGGCGACCTATTGCCTCGGCGTCTCCGCCAGCATGGGGGCCGTCCTGCTCTGCGGCGGGGCGCGGGGCAAGCGATTCGCCCTGCCGAATTCGCGCGTGCTGCTGCACCAGCCGCTGATCGGCGGGCTCCTGCAGGGCGCCGCGACCGATCTGTCGATCGAGGCCCAGGAAATCCTGCGGCTTCGCGAAGTCCTGTACGGGATCATCGGCAAGCACTCGGGACAGGAACTCAAGAAGATCGAAAAGGACTGTGACCGAAATCTCTGGCTCGCTCCCACCGAGGCGCAGGAGTACGGCCTGGTGGATCGTATCCTCGAACGGCAGCCGGACATCAAGCGTCACAATCAATCCGAAGACGAATAAATGCGGCGGCAATCGGCCATTCACATCGCGCTTTACGCCGCCTCGTGCGTCGGCATCGTCGCCGTGGCGCCGGGCGGGTGCGTCCCCACTGAGCGGGCGGACCCGCGGCTGACGCGGATTCAGGATTTGGAGGACGAGCTTCAGTCCGTCTCGCGAAGTCTGTCGGCCTGTCAGGATCAGTCGGCGATTCAATCCGAGACGATTCAAAATCTTCGCGGCCTGGAGGGGCCCAGGCGGCTGGAACGGCTCATACACGTCGGCCGGATCGAGATCGAGCGCCTCTCCGGCGGATACGACGAAGACGGGGACGGCGCCGACGACGGCGTCGTGGTGTATCTGCGGCTGTTCGATGTCGATTCCGACACCATCAAGTCCGCCGGCGACGTCCATGTGCGTATCTTCGATCCCGCCGCCGAGGACGATGCCCGACTCGTCGCCGAGACGCGCGTCGATCCCGATCAGCTTCGCGAGTGCTGGTACGGGCGGCTGATGAGTGCGCACTACACCATCCGCGCCCCGTGGAAGCGCGGCAGCGCTCCGTCGCACCGAACGTTGACGGCCTGGGTGCGGTTCGGCGAGTTGTTGACGGGTCAGGCATTTGAGGCCCAGCGCGAGGTCGAGATTCAGGGCGTGGCCGTCGCGGATGGCGGTTAGCGATCCATCGTTTTTCGAATGATGGTCTGTCCGGGCCCTTTGTCCGTCGCATCAAAGCGATACTTACCTCAGATTCTTGCTCAATCCATGATCGCGAGTGGAGACCCGGGGGCCGGCGTGGCGTCGAGTTCGGCGCCGCGGGATCAGCGGCGATCGTGGTCGGCGGCTCGGATGTGGAATGCGGCGGTTCTGTGCCGGACTTTGGCGCCGTTTCACGCCATATCACTACTGGTAACGACAAGGCCGATGGGCATCAGCCCCGTTGTCGCGCAAATCATGCCGATGGCGGCCCCGATTCACATAAGTAGCCGTGCGATCAGGGTTCTCGGGGGCGGAGGCGGGGCAGAACTGGGTCAGGCCGACGGCCCGTCCGGCCGATAAAGACGCATGGTTGTCCGATAAGCCATCCGATGTCGGCTTGCACGGCCGAAAGGGAGCGAGTTTCAGTCGTTTTTGCGCCATTGTCGGCCTGGCGACCGAGGCGGGGGCGCGGTCGGGTTCGGCCTGGTGCGGCGACCCGATCCGGGGCGGCGAGAATCGCGAATCGCGCGGCATGTGGAAACAGGCGTTTGATGAGGTGCCAGTCACGTGAATCAACAACCGGTGATCGAAGCGCTGCAAAAAGACGTCGTTCGGTTGATCGCCCTGCATCCCAACGCGCGGCAGGCGGAGCGGACGATCGACCGACCGCTTTCCGTTCTCGGATCGGGGCCGGCGAGCGATCTGATCCTCGCGTCGAGCCGGATTGAGGCGGCGCACGCCGTCCTGGTGCGCATCGGCGGAGGCGTCTTCCTTGGGGACCTCGGCGCGCCATCGGGCACGCGCCTGAACGGGCGCAGCGCGAATTGGCAGCGCGTCTATCACGGCGACGAGTTTGAACTGGGCCCGTTTTCGTATCGCATCGAGCTGGCCGGCTTTGAGGACGGCGTCGTCGGGCGCCTGGACTCGTATCGCCTTCGCGACGAGCGTCGAAACACGGTTGCCGAAAGCCGCGATCCAATCCTGTTGATCGGACGTGACCCGGCGTGCGAGGCCGTGATCAACGACAACAACGTGTCGAGTCGGCACGCCGTCATCGTTCAATGCACGGCCGGTCCGCTGCTTCGCGACCTGACGGGGCGCACCGGCCTGCGCTGCAACGGCCGGCCGGTGCGGGAAGCCATTCTCCGGGACGGCGACGCCATCGGGATCGCCGGGCACGAGTTCGTCTTTGAGTGCGCCTCCTGCGCCGCATCGGGAAACGGATCGGGCCGAGGGGCGTCGTCGTCCGTGTCTGCATGGGGCGGCGGTACCGCGCGTGACGCCGTCGCCGAGGCGGACGTGGAGGCGACGAGCGACACGGCCCCCGTCGATGAAGCCCTGGCCCTGGACATGATCACGGCGCCGGCCCCGCGCGAGCCGGATGAAATGGAGTGCGCATCTCGTGAAGACGCGGAGGTGCTCGAATTCGTGGAGGAACTGGAGGAGCTCAACGACGCCGGCCCGGAAAGCGACCGGTCGACGACTTCCCCGGAGCGACGATCCGTCGCGAAGCGGGGTGCGAGCGACGCGTTCGAGGGGTTAAGGGCCGAACCGTCCCTGCGCATCGAACGGCAGGAACTGGAGACTTGCGCCCCGGATCTGAAAGCGCGGGTCATCGCCGCCCAGCACGCCCTCGATGAGCGGGCCCGCAAGCTGCAATCGCAACTCGATGCCGAGCGCGAGCGCTTGAAGGACAGCCAGCGGCAATTGCAGGAACAGGCGAAGCGGCTGCTTGAAGCGAACCATCCAAAATCAACGGCCGCGTGGCGGAGCATTGCGGGCGAGGAATCGAAAGCCGCCGGCTCGGGCAACGGGATGAATCACGCTTCCGACAAGTCGACGGTGATCAAGCGCCGAACCGGACCGGAGCTACGCCCCGAGTTGTCACCGTTGGATGAGATCGACCGCCTTTTTGCGGGGACGATCGTTTCCGACACCGCGGCGCAGCATGCAGGTCGGACACGCGCCTTCGTTGACTCCGGCCCACCCGGGGGCGCATCCATCGGATCGAACGGTCAGGAGTTGCAGGAGCAGGTCGCCGGCCTGGCGGACGTGGTGCGATCGGAGCGCGAGCAGATGGACCACGCGGAGGGGCGTCTGGAATCGCTCCGATTCGAGATCGACCGATTGCGAACGCACGTCGTTCGGGCCCGTGAAAAGCAGGTCATCCAGGAGTCCGAGGCCGATGCCCGCATACAGGCGGCGGAACACGAGCAGAGTATCCTGCGTCAGGAGCGCGAATCGGCCGTGGCGCGGCTCCGCCGGTTGGATACGAAGTACGCCGCGATCACGACCCGCCTTGAGGACGCGCGGCGGATTCGCAAGGACCTCGAGGCGGAGGCGGAACGACTGGCGAGGGAGCAGGAACAGCACGATGACCGTCTGCGCGAACTTCGGATCACGCTCGAGGGTGAGCGCCACCGGCTACGCGTTCGACAGGCCGAATTGCAGCGCAAGGCGTCGGACCTGGCAAAGCTGGCCCGAAGCCGCCGCCGGGCGATCGAGCAGGTCGTGACCGAGCATTACGACGAGCTCAAGCAGCAGGAAACGGAGATCAAGGCCAAGCGCACGGCGATCGCCGAGGCGGGCCGGGCGGAACTCGAAAGAACCGCGACGGAATTGGAACAGTTGCTGAGCATGAGACTGGCCGACATCGAGTCGGAGCTTTCGGCCCGAAAGGAAAACCTCGACTCGTGGATGAAGACGATCCTGGAGACCGCGCAACCGTTCTCCGGTGAACCGCCGACATCGCCGCCGGGTGAATCCGGCGCGCCGGCGCGGTCCCCGCTGCAACCGAGTGAAGAATGGACGGCCCCGGCGGGCGAAACCGAAGGCGAGGGCCGGCACCTCGCGATGCTCGAAAAGGAACTCGAGGGCCTTCATCAAGCCGTGATGCGATTCGACGACGACCCGGAACGCCGCCGCGCGCCTGGCGATCAATCGATTCCGGGATCGTCGGAATCGCGTCTGGGCCGCCTGTCGAAGTTCCGCCTGAGCGGATCACGAACGGCGCGTCTCGGGGAGCGCGTCGCGTCGTTGCGAAAGGGCCTGCCCGGTGAGCCGGCGGCGGGCGAACCACAGGAGGGCGGCGAGGTTGCGCCGTCCGGCGCCTCGTCGAGTGCGAAATGGAGATAGTCGGCGCGACCGGACGGAGGGGCGGCGGTGAATCGGCTGTTTGGAGGCATCGTTCCGGACGATTGCGGCCGGCGCGGGGCGCGAGTCTATGAATCGGGATCAGCCGATATCGTCGGAGTCGTCTAACGGCGGCCGATCGGACCTGCCCCGAAAGACGGGACTCTTCAAGGATACGGTTGCGAAGCTTTTTTCAGGGTCCGGGTTTTCCCCGGACGGCCATGCGGTCCGCGAGGATGCGGCCGGACTTCAGGCGCACATGGCGCGCGACCGCGACCGGCTGCGTCGCGTCGCGTCGCATCTATCGTCGGCGCAGTCGTGGGCCGAGCAGTATCCCGATGAGGCCACGGCGCTGGCGGCGATGGCGGCGGGGGCGGCCACGGCGGAGTTCGCCGCCGGCCGGGAATCGAGCGCCGCGGCAGCGGTCCGACGAATCGGCTCGTCCAGTCTGATCCGAGTGCATGCCGGACAGTGGAAGAACGGCGTCGGCGCGCCTTCACTTGTGATGGAGCCACGCCCGGACCGGTTGCCGCTAAACTATACGGAAGAACGCAGGGGCCCCGCCATGGGCACTCCGTCGGTCCCCAATGAGATGATCCATCCCACCGTCGCCGCGAACGAACGACCGGACGGGGCCGCGCCGCCTCCGGGTGGGGGCGGTCCGCATCGGCCGTCGGCGGGCCATCCAGCGAATCAGGCCCGGGCGGCCCGACTGCGCGAGCGCGTCACGCGGGCTCAGCGGGCGCTGGATGAGCGCGCCCTGAAGCTCAAGCAGGCGTTGGCCCGCGAGCGCGACAAGCTGAAACAATTCCAGGCCGGGCTCGAGCAGCGTGAGCGTGATCTCGGCGCGTCGCTTGATCGGCGGCGCGAGGCGCTGGAGCGCGAGTTTGCCGCGCGCCGCGCGAAGCTGGACGCGGAGCAGGATGCCATCGCCCGGCGCAAGGCCGAAATCGAAGGCCGGCAAAAGGCGATGGAAGAGGCGAACCGGGCCCTGACGGCGCAGCAGCAGCGTGAATTGGAGGAAGCCGCCGACGCCCGTATCGAAGAGATCGAGACGGGGGTGCGCAATCTCAGCGAGCAGTTGGAGGAGAAGTCGCGCGAGATTTCGCAACAAGAGCGGCGCCTCAGCCAGGCGCTGCATGACCGCCGGGCGGAATTGGAGCGCGAGATCTCCGTCCGTCGCGCCGAGCTGGAGGGAAGACAGCAATCGCTGGCCCTGCGGGAATCGGAGATCGAGAAACTCCTGGCGAAGCGGATGGCCGACGTTCGCCGCCAGGAGGCGGAGCTGGCCGGGCGACAGGAACAACTGGACCGCGACGCCGAAGCGCTGCGCGATGAGGCCGAGGATCACGAGCGGGAGTGGTCGCACCGGGCGGAGGATGGCCGCCTGGACGGGTCGGAACGGGATTCGGGTGTCGCCACTGCGGCCGCGGGGAGTGACGAATTCGTGGAGCGGCAGCGCATCGCCCTGTTGCAGCGAGAGGCCGAACTGGATGAGCGCGAAGCGGCGCTGGCCTGCCGCGAGGAGCAGATCGAGCGCGGTTCGGCGGGCCGGCATGACGGTGATGTGAACGGGATCGGCGATGGACGCGCCGAATCGGATGCGCGGCTCCAGGAGATCGAGCGGCGTGAGGCCGAACTTCGCGACGAACGCGAACAGTTCGAGGCGCGGTGCGACGATCGGGCCGGTGAGCTTCGCGAGCATGCCGATGCGCTGCAAGAGCAGGCCCGCCTGGAGCGCGATCGCCTGGCCGAAGAATCACGCGAACTCCAAAGCCGGGCGACCGAAGCGACGGAGGCCCGGGAACGGGAACTGAGCGAGTTGCGTTCGGCGATCGAGGAGCGGGAAAAGGAGGTCGCGAGGCGCGAAGGCGAGCTGACGGCGCTGAAGTCCTCGGTGGAACGAGACGTTGCGGAGGCCCGGCAGCAACGGATGGCACTGGATGCGCGGAGCGCGGAGATCGAAACCCGATCGGCGCGACTGGAGGACGAAGAACAACGATACTGGGATTGGAGCGCCGAGGCCCGGCAAACTCAGGCGGAGCTGGACGAGGCCCGCCGGCAGCTCGAACAGCAGCAGCAGTTGACCGACGAAGCCAGGGACAGCGCGCGGCAACTGGCCGTCCGTCTCGACGAGCGGGCGCGGGACCTGAAGCAGAAGCAGGAAACGCTCGGGCGGGAGCGTGAGTCGCTGGACGCTCGCTCGGCCGAACTGGGGGAGCGGTTTTTGTCGCTCGATGGGCGCGAGGCCCGCCTTGAGGCGCTTCAGAAGGAGCTGGACCGGGGCGTCGATCGAATGAACGAGGACCGCGCCAAGCTCGCCGACGTGGACGAGCGGGCGCGCGAATACGAGGCCCGGCACCGAGACCTCACGGCGCGGTTCTCGGAGCTGGAAAAGGAACAGCAGGCCGTCAGGGCGATGCGTGCGGTTCTCGAATCGGATCGCGCCGGGTGCCGGGGCGAGCGGGAACAGCTCGACGAGTGGAACCGGCGATTGAATGAGCGGGAATCGGCGCTGGGCCAGCAGGAAGCCGAACTCGCCAAACGACTCGATGAAGCCGGTCGGCAGCAGGAACGGATCGGCGAGCAGGCCGCGGCGCAGGAGCGAATGCGCGCCACCCTCGACAAGCAGATGGAAGATCTGAATGACCGGGAAGATGCGCTGGAGCAGCGGCGCGTCGCAGTGGATTCGGAGCGAGCGCGGATCAACGAGGATCGTCAAGCGGTTTCCGCCGAGCGGGAGTCCGTCAGCCGGCAGGACGCCGAATTGAAGTCCGCTCGGGATGAGCTGGCAACGAAGCAGGAAGCGCTGGACGTCGAGATCGAGGATGGCCGGCGAGTGCGGGCGGAGTTGGACGCGCTGGCGGCGAGTCTGCAACAGCGCGAGGCCGCCATCACCTACCACCGCGAGAACGTCGACGCCGAACGGGAGACGATCCAGCGGCAAAAAGACGAGCTTCGCGCGCAATCGGAGGCGCTGGCGTCCGATCGCGAGAAGGTCTCAAGCCAGACGGATGAAGTCGCGCGGCGCGGCGAGGCCCTGGATGCCGCGTCGGCGAATCTCGTCCTTCAGGCGCAGGAACACGCCGAGGGGCAGCGACAACTGGAGGAAGACCGGGCGGCGCTTCGGGAGCAGCAGCAGCGCCTCGCGGAATTGGAACAGGCCGCCGGCGAAGAAAAGGCCCGCGCCGAGACCCTGCGAGTTGAGTCGGAGGACATCCATCTGGAATTGTCGCGGCGCATCACGGAAATCGAGGAGATTCGCCAGGCGCTCGTCGAGAAGGCCGAGCGCCATCGGGCGCGGAAGGCGCGCCTGGCCGTCGACGCCGTCAAGGTTGACTCGCGGCTGAAGGAGCTCAACGCCGAGCTCGAGGCGGCGCGAGGGGATCGCGAGCAGATGAACGCCGACCGTCTGCGTCTTGAAGACGAGCGGCGGGAATTCGAGGAGGCGCGCCGGCGATTTCAGGATCAGGAGGCGCACAGCGCGGCGGCGGCGGCGGCGGTTGAAGAGAAGACCGCGGAGGGGGCCCGGCAACTCGAGGAGCGCGAGGTCGGCCTTTGGCAGCGCGAGGCAGACGCCGCCGATCTCGAGCGGCGCCTGGAAGACGAGCGGAAGGAGTTGCGGGCGTCCCGCGAAACGCTCGAGGCACGCCATCGCGAAAGCGATGCATCCTCGCAGCGGCTCGCCGACATGATGGAGGAAGCCCGGGTGACGGCGGAGGGCCTTCGCCGGCGGCAGGAGGCGCTCGATCACCGCGAGCGCGATCTGGATCAACGCGACCAGCGCCACGCCGAGGCCGAGACGAATCTCGACGAAGAGGCCGAGGCGTTGCGGCGCCGAGGGGTCGAGCTCGAGAACGAGCGCACCGCGGCGGAACTGCGCGAGCAAGAGGTCCGTGCAACGCTTGAACGGCAGCGCGCGGAATTGCAGGCGGCCAAGGCCCGCCTGGATCAAGAGATAGAAGCCGGTCGGCGCGATCTCGAGAATGAGCGAGCCGACCTGACGCAAAGGATCCGCGAGGAGCTCGGCGCCGAGGTTCGGCGCGAAGGCGAGACGCGGCGCGAAGAACTCGACGAGGCGAAGCGCGAGTTCGAAGTGGACGTGGATGCCCGGCTGACGCAGTTGGAGAAGCGTGAAGCCGAGTTCGAGCAGCGCCGCGCCGCCGCAGAAGCGGCCGCCGGGGATCGCCGGGCACGGTTGGACGCCGACATCGATGATTTGCGCCGACGCCGAGCGGCGCTCGAAGAGGAAATGGACATCGTTCGGCGGGAGCGGGCCGAGTCGGATTCGGGTGCGACGGTCGTCGAGCGGTCGACAGAGTCGATCGGGGTGCGAGAGGCCGCTTCGACGCCGGGGCGTGACGTGGAAGGCGCCGTTGCAGGCGCCGACCTAAGCGCCGTTGCGGGCGAGAACGAGTCTCGTCGGGAGATCGCGATCGATGCCGATGAAGTTGACGCCATTGCCTGGGAAGCCGATTCGCCCGAAACGGACGATGTTCAATCGTCGGGTCGAGCCGTTGACGCGGACGACTCGCCCGAAGTCCCTCTGCCTTCGGCGATCGGGGCCACGATGCCGGCTCGGCCATCGGCCGCGCGGCGCATCGGCGTTCCGGTCATGGGATTGCTGTCCGGGGCGGCCGCGTTTCTTGCTTACGTCTGGATACCGAATCCGCAGGTCGAGGTGCGCGGGCGACTGGAGTTTCCGGCTGACGCCGGTCTCGACGGCGCCGCGGCCCGGCAGCAGATCGCCGATTTGACCTCGGCGAACAACCCAACGCTGGCGGACGCCTCCACAATCTGCGGGGAGGACCTCGCGGGTCTCTGTCGCGGTGGGACGATTCAGCTTCGGCCCGCCGCGTCCGGAAGGGCGGTGATCCTGGCGGCGACGGTACCGGCCGACCGGCAGCGCGACGCTGAACAATGGCTCGGAGCGATCGGGGAATCGATCAACAATCGAACCGACGAAGCCGAACCGGCTGACGGCGAGGCGATCCAGGAACGGATCGCGCAGCTTCGCGAGGAACGGGACGCGGCGCAGGCCGAATTGAAGGATCGCCGCGATCGACTCGTGCAGCTTGAGGACCGCTTGCAACTGGCAACCCGGGCGCAGGCCGATCCCGAGGCGATTCGCCATCGCAAGGAAGCGCTGCGGCGGGAAGTCGCCGCGGCGTGGACGGAGGTCGCGGAGGCGAAGCGCGCCCTGGCAGGTTTTGGGGCAACGCCCGTGTCGACGGAGCCGCCGATTCCCGGCGAGGCGGCGCTGGCCCGGTCGTATGTGCGCGACGTCGAGCTGTCCCGGGCGATGCAGGACCGCGCCGCCAAGGCCGCGGCGATGCACGGGCTGCTGGCCACGGTCATGTCCGGCTCAATGGATGGCCTGGACCAAATGCTTCAGCGGATCGATGACATGGTCGTCGAGGTGCGAGAGCAGTTGAAACAACAGTCGCATCCGGAGATTCGGCGGGAGCTGGAGTTGTTGGCGAGCGACCTGTCGGAATACGCCGCCCTGGCCGGGACATTCGCGACCGACTGGCGGCGGCTGGCGGGCCGCGTCGAGGGATGGCGCGCCGGCGACGGCAGCGAAATGGTGATCGAGTTCCAACATGAGGCGGAGAAGCTCGTTCGCGGGTTTCACGGCGAAGGCCGGCTTCCCTTCAGCGCCGCCGCGGAAAAGGCCGACGCCATCGGCCGCGAAGGCGCGGAGATGACGAAGCGCCGCGTCCTGCAAAGCACGCTGACGCGGCTGGCGCATCGGTGCCTGGATGGCGGGAACGATTGGATTCTCGCCGCGCGGCTCGTCGTGCCCCGTTACAACAAGCCGCTGAAGGCCGTTCGAGATTCGATCATCGATCTGTCTCCGCGCATCGAGGAGTGGAAGGCCGAACATCGGAGCGAGTTGATCAAGGAGCTCACCCTGGCCCGGCAGAATGAGCACCGTCGCCAGCTCGCTGAATTGCGAAGCGGCGTCGAAGCCGCCGAGCGGCGGCACGTAGACGTGACGAAGCAATTTCTCAACGCCGACGAGGCGGCGCAATTGACCGAAACGATCGGCGACGACATGACGGAGCTTCGAAGGCAGGCGGATGAGGAAAAAGCCGCGATCGCCAGACTGAGGGCGATGGTCGATACCACGAACGTCCGCATCAATCGGGCCCTGGAGACCGGCGTCATCCCGGAACCGTCGCCGGCCGTCTACCGCGCCGAACCAGCGATCCGAACGCCGATGTTAGACCTGCGAAAGAGAAACAGCGCCGCCGTGATCGGGCTCGCGGTGGCCGCCCTGTTCATTGTCGTCGGATGGTCGGCCTTTCCGGCGCGCCGTCGGCCGTCGCGGGCTTCCGAGACCGGTGAAAACTAGGCCGCCGGCCCGCACGTCATCCGCAGGCGTCGTCCGCCATGATCCGCGTCCTATTGCTCAGTACGGATCTTGAGCGCGGCGGCCTTCCCCTTCGCCTCGTCGCACTGGCCCGTCGGCTGCCGGATCGCGGGGTGCGCCCGATCGTCGGCTGCCTGTCGGCTGCCGGACCGCTGAGCGACGAGCTGCGAACCGCCGGAATTGAGACGTTCTCCTGCGACGGGGCGGGGCGTTGGGACCCGCGCTGCCTGGTTCGGCTCGCGGCGGAGATTCGTCGTCGAGCCCCCGATCTGATTCACGCGTCGCTGTTTCACGCCAATCTCGCGGCGCGGCTCGTCGGGACCCTCGACCGCCGTCGGCCGATCATCACCGCGACGGTGACGATCGAGATCGAGCGCCCCGTTCACCGCTGGCTCGAGTCGTTGACCGCCGACCGGTCGGACGCGCACGTGGCGAACTCATCCGCCGTCGCGCGCCATCTCGTGCAGGATCTCGGACTATCCGATCGGCTGGTGCGCGTCATCCCCAACGGCGTTGATACCGGGGCGCTTGCCGCTGCCGCGCCGCTGCCGCGCGACCGGCTGGGGATCGCCCCCGACGCCGCGCTCGTTGTCTGGGCCGGGAGAATGGACCCGGTCAAGAATCTCGAATTCCTACTCGAAGTCGTCGAGCGGATTCGAATGCGAATGCGAATGCGACGAGAGGTCGTTCTGGTGTTACTCGGCGATGGTCCGCAACGCGCGGCGCTGGAGCGTACCGTGAGCGCGCGGGGGTTGAACGAAGCGGTTCGTTTCGAGGGCTGGAGCGACAACGTCGGCGGCTGGTTGCGGACGGCCGACATGCTGGCGCTGCCCTCGCTGACGGAAGGCAGTCCCAACGTCGTCCTCGAGGCGATGGCCTGCGGCTGCGCCGTCATCGCGTCAGATATTCCCGCGTGTCGTGAATTGATCGAACCGCAGGTGACGGGCCTGCTCCGGTCGCCCGCCGCGGTCGGGCCGTGGGTTGAGGCCATCGCGACGCTGGCCGCCGATCCGTCGCTTCGGTTGCGATTGGCGGCGGCTGCCCGGCGGAAGGTCGGTGAGGGCCACGAATTGAGCGCCGTCGTCGATCGCTGGGTGCGGCTTTACGGCTCACTGCTCGGACGCGAGTAATTTTTTTCAGTGAGATGTTCGCTGAATTGCAGTTCGTCGCTCGCAACCCTCGTTTGCGCATGACCTTTTGGACGGCGGCGGATTCTGCTTCGGCGGGTGGAACGCGGGTGGATTTGTCTTGCATGATGATGGGGCTTGGTGTATTGTAATGATTCGGAGTGGGGAAGAATGGGTCATCGGTCATGAGCATCGAAATCGAATGGTCTTTACGGGCTATTACGAGCATTCGATCGACGACAAGAACCGGCTCGCCATTCCGGCGAAGTTTCGCAGCCGGTGGAACGATGACCGCGACGGTACCGGGTGGGTCATCGTGCCCGGTCGTCCGGCCGGCACATTGTGGCTTTATCCGGAGCGACATTTCGAGCGGCTGGTGGGACAGGGCGACAGCGAGCTTATACCCAATGCGGACCAGCTCGGCTTCGATCAGACGTTTTTTCCCCTGGCCGAGCACGTCGAGCTCGACAAGCAAGGGCGCATTCTTATACCCGAGCGGATGTTGCAGCGATCGGGTCTCGAACGGGAGGTCATCATCTGCGGCGTGCGCGATCACCTCGAAGTCAGACGCCGCGACGACTTTGAAAAAACGATTGCAGAGAGCTGGAACCACTACTCGGAGCTTCAAGAGAAGGCCAGGGGGGCCTATCGCGATTTGAGGCGGCAACCCGGCCCTGAAAAGGGCCGGTAGAACCTGACCAGTGGACGGCGCGGTGCCGTCCCGGTGTGAGGTAGTTTCGAGGTCGGTGGGGCGGAAGGAGACCGGATGAGGGCCTCCTTCCGCCAGCCACCCCTCGATACGCGATGTGCGACGAATCATGCGGCGCGACAGGGACGTCGAGGGGGCGCCGCGTCAAGCGCGAATGGATACGGCAGGCGGGTCTGAAAATGCGAGGCCGGCGACGAAATGCCGGCCTATCCGAAGTCCAGCGTCGCGATCGACAACGATCCGGCGCCGAGAATCCAGCGCGTTGGGGCTGCCCGGTTATCATGGAGGGTGATCGGGCCGCCGTTGTATTCCGCGCGGCGCCCGCGGACTTCCGCCCATGGGACGCATCAGTCACGGGAGGAAAGCCCGAACGCCGCCGCCGGAGCGTCGCGGGCCGAAACCGTCCAACCATCACCACGCGTCGCGGCTGCCGGCGATTCTCCTATTCGGCATCACGTCGCTGGTCTACGCCACCGGACTCGACGGGGCGTTTCTGCTGGACGACCAGGTCGCGATCCTCAATAACCCGCGCGTCGGCGCCCTTCTGCCGGTCGATCGTTTCCTCGAGACCTCTCAACCGTTGCTGGAGTTTTCGTTCGCCCTGAACTACGCCATCGGCGGCGCCGACGCGACGGGCTATCACATCGTGAACATCGTGATCCACGGCCTGGCGGCCCTTTTGCTGATGGCCATTGCCCGGCGGACCCTTCGAACGCCGGCCTTTTGCGATTCGATCAGGGAGCGAGCGAGCTCTCTGGCGTTCTGGATCGCGCTGCTGTGGGCGGTGCATCCGCTGCAAACGGGGAGCGTTACGTACGTCGTGCAGCGTGCCGAGTCGATGATGGGGCTGTTCTTCTTGCTGACGCTGTACGCCTCGATTCGCGCAGCCGGCGCGGCGCGTCCCGTCGGTTGGACGATTCTCGCCGTGGGGGCGTGCGCCGCCGGCATGACGACCAAGGCGGTCATGGTCGTCGCCCCGGTTGTCGTGACGCTGTATCTATGGATGTTTGACGGCTCGGCGAAGGGCGCGACGATCCGTCGTCAGGGCCCGCTGCTCGCCGGACTCGCGGCGACGTGGAGCGTCCTTGTCTTGACCGGGTCGTTGCAAGGGGTCCTGGATCCGTCCATTCCGTCTGCGACCGTCGGATTCGCCTACCAGGGCGTATCGCCGCTGGAGTACTCATGCACGCAGCCGCAGGTCGTTCTTCATTACCTGTGGCTTTGCATCTGGCCCGTTTGGCAATGTCACGATTATGGTTGGCCGGTCGAAACGCGCGGATGGGTCATCGCATGGACGTCGATCGTCGTCGCCTTTTTCCTGGCGGGGACGGTGCGATTTCTGATCCGGCGCAGGCCCGTCGGGTTTGCCGGGGCGTGGTTTTTTGTGATTCTGGCGCCGACCTCATCGATCATCCCGATCAAAGACCTGGCCTTCGAGCATCGAATGTATCTTCCGCTGGCCGGCGTCCTGGCGATTCTGATTGTCGCCGGCGTTCGGCTGGCGGAGCTCGGCCGCGATTCGTCGCTTCGAATGGCCGGGATGCCGACGACGATGTCGCGGATGGTCCTGCCGATCCTCGCCGCAGGGTGCATGGTCCTGACCGTTTCGCGCAATCGACTCTACGCCGACCCCGTGGCGTTTTTGCAACAGACGGCCGAACGGGCCCCGACCAATGCGCGGCCGCTTAACGCCCTGGGACATGCGCTGCTGATGGACGGGCAATACGCCGAAGCCCTGTCGGCCCTGCAACGGGCCAGCGGGCTGGACCCGGCGAGTCCCTCGCCGCACGCCAACATGGGCATGACGCTGGCCACGATGGGAGAATCGGCGCGGGCGGCGGAGCAATTCGACCGGGCATGGGCCATCCGCCGGAGCGGCTACCATTGGAACGTTCACTATTTCTACGGCGTGGCGCTGCTCGATACGAATCGACCCGTGGAGGCCGTCGAGCAATTCAGGATCGTGCTGGGGCAGAATCCGGGCCACGTCGCGGCGCTGTACAACCTCGGCAATGCGCTGCGCCTGTCGCGCCAGCTGGAGACAGCCGTCGGGGTGTATCAGGACGCGCTGCGGGCCCAACCGAACTATGCCGAGGCGTGCGTCAACTTGGGGCTGACGCTGCTGGAGATCGGGCGCGAAGACGAGGCGGTGGCGACGTTTCGACGCTCGCTGCGGATTGGCGGCGCGTCGGACGACGCGAGGTTCAAGGGAAACTATCACCTGGGGCGAGCGCTGTTGCATCGCGGGCGCGATGGGGAAGCGGCCCGGCACTTTCGGGCGGCGCTGAAGATCATTCCCGATCACGCCGGCGCCACGGAGAGTCTCCGCCTGTGCGCGGTGGCCGCGTCCGAGTCGTGAAGAGCGAAGCTATCTTCGGCGACGCAAAAGTCCGACGGCGCCGATGGCGAGGAGCGAAAGCGTCGACGGCTCGGGAAGGGCGGTGACGTTGTCGAGGCCGATCTGCCCGTCAAACGTCGCGCCGCCGCCCTGCCCGGCGGGAGCGCCCGGCTGGTGGCGGATCAGAAGCCGCCACAAGTTGGCGAGGGTGGCATTGGCGTCGAAGGCGCCGTCTACCGGGGCCAGGTCGGCCGGGGCGAGACTGAAGACGTAGGTATGCCACTGGTTGTCGGGCGGAACGATCGTCGTCGCCAGACTGGTGAAGTTCCCGCCGGCGGCGCCGTTATCGAGGAGCAACAGGCGCATTTCGAGGGGTGCGGCGTTGGGATTCCTCATGTCAACCTGGACCGACGTGACGCCCGCGGTGAGGTAGTCTCCCGACCACTGGTCGGCATTGAAGACGGCAAGATGACTGCCCGGGCCGACGCCGCCGTTACTCGTTGCTTCGAGAAAGTTGTCGCCGAGGCCGGTCGGTCCGCCATCCGGAACGTTGACGGGCGGGGAGACGAAGTTGCCCTCCCAGCTTTGCAGCGTTCCGTCCTCGAAATCGTCAACCTGACCGAGGACGATCGTGGCCTGAGCCGAGGAGATGAGTCCGAATAAGATAAGAAGACCGAGGCAGAATGTGAATTGCGGCGAAGGTCGCATCATAAAGCCATGCCTGTAAATTGGTTGGATTCGCTTCGATTCCCTGCAACTCCTCCCTGAGTATAGCCGAGGAGACGGTTGAATTTCAACCCCCTGGCGCGGCGTCCCATTTGTCGAAAATGCTCGTCCCGAAACAAGTTAGGTGCACATTAGAATGACTCCTGGGCGGCCGACGTTTTACTTCAAGGCCCTCTCGGCGCAGGAGATGTCGAAGCGAGTCTGGCGAAAGGCGGCCGGATTGGAGGCGATTTCGATGCGATTGAATTACGCGATTGTCTTCGTCAGCGACATGAAACGGTCGGTGGAGTTTTATCAGCAGGTGATCGGACTTTCGCTGCGGTTTGAGTCACCCGTTTGGACGGAGTTTGCCACCGAAGGGGCGACCCTGGCCCTCCACGCCGCCAAGGGGACCGCGAGGACCGACGGTGAAGCGGAGGCACCGGGGCGTTGCCGTCCCGGGCTGGGCGTCGCGAATCTCGATGAATTCCATCAACGCATGATCGACAAAAAGGTGCCCTGCGTTCAGGCGCCGAAGGAGGTGTTCGGAGCCCGGATCGCGCAGTACCTCGATCCGGACGGGTTGCCGATCTCCGTCAGCGAGGAGCGACGGCGCGCCGCCGAGCCGCGGCAGTGATGCGGCGGCTCGACCGGGCGATGACTGGCCCGGCTCGGGAAGAACTCGGAACGGCGGGCGCGGCGCCTGATCATTTCCGCGTCGACATCGCTTCGGCGAGGCAGCGGATGACGACGCGTTGCATTCGAAGCCAGCGCGGCCGGGGTCCGCGCGGGTAGTTCTGATTGATTTCCAGTTCGATGCCGAGGTATCGGTCGCTTCGGATTTTTCGCCGCAGGTCAGTCGTCAATCCGTCGGCGTCGCCGCGATAGGGGTAGTTGAGGCGAATCGTCCATTGCGGAGCTGCGGCCTGAAGCGCCGCGCGAAGTTGGGCGCAGAATCGACGCTCCGGCGGTCTAGATGGGTCGTAGAGGAGCCCGACGTCGGCATTTCTGCGTCGGCCGCGCAGGACGGGGGTGAACGAGTGGACCGCCAGGTGTACCGCGACGCCGCCGCGCGACAGGGCGTCGCGCACCGCCCATTCGACGCGGCGACGATGTGGTACGTAATACTTCGCCACCAGCTCGTCGCGAGCTTCGCGGGGCAGCGTCCGGCTGAATTCGGAGAACAGATGTCGATGGTGCGGCGAGCGGTTGGGCTCGATGAGCAGGCGCGTGTACGACGTGGCGATCGGCTGCACGCCGTTGGCGCGGGCGATGCGGCGGGAAAGCTCCAGGGCGCCAGGATCGTAGGCGCGATGCGAGATCAGGACCGCGGCCCGACCGGCAAGAAGCGGCCGATAGCGGGCGGGAACGCGATTGGACGCATGTTCGCAGGAGACGACGAGTTTAGCGCCCATCGGGAAGAAACACCCTGGCTTCGTGGAGGCAATCGCGAAGCTCGCGGTAAACGTGGTGAAGGCGGGCGGGCGTGCATGAATCGCCCAGGGCCGCGACGATTCGCCGCGACAGGCAGCCGTGGGACAAATAGACGTGCAGGGCCGCCGACTGGGCCGGATCGATTTCGGGCGAGAGCGTTTGGATGAAGTGCTGCCAGAGTTCGCGAATCGTACAAGGGGCACGCTTGCGGCCCAACGCCCGAAGGTATTGCGGATCGGTGATCACCGCCTGATCTCCATGGCGAATCGCGGCATCGAGCACCGCCACGAGCGGCGTGACGCGCCAAGACTTCTGATCGACGTACGAGCCGAACCGCTCGTCGCACAACGCCCCCAGGACCGCCACGACCAGGGCGGCCATCGCCAGGTCGGCGCGGGGGCACTCCTGCACGTCGAGCACGCGGATTTCGATCGTGTTTCGATCGAAGCGGGCGATCGCTCCGCGGGCATTGAGCCACTCGTATTGCAGGATACGGTCGGGATCGTGAGGGGCGATGTCGCGGTACATGGGTTGGAGGATCTTGGCCTCGTATTCGTCGCGGGAAAAAACGGCCTCCGGTATCACCTGGCCGGCGAGCGACGGCAGGCGATCGGCGTTATGGCGATAGGCCTCCAAGCGGGCGTCGGCCAGGCCCGTGGGGCGGCCGTCGAGGATCGGGGTGCTGGCGGCGAGGCCGGGGAGGATCGGCAGGAGGATTCGGATGGCGGCATGCAGGCGGCCGAACTCGTCGTCGTCGGCGAACGGGAGATTGAGGTGCGCGGCCTGGAGGTTGGACCAGCCGTGACCGCGGCAATTGAAGATGCGGTTGAAGGCGGCGTAGATCGGGCTGTAGGCGTGGGGCCAGAGCCGGGTGTCGGCGTCGGGATTCATCCAAGGATGGGCCCCGGTGGGCAGGAGGGCGGCGTTTTCTCTGGAGGCGAGGTCGTTAATGAGGCGGATGTCCCGCTGGAAGAGGTCGTCCAGACCGCGCAGGGCGGCGACGGGGCCGTTGGTTTTCAATTCCATGACGTGCAGAACGAGTTCGTTGGACCAGGCGAGGGGGCCGTGCTTGACTTCCGACTCGTAGGAACCGGCGAGGTGATGGATAATCCGGTCGGCGATCGGGCGGACAGACAGCGCGTCACGATCGACGATCATGTATTCGAGCTCGACGCCGACGGCATCAAACAGATGCAACATTTTCGAGTGCTCCGTCTCGCTCGATTCTTGAAGTGCGCGGCGCCATAGGCATTCGCACCGGCGGGACCCTTGACCTCGCTTCGCGACGTAGAGGGCGGGCGCCGATGCCCCCCGACACGAACCATCGGCCGGGTGGTCGCACTAGATCGTACCGTTGGCGTTTTTTCTCAGGGTTCGGGCCTCGAGTCGGTCACGAAAGACAGTCATGATTCGGTCGTAGAGCGCGCGGCCCATGACGCCGTCCTCGACGCCGGCATCGATGGTCGGATTGTCGTTGATCTCGATCACGACGGCCCGCCTTCCGAGCTGCTTGACGTCGACGCCGTAGAAACCGTCACCGATCAACTTGGCAGCCCGCTGGGCGGCATTGAGGACGACCGGGGGCACGTCGTCGATGGAGACGGCGTCGGCGTCGCCGTCGCGCGTTCCCTTTGTATCGAACTTGTATATCTGCCAATGCTGATCGACCATGTGATAGCGGCAGGCGTAGAGGGGGGCTCGATCCAGCATGCCGATTCGCCAGTCAAACGCGGTGGGCACGAAACGCTGGCCGATGACGAGATCGGAATGCTCGAACATCCGGTCGAGCGTCTCCTGAAGGGCCTCCGCGGACTCGGCCTTCTCGACGCCCTGGGAGAAAGAGCCGTCCGGCAGTTTCAGGACGCAGGGCAAAGCGAGGGAGTCGATGACGCGGTCGCGATTCCGGCGATGGATGATCATTGTCTGCGGCATGGGGATGCCGCGGGCCGCGAAGAGTTCGGTCAGGAAGACTTTGTTCGTGCAGCGGACGATCGATTCCGGGTCGTCGATCACGACCAGCCCTTCGGAGGCGGCCCGCCTGGCGAATCGATAGGTATGGTGATCGACCCGGGTCGTCTCGCGGATGAACAGGGCGTCGAACTCGGCGACGCGCCGGTATTCGTCGCGTTCGATCAATTCGACGTTCATGCCCAGGCGCCGGCCGGCGGCCACGAAACGGCGCAGTGCCAGGCGGTTGGACGGGGGGAGGGCTTCGGCGGGATTGACGAGGATCGCCAGGTTGTAGGTGAATCGATTGGCGGGGGAACCGGGGAGGCGCTTCTGGGCGAAGAAGCGTCTGGCGGCGTTGATCACGAATTCGTGGTGGTTTTCGGGCACTTCGCTGGCGCCGATGGGCCGAAGCGTTCGCAGCTTCCAACTGTCGCGGGTGCGGACGAACTCGGCGCGCAGAAACGGCGCGGGAAATATCTTGAACAACCGGGCGCTGATCGCGGCGTAGCGCCGGGCGAGATTGCGGCCGAAATAGACGCTGAGCGTGAAGGTGTTGGACCGCATCTTCTTCAACAGGCGATCCATGTCATCGGTCAGGTCGTCGCCGACGTCACGGGCCACGGCCGCGTCGCGCAAGTCCTGCATGGTCCTGATGCTCGGGAAGGGCTTGTGACCGCGGGCCAGTGCCAGGAGGGATACATAGTACCCGCTGCTCTGGTAGCGGTAGGACCGGCAGAGGTTATAGACGCGCAGGCCGCGCGGCCGGATGTACCTGGGGTCCGTGAGGTAGGCCTGGGCCGAGATGACCTCGATGTCCGCCGCTCTCAGCGGCCAGCGCGCGGGCTTGTCAACGACGACGATGTGGCTCATGGACGGTTCGACTCACGCCGTGCCGCCGGTTCGAGAACGAGCAGGTTCGCGTCGTACGTCACGATGCCCAGAAGGATGGCGCCGATGACTCGATCGACGCTCAGCGAATACACGTGCTGCTGCGAAAGGGGATTCGGGTGCAGGGGATCGGCGATCTGGACTTCTCGTTCGGCGGCCCGATGGCCGCAGAGGACGACGAAGTGCCCGACGGGCAGGCCGCGAATGTCGTCCACGAGGTTGCTCGACCCGAATTCCCGCTTGCTTCCATATAAATAGGTGGCGCTGAGGCCGGTGAGGATCGGCACGCCCTGCGACAAGTGCCGTTGGATCACTTTTTCCGAGAGGTCCTCAAACCGAATGACCCCGCCCAGGCGGAGGTACTCCAGGTAGCCCGCAGTGGCGGAATTCAGTTTTTCGTCGGGCTTTTCGGCCATCTGGGCCAGGAGCTTGGCGGCGACGTCGACGCCTGGCTCGAACCAGGACGGATCGAAGAGTTGCAGGTTGTAGGTGTAAAGCGTCGCGCGGTAGCCGCGGCGCAGGGCATGGCAGGCCAGGTGGACGGCGAGGGTGCCGCCCGAATCGATGGTTAGGACCTCGTCGATGAGCGATTCGAGTGACACGTCGTCATCGAAATATTGATAGACGGCATGCAGGCAAGTCGGGCCGCAGGTCGTGTCGTCGGGCTGCTTTTGGATTTGAATCAGTAGCTGAGGCACCTGTCGTGGGCCCTGTTCCGCTTACCGGGCGCCTATCGCGGTTGACTGGAATCGCAACGGCGTACATCGGGGCGAACCCAGCGTATGGGGCGGCGACCGGCGACGCAACGGGGGTTGCAAGGAGGCGTCGATCAGAGCCGCGCATGCTTCTTCGAGCCGGGCGGGTCATCGCCCTTCCTGACCGGCTCATGACCGCGGCGGGGCGGAGGCGATTAACCACCGCATGACTGCGGCGGCTTGGAACATCGCGTCGCGGCTGCGAAAGCTACTTCTTGGTTTTGGCTGCGGCGATGATCTCTTCCTGAATCGCCTGGGGGACGCGCTTGTACTTGACGAATTCCATGGTGAACGTCGCCTTGCCCTGTGACAGGGAGCGGACGTCGGTGGCGTAGCCGAACATCCGGGCGAGCGGGACCTCGGCATCGATCGTGGCCAGCGGACCGCGCGTCTCGGTGCCCATGACAAGGCCACGGCGACCCGAGAGATCGCCGATGATCGGGCCTTGAAACTCGGAGGGCGTTTCGACCTGCACCTTCATGATGGGCTCGAGGATCGCGGGCTTGCTGCGCAGGAAGACGTCCTTCATGGCGTCGCGGGCGCAGATCTGAAAGGCCATGTCGGACGAATCGACGGCGTGGAAGGAGCCGTCCTCGAGGGTCATTTTGATGCCGGTCATCGGATAGCCGGCGAGCGGCCCCTTGGAGAGGACCGACTGAAAGCCCTTGTCGACCGAGGGGATGTATTCGGTCGGGATACGTCCGCCGAAGACGGCGTTTTCGAATTCGTAGCCGGATTCGTGCTCCTCGGGGAGCGGTTCGAGCTTGCCGACGACGTGGGCGAACTGGCCGGCGCCACCGGTCTGCTTCTTGTGGCGGTGATTGAATTCAACGGCGGCGGTCGGCGACTCGCGGTAGCTGACGTTGGGTCGGCCGACGTCGATGGCGACCTTGTACTCGCGGCGGATGCGCTCGCAATAGACGTCCAGATGCAACTCGCCCATGCCGGAGATGATCGTCTGGCCGGTCTCGGGATCGCCGGAGACGTGAAAGGTCGGGTCCTCCTTGGCGAATCGGTTCAGGGCCCTGGAGAATTTGTCGCGGTCGGAGGTCGACGTCGGGGCGACGGCCAGCGAGATGACCGGGTCCATGACGTGCATGGCCTCCATGGCGTAACTCGCCGCGTCGCCGCAGAAGGTGTCTCCGCTGACGCAGTCGATGCCGACGACGGCGACGATGTCGCCTGCGGCGGCGGAGTTGATGTCCTCGCGGTCGTTGGCGTGCATTCGGAGGATGCGGCCGAAACGGACGCCCTTGCGCGTGCGGGAATTCTGATACCTTTCGCCGCGGGTCATGGTGCCCTGGTAAATTCGCATGAACGTCAACTGGCCGAAGGATTCGTCGACGAGCTTGAAGGCCAGGCCGACGAAGGGGGCATCGGGGTTGGCGTCGATCGGGACTTCGGCTTCCTGGTTGTCCAGGTCGAAGGCGAAGACCTCGCGATCCAACGGCGAGGGCAGGTAGCGGACCATGGCGTCGAGCAGAAGCTGCACGCCCTTGTTCTTGTAGGCGGAGCCGAGCAAGACGGGGGCGAATTCGCCGGTGATCGTGCCGCGGCGGATAATCGAGTGGATCAGGTCCTCGGGGACTGACTTTTCCTCGAGCATGATCGAAAGCAACTCATCGTCGTAGAGACTCAGGGCGTCGAGCATGCCTGTGCGGGCGCCGGCGGCTTCGCGGGCCAAGTCCGCGGGCAGGTCCTGCCAGCGCACCTTTTCGCCGTTGTCGCCGTCAAAGTAGGCGGCCTTCATGCGGACGAGGTCGACGACGCCCTCGAAATCGGCGCCGAGGCCGATGGGAAGCTGCATCTGGATGGTGCGGAGGTCCAGCTTTTCTTCGAGGCCCTTGATGGCGGCGACGGGGTCGGCGCCCTGGCGGTCGAGCTTGTTGATGAAGCAGATGCGCGGGACGCCGTAGCGCTTCATCTGGCGGTCGACGGTGATGGACTGCGACTGGACGCCGGCGACGCCGCAGAGGACGAGAACGGCGCCGTCGAGGACGCGGAGCGAGCGTTCGACTTCGACGGTGAAGTCGACGTGGCCCGGCGTGTCGATGACGTTGATCAGGGCCTGGCCCCAAGCGACCTGGGTGGCGGCCGAGGTGATGGTGATGCCGCGCTCCTTTTCGAGCTCCATGTGGTCCATGGTGGCGCCTTCGCCGCGGACTTCCTGCATCTTATGGATTCGCCCGGCATAGAAGAGCATCCGCTCCGTCAGGGTGGTCTTGCCCGAGTCGATGTGGGCGGAGATTCCGACGTTGCGCAATTGCGCCAATGGGGAAGCGTTCATACCGTCGCTCGCATGTCTCGGATCCGTCAGCACTGCTGTTTTCATCGTCCGTCTTGCTCCGCGCGACCGGGGTAAGCCGCGCTGCTCGATTCCCTTTATCGTCGTTGCCGGCTCCGGCGGCCGGGTCGTGGCGTCCAGTTCGTTCGCCGGCGGGCGTGGATGCAAACCCGCCATCCCGGCCGAAACGCTTCGGTCGGCGGCAAGATTTCCCGATCTGAGGCGACAGTGGGAGGGGCACGGATATGGTTCGTGCCCGATCAATGACTTGCGCCGAGCCCCGTAGTCTATCGGACGAGGGTAAGCCGAGTCAAATAATAATTTAGTAACGGTTCGCCGCCACCGCCCGAGCTGGCCGCCCGGGGGCAAACTCAACCCTCCATCCAGTCGATGAAGGAGCCGTGACCGCCCAGGACGCGGGGTCGGAAGGGCCCGCGGGCGGCGCGTGGGTATCGGACGATCGTGCAACGGGGGGGGGTATGCGCGGCTTCATGGGAGCGACAACGTGCCTGGCCTGTCTGGTGGCGGGATGGTCGGCGGCGGCACAGGCGGACGAGTCGTCGCCGACGGTGATCGTTTTCAGCCGATCGGGAACGACAACTCCGAACTGCTCGATTTGGAACGGGCTGGCCTGGGGCCCGGCGACGGCGATGCCCTCGGTCGGCGGCGTGGCGGAATGGGTCGTGCTGCGTAACTGTCCGACGCGCGACGAGACGGTCTGCGCGACGATCGACGACGGTTTCGACGTCAATGTTCTGTTTCATGACCGGTGCGGGTGGGGACCGGCGACCGAGGTGTGCGACGACACCGGCAACGATACGCAGCGGCGGTTCGATGCGCAATATGAATCGGTCTCCGGCGACCTGCTTGTCGCTTACTGGTCGAAGGCCGCCGCCCAGATCGGCTATCGCACCTATTCGGGCGGCGTCCTGTCGGGCGAGAGTCTGCTCGCATTGCCGTCGGCGCAGCAATGTCGCTACATCGCCATGACGGCGAATCCGACGAGCGACGAAATCATCCTCTGCGCCTTGAATAACCTGTTCGACCTGTACACCGTCACCTGGGACGGCGCCGCCTGGGGCAGTGTCACGACCATCGAGACGAACTGCGAAACGAACCGGCAGGAGTCGTTTTCGCTGGGGTTTGAGTCGCTGTCCGGCGAGGCGGTCGTGGTCTATTCCGAGAAGAACGAGGACCAGCCGCGGTATCGAACGTGGGACGGCGCGAACTGGTCGAGCGAGGGGCAGCTTCCGAACGTCGGCGGGGATCAATTCTGGATTCGACTTGCATCGGACCCGCTGAGCAACGAGATTCTTTTCGCGTCGCAGGATGACGGCGGCGACCTGAACGTCAACGCCTGGGACGGTTCGTCCTGGGGGACGAATCAGGAACTCGCGACCGCCCTATCCAATAACGCCGAGCGCGAATTCGATCTATCGTTTCCAGGCGGCGGCGGCAGCGCACTGATCGCTTTCCGGGAAGGCACAAGCACCGCGCCGAGGTTTCGAACCTGGAATGGGTCAACCTGGTCGGCAGAGCAGACGGCAGCGGACATTGGCCAGTCCCTGGTGATAGCGCAGTTACGGCCCGCGCGGAGCGGAGGCGAGGCATTCCTGGCGTTCGCGGACTCGGGCGCGGATCTCGAAGTGATGCGCTGGGACGGGGCGGCGATGTCGCCGGCGACGCAGATCGAGGCGAATCTCGGCGGGTCGGCCACGGGCGAGCGGTTCATGATCTCCGTGGGGGGGCTCACCGCGGCGAACATTCCCTACGCGAATGACTTCGAGAGCGCGATGGGGCCTGAATGGTCGAGCGCCCTGCGTGACACGTCGAACGGGACATTTACGGGGTTCGCGGGGCGGTACGCGCAGGACGACGGCGTGACCCTGGCGCTGAACACGACGATCGGGGAGACCTACGAGGTGGTGTTCGATTTGTATGCCATCGACTCGTGGGAAGGCACGAGCGTCGGGGCGGCGCCGGATTACTTCGACGTGACGGTGGACTGCCATGCCGTCTTCCACGAGACGTTTTCGAACCGGCCGTCCACCCATCCGGCGTCGTATCCGTTTCCCGCCGATCAGATCGGGGCCCTGGGATTCGAAAGCGGCGGCGACGATGTCGACGGAATCTACCGCACGATCGGCGTCGTCTTCACGGCGAATAATCCGCTCACCCGCATCGAATTCTCCGGCAACGGCCTTCAGCCCATCACCGACGAGTCGTGGGGCATCGACAACGTCATCGTGGACGTCGCGCTGTTTCGCGACGTATCGGCGGCGACGGGATTCGATGTCCAGACGACGGCGGATGCCGATCAGGGATCGGGTCTGCACTGGGCCGACCTGGACAACGACGGCGATCTGGACGCGGTCGCGACCGGCGGGGCGAGCGCCGGCCGGTTCATGAACAATAGCGCCGGGGCGAGTTTTACCGTGTCAAACCTCGGCGGGGGCGACGTCCGTCGCCAGGCCGCGCTGCTGGACATCGACAACGACGGTGACGTGGACCTGTGGACGGTCGCTGTGGCGGACGACGACGTCGAGCGATGCTTCCGCAATGACGGGGCGGGTGCATTGACGGACATCGGCGACCTCGGCTTTTCCGATCCGGCGAACAACGAGGCCGTCGTTGCGGGGGACGTGAACGGCGACGGATGGTGCGACGTGGTGATGTTCTCCGGCGATACGGGCAACTGGATCGGGCATCACCAGGGCGATCCCGGGGCGTCGCCACCGGTGCTGGTCGGCGCCGACGGAAGCGGTCTGGGCCTCGGGGACGGGGGAGACGAGGGCGACGGCGACTACGTCAGCGGCGGCGACGTGAACAACGACGATTCGCCGGACTTTTTTTATCATTTCGGCGGCGGAAGGTTGTTCGTGTCGAACGGGGACGGAACGTATTCTGAGAACGCCCGCGGAATCGCGGTGACGACCGGCGAGAGCGACAAGGTCGGCTCCGCCTGGGGCGACTACGACAACGACGGGGACCTCGATCTGTTCGTGCCGCGCCATGCATCCGGCAATACCGGCTATTTGTGGCGCAATGACGTGGACTGGACGGCGAGTCCGGCGAGCGGCGCATTTTCCGACGAGACGGCGGCGGCGGAGATCAACGGCACGGCCGGCCAGCGAAGCAGCGCGTGGGGCGATTACGACAATGACGGCGATCTCGATCTGTACGTCGTGACGCACGCCGGCGGCAACGTGCTGTACCGCAACAACGGCGACGGCACTTTCCGGCACGTCAACCTCGGCGCCGCCGACGGCGGCAACGGGCACGATGGCGTGTTCGTCGACTACGACAATGACGGCGACCTGGACATCGCCATCACGCGGGAAGGCCAGGGCGTTGTGATTCTGGAGAACCGAACGAACGACGACAGATACCTGAAGGTTCGCGTGCTGGGCGCCGGCGGGGGCAAGACGAATGCGGCGTCGATCGGCACGCGGGTGGAGCTTTGGGACGCCGATGGGTCGGTGCTGCTGGCGCGGCGCGACGTGGGCGTGGCGCGGGGCTACGGCGGGACGGAGCCGCTGTGGCTGCACTTTGGCGGCGTCGAACCGGCGGCGACGTATCAGGTCAACGTGCATTTCCTCAGCCAGGAGGTGATCGAGACGATCGTCCCTTCGGCGACGAGCACGACGATCGGCAGCGTGACGATCCCGCGGATGCTCACCGTGCAGGAGCCGGCGGGGGTCAAGATCATCGAGTGGCACGAAGTGGCGAACAATGCGTCGTGACCGTCCGGGCGGCGGCCGACCCGCTCGCGCCAGAAAGCGGTCAGTCACGATCAGGGCCGCGCCGGCCATTCTGAGCCGGGCGAGTGACTGCCCGGTTGAACCGCGGCATGACTGCGGCGGGGCGGAAACGGGGCTGCGGCGGGGCGGAGAAACACGGCGGCCTGAAATATTGTCGTTGCTTGCGGTCGGCGGGGCAGTCGTTATTCTCGCGCGCCACGGCGAGCACAAGAACGACAAGGGCTCACACCGACCGATTCGCGGCAGGCACGGCAGCAAGCGTGGCATCGATCCTGGATCACTTCATCGTCGGCCTGTTCGTCTTCTGCACGGGCATGTTGTGCCTCTACGGGCTGCATCTCTACGTCCTGGTGTTTCTCTATCGCAGGCGACAGGGGGCGGCGCGAGCGGCGCAGCATGAACAGATCGCATCCTACGCGCGCGACAGGTCCGATGGCGACTGGCCCGGCGTGACGACGCAGCTACCGATTTTCAACGAGGCCGACGTGGCGGTCCGCGTGATCGAGGCGGCGGGGGCCTCGGCCAGGCAAGGCACCGGCCCCCGTGCCGATTCAAGGACGACCCCGTTGGCCTTCACGAAAGCAATGGCCTGCGCTTGACTTCGTGGAACGACGTCACGGGCCTGCTTCGGCGTCATCGCGAATGCTCCACGGCGACGAGGCCGAGTGCGGCGAGGTTGGCGTTGGCGTTGGAAACGAAGTTCTGCTGCCAAGCGTCGAACTCGGCGTCGGGTGCGGGAATGTAGTCGGCCATGTCTAGTATTCCTTTTTTTTTAAGTCACCTTCGATCCTCTTGATTACCAGTGATTGGATCTTCGCCTTAGAGCGATTCTGTTTGCAAGAATAGACGATCGATGCGACACCAACAATGGCAGCCAAGATGTACGATACGTACGCCGCTACCCACTCCGTCGGCCACTGCTTCTGTGTCGAGTAAGCGGCAAGCACAATTAAACAGGATGCAAATGCGACCTCAATTGCTGCAAGCATCTCCTTGACGTAGTTGACGCGCTCGAGCGGTCGTAAATCGCCCACTCTCCCTTTCGCGCGGATTCTCAAAATCACATATCGTGCTTCTTCCCGCTCGTAAGTTCTACCCTTTGGAAACATGCGGATGAACGGACACTTTTTACAAGGAATGGACATCGCCACGTGAAAGAGCGCAATCCCCAGGAAATATGATACTGATAGAAAGATAACCCAACCACTCCCAGGCATGTGTAGAAGATCCACTCGGCCGTCAAGTTGTACAGCCAGTCCGAGGGGTATTGCACCGGCGTACCAGTACTTCAAGTCACGATGCATGATCCCGTCAATTAAGTCTCGGAGGCCTTCGAACATTTGATCGCACTCCTGCGTATCCGTGGTTTAAGCACTACAGCGCTCACGCCCCCACCGTCGCGCTGGCCGTTTCGCTCCAGGGGCCGGGCTCTCCCCGGCGGCTCAGCCATCGTACCATGTAGTGCGCCGTCTTGCTCGCATCCGCCCCACCATACTCCGCGACGGACGGAGAGGACAGACGCACATGCCGCTCGAAGCCGCAGTTAGTCTCAATCTGGAATGAAAGTCAGCGATATCTGTTCATTCCGCGCTTCGAACGCCCCACCAACGGTGTCACCTGACCCAACCAAATAATACGTGTGAAGACCCGCCGACACAGCTTGCAAGTACTGAACCGTGACAGGGATGTTCGCCTCCATGCTGTTGCCCGCGCTGTCGTTTTGCGCCTTGAACCTCATCACTTGGCTCGACGGGGAGGTGTTTGATACGGTCGCAATTCCAAACCTGCTTTCGCCGCTGCCAGCGGTTCCCGGTTTGAGCACATTCGTATTGGCCACGATATGGATCTTTCCGTTGGAAGAAACGTTAATCGTGTGCGAGATCAAATTCTGCCACGATGCGGATAGGGTGACAATCGAATCTGCTTCAAGGAACTCGATGAGTACTTTAGGCTGGGCGGAGCCATCCATGCCGGGTGGCCCCTGAATACCTTGTAGGCCTTGCGCACCTTGTTGCCCCTGCGCACCTTGTTGCCCCTGCGGACCTTGTTGCCCCTGCGCACCTTGTTGCCCCGGCACACCTTGGATGCCTTGATCGCCTTGCGGTCCCGCAGTGACCCGCCCCCGTTTTATGTACCAGTTGTTATGAGAGTCGGAGCCAATTCTACATCCCGGCGCATCTGCCGCTCTGCGCATCGCGGAGGGGAAAGAAGCCGGGG
>Ga0299906_10000052_pt1 | contig 109920 bp, 91 predicted proteins | sample RVTome_14_FD_200259 | JGI IMG/M metagenome (GOLD analysis project Ga0299906, IMG submission 200259) | Soil microbial communities from uranium-contaminated site in the Upper Colorado River Basin, Wyoming, United States - RVT145D125 (version 2) ...
TAGTATCGCTCGCCGACGTGCAGCCAGCCGAGCAGGGCGACGGGGTCGCAGTGCGCCTCGGGGCCGGCAGGATCGCACAGCCCGCCGGGGCCCTCCAGGGCCTGTCCCGTTGACAGCGGATTGCCCTGATATCCCCACGCCCCGACGTAGCCGTAGCGCGTCGCCGCCGTTCCGGCCGAATAAACCTCCTCGCCGAACGCCGTGAACACGCTCTTGCGGACGATCGCCGACTGCGCGTCCGTGATCCGCTCCGTCGTGCCAACCAGGTTCCCGTGCAAGAACAACTGCTCCTCGCCCGCCGCCGCGGCGCGGTCATACTGCACCATCCCCGGCTCGTGGGCCAGGGTCTCGGTCACGTTCGCGGCCGTCACCGTCTGGTGCTCGCCGTCCCAGGCCGCCTCGACCGCGTAGTCGCCGTAGATCGCCGCCCCGCTGTAGTCGTGCCAGGCGCCGATGTGACTCGTTACAAATGACCTGAAGCACAGTCGTCCTTCGTGGATAATACACTAGCAATTAGATCACCTACGGTAACTTCGTCTCCACGTGGACGCCAACTATACCCGTACCAACCATGAACAACTATTTTCAGGTTCTCATAAAAGCCCTCTAGTGGGCTATCCGCAAGTGCCCAAGTTGGGATAGTCATGAAGTCTTTGTCTAATCTATCCGATGGGCGAAGCTGTGTTGGCGCTATTCCGATTTCATTTGCCAACAATTCAACTATCGTAATAACTTTATCACGCTCATAGCCCTTTGTCGCAAAATGGGCCGCATACCACTCCTGAATTTCAACGACAGGCCTGGACGATAACCTTCTTCGGCGCTCTCGTTCCCTTGCGCGAATCCAGAGATAATACGCCACGCTCGCCATGCCACCGCACAAAAGGACCAATATATGCGTGTCCTTCATCCTTTGCTCGTTATGGTTCAGTACGGCGCCGTATTAGTTTACCAAGATACTACTGCGCCCTCGACTATCACATATAGATCGTAAGCTCCCGCCGCGATTGTAACCGGTACAAGCACCCGTCCAATAACTCTTCCTCGTGCGGGCGAGATTCCTGGCACTTTTGTCCAAATGCTGGATGTATATGTTTGACCTTTAAGGCGGATGCTCTTCGGTACCCGCGCCCCACAGGCGGCAATCAACGCATTGATCTTCGCGTCAAGACCATTCTGATCCACATAGTTACCCCATCTGTCAAGGAAGTTATTGCCTTGTCCACCTGTGATCCACAGTGTTGCTCTTGCAATGGGCTGGTAGTCGAATGGGTTGTACCAAACCAGCCCATCGGGATCCAAAAGTGCCAATGGATTGGCCCCGACGTACAAGTATGTGTTCGAGCCCCCCCGGATCCCGATCGGGTCCCGCTGCATGAAGCGGCCGCTGGCGGGATCGTAGTATCGCTCACCGACGTGCAGCCAGCCGAGCAGGGCGACGGGGTCGCAGTGCGCCTCGGGGCCGGCAGGATCGCACAGACCGCCGGGGCCCTCCAGGGCCTGTCCCGTTGACAGCGGATTGCCCTCATAGCCCCACGCCCCGACGTAGCCGTAGCGCGTGGCCGCCGGCTCCGCACCGGGGTTGTTCGGCAACGGACCAACCGACGAATGTATTTGCTCGCCGAAGGCGGTGTAGACCGCGCGGTGGACGATCGCCGACTGCGAGTCCGTGATCCGCTCCGTCGTGCCCACCAGATTGCCGTGCAAGAACAACTGCTCCTCGCCCGCCGCCGCGGCGCGATCATACTGCACCATGCCCGGCTCGTGGGCCAGCGTCTCGGTCACCGTCGCACTCGTCACCGTGGCGTGCTCGCCGTCCCACGCCGCCTCGACCGCGTAGTCGCCGTAGATCGCCGCCCCGCTGTAGTCGTGCCAGGCGCCGACGTCCAGATCGTAGTCGCCCGACCCATCCTGCGGCGGCGACAGCGTCTCGGCGTCCCGCGGCCGCACCATGTAACGCTGCCGCCCGGCGTCGTAGCGATACTCCATCGCCGCCAGGAACTGCCGCGTGTCCAGGTCGATCTCCACCTCGGGCGGATCGCCGACCTCGACCAACTGATATCGCTGCAACCGGCTGACCCACAGCCGGCCGCTGGTGTCGTACCACAGGTCGGTCGCCCGATACCACTGGCCGTTGGCGTCGTCCTCGCCGGCGATGGCCTGGATGACCCGCGTCGTCCGCCCGACGAGGTCGTAGACGTACCATCGCGTTTCGATGGGGTCGAGCGTGACGCTGTCGTAGCCGCGGCTCTGCAAAAACTGATTGTGGCCAAGAAGGGCAATTCGCCGAAGTTGACGATTAAGCCGTCGAATTTCATCCGGACGATTCCGGAGGCACTCTCCCAAGGGCACGCCAAATTGTTCTGACCATGTCTGGATTGAATACCGCCCCGCACTCTGGGCAACAATTGATTGGCCGCTCTCCTCTCAGATCATATCCACATTCAGTACAGAGTCGGTACTGGGAGTTCCTGGCCTCACGCAGGATACCCGTGACTCGCCTGCGCGCGAATATGACAAGTAGCGACTCTCCAAAGCCTGCCAAGAAAATTAAGAGAAAGGTCCATCCGATGTAAGATGACCCTCGCCCGCCCAAGATTGGTATTCTGTTCAGAAGCCCAAGTGCTGTGCCGAAAAGGACCAACACGCAAATTGCAAGAATTGTGTGGACGAAGACTACAAGAATACGCAATAGCCGCAGACGCGTCCAGACGATATCTGGACATGAAGTGGGTGCCCGATAGCGTAAGAGGTCTAGTGGGCCCTTCGGCCAAGACGCGCGCAGGTGACAACTGTTTCTCGTTTCCTTCAAAATCAAGAACGTCCCCAAGAACACAAGCCTCTTAGGGGTCCCCGAAGGGACCCCCAATAATCGGATTCAATAGACACTAGGGTCCCCAAATGGACCTCCAAGAAGCGGATTCAATGGCTCACCCCAATGAATAATCTGATCAAGTACACCAGACAAGAACTGCCCGACCTTGGACGCCGGAATAAGTTTCCCGCATACGATAACCGCCCCGTTGAAGAAATAGAAGTTCCTCCTAAGTTCACAATACTCTTGATATGGTGTCGGGGGGGGAGGGGGTGGCAGTGGCGGTGGCGGCGGCCATGGCGCCCGCCAACCAGGCGGAGGCCCTGGAGGGAACAGGGGGTCGCGTGGCACGTCCCGTATCCTGCCAATATCTTGTCCGCCGCCCGTGATGAAACCACCCATCCCATCGGGGTCAACAACGCGAGGAGGTTGACTCCAAGCATACTCGAAAACATTTAGGTCACCCGCGATTCCGATGGGGTCGCGCTGGATAAACCGTCCCATGCCGGCGTCGTACCAGCGGTGGCCGACGTGGAGGAAGGGGGCGGGGATGATGTCGGGGACGACGCCGGTGAAGGGGGATTCGCCGTCGGGGGCGGTCTCGGGGATGACGAATTCGTAGAGCCCGGCTTCGTAGCCCCAGCTTCCGGCGTATTCGTATTTCGTGCCGATCGTGCCGTCGGCGTGGACCTGCTCGCCGAAGGCGGTGTAGACGAGGCGGCCGGTGACGGTAGCGGGGCCGCTGGGCGGGTGATCGGTCTCCGCGCGGAGGGTGCCGATCTGGTTGGAATGGTGGTAACTCGGCGCGCCGGTGAGCGAATCGACCTGCCCGACGCCGAGGATGTATGACGCGGTGTCGGTCCCGACGATCGCGTTCGTCACTGGCTCGAAGTCGATTGCCACGTCGCCGTAGATCTCGTCGCCGTCGTAGTCGCGCCAGACGGTCGTGCCGTCCACGGGGAGAAACGCAAACTCAGGATCGCGCTGCCTAGTGACGCGCATGGCCCGCCCGCTGGCGACGAATTCGTCGATGCGCAGGTCCTGCAAGTTGAAACACTCGCCCTCGGTCCAGGTGAACTGGCTGAGGAACCGCAGTTCGCCGTTGTGGCCGTAGTCCAGCGTCATGGCGTACATCTGCGGCGGCGTGCCGGGCGGATATTCGGGGCGACCATCGGGATACTCGCGGCGGACGATGGTGATCGGGCTGCCGACCGCCACGTCGTCGGTGGCGTACTCATAATAGACCTCGTTGCGGGAAATCGTCCCAACGCCGAGCGGGTTCGGTACAAACGTCTCTTCGTACATCAGCCGGTTGTTCCGCGTATTGTAACAGTCGGCGGCAGTCGTGTCGGCTTCATCGATGGAGCCGTCGCCGTTGCAATCGACCATCTCATCGCCGTCCACGTCGTAATGATAGATCGTCGAGCGACCGCTGGCCACGTCGATCTTGCTCTTGCGGTTGCCGCCCGCATCATAGGTATACGCCATGTGATACGGGTGCGTACCCGTCCGCTGCTCCTCGATGAGCCGGCCGCGCGGATCGTATTGGAACACGACCGCGGCGATCCGGCACAGCTCGCCTCGTCGAGTCGGCGTGTGCGACCGGCCGTAGACGTTGTAGTGCGGCTCCAGCGGGCCACCGGCAGGCGGAACAGCCGTCAATTGGACCTATCCCCTTTTCCGATTCTAAACTTAATGGCATTCGACTTATCCCCTTTTCCGATCCCGATTCCGCTATTGATCCACGCCACACAATTCGGCCCAGTCGCGTTGCAAAGTCTGCCGGTCGAACCATCGCCCGCATTCTGGGCACTGTCCCGACATCCCATGACCCTCTAGCGAAAACTGACAACCTGGGCAACACTTATAGTCAATTTGTCTCAAATGTCGACGGAATCTGCGAATTACCAAGCGCGGCATAAGGACGAAGGCAACGATGCTCGTTAGTGCAGCCATTATCTGCAGACCGGTGCCAAGTCGCTGATATCCCTGCGCCTCAATTCCAGCGCCGGTGACGAAAAGTGCTGAAATTCCGATTATCGTAGTGCAAATGAGCGAACGCCCGATCCACCGATGTACTCGAATCTTCTCAGATGTGAGAGTTGTCAACAGTCGAGCCGTGCGCCCACGGTAGAGCACGACAGTAATAATGGCCAGAAGCGCAACCCATATTCCTACAAGAAACATTGATGTCATCGCGCAATTTCCGACTGGGCTTTGCGGGTTTGCCTAGTTCTTCGGTCATTCAAAAATAGCGCCGACAGCATTATCTCGTCACCAGCGATTGAAGACGATGCACGCCAAGCCGTGCTATCTCTGACATGCTTGAGAACTGTTACAACTAGGATTGCCCATAACGAATACATTTTCAAAATCGACGCTCACACTGTTGCTTACTCACCGTACAGCTCATTGATAGCGAAATTCGATCACAAAAATCCGCCAACACTGTTCCGTACTGACACTTCTCCTAATCCAATATCTTTCCGATAAGATCTACAACCTCTGCGACGAGGTATGTCACGGCGGACGCGACTTCACCAACTGCGGCTGCTGCAGGTCCGTGGGGTCCGGTCAAAACAAGCACGGGACTGCAAACAAGACCGGCAGTGGCAAACTTCTTGCCATGCGCGGCACTCCTTTGAAGGGCGCGCCCGATTTTGTCGCATGTACTTGGCTCCGGCTCCGGCCAATACCGTTCAGGAACCGGGAACCGATCATCGCGTAGAATAAGTCTGTCACTAGCGGGTCGATCATCAGGAACGTCACGAATCCTCCCGTCTTCGTGGCCGCCGCCCGTAATAAATCCACCCAATCCGTCCGGATCGACTACGCGAGGTGGTGAGTTCCAAGAATACTCATAGGTATTGAGATCGCCAGCGATCCCGATTGGATCCCGTTGTACGAATCGGCCGGTCGCGGCGTCGTACCAGCGGTGGCCAACGTGCAGGCATGGCGCAGGAATGACGTCGGGGACGACGCCGGTGAAGGGGGATTCGCCGTCGGGGGCGGTCTCGGGGATGACGAATTCGTAGAGCCCGGCTTCGTAGCCCCAGCTTCCGGCGTATTCGTATCTCGTGCCGATGGTGCCGTCGGCGTGGACCTGCTCGCCGAAGGCGGTGTAGACCAGGCGGCCGATGACGGTGGCGGGGCCGGTCGGCGGGTGATCGGTCGCCGCGCGCAGCGTACCGATCTGGTTGGCGTGGTGATAACTTGCCGTGCCGGTTAGTAAGTCAACCTGTCCGACGCCGAGGACGTATGACGCGGTGTTCGTGGTGCCGATCGGCGACGCGCCAGGGTCGTCGATGCGCACGTCGCCGTAGATTTCGTCGCCGTCGTAGTCGCGCCAGGTCGTGGTTCCGTCCACCGGAAGAAATGCCGCCTCCGGATCGCGCTGCCTAGTGACGCGCATGGCCCGCCCGCTGGTGACGAACTCGTCGATGCGCAGGTCCTGCAAGCTGAAACAATCGCCCTCGGGCCAGGTGAACTGACTGAGGAACCGCAACTCACCGTCATGGCCGTAGTCGAGCGTCATGGCGTACATCTGCGGCGGGGTGAACGGGTCATACTCGGGTCGCCCGTCCACGTATTCTCGGCGGACGATGGTGATCGGGCTGCCGACCGCCACGTCATCCGTAGCGTACTCATAATAGATCTTGTTGCGGCGCAATGTCCCAACGCCGACCGGGTTCGGCACAAACGTCTCCTCGTACATCAGCCGATTGTTCCGCGTATTGTAACAATCGTCGGCGGTCGTATCGGCTTCATCGATGGAGCCGTCGCCGTTGCAATCGACCATCTCTTCGCCATCCACGTCGTAATGATAGATCGTCGAGCGCCCGCTGACCATGTCGATCTTGCTCTTGCGGTTGCCGCCGGGATCATAGGTATACGCCATGTGATACGGGTGCGTGCCCGTCCGCTGCTCCTCGATAAGCCGGCCGCGCTGATCGTAATCGAACGCCACCGCCGCCGTCCCGTCGACGCCGCTCTCGGTGATGGTATCGATCAACCCGCGCGGATTGTAGGTATAAACGAGTTCCAGCAAGATCGTTCCGCCTGCGGATTGCCGATGGCGAATGACCGCCAGCCGCGACGAATCATCGTACTCGTATTCGGTGACGGTCCCGTTGGCATTGGTGGTGGTGGCCACTTGCCCATCGGTGTAGTAGGTGTAGTCCGTCGTCAGGGCCCCGCGCTGGACGCGCGTGACACGGCCGGCGATATCGGTCTCGACAACCGTCGCCTGGCCGTCCGGGCCGGTGCGCGTGAATGTGCCGTTGACGTCGTCGTAGTCGTAGGTGAACGCTCGCGAAAGCTCGGCGCCGCCGCCGCCGGAAGCGTTGCCGCGCGGCTCGTCCGTCACGAGCGTCGTGCTCAGCACGCGACCGATGCCGTCATAAGTGACCGACTGGTCTGCGAAGTACGATTGGCCGCCGCCGATGGTGTCATCCGCAAACTCCGCCTCGGCGAGCAATACCCGATCCATGTTGTCGCGCGTCAGGTTGGCGCTACCCAGCGGCCCGGCGACTCCCTTGCCGCTGAATCCGAATCGGTCCAATGGACACCCGCCGAGGGCGGCCATGAGAGTTGACGCCGGCGGCTCGCCGGAGGTCGAGGTCGCTTCCGCCGCCGAGCACGAACCGCCTTCCTCCTCGGGACACGGCGGCCAGTGCGGCTCGACACACTGACAGGCAAAGCCGATCGGGCAACCGCACGCGTCCGTCACGATCACCGGGCTCGTGCCGGGGCACGGAGTCGGAATCGCACAACCGGCCTGAGCGGTCGCGGAACCGAATGCCTCCGAGTTGGTGTCCAGCAATCCAAATCGACGCGACGCGGTGACTCGCCCGATGCCGTCGTTCTTGAAGAAATCGAACACTTTTTCCCAGGTGCCGAGTTCCGCCATCGGCCCCTCGATGATCATCCCCAGACCGCCCTTGGTGTCGTAACGAAAGACGGTCTCAACATCGTTGGCGTCGCGGACGCTCTTGAGCTTGCCCCGGGCGTTGCCGACGGTTTCCTCGGCCCAGTAGTCGATGTCGATCTTCGCTGTCGCCCCGGATTGGTCAGGTGGCAGGTTGATCCGCGTCATCAGCGACGGATCGATCGCGTCGGCGTCGTATTGAAAAAACGTCTGAATGTCGTCCGGCGACTTGATGCTCGTCAGATTGTTGGTGAACAGCTCGTAGGTCAGCGTCCAGACCTCGCCCGTCGGCAGCGTCGCCGTCAGCAGGTTGCCCCAGCCGTCATAGGAGTACTGCCACTCCTTGCCCAGGGCGTTGGTGCGCGTCGTCACCTCGTGCTTCAAGGCGCCACCCGCCGCGTCGTAAGCATAAGTGTCGCCCTGGCCGCCCAGCGGGTTGCGCACGCTTTCGATGTTGTCCTTGGCCGTGTCGAAGGTGTATTTCCACTCGTTGCCCCGGCGGTCGAAGAAGCGCGTGACGAGCTCGTTGTTCAGCGTGCCGAAGTACGTAAAGGTCTGCGGGATGCCCAGCGGATCGTCCACCGCCGCGACGCGGCCGTCGGCGTAGGTGAAGACGTAGCCCTCTTCGTTTTTGTCGGTGATCCAGGCGATGTCGAAGTCCTCGGTGTAGGCCACGTGGATGCGGTTGCCCGCCGGGTCCTGAAGGGCGACGAAGTATCCGTCCACGTCCTGCTCGCAATCCGGGTCGGCCTCGATCTCGGCCGGCGTGGGGATGCCCTCGGGATCGAGGATGTCGTTGTAGACCAGCCGCCACGCCCGCTCGACGGGATCGCCGATCCGGCACAACCGCCCGTAGGCATTGTAGTGTAGATCGAGCCGTCGGCCGGCGGCGTCGTCGACGTAATCGAGCTTGCCGTCGGCGGGGTCCTCGGAGTTATCGATGTACGAGCACTGCACGCGGTTATGCGGCTTGCCTCCGGCGTCGAGCGCCACCGTGGCGTCGGCGACGTAGTCCAGCCGGCCGTCGCCGAGGAAGCGCGTGACCGACTGGTCCTTGTGCGTGAGGGTATAGCTGAGAACGATCCAGGTGTTGTTCGGATCGCGCTCGTCGGTCAGCGTATCGAAGACGCCGGGCGGCGAGGCATAAACAACGTTCGGCGGCGGCGGGTCTTGGCCGGGGCCGGGAACGTTCCACGAAAACACGTCCTCGCGGCCGTCGTCGTGAACCAGCTTGACCTTGCCCAGCCCGCCGGGCTTGATGCAGCGCATGTAGCTGTGCCGCCACTCGGGGCCGGACGTGACGGACGACAGGGCTTCGAAGAAGCCGTCGGCGTCGTCGATGGTCGCGGTCTCGTCCATGTCGAAGTCCGAGACGGCGAGCTGCCCGGCGGTCGGCTCAGCGGACAGCAGGATGTCCACGAAGGGATCGACGTCGGCTGTCGTGAGTCCGCCGTCACCGTCGGCATCGCCCATGGTGATGAACTGTTGCGACGAGCCGCCGGACTCGACGGGGATCTCGCCGTAGGCGGAGTTCATGTTGTGATAGAGCGCAAACGACACCGACGGCCCGCGGCCGGACCAGCCGACGATGGGCAGCGTGGTGAACAGCCGGCCGGTGCGGAGCGTGATCGAGTTGTAGGGGCTGACGGGCATCGACGCATGCCAGCGGCGCGCGGCGCCCTTGGGCACCGGCGGCGGCCCCGACGGCCCGCCGCCGCCCGGCTGAGCGAATGCGCTCGGCGGCACAATGAATGCGGCGGCGAGGGCGATGATGAGCGAGCGGACTTTCAGTCTGCTAACGATGGGGGGGGGGGACATATCGGGGGTCTCCTTTCCTCAGCGGCGCATCGATTGGCCCGCCGCTTTCGGCCCTGTTCGGCAAGGGGGTCGGAGCCCTCGCGCGGTGAGTCGCTGCCCGGCTCCGGCAACGTCCCGTGACAATAACCAACTGCCATACGCCGAGTCAATGAGATTTTTCCCGGACGCGACAACAGTGCGTCACTCGCTCAATTCCCCGCCGATCCGGGACGATTCAAGACAGCGTGCATCCCGTTTGTGGGAGCCGACGGCCCGCCCCGGTGGAGGAAACGGGGAGCGTAAGGAAAGTGGTCAGTTTGAGTTTGAGCCGGAAAAAAATGCGCCCCGCAGGCCCGGTGATTCGGGCCTGCGGGGACTTGAAAGGGACACGACAGCTACATTTCATTCGTATGCCCGACCGAGAGGGGAATCAAATCGATCCGGCGTGCAAATCTACACCGCGTTAACGACCATGCTGGACCGGGATTACAGTCGCCCGAAGCGGTCGTTGCGGTGATCGGACCTGGCCCGATGGCCGATCGGGCCCGGCGGGGCCCGGGACGTTACGGAAGCGGACCCAGGCCGAGGTTGACAATGATCTGGGAACCGTTGACGAAATCGACCTTGATGTTGCGATCGCCCTCGCCGACGGTGAAGTCCAAAGTACGCTCGTTGGGGAACGAAATCGTGTAAGAGCCGATCCGCGTCGCGGGGAATGCGTATCCGCCGCCGGCACTCGTCGATCGAACCAGTCCGCTCATCAGAACGGTGACGTTGGCCGTTCCCTCACCGAAATCGTATTGACCGTTGGCATTCGAATCGTTGTAGACGACTCCCAGGACGAACGTCGGCGAATCCGGAGCCGTCGCGAAGTCCTGGGTCTGCATGATGGTGTCGAAGACCTTGCCCTCGTGCAAGAAGCCGCCGCGGATCGTGCTGATGCCCGCTTCACGGAACGCGTCGTTCAACATCGTGACCCGGTGTCCGCGGCCGGGGATATCCACGTCCACGAAGAGGTCCGCGTGTTCGTTCTCGACGAGGACGGCTTCGTCCACCGCGCCGGTCGTGCCGCGCCAGGCCAGGTTTTCCCCGGCGTCCACGAAGTCGTAACCGGCCTGGTTCATTCGCGCGAACGGCGAATCCCCCTCGGGCGTGGTGTGGTCGAAGTAGTTGCGCGTCAACATGTCCAGACTGTGAGCCGCCGCCGCCGCACGCAATGGCGCGTTCATGGCCACCGGCTGCCGGGGAAAAATACCGAGCTGACCGGGGATGCCCTCATCGAGGGCGATCCCGTACCGGGCCGCCTCTTCGGCGGGCCGCAGCCGCGCCCGGTTCACGCGCTCCAGGGCGAGTTGATCCAGCGAACTGACCGGCACGACGGGCGTCGGGTTGCCGACGATCGTCGTGTTGGAGAGGATGGGCCCCAACTGCGCGGTCGAGATGCCCGCGGGCGTACCGCCGGCGCAATCGACGCCCGGAAGCGTCGCAGCGGCCATCAACAGGGATAGCCCCGTCCACAGTCGAATCGGATGTCCAGTCACGCGATCGCTCGGGTTGGTGCGGTGGGCTTGTTGCCCGGTATGCGCTCTTCGGTTTGCGTGCCGCTATGGCTATATCGACGAAACCCATTCCCTGCGGCGAGCCCTATCAGGCGTGTACACCGATAATATCCCCCCTGGGACGGGATGTCACGCGCCATTGCCGTCGAGTCGAAGATATCGACAATTGGGCCGGCCCAGACGTGCCCAGGCCCGGCCGGGACCGGCCCCGCCCGGCGGATAGACCCGAATGAAGCGACTCTCGGAACTCTCGATTTTCTTCCCCTGCTACAACGAAGAGGCCAACGTCCAGCGTGTGACACAGGCCGCGGTGGCCGCCGCCGAGCGGTTCGCCGAGCGGTTTGAGATCATCATTGTCAACGACGGCAGCCGCGATCGCACCGGCGAGATCGCCGACCGGCTGGCCGCCGAGACGCCGACCGTCCGCGCGGTGCACAACTCCCCCAACCTCGGTTACGGCGGGGCCGTCGCCCGAGGGCTCCGCGAAGCGCGGTACGAGTGGATCTTCTTCACCGACGGCGATGGGCAGTTTGACATCGGGCAGCTCGACAAACTGATTTCGCTACTGGACACCTGCGATTTCGCCGTCGGTTTTCGCATCAACCGTGCGGATTCGTTCATTCGGAGGGTCAACGCGTATTGCTGGGGGGTCCTGGTCCGGGCGATGTTCGGCCTGAAGGTCCGCGATATCGACTGCGCCTTCAAGCTGCTGCCCAAGTCGCTTATCGATCAGATCGAGCTCAAGAGCGGCGGGGCGTTGATCAGTACCGAACTGCTGGCGCGGGCCCGCTATCGCGGCTACAAGATCGCGGAAGTCGGCGTCAACCACTACCCGCGCGTCGCCGGGCAGCAGACCGGGGCCAAATTCGGCGTCATCTTTCGCGCGTTCAAGGAGCTGTTCAAGCTCCGTCGCGACATCCGCGGCGAGGGCTGGCGGGATGCGCCGACGGCCAGATCGTCCAACGCCGATCGGCCGTAGCGCATCCATTACTTATTTCGTGGCGACCCATCGAGCTGCCGGGTTCGGGGCTGCGCGGTCGACGATCGCGGTCAAGTCCCCCCCGAGTCGTCGGGCTCCGGGTCGGGGGGCGGGTTGCTGACCAGGGGCGCCAGGCGCGCCACGAGTAGCGGCGCCTCGACCTTGGCCACCTGCCAGAGGCGGTCGTGCTCCAGGCCGAAGTAGCCGTGAGCGATGACGTTGCGCTGCTGGATGATATCTCGCCAGGGCATGTCGGGATGCTGCTGTTTGAACGCCTCGGAGAGATGACGCGCCGCCTCGCCGATCACCTCGATGCACCGTTCGACGGCCGTCTGCTTTACTTCGTCGCGCCGATATTCGTCCCACGTCAGGTCCTGTACCAGGCGCGTGAGGCGATCGCCCCAACGAACGATGTCCCAGAGCCGGGCGTGATCGCCTTCTTCAGGCCGCATGGCGGTGGATGATCCTTCGCGTGGTGAGAATGCGGTGGCGACGGTACGGATTGACCAGCGAGCGCTTCTCGACCAGATCGACTCGTCGGCAGAAGATCGCCTCAAGCTGCTCGGTCATCGATCCCCAGTCCCAGTAGGACCACGGGGCGTCCGGAGCGAAGACCACCAGCACGTCGACGTCGCTGTCGGGCCGGAAGTCGTCACGCAGGACCGAGCCGAAGAGCGACAGCTCGATGACCTTCCACGTGCGGCAGAAGTCGGCCACCTGCTGCTCGTCAAACTCGATGTTGCCGCGAATGTTCTGCGTCATCGTGCGTGCCCTTCGTCAGCTCGGCCAACAAGGATATCGCCGCGCACCGCCGGATGTCGAGTTAATACTACAGCGCTAGGAATCACACGATGGACGGCGATTTGCCCCGGTAGGGGCGCAGGTCCGTAGCCACGGGGCGCGAGCCGTGGGTATAGGGCGCCATATTGTCTTTTCCGCACCGAAGGTGCGGCGGAGCGCCGATGTCGCGCGCAGGGCGCTCCGTCGCCCCTTCGGGGCTGAAAAGATGAAGCGATCTGGTTGGTCTGGCGATTTCACGGTTTCGATCCGTATGACTTAGCGCTGTAGTGTTAATTCCTGGTCCGCTCTTTGTTGCCGGCGACCGAGCGATGCCGATCGTCAGTGATTGCGGCCGGCATGTCGCACCTGGGGCATCCCGTTTCGAGGATTTCGATCGTCAGGGCCGACACCCCTTCACCCCGTGCGCCGGCTCGGCCCCGTGAGAGATAAACTGCGACCAGTTGGCGCAACAGCCGGGGGCGGGCGTCGGGCACTCATCGGGACTGCCGGCAACAAACCATCCACGCGTGCGATTGCAGACGGCGCAGACGCTGAGCATGACCGGCACCTCGACCAGCACGCCGACGACCGTGGCCAGCGCAGCGCCGGATTCGGGGCCGTACAGGGCGATTGCCGTCGCCACCGCCAGTTCGAAGAAGTTGCTGGCGCCGATCAGCGCCCCGGGAGCGGCGATGCTGTGCGGCACGCGAAAGAGCTTCATAAGGCCATAGACCAGCGACGAATTGAAATAGACCTGGATCAGAATCGGAATCGCGATCAGGACGACGTGGAAGGAGCGGCTGGTGATGTTGTCGGCCTGAAAGGCGAAGATCAGCACCAGCGTGGCCAGCAGCGCCAGCACGGCGACCGGGTGAAAGCGAGGAAGAAACGACTTCTCGAACCACTCCGCGCCGCGACGGCGGATGAGTGTGTGCCGCGTCACGACCCCGGCGGCGAGCGGGATGACGATGAAGCAGATGACGGCGTAAATGAGCACCATGAACGGGACGGTCAACGCCGATGCCCCGCTGACCAGAAACGTGACGATGGGGGCGAACAGCACCAGCATCAGCAGGTCGTTGACCGACACCTGTACCAGCGTGTAGGCCGGGTCCCCGCGCGTCAGGTAGCTCCACACGAAGACCATCGCGGTGCACGGCGCCGCGGCGAGGATGATGACGCCGGCGATGTATTGGTCGGCGAGCTCGGCTCCGATCCAGGGCAGAAACAAATGCTTGAAAAACACATAACCGAGCAGGGCCATGGAAAACGGCTTGACCAGCCAGTTCACGAAGCAGGTGATGATCAGGCCCTTGGGCCGCTTGCCGACGCCGAGGACGGACGCGAAGTCCACCTTGAGCATCATCGGGTAGATCATCAGCCAGATGAGCACGGCAATCGGGATGTTGATCTGGCTGCCGCCGCCGAACTCCATGCGCCGCAGCGCGTCGATCAGGTCCGGCATGAGCTTGCCCAGCGCGATGCCGACCGCCATACACAGCGCCACCCAAAGCGTGAGATATCGCTCAAAGACATTGAGCCGGCGTGTTTCCGTTTGTTCGACCATCAGTTCGTTACCTCACGAGAGCAGCAGGAACACGCCCACTAATACAATCAGCACGCCGGCAAGGCGCCGCAAGGCGTCGGCCCCGCGGTTCCAGCCGCGCGCGTCGGCCAGCCGCTGGACGAACCCGATCGACGTGCCGCCCGCCAGGACCAATCCACAATGGCCCAGACTGTACGCGATGAGCAGGACGGCACCCAATGCCGCGCCCTTGATCGGCGTAACCGCCAACAACGCGAGTAGGACCGGTCCCGCGCATGGCAGCGATACGAGGCCGAAGAGCAGGCCCAAGAGCAGCGCGCCGATGAGGCCGTTCAATCGTCGGCCACGGAGGGCCGACGCTACCGGGCCGCGCGGGGCCGGGATGCGAAAGTTCAGTAGCCCGACCAGGTGCAAACCCAGGAGCAGGCACACGGCGGCGGCGACGTATGTCCAACAAATACGACGATGACTCCCGCAACTCCGGCGACCACAACGATGTTCTTCAGCAAGTTGCGATTCACGGCCGCGTCGTCCTATCCGCTTGCGGTCATGGTGTCGTTGAACAACTGCGTCAACTCCGCCTTCGATGGAACTCTGCCCGCCACGATCACCTTGCCGTCGATCGCCAGTGCCGGCGTGAACATGACGCCGCGCTTCACGAACTCGTTGATGTCCTTGATGTGCTCGATCTCATACGGGATGCCGGCGGCATCGGCGACGGACTTTGCCGCGGCCTCGAGCATGTTGCACTTGGCGCAACCCGTTCCGAGGATTTCGATTTTCATGGCATCGCTCCGATCTGAGCCGTTAGGCCCGTTGCACCATCCTGAGTCGCTCCGTAAACCATTCCCACGCACGTGGCGACCGCGACGATGATGGCACAAAATGCGGCGGTCTTCTTGCCGCCCATGACCTTGACCAGCACCAGCATGTTGGGCAGCGACAAGGCCGGTCCGGCGAGCAGCAGGGCCAGCGCCGGTCCCCGGGCCATGCCGTGCTCGAGCAATGCTTGTGTGATAGGGACCTCGGTCAGTGTCGCGAAGTAGAACAGCGCGCCGACCACGGAGCCGATCAGATTCGCCCACAGGCCGTTGTCCCCGACGAGCATCGCGATCTGCTTGTCCGGCAGCAACGCCGAGATGAACCCGACGGCAAACACGCCGCCAAAGAGCAGCGGGACCAGCAGCTTGGCGAAGTCCCAGGTGTTGTGCATCCAGAGTTTGAACTCGTCGCGCTCGACCCAGCGCCACGTCATCCCGGCGACGGCCAGCAGCATCAGCCCTGCCAGGTACCAGCGAACGTGAAAGACGTCCATGACCCAGGACTTGGCCTCGACGATGGCCGCGATTTCGGCTTTCGGCAGCGTCAACCGCTCGCCGGCGCGAATGCCAGCCGTCGACTCCTGCACCTGAATCATGACCTCGTCGCGCATTTCCTGAAGGACGACGCCGCGGATCTCCGTACCGTCGGTCCGCTTGACGATCGCGTCGCCGGGATTGAACCAGTCGGAGAACACGAGGAAGCCGATCATGGCGGCGAGCAATAGACCGCTCTGCCAGCCGCGGCGTCCGGTGTTCGGGAGATCCGGCATCAGGGCCGCCGCCGCAATTTTCTTCTGTTCGCCCTTGCGGAATATGCCCGCCATGCCGAGGCCTACGACGAAGGCGAATCCGATCGCGCCGATGGCTCGCCACAGACCGATGTCGAAGCCGAGCACGCGGGCGGTCAGGAAGATGGCCAGAATGTTGATCGCCGGACCGGAGTAGAGGAACGCCGACGCCGGTCCGATCCCCGCGCCGAGGTTGTAAATGCCGGCGAACATGGGCAGGACGCTGCACGAGCAGACCGCCAGCACGACACCGGCCACCGAGGCGACGGAATAAGCCGCCAGCTTGTTGGAATTCGGACCGAGGTAGCGCATCACCGCGGCCTGTGAGAGAAAGGTGATGATCCCGCCGGCGATGAACAGGGCGGGGACCACACAGGCGAGCGTGTGATTGCGGGCGTACCACTGGAGCAGTTTGAAGGCCTCGAGGACGGCGGCCTGGACTTTCGGGTTGGCCAGCGGGAGGTAATAGGCCCCGAGAAAGACGGCCAGAAATGCAACGAAGATCTTGATTTGTTTGGAGTTCACCGGTGGGCCTCCCTTCGGCGGAACCGGGCGGCCACTTCCATGCCAATATGGCCATTTAGCCATGGATAGGGGAAAAAAGAGAGACGGACCGGGCCCCGGCTCATCGCAGCACCGCCTGCTGGGCCTTTAGGTTGGCTGCCAGTACGGTCTCCAGGCAAGCCCAGAATTCATTGAGACAACAAACCTTGACGCGGTAAAAAGCCATCACGCCTTTCTTGCGATCCTCGACGAGACCTGCCTGCTTCAGCACGGCCAGATGCTTTGAAACCGTCGACTGATCGGCGCCGACCAGATCGGTCAGGTCGCAGACGCACATTTCCTTGTCGCTGAGGGCTTCGAGAAGGATCAATCGGGTCGGATGGGCCAGGGCCTTGGCGATCGCCGCTCGGGCCTCGTAGCGTTGTCTCGAATGTCGCGGGGCCTTTTTCATGGCTTTATGGTAATTATAGCATATAATGCGCCGTTGGCAAGAATAATAGGGGCCACAAAGCGCCTTGGGCGGCAAGCAGAGTCGTGAAGTCCCAGAGAAATGTGAGGCCCAGGCCGCCGGCAGATTCCGGCGTCCTGATCGATTTGCAGAACGCGGGAGTCAGTTCCTGGCGGCGCCGTTTGCGAGGCCGCCGAACCCTGGTCAGCCGCAACATTTCTTGCAGGCGGTGATCGGGATGTCCGGGAGGCCGGCAAGGTCGCGCCAGGCGCTCTGGTCCGAATCCGACGGCAGCCAGTGGTTGGTCTTGGGCCGGGCGGCGCCGCTTGGATTCATGCCTATGTCGCGGGCGATGACGTCCCACCCGTTCTGCCAGCCGACCGGAAACACGGACGATTCAACTTCGCTGCGGGCATAGGTCGCGTCGTTCTCGAGAATCTGGCGAGCCGAGCCCGCCGTCGCCATGATGTCAAACGCCTCGCCGCTGTGTTCGAGCCCCAGCAGGTGGCCGAGCTCGTGGCCGGCGATGTTGGCCAGGGCCAAGGCCGTCTCCTCGGCCGTCGGCAGGAGCGACTCGAACGACGCGAGGTCCTCGCTGAAGATGATCGCCTCCTGACTCAATTGCGCGTTGCCGACGTCGACGCTGTCGGCCAGCCCCAGATAGGCCGCGTTGTAATTGCCGAAATAGAGCGTCGTATGCTCCTCCGGGGGCCGGGCGACGTGTCGGCCGTCCAGGACAACCACGTCGAAAGGCGCCAGATCGTCGCGCAGGCGGCCGACGAGAACGTCGGCGATGTAACTGGACTGGCCGGCGAAGCGGTCGGAGATGGACTCGGCGGAGAATGGCCGCATGGTCTCGAGGGGTTCGAGCGCGATGCGCACCTGGTCGCCGCCGGAAAAGCTGAGCCAGACGAGTTGGCGGCGGGCCGATCGCGTCGCGAAGTTGTTCCGCCGGGTCAGCTTGATCGAATAGGCGCCGGTTGGAAACTGGCCGCTGTTGGAAGCAAAATGCACGGCCGTGGAGACCGCGATCCCGACGTAGAGCTGCGGCGTGTCCCGCTGCACGACCTGGGCGAGATAGGGATCGATCTGCCCACCGTAATAGGAGCGGTCGTTATTCTGGTCGATGAGGTTGTAGTCGCCGTCGAACAGCGCCGCGACGGTGTTGATCCCGCCGTGCCCCGTCACGTCGACGACGATCTGATCGCCCGCGATGGCCGGCCCCAGGGAATACAGGTCGATGTCGCCGGAATAGTCGATTCCGCCTTCGATGACGATTTCGCCGGAGACCGGAAGCGTCGCGGGCTGGGCGTCCTCGAAGAGGCCGTTGGCGAATTCGTTTTCGTACACGGGCGACTGGACGGGCGGCATCTCGCCGGTAGTCGCAATCGGGCGACGATTGGCGTTCTCGCCGTTGCCGAAGAGCGCCACGTCGCACCCCGCCAGCAAGACGAGGATCGCCACGCATAGGATGATGCACGAATGATACGAATCTCGAAAGGACGGCCGGGGGTGCATCGGAGAATCTCCGGTACTGCACTTCCACCGGGCCGCTTCCGTTTCGAGCAGGCCGCGTCTTGAGTCATCGGATGGATCGCCAAAAAAATATACGGTTCGCGGGGCGAGGAAAGTGGACCGATTCCCGACCGCCGATAAGGATTACCGGCGCGTCCGGATGAACCGATGACCCATCGGCCGGACGCCCCTTGATTAGCGGATGCTCGAAACTTGAGCCCGAAATCCAATGAATCTCGGATGCGAATTCTCCTCGCCGGGGGCGATATGGCGGCGGAATTTCGGGCTTGCGGCGCGGTCGCCGACGCGCCGATCGAACGCGCCGCGGACGAGCGTCCGCAGTGGACGGCCCGGGCCTATCGGGCTTGGCTGGATGCCGGGGTCGATATCCTGTTGACGCCGACCTGTCGCCTGGCGGCGGATTGTCTGGCCGACAGGATCGATCGCCAGGACGCCCTCGGGCTCGCCCGGCGCCATGCCGAGCGCTGCCGCGCCGCCATCGCGGATTCGACTCGACGCGAAGTCCGCGCCTACGGCGTCGTCGGCCCCGTCGAATCGCTCCTGGTTCTCGAGGAGGCGCGGCCCCAAGACCTGACCGACTTGTATACCGAACTCGGCCTGGCGTTACGGGACGGTGGCGTCGACGGGGTCCTTTGCCGCGGGTTCTCCGAGCTGGAAGCGATTCGCCTGGCCGTGGCGGCCATCCGATCCGCGACCGGCCTGCCTGCGATCGGCGCCATGTCCTTCGACATGGGCCCGGAGCGATGTGAGTCGACCCTCGGCGTCACGCCGCCGCAGGCGTATGAGACGCTGTCCGCGGCGGGCGCGGAGATGATCGGTTGCGACGCGGCAGAGGACCCCGACGACGTCACCGGCGCCGTCGCGCTCCTGTCGAAGTGCGGCGCGACGGAGATCTGGGCCGGTATCTCGGCCGGTATGGCGCAATGGGTCGACGGCGCGATCGTCCATCCGGAATTGCCGGATGGGTTTTCGACCCGATATGAAACGCTGGTCTCGGCGGGCGCGAGCGTCATCGCCGGCGGGGGCGGCGTAACGGCCGCGCATTTGTCGGCGATGGCAGCGGTTCGCGATCGGCAGGTCCGAAAGTAATCGCGGCCGCCGGCGCGGTCGTCGCGGCGGCTCGAAGCTCCATTTACGGGGGCTTTTCTTGACCCGATTGCTCTATTCTGCAATAATTCAATGCTTCATTCGCGCGGCGGGACGGTTGTGAGGGCGTCCCTGCCCATGCCAGCCCCGGGGCCTTTTGATTTGGGGGTCCTGTAACGCAGCCCCCTAATTGCGATCGGTCGTCTCACCGACAATTGACCGACAAACATCAGCGGAGGTTGATGATGTGTGATTGGACGCTCGCGATTCGACGTGCGGTGCTGACGGCCGCCTGCCTGTCGGCGCTGTTGGTAGGTCCGACGGCGGTCGCGCAGTTGACCGACGACATGGTCGGTCAGAATGAAGAGGCCTGGGGCCAATGGCAGGCCGCGACGGCCGCCCTCGAGCGCGACGACAGGGCGTCGGCGACGACCGCATTCGATGCCGTGGCGGCGATGGACCTGTCGGACCTACGCCTGGCGCTGATGGCCGACCGGACGGGATCGTTGCGGCTCGAGCAGTGGGCGTCGGAAGCAGACGCCCCCGACGGCATCAGGCAACTGACGCCGCGCCTGGTCAACGGCAGACGACAAAAGGCGTTGGCCGAAGACGGCTGGCACTTCGCGGCGATCGGCCGCTTCGATTACGCGAATGCGAATTTTCAGGCCCTCGACGAGTCGAATCCCGATCCGGTCGCCCTGCTCGAACTGGCGCGGCGAAATCCCAATCGCCATGCGATCCTGATCAAGCTCCTGGCCAACGCCGACGTCGGACCGGCCGCAAGCCGGTTCCTGGCGATGCTCGGCGAGGGCGAAGAGCGACTCCGCATGGATCCCTACGAGATCGCCCAGAACATCGAAAAACTGGGGGGCCCGCCGCGAATGGCCCACAACGCGACCCGGCGCCTTCGCGAGTCCGGCGAGTACGCCGTGCCGCACCTGATTCAATTCCTCCGCGATCCCGACAAGCAGTCATTGCACCCGGCCATCATCCAGGCATTGCCCAAGATCGGCCGCGGCGCGATGAACCCCCTGTGCATTGCGTTGGGAACCGCCGACCAAGTCAGCAAGAAAGTCATCATCGACGCGCTGGCGCGGATCGGCTATCGCCAGGCGCTGGCGTACCTGGCGAAGGTCGCCGACGATTCCAGCGCCTCGGGCGAGTGCCGCGCCGCCGCCGGCCAAGCCATGTCCACAATCGGGAAAGGGGCAAATTCGGACCGGGCTCAGCTTTTTTACGATCTGGCCGAGGGCTACTACGACGATCTCGAATCGCTGCGCGCCGATGCCCGAAGGGACTCGGCCAACGTCTGGTACCTGCGCGACGACGAACTGCGGATGATCGAGGTGCCAACCGACGTATGGAACGACATCATGGCCATGCGTTGCTGCGAGGAGGCGTTGCTGGCACGGCCCGATCTGCGCGAAGCGACGGCCCTGTGGCTGGCGGCCAATTTCCGCCGCGAGGCCGGGCTGGGCATGGACGTGGAGAGCGAGCGTGAAGACGTTCTCGCCGCCAAGGACGGCACGCGGCCGCAGGGCTATCCGCGGTCGATCTATTTCGCCCGTGCCGCCGGCCCGCAATACAACCACAGGGTCCTGGCCCGCGGCTTCGAGGACACCGACCCCGGCGTGGCGCTGGGGGCCATCGCGGCGCTGGCCGAGACAGCGGGGGCGCCGAGTCTCGTTGGCGCCGAGAATCTCAAACAGCCGCTGGTGGCGACGCTGTCGTTCCCCAATCGGCAGGTCCGCATCAAGGCGGCGCTGGCGCTGGGGCGCGCCCTGCCGAAGACCAGCTTCGCGGGCAGCCAGAACGTGATTCCCGTCCTGGCCGAGGCGCTGTCGCAGGCGGGTCGGCAGACGGCGCTCATCGTCGATCCCGACGCCGATTCGGCGAACAAGTTTCAGGCGATCTTCCGCGCCGGCGGGTTCGACTGCGCCGTCGGCGACAATGTCTTCGCGGCCCGTGAGGCGGGCCGCCGGTCGCAGATCACGTCGTTCGACGTGATTCTACTGGCCAGCGACATTCGTCAGCCCGACGTAGCCGGTGCGGTCCGCGACCTGCGCGACGACCTCCCGACCGCCGCGACGCCGATCCTGATCGTCGCCAAAGAGGGTGAGTTGAATCTCGCCAACCGCGTGGCCCGCTCGGCCCACGGCGTTGAAGTCCTGCTCTCGGACGTGACCGAGTTGGGCGATCCCCAGCGCATCACCGAACAGGTGACCCATCGCGTGACGCGCGCGTCTCAGGCGCTGGGCATGAGCCCCCTGGGCAAGGACCTCTCGCTGGCGCTGGCGCTGCAGAGCGCCGACGTTCTGCGGCTGATCGCGGAGAACGACGTGCCGGTCTTCGACGTGTCGCGGGCGGCGCCGGCGCTGATCGGGGCGTTGGGCGACCCGGCCGAAGCGCTGCGAATCCGCGCCGCCCATGCCCTGGCCCTGGTGGCGGGCGCCGAATCGCAGGCGGCGATCTGTCGGGCGGCGCTGGATGAGGACCGCGGCGCCGACGAGCGCGTGGCGATGTTCCGCTCGCTGGCCGAGTCGGCGCGGCGCAACGGTAACGAGCTGGTCGGCGACGAGATGGTGAATAGGGTGATCGAATTCACCATGAGTTCGGGCGACCTGGTCCTGCGGACGGCCGCGTCGCAGGCCCTCGGGGCGCTGGACCTGCCCGGCAACAAGGCCAGCGAAATCGTGCGTTCGCAATACAAAGGTTGACCGGCGTTCGCCGATCACGCTCGCGTTGATCCCGTCGGCGCACCTACAATCAACCCCATGACCGCCCACGACAACGACGCGGCGCGCGTCGCGCGGCTTCGCGAGCGCATCTCGCGCTTTCCCAAGACCCCCGGCGTGTACCTGATGAAGGACCGCAAGGGCCGCGTTCTCTACGTCGGCAAGGCCAAGGACCTCCGCGCGCGGGCCATGTCCTACTTTCAGGAATCGGCGGACCTCTTGCGCTGCCGCGGGCCGGATATCGCGCGGATGGCGGCCAACGTCGCCGACGTCGATTTTCTCGAATGCGACACCGAGGTGGACGCGCTGTTGCAGGAAAACCGCCTCATCAAGGACATCCAGCCGCCGCACAACGCGGCCCTGAAGGACGACAAGTCCTTTCCTTATCTGGAGATCACCACGCGCGACGACTTCCCCGGCGTCTTCGTCACGCGGACGCCGCGCCCGAGCGGCACCAAGCTTTACGGTCCATTCACCTCCGCCGGGGCCCTGCGCGACGCGGTCAACGCCCTGCAAAAGGTCTTCAAGTTTCGAACCTGCGAGCTGGACATCCGCGAGGACGACGACACCCGGCGGTTCTTTCGGCCGTGCCTTCTTTACTCGATCCATCAGTGTACGGCCCCGTGTGCGGACCGCGTCTCCCGCGAGGCGTATCGCAAGGACATCGAGCGGCTCAAGCGCTTCCTGGCCTCCAGGCGAAGCGTCGTCATGCGCGAGATGGAAAAGGAAATGCGGGCCGCCGCCGACGCGATGAACTTCGAGGAGGCCGGACGGTTGCGCGACCGCATCAAGGCCTTCGGCGGGTTGAAACTGTCGGGTGACGTCGCCGAAGACGTGCAGCCGGAAGTGTTTTACGTCGATCCGCGCAGGGGGCTCGAACGGCTGGCGAAGGTGCTCGATCTGGAGCACGCGCCGCGCATCATCGAGGGCATCGACATCGCCAACCTTCAGGGCGACGAGTCCGTCGGGTCGCTGGTGTGCTTCATCGACGGCGTCGCCTTCAAGAGCGGCTACCGGCGCTTTCGCATTCGCAGCGTCGAGGGGCAGGATGATTACGCGATGATCCGCGAAGTCGTGCATCGGCGCTATCGCCACGCCGCCGAAGGAGAGGAACTCTATCCCGACGTGATCCTGATCGACGGCGGCCTGGGGCAACTGCACGCGGCCCTGGAGGCGATCGATGACGCCTTCGTCAAGCCGCCGATGGTCATCTCCCTCGCCAAGCGCGAGGAGGACATATACGTCCAGGCGCGGAAGCGACCGATTCGCCTGGCCCGCAACGACGCGGCCCTGCGGCTTTTGCAGCAGGTCCGCGACGAGGCCCACCGCTTCGCCCAGCACTATCACCACATCCTTCGCCGCAAGCGCCAATTCGACGAGGACATCGCTTCCGGACGCCGTCCGCCCAAAAAACGCCCGCGAAAGTCCCCGTCCGAGCCAGACGCGTATGATGCGGCGCCACCCCATATCGATGCGGCCGATTTTCCCGACCCGATTCCACCGGACGACATGCCGACGCATCCGCCGGTCGACTGATTTGCCCCGAGCAAGTACTTCGTCGCCGCTTATACTGCGACACCGGGGCGTCTGGCGGGACTCGGCGGCTCGGAAACGTGCTCATCGTCGGCCAAACTTCAATCGCGTCGCCGCTTGTCACCCATCCCGCCGGAATACTCGCCGTCCTTCTCGCCGTTCTGGCGATAATCTTCAGACTGCACGACCATCCGACGGGCCGCCGGTTCTTCCTGGTCGTGCCCGTCGTCGTGTTCTGCTACTTCGTCCCGACCACGCTATCGACGCTGAACGTCATTCCGATCGAGTCGCCCCTGTACGATTGGGTCAAGGCGTTCGTGCTTCCGGCCAGTCTCGTTCTGCTTACGCTTTCGCTCGACGTCGGCGGCATCGTCCGGCTCGGGCCGCGCGCCGGGCTCATGCTCCTGGCCGGCACGGCGGGCATCGTGGTCGGCGGACCCCTGGCGTACCTGATCTGGAAGCCCTGGCTGCCGGACGAGGCATGGCGGACGATCGCCTACCTGGCGGGCAGTTGGATCGGCGGCAGCGCCAACGCCGTCGCCCTGCAGCGCGCCTGCGACGTCAGTGATGCGGCGATCAGTCCGATCATCATCGTCGACGTGGCCATCGTGAATCTCTGGACCGGCGTCCTGCTGTTTCTGGCGGCGCGGCACGTGCGGATGGACCGCCGCCTGAAGGCCGACGCATCGGCGATTCGGCTGTTGGAGTCCGAGATGCGCGAGTTCCAGGACCGCGTGGTCCGACCCGCTTCGTTGAACGACCTGCTCTACGTCGTGGCGATCGGGTTCGGCGCGGCCTGGGCGGGGCACGCGCTGGCCGCCGCGATGATGCGCGTCGCCCTTTTCGCCGCCATCGGAGCATACCTGAACGAGTTCGCGTGGACGGTGATCATCGTCACGACGATCGGCGTCCTATTGTCGTTCACGCGGATGCGGGCGCTCGAAGGCGCCGGGGCGTCGAAGATCGGAACGCTCATGCTGTACCTCCTCGTGGCGTGCATCGGGGCCGGGGCGGATTTTCGGCGGATCGGCGAGTCGGGCGTGTTCCTGGGTCTTGGCGCGACATGGATCGCGATCCACGTCGTCATCATCTTCGCCGCCGGCCGGCTGATCCGTGCGCCATTCTTCTTTATAGCCGTGGGTTCGCAGGCCAACATCGGCGGCGCCGCGTCGTCGTCCATTGTCGCGGGGTCGTTCAATCCCGTGCTCGCTCCCGTCGGCGTGTTGTTGGCGATCGCCGGCTACGTACTCGGCACTTACGCCGGGCTGCTCTGCGTGACGCTGTGCCGCTGGGTCGACGGCCTGTGACGCGGCACTGGGCAGGGGACTGACGAACCGGCGCGATGGAGCGAGCGGACCTCGTTCATGCGTCGAACAGCGCCGACACGCTGGTCTGGTGGTAGATATTCCGAATCGCCTTGGCGAACAGCGGGGCCGCCGAGACGATCTTCACCTTCTTCGACAGCGGTTCAAAGCGATACTCGAGCGTGTCGGTGATGACCAATTGCTTGATCGGGCTGGCATCGAGCCGCGCGGCGGCGCCCTTGCCCATGACGCCGTGAGCGACGGCGGCGTAGACGTCCTTGGCGCCTTCCTTCATCAGGCGCTGAGCCGTGGCGATGAGCGTCCCGCCCGTGATCGTGAAATCATCGACGATCAGGGCGTTCTTGCCGGCGACGTGCCCGATGATCCTCTGGACGATCGCCGTTTCGCTCAGATCGGGGCGCGTCTTCTCGGCGATCACCGTCTTGGCGCCCAGCGCCCGCGAGTAGCCGTTGGCCATCCCGGCCGCGCCGACGTCCGGCGCCACGACGACCCAATCGTCGGTCACTCTTCGCCGGAAGTAGGAAACGATCACCGGCAGGGCATAGAGATGGTCCACCGGCACCCGAAAGAAGCCCTGTATCTGCGGCGCGTGCAGGTCCATGGTGACGATGCGGTCGACGCCCGCCGCCTCGAGGCAGTCGGCGCAGACGCGGGCGCGAATCGAGACCCGCGGCTCGTCCTTCTTGTCGCCCTTGCCGTATCCAAAGAAGGGGATCACCGCCGTGACGCTGCTGGCCGACGCCCGCTTGAACGCGTCGATGTAGAACAGAATCTCCATGAAATGGTCGTTGACCGGATAAGACAACGACTGCACGAAGAAAACATCCTTGCCGCGGACGTTTTCCAGGACTCGAACGAACGTATTGCCCTCGGAATAGTGCAACGTCTGGCAGCGCCCCGGCTTGACGGCCAGTTGCTTGCAAACGGCCCCGGCGAATCCTCGGCTGCCCGATCCCGGGAAGATCAACAAGCGATTGCGTTGGGCCACGTGCGTCTCCTTCGGCGTCTCGGCGCGCGGCCCATGATAGCCGCCCTTTCGGACCTATGGTATAAAGACGGCGCGGAAACGAGCCGAGCCGTCGCCTTGCGCATCATCGCTGGAGGACCGTCATGCTGACGCCGTATCAACCCGAAAGCTACGTGGATTTTTCGCAGGAAGGCCCGCGGCGCGCCATGCTCGAAGCGCTGAAGATGGTCGAGGGCCAGTTGGGCCGCACCTATCCGTTGCGAATCGGCGGCAAGAAAGTCGAGACCGCCGGCAAGATCGAGTCCATCAATCCGGCACGGTCGAACCAGATCGTCGGCCATGTTTGTCGAGCGGGCCAGGATGAAGCGATCGCCGCCCATCGCGCGGCCGACGCCGCATTCAAGACCTGGTCGCGCGTCGATCCCGACGTCCGCGGGCGGTTTCTGATCAAGGCCGCGGCCATCATCCGCCGGCGCGTCTACGAATTCTCCGCCTGGGAAGTCTTCGAGCAGTCCAAGTCCTGGATCGAGGCCTACGCCGACGTCTGCGAGGCGATCGATTTTCTCGAGTTCTACGGCCGCGAGATGATGCGCCTCTGCGGCGCCCAACCGGGCACGCCCTTCCCCGGCGAGGAAAACGAGCTGCGCTACATTCCGCTCGGCGTCGGCGTCATCATCCCGCCGTGGAACTTCCCGCTGGCGATCATGGCCGGCATGACCGCCGCGGCGATCGTCACCGGCAACACGGTTGTCCTCAAACCGGCCAGTACCGCGCCGGTCGTCGCCGCCAAGTTCGTCGAGGTCACAGAAGAGGTCATGCTGCCGCCGGGCGTGCTGAATTTCTGCCCCGGTCCGGGGTCGAAGATCGGCGATCTGCTGGTCGAGCATCCGCGGACGCGCTTCGTGGCGTTCACCGGCTCGCGCGAAGTAGGCGAGGCCATTTACGAAAAAGCCGCCAGGGTACAGAAGGGACAAATCTGGCTGAAGCGCAGCATCCTCGAGATGGGTGGCAAGGACGGCATCGTCGTATCCGAATGGGCCGATCTCGACGCCGCGGCGGAGGGCGCGGTCGCGTCGGCGTTTGGCTTCCAGGGGCAGAAGTGTTCCGCGTGCAGCCGGCTCATCGTCGATGAAAAGGTGCACGATGCCCTGCTGGAAAAGGTACTTGCCAGGGCGAAAAAGCTCTCGGTCGGCAATCCGACGACGCCGGAGAATTTCGACATGGGCGCGGTCATCGATCAGGCGGCGTTCGAGAAGATCAAGGGCTACATCGAGATCGGCAAGGGTGAGGGCAAGATGGTACTCGGCGACGCCGCGGCGCCGGCCGGAGGGTATTTCATCCCGCCGACGATCTTCGATCGGATCAAGCCCGACGCCCGCATCGCCCAGGAGGAAATCTTCGGCCCGGTCCTCGCGGTGATCACCGGTCGCGGCCTCGACGAGTTGCTCGACATCGCCAACGGCACCGTCTACGGCCTGACCGGCGCGATCTTTTCGGCCGACCGCATGGAGCTCGAACGGGCCCGCCACGAATTCCACGTCGGTAATCTCTATTTCAACCGCAAGTGCACGGGCGCCCTGGTGGACGTGCAGCCCTTCGGCGGCTTCAACATGTCGGGCACCGACAGCAAGGCCGGCGGCCGCGACTACCTGCAACTCTTCATGCAGGCCAAGAGCGTCACCGAGCGGTGGTAGGCAAGGCGAGGCGAGGAAGCGTACATCGATGAACGGTATGATGGAGTCGTGGAGGCGATGACCGATGCGTGCTGTGGTCCTTTATCGCGGTCAAGACGGTTTCTGGGTCGCCGAATGCCCGTCGCTTCCGGGGTGCATCGGTCAGGGCAAGGACAAGGCCGAAGCCATCGCCAACATCAAAGAGGCGATCGATGGATGGATCGAAACTGCGTCGGCACACGATCAGCCCGTGCCCCAAGAGACATTTGAAACGCAGGTTGTTTGCGTATGAGCCGCCTGCCTGTGATGTCCGGCCGTGAGCTTGTCCGCGCCCTGGCAAAAGGTCGGTTTCTCGTTGGACCGCCAAAAAAACAGTCACATGATGCACTACCGGGCCGAGCCACCCGCGACGATTTCCGTTCCGGATCACAAGGAGCTCGACCGCGGCACGCTTCGAGCGATCCTCCGGCAGGCAGGCGTATCTCCTGATGAACTCACCCGTTTATTGTAAAGCATCATGTCATAACCGTTCATCCGCTAATCATGCCGCCGTCCAATCAAAAGTCAGTGGTGCGCGATATCGACACGGGTCTCAACGATTGATTGCCGCCCGACGGCGGTTCTCCAGGTGCAGCAGCAGGACCGCGACGTCGGCGGGGCAGATGCCGCTGATGCGCCGCGCCTGGCCGATGCTGCGGGGGCCGATGCGGCAGAACTTCTCCCGCGCCTCGTGCCGCAGGTGCGGTATCGCGGTGAAATCGACGTCGCCGGGAATGCCGCGCGATTCCATCTGGCGGAATTTCTCCACTTCGCGAAGCTGCCGCTGAATGTAGCCGCCGTACTTGGCGCCGACCCGCGCCGCGTGCGCCGCCTCGCCCAGCAGCGCCGGCCCGCAAGCCGCAAGCTCGGGCGGAATCATCTCGTGCCATCCGTCGCCGGCGTCGGCGCTCTCCCAGTCGAGATCGGTCCGGGCGAACCAGTCCGCCAGCCGCCGGCCGCGATAGGGCGTTCCCGCCGCCCATCGGGCGAACTGCGTCACCGCCGCCCGCTTGGTCTCGAACCGCGCCCACCGCGCGTCGTCCACGAGCCCGATCCGCCGGCCGATCGGCGTCAGCCGCGCGTCGGCGTTATCGCTGCGCAGGAGCAATCGGTACTCGGCGCGGCTGGTGAACATCCGGTACGGCTCGATCGTGCCCTTGGTGACCAGGTCGTCGATCATCACGGCGATATAGCTCTCGTCGCGGCCGAGGACCAGCGGGTCGCGGCCGTCGATCGCCAGCGCCGCGTTGATGCCCGCGAGCAGGCCCTGCCCGGCCGCCTCCTCGTAGCCGCTGGTGCCGTTGATCTGTCCGGCGAGGTAGAGGCCCGCGACGCGCTTGGTCTCGAGCGTCGGACCGATCTGATGCGGCGGCACGAAGTCGTACTCCACCGCGTAGCCCCATTGCAAGATCTCCGCCCGCTCCAGGCCGGGGATGCTGCGCACCATCGGCCCCTGAACGTCGCGCGGCAAGCTGGTGCTGATCCCGTTGCAGTAGATGCGCTCGCTGTCGTAGCCCTCGGGCTCGAGGAACACCTGGTGCCGCGGCTTGTCGGCGAATCGCACGATCTTGTCCTCGATGCTCGGGCAGTACCGCGGGCCGGTGCATTGGATTTGCCCGCTGTACATCGGGGCGCGGCCCAGATTCGCGCGGATCAGATCGTGGGCCGGTGCGCCGGTCCAGGTAATCCAGCAATGGACCTGCGGCTGCGTCACGGCGTCGTTCATGAAAGAAAACGGCGCGGGCACGTCGTCCGCCGGCTGCGCTTCCAGCCCGTCGTAGTCGATCGAGTCGCGGTGCAAGCGGGGCGGGGTGCCGGTCTTGAGCCGGCCGAGTTCGAATCCGAGTGACGCCAGCGTGGCACTGAGTCCGACCGCGCTGCCCTCCCCATGCCGGCCGCCCTCGGTCTTGTCCTCGCCGCAGTGCATCAGCGCCCGGAGAAACGTACCCGTCGTGATGATGACCGCGCGGCATTGGATGACGCGCCCATCCGCGAGGCGCACGCCGGTGATGGCCGACTCCGGTCCGTTTCCATGCGTCGGCGCTGCGGCAATCGGCTTGACGTCGATCCCTTCGATCGCGCCTTCGACGATGGTGAGGTTCGGCGTCTCGTCGAGCATCTGCTGCACCGTCGACTCGTACAGCCCGCGATCGCACTGTGCCCGCGGGGCCCAGACGGCCGGGCCTTTGCGGCGGTTGAGCATGCGAAACTGGATGCCGGCCCGGTCGGTGGCCAGTCCCATGAGCCCCCCGAGGGCGTCGATCTCGCGGACCATCTGCCCCTTGCCGATGCCGCCGATGGCCGGGTTGCAACTCATACGGCCGATGGCGGAGCGATCCATGGTCACCATGCAGGTCCGCGCCCCGATCCGCGCCGCGGCCCAGGCGGCCTCGGCCCCGGCGTGCCCGCCCCCGATGACGACGATGTCAAAGCGTGGAATCATTCATGAACCAACTTGCGAATATTAGGTTGCGTCCCATGGATCACCGGTGATCCGTGCGCGCCTAAGGAAATTCCTGCTGGCAGAGCTTCATGAAATCGTTCTGTTCCTGGGTCAGAATCAAATCTTTCGTCAAATGGGACAGGATTCGAACATAGTACCTGATACAGTGAAACACCAGCTCCCATCCGCTACAAGTAGGAGCCAAGCTATCGTTTTGCACGGAAAAGGGGTCGCCGTGGCTCCAGTCGCTCGATATTGCGTACCATAGCCGCCACTCGTTTTCCCAGCCGATTTCCTTCGCGAGGTCACGGCTCGACTTGCAGTACGACTTATCCCACGTCTTCCCATTCGATCTCAAGAACTGGTCCTTGACCCTGTTGTATTCACGAGTCGTGTGCCGCTCGCTGTGCGCTCGATCGGGAGACGACGCGATGAAACTGATAGTCTGACCGCTTGGGTTCCTGTAGAAGTCTTGTTGCTTTCGATATTGCGTGACGTAGGCGAAGTCGCGATATTGGGCGGCGCGCGAGAGCGGGTTCTTCATCAGGTACTCGAATTGTGCCGCCAGATCGAAAATGGCTCGGATGAACAACGGGGCCGAGTGCGTACGCCCGAGCTTGGCAAGGGCCGCGGCGCCGGCGACCAATTGCGCTCCTCGCTGGACAAACAGTCGTGCAACTTCCTTTGACCACCCGGGCAAACTAACCGAATCCCATCGATCGAAGACGTGCTTTTTGAGTGTACAAACGAACTCCCAGATTCGGCCTTGCTCGGGGCTCAGCCATCGGCCGGCTATTCGCGTTTCAGAAAGGGTAGGATCAAAGTCGAACTGGTGTTCATCAAAGACACCCATCCGACCAAAAAGGTTGGGAACAGATTCGGAGTCTGCGATGGCGTAAGGCACTTGAGTGGTTGATGCCGATCCGAGTCTTGTTCGGATCGAATGAACATATGCGATCGTTCGTCCGCCACCTACTGAAGCGAGGTCGATTTCTCTTCCATCCTCGAGTCTGAGCCCAAGAACCTCTGCCGCCGATCGACGCAGTAGTGACACGACCGCCCCAGAATCGACTTGAAGGGCGAATTCCTGAAACTCGCCAGCCGTGCCTTGAAGCTCAATGTTGGCAAACGGTACCCAGACTTCGCCGAAATGCCTCGTCGGCCTCCTGAGCCACTTATAGACAGGCATAGATCACATCGGACTCCTGATCGACGGCTTCCAGGATGAATTTGGCGCCGGGCTTCTTATCCTTCGCCTCTGCCACTGCCTCCGTCGCCGTATCGCCGACCCCGATCACCTCGCCATCCGACACGGCAATCCACTTCCCCCGGTATTTCTGAAAGATCTCCGGGCCGTGATCGACCAACCAGGCGAAATCCGTCGAACTCATGGCACACCGTTTCCTTGACGGAGATTATAGGCGACGGCGCAAGACCAGTCAGCCCCATCAGGCCGCTGAGCGCGTCGATCTCGCGGACCATCTGCCGTTTGCCAATCATCGCAACCCGCGGAGCCGGTCGTAGTCCTCCGGCGTGTTCACGTCGATCGGCATCGGGGTGGTCACGATCGGTAGCTCGCGCACGCGCTCGGGATAGCGGCGCGCCAGCTCGTTCAGCCCCTTTTGCGGGCCCCACGACTCCACCTCGCGAAGCGACGAGAACGAGTAGATCGCGGGATGGCCCCGGCGGCCGGCGTAGGCGGCGATGAGCATGTCCGGCGGGCGGCGCGGCAGGCGATAGGCCTCGGCGCAGGTGGTGATCACGCCGCCGCTGATCTGCGGCTGATCGCCGGGGAGTATCATGATCCCGTCATCGTCGCACGGCTCGAAGACCGAACGCATCTCGCGCACGCCGATCTGGATCGACTGGATCATCTCGCTGTCGCCGTCGGCGTTGACAGCGACGAAGCACCGCTCGGGCAGATCGCTCCCCAGAAAATCGCGCACCGTCGGACTCGCCACGATGCCCAGCCCGTCGACGGTGGATTCCAGCACGGAATTTATCACCGCTTCGAGAATCGTCCCGTCGCGATAGTGCAGGAGCTGTTTCGGCTTGCCCATGCGGCGGCTCAACCCGGCCGCGGGAACCAAGGCGAACACGCGGCGGCCGTGGGCTGACGGATTGACGCTGGCATCCATGAGGCGCTCTTTACGATACCCGATTCCCGTCGGCCGCGCCCGGCAGCGCCGTTGAACCGTCGGCAATCGCATCCATCGGAAACGGGCCCTCGACCCGCGTGGGCTTTTCCGTTCGGCGGACCTCGATCAACTGGGCGGCGATGCTGGTGGCGATCTCCGGTACGGTGACGGCGCCGATGGCCATCCCGATCGGGGCCCGAACGCGGGCGAGCTTCTCGCGGTCCACCCCGAGGGCGGCGAGATCGTCGAAGATGAGCTTGACCTTGCGGCGGCTGCCGATCATCCCGATGTAACGCGCCGGCGAGTCGATGACCGCGCGGAGCGCCTGTTCGTCGTGGTTGTGGCCGCGGGTCACGATGACGACGAAGGTGTTGGCGTCGATCGGTTGGGCGCGTAGCGTCCGCTCGATGTCGCCGACGGCGGCGGTGATCGGTTCCGGCAGGCGGTCCGGCCCGCAGAGATCGCCGCGGTCATCGATCACCACGACCTCAAAATCCAGCCCGACCGCCAGCCGCGCTAGTTGCGCCCCGACGTGGCCCGCTCCGGCGATAATCAATCGCGCCGGGGCCTCGATGTGCAGGCGGTATTCCTCGAGCTTCCCGTGGTTATCGACGCGCAGGGGCAGTTCGGCGTGCCGTCGCCCTTCAAGCCGATCGGCCGCCGTCGCAAACGGCGCCGCCTCGTCGACCGTGTTGATCGGCGTCACGGCGACGCGCATCGTGCCGCCGCAGATCAGCCCGTCGTCCCAGCCGTAGTCGTGGTCGAGCTTGAATTCGAGAAGGGCCGAGCGGTTGCGCTGAAGCAGCTCGAAGGCCCGCTTGCGCACTTCCGCCTCGACGCATCCGCCGCCAAGCGTGCCCTCGGTCGTCATGTTCTCGTGCAGCAGCAGCGCCGCGCCGGCGGCCTGCGGCGTCGATCCATAGGCCCCGACGACCGTGCACAGCGCGACGCGCCGCTTCTGCGAAACCTGCCGGACCAGCGAGCGGAAAAGCGTGGCAAAGGGGTTCATATGTCAATGATTATAATCTGCCCGCTTCATCGCCGCTTATACGGCGATTCCATTCGAAGGCCGTCGATGTCGCGATAATGTCGGGCGTTGAAGGTACAGAGTGTTGCGCTGAGCCCGATCGCACACGCGGCCGTCAGAGCATCGAGAACTCCGACGCCTGAGCGTAGATATAGATTCGCGAACTTCAACCGTATCGCCTCGCAATCAGCCGGGGCCGGCCAATGGATATCGAATGGGGCGAGGAGTCCCTCCACGTCTGACACCTCTTTTTTGTTGCGGCATCCCTGTATCAGTTCCAGTGCCACGAACCCCGGCACCCCCGCCGCTTCGTCCACGGACTCAAGCCAACCGACCGCCGCCGGCACGCCGCGTAGTACGTCGATCAGGACATCGGCATCAAGTAGACGCATGTTCAATCACGCCGACGTGTTTGGGCCTGCTCGCGAAGTTTTCGAGCAAATACCGAGCTGTCTTCGATATCATCCCGGTCCTTCCACGCGCCGATGACGCCGCGTTCGCGCAACTCTCGAACGGGATTTCGCCTATCGCGCTGCACGGGAACGGGTGATTCGGTTTCTTCCTGCGTTAGCACGTCCGCCATCAAGTCAACCCAGCCCTTGATTCTGTTGACGTCGCGTCCATGCAATGGAACAGGCAAGCTCAAGACGGCCGACCGGCCGCCGGAGAGGGGTACCGGATAGTTGCGGCGTCGCATTGCAGACACATTGACGCCCGACGCCCCTGCGCCGAGCTCCGGTGAAGGCGTGGTATCGGGCCAATCACGATCATCGGGTCGCTCCGTCCGCAACCTCTTGGGCGCTGCGACATCAAGAAACAATTGCCGCAATTCTGCGTCAACCGGCAACGCCTCGTAGTACTGGGTGACGTCATCATCACCCAAAAAGTACCGTCCATTTCGATCAAAAATATGGACCCCGATCGCCGTCAGGCGGTTTCCGCGTGCGCTCAGCATCGCTTCCACCACGTCCGCCGGAACGGCCCAGTAAAGGACCGGCTTGGCTTGACTGGGAGCGGCAGTGATGAAAAGGTAAAAGAGCGACTTCCCCATTTCGGTCGCTTCACTCTTGACGACTCGGTGCTGTTTCCCGCCGACATTGGCCCAGTGGCGAGTAGGGGGACGAAGGTAGGCCTCGTGTGCAAACCGGCCTACCCAAAGCGCATCTTCGGTCTCGAACACCGTACCTTTTCGATGGGAGAATCGGCCGTGCTTTTTCGACAACTGCTCAAGCACCCGTTCACCGGCCGCACAGCCAATCGGTCCCGATCGTCCGTCCACCCATAAACCTGGGTCCATGATCTTGCCTCCAGATTCTTGCGCGATATTGCCTCAAGTTATTCTGCAAATATAATATATCATATTTAGTTACGTGTGGCAAGCCAAATTTTATAAATGGACAACAAATAGCTGGACATGCCTCATTTGAGCCAGTCTCCGCAGAGCGGGCTGGGCGTCCTTCATCCGCAGTGATTTGCGATAGCTGTTATACCGAAGCATTGCAGGCGGACGCTACGGCTTTGGCGGAAGGGATCGGCGTATTGCTGAACAGTTATATTTGAAGAAGTCTCTTCGAAATCTTAGATTTACACCATTGGCTAATTTGTTTCAATCTTGGCGATTGGCCAACCCAAACGTCTTATAATGTGTCAATTCACACCGCTCGTCGAGCGAGGATCGCCCGGGCCGCGGGGCTGTCCTTCATCGGCAGCGTCGTGCGGCGCTTCCGGTCAAAGGCGTACAGTGCCGCCGCCACCGCAGGGGCCGTCGGGACCAGGCCGATCTCGCCGACCCCGCGGGCCCCGTAGGGCGTTTCGGGATCGGGCTCTTCGACGATGATCACCTCGATCTCGGGCATGTGATGCGCCCGCAGGACGCCGCAGCTCTTGACGTCCCAGGTCACGAGCCGTCCGCCTTCGCAAACGAATTCCTCGGTCAGGGCATAGCCGAGCCCCATGTGGATCGAGCCCTCGATCTGCCCCTCGAGCAGGGTCGGGTTCATCGCCCGGCCAACGTCGTGGGCGGCGATGACCTTCTTGAGCTTGCCGTCGTCGTCGAGGATGACGACCTGCGTCGCAAATCCGTACGTCAGGTGCGTCTTGGGGTCGGGCACGTCGGCCCCGAACTTGTCCGTCGGGTAGCACTGCCACTGGCCTTCATAGACATTGCCAACGAGATCGATCAGCCGTTGGCCCGCGTCGAGATCGGCCTTGAGTTTTCTCGCGGCGATCTGCACGCCGTAGGCGCCGAGGACCGTGCCGCGGCTGCCCGTGGTCTGCCCGCAATCGATCGCGTGCGACGTTTCGGCGGTGGCGTCGAAAAACTCGGCGGGCAATCCCGTCTCCGTCGCCGCCGTCTGGATGAGAATCGTAAAGAGCCCCTGACCCATCTCGGTGAAGCCGGTGCGAATCGTGATGCGCCCGGTCGGCTCGACGGTCAGCGTCGCGCGCCCGAACTCGGGCAGGCCGTTGCCGATGCCGACGTTCTTGATGCCGCAGGCGATGCCGGCGTATTTGGCGCCGCGATAGGCGTCCTTTACCGCGTCGAGCGTCTTGCGCAGGCCGAACGGCTTGGTCAGCGGCTGGCCGGTGCAGAAGCGGTCGCCGCGTTCGAGGATGTTGCGGCTGCGGATCTCCCAGCCGTCGATGCCGACCTTTTCGGCCAGCATATCCAGCGCCCCCTCGACGGCGAACGCCGATTGGTTCGCCCCGAACCCGCGCATCGCGCCGCACGGCGGATTGTTGGTATAGACCGCCAGGGCCTCGATATCGACGGCCGGCACGCGGTAGGGCCCGGCGACGTGACCCGCCGCCCGCTCCAGCACCTTGGCGCCGACCGACGCGTACGCCCCCTTGTCGCCGACGATGCGCGCCCGCAGCGCGGTGATGCGGCCGTCGGCGTCGCAGCCCATCCTCAGATGCGTGCGGATCGGATGGCGCTTGGGGTGCAGCCGCATGGATTCCTTGCGATTCAGCACCGTCTTGACCGGGCGGCCCGTCACGACCGCCAGCAGGGCGGTCTGCGCCTGAATCGACATGTCCTCTTTGCCGCCGAACGCCCCGCCGTTGGAAACGAGCTCGGCCTGCAAGCGCCTCTTGTCCCAGCCGAGCACGGTGCAGATCTGCCGCCGGTCGTCGAAGATGCCCTGTCCCTGGGTCAGAACGTGGAGACCGAGCGCCGATGGCGGAATTCGGAATTCGGAATTCGGAATTTGGGCATCGGGTAGTGTTCCGTCCGCCGCGCCGTCCGTCGCCGAAACGCGATCCCGCCATGTGGTAACGGCCGGTACGGCGCCGTCGCCGTCCAGTTTGACCGGAATGGCGATGCTCGCCTCGGGCTCGAGATACATGTGCTCGACGGCCTGCGTCTGCCACGTGTTTTCTATGACGTGGGCGCTGGACGCGAAGGCGGCGTCGGCGTCGCCGCGCGTCAGCCGCGAGCGCGACAGCAGATTGCCGCCAGGATGAATGCGCGGCGCGTCGGGCTCCAGCGCGTCGTCGGGGGCCGTGACCGGCTCGCGGACTTCGTATTCGATCTCGATCAGCTCCGCCGCCTGCCGGGCGCTCTTTTCATCGACCGCCGCCACCGCTGCAAGAATGTCCCCCACGCAGCGCGTCTCCTCGCCCTCGGCGACGAACACCGGCCAGTCCGGCGTGATCAGGCCGACGTACCGGTCGCCCGGCACGTCCTTCGCCGTGACGATCGCCGCGACGCCGTCAACCGCTGCTGCCGCCGTCGTGTCGATCCGCTTGACGAGGGCGCGGGGATGATCGCTGAATCGCATGGCGGCGAAGATCATGCCCCCGACGGCGATGTCGTCGATGTAGCAATGGTCGCCGAGCACGCAATCGGTGCCGCGATAGCGCGCGACCGGCGTCCCGACTTCGCCGTACCTGATGGCGCCGTCGGACTGGCCCCGTCCGTTACAGCCGCCGGCGCGCCGGGCGGCGAGCAATTCCACCGCGTCGACGATCTTCTTGTATCCCGTGCAGCGGCACAGGTGGGCCCGCAGATCGGAAGCGATGTCGGCGCGACCGGGCGACGCGCAGCGCTCGAGCAGCGCATGGGCCCGAACCGCGATGCCGGGAATGCAGAATCCGCACTGCACGCCGCCGGCCTCGACGAAACAGTCGGCGATCTGCGCCCGCGTGTCCTCCGGAAGCCCCTCGAGCGTAATGACGTTCTTTCCCGCCGCCGCCGCCGCCTTGATCGTGCAGGAAAGGCGGGGTTTGTCGTCGATCAAGACGGTGCAACAGCCGCATTGTCCCATCGGCTGGCAGCCGTCCTTCGGCGACGTGACGCCGAGTCGATCCCGCAGGGCGTCAAGCAGCGTTATTTGGCGGGCGTCATCGACGCGGACTTCGCGCCCGTTAAGGACGAAGCGAGCCGTGTCTGTCATCGGGGCGACGGCCATGAATGGAAACCCGCTCCTGGTAGAGATCCGCTCGCGCTACGCAGATTCGATCAATCCATTATTGTCATTTTAGCGCCCTATCACAAGCGCCGCGCGATTCAGTGCCCGTGGGCTCCGCCGCGACCGCGCGATATGATACGCCCGACGTATATTGGACGTGCGCGGTCGGCGGCGCGCCCCAGGCAAGGCGAGTGACGAGTTGGCGATGAGGAATTGGGATCGCTGGTGGGCGGCGGCGCTGCTGATGATCCCATGCGGCTGTAACGGCGGCATGGGCATTCGTTCCGACAAGGACCCGCGATCATCCGCGGCGATCACCAAGGAAGAATTGAGAGAACGCCTCGATGAGCTGGAAAACAGCTTCTCCGCCATCGTCACCGGCGCCTGCGACGATCTGGGACTCGTCGCCACGGATCGCCGAACCAGGCGGCTGACGCTCCTGTGGCAGATGCGCATCCTGCCGATGGCCCGCAGCGCCCTCGATCAGGTCAACCCCATCGGCGGATTGCTGGACCTGGCGACGGTTGCCTCGCGCCAGCGGCTGTACCTGACGACCGGCGACGGGTCGGGCTTGTTTGGGGAGCATCAGCACATCGCCGTCGACGCCGCGGCCGAATGCAGCGCCGAGATCGAGCAACTGGCCGCCGAGGTGCTGACCCCTGGCCAGTTGAACGAGGCCCGATCGCGAATTCACGAGGTGGCCGAGGCCAATCCGCTTCGCGGCGAGTTCGCCGGCGCCCGCGTTCGCGTCGCGCGAGAGGGCGGAAAGGACTCGGTGTTTCAGGGGCTCCTGGCGATTCCTCTCGCACCGTTTCGCTGGCTGGGCGGCGTCGACGAAACCGCCCAGGCCGTCAAGGGGTTTACGGTTGTCGCCGCGAGAATGAGCGACGTGATCGACGGCTTCGCCGCGGACGCCCGCGTGCAGACTGAGTTGCTCCTGCTGGAACTGGAGGACCTTCAGGCCGTCCAGAGCGGCGTCGCGAGTTTTGAGAAGCTGGCCGCAAGCTCGGATCGGATGGCCACCGCCGCCGAGACCCTTCCGAAGCAGCTTCGCGAGGAACTGACCCGACTGGCCGACGATTTCGATTCCAGACAGGACGCTTGGCGCGAGTCGATCCGCGACACGCAGGTCTTGGCCGAACGGGTCGACGACGCGGCGGCCTCCCTCGGCATCGCCGCCCGGGCGATCGAGGACATGGTCGCGAGCTTCAGGCCGCCGGCCGAAGAAAAACAGCCGCGCCGCGGTGCGGCGGCCTCGGGTCCGGCAGGCGAAGGCGACCATCGCGCCGCCGACGCAGGGACGGCTGATGGCAACCACGGCGGTCGGCCGTTCGATATTCTCGACTACGCGCGGGCCGCGGAGGCCGTCGGCCAGTCGGCCGGCGAATTGACGGTGCTCTCGAAGGAATTGCAGGCCCTGGCCAAATCGTCGGCCCTCGACAAGCGCCTCGATGAGTTGGACGCGCGGTTGGAGCGGTTGATCGACCGCGCCGAGACGGCCGCGTCCGGAAGCACCGATCATCTCGCATTTCGATTGGCGCAGGTCGGGGTGCTCCTCGTCGTCCTTATCGCTGTCTGGCGCGGCGCGTCGTTGCTGCTTCGGCGCGATCTTTCGAGGCCGCGAGCGTGATTCACCGAGCCGCGACCGTTAGTGAGCGGGTTCATTGCTTGTCCATTGATCGTCCCGCTCAATTGCAAGACCCGCTTGCGGACGCGCGGCTCGACCAACAGGCCGAACTCCGCCGGGGACGTCGAAGCTCTGCGTCGACATGATGCCAGGCGTGCCCGCCTCCCGTTTGTCGCGCTGTTGCCGCCCCCAAGTCAACCCCGCCGCCAAATCAACGGTGCCTCATGCATACCTCGCTCGGGTCGTCTAGAATGTCGCCATACGTGCGGCGCGGCCGAGGCGGGAATGAACTTGGGCGGCGCCGGCGGCGGAGTGCGACATGAGTTCAGCCGATATCGACGTGCGAAACGTTCACAAGATCTACCACAAGGACCGGATCGAGATTCCCGTCCTGATGGGGCTGGGGTTGAAGATCGACGCCGGGCAGTTCGTCGTCCTCATGGGCCCCAGCGGATCGGGAAAATCCACCTTGCTCCACCTCATCGGCGGGCTCGACGCGCCGACCTCCGGCTCGGTCCGCGTCGGCGAGGCGCAGCTCGAGACGATGAGCGAGCGCCAGTTGACGGCCTGGCGCAGCCGTCACGTCGGCTTCATTTTTCAGATGTATCACCTGGTACCCGTGCTGACCGCGGCGCAAAACATCGAGCTTCCGCTGCTGTTGTTCCCCATGTCGTCGGCGGAGCGCCGGCAGCGCGTCAACACGGCCCTGGATATCGTCGGCCTCGGCGACCGGTCGGACCACCGCCCGAATCAGCTCTCCGGCGGGCAGGAACAGCGCGTGGCCATCGCGCGGGCGATCGTGACCGATCCCGACGTGATCCTGGCCGACGAGCCGACTGGCGATCTCGATGCCACGACCTCCGGCGAAATACTCGATCTGCTTTCGCTGCTCAACAGCGATTTCGGCAAGACCATCCTCATGGTCACCCACGATCCACGGGCGGCGTCCTATGGCCGGCGGACGGTCCACCTGGAAAAGGGCGTGCTCCAGCGCGAAGAGATCAACGCCAACCCGCGCGGGGCCGCCGCGGCGCTGGCGAGTTGAGGGGGCATTCGTGTCAATGACGGAAGCAACGACCGCGACACTTCCCGGCCGGGGGTCCGACGCGCCGTGACACTCACCTATGTGCTCATGCAGAACCTGCGGCGCAACCCGCTGCGCATGGGGCTGACCGTGATCGCCTTCGCCCTGCCGATGGCGGTCTTCGTGGCCGCCATTTCCTTCGTCGTGGCACTCGCACGCGTCGGCGCCCACAATGAAGCGCAACTGCGGCTGGGCGTGCATCACAAACAGACGCTGACGAATCCGCTGCCCGAGGCGCTGCGGCGCAGGATCGAAGGACTCGACCCCGATCGCGCGCGCCTCGCGGCGGTCTGCGGCATGAGGTGGTTCGGCGGCCGCGTCCCCGAGACGCAGAACACGCTGACCAGTCTCGCCGCGGACGTCGACACCTTTCACATCGTCTACAGCGATACGGATATGACGCCGGAGGAAGTCGTGGCCTGGCAACGCGACCGCACGGCCTGTGTCGTCGGGCGCAACCCCGCCACGACATACGGTTGGAAGCTCGGCGACCGCGTGACGCTGGAAAGCACCGTCCCGCCGTATCTGGCGCTCGAGTTTCACATCGTCAAGGTCATGGATAACGCCGAACGGGCGAACTTTTTCTACTTCCGCCGCGACTACCTGGACGAGTCACGCAAGGCGGCGGGTTTCGATGATCCCCGTTGTAACATCTTCTGGGTCAAGTGTCGTTCCGCGGCCGCCCTGCGCTCCCTGCAACAGGACATCGACGCCCTCTTCGCGCATACCCCCGACGAGACGAAGTCCGAGGACGAGAACGCCTTCGCCGCCAACTTCACGCAGGCCGCCGGCGATCTGCCGGGCCTCATGCAGGCCATGGCCGTCGTGGTCGTCGTCGTCGTCGCTCTCGTCGCCGGCAACACGATGATGATGAGCATTCGCGAGCGGACGCGCGAGCTGGCGGTCTTCAAGGCCATCGGGTTTCAATCCAGCCGCGTGTTCACGATCGTACTGGGCGAAAGCGTCCTGCTGGCGATGATCGGTTCGGTCATCGGCGTCCTGCCGACCGCCGCCCTGCTTTATGCGTTTCCCGTGCGCGGGCTGTCGTTTGGACCGATCAGCGGTTTGGAGGTCTCCTGGGTCGCCGTCGTCGGCTCGATGGTGATTTCTCTGGCCGTCGGGCTCCTCGCGGGAATTTGGCCGGCCATGCGCGCGATGCGACTGCACACCACCGACGCCCTGCGCCGCGTGGCCTGACGGGACGACTCGAATCAAGGAGGCCGCCTGTGCGGTCATGCCCATGGCACTGCCGCTTTCCTATCACTGGCGAAACCTTCTCGTGCGGCGGACGACGACGGCGCTGACCGTGCTGGTCATCGCGGTGGTGGTTGGCGTCTTCGTTTGGATGGTGAGCTTCGCCGGGGCCATCGACCGAACGATGTCCGTGGCCAGCGATCCGCGAAAGCTCATCGTCCTCAAGCAGGGCGCCACGTCCGAGAGCAACAGCGCCCTGCCGGTGGACGAGTTCAACAAGCTCTCGCAGATCGACGAAATCGCCCGCGACGCCGACGGCCGCCCGCTCATCAGTCCGGAAATGCTGCTTCAAGTGTCGCTGCCGCGCCTCCGTGACGGCGGGCGAACGTCGGCCAACGTGGCGGTCCGCGGCGTCACCGAGGCCGCTTTCGCCGTGCACCGCCGCATTCGCCTGACCGGGCGCGCCTTTTCGCTTGGGGAGCGCGAGGTGATCGTCGGCAGGACCGCAGCCGAGCAGTTCGGCGGCTTGCAGATCGGCGACGTCGTCGACATCGGCTACGGCGGCGTCCGCGGCTTTAGGGTCGTGGGCTATTTCACCGGCGACGGCGGACCGATGGAAAGCGAAATCTGGGGCCATCTTCCGGCGCTGATGAACGCCAGCAACCGCACGATGTATTCCTCGGCGAGTCTGCTGCTGAAGGAAGTCGCCGAGCCCGACGCGGTGATCAACCAGGTCACCGGCCCCGCGATTCAACTGGCGGCAATGTCCGAAGCGGACTACTGGGAGAACCAATCGCGGCTGATGCAGGTCTACCGCTTCGTGTCGTTTCTGCTGGTCGGCATCATGAGTCTCGCGGCCGCTTTCTCGATCGCCAACTCGATGTTCGCCCTGGTGGCCGGACGGGTCCACGAATTCGCGATGATGCGGACCATCGGCTTTTCCTCCGGCTCCATCCTGACCGGCCTGATGATCGAGGCGCTCATGCTGGCGCTCGTGGGCGGGGCCATCGGCTGCGCCGCCTGCGCCGTCTGGCTCACCGCCGTCGGCCATACCAAGGACATGTTCGGCGCCAATACGTTTACCACGCTGGCCTTCGACATTCGCATGAACCCGGCCGTCATCGCGAAGGCCATGGCCCTGATGGCCGCCGTCGGCGTCGGCGGCGCTCTGGTGCCGGCCATTCGCGCCTCGCGGCTGGCGGTGGTCAGCGCCCTTCGCGAGGCGTAGGCGCAAGCTGCCGGGTCGTTCTGGGGCCGCAACGAATGACAGGGCGAAGGCAGGCGCTTCCCGCTATGATGTCGCAACCGCCGGCCAACCCGGCCCGGCCAGGATGCAAACCCCCGAGACCGCCCGTTGCCGCTCCGTCTGATCTATCTCTACAAGAACCTCACGCGGAATCGACTGCGCACGGCTCTGACGACCGCGGCCGTCGCCCTGCCGATCATGATCTACGTCCTGGCGATGGGCGTCGTCGACTCGTTTCAGAGTTTTCTCGACAATTCCGCCAAGCAGTTGCGGCTGGCGGTCATGCACAAGACGTCGATCGTCAATCCGCTCCCTTCGGGACACCGGCGCAAGATCGAGGCCCTGGACCCCGAAGGGAATCGAATCGTCGCTGTCTGCGGGATCAGTTGGATCGGCGGGCAGCGCAAGGACGATCCGATGCCGCTCTCCACGCTGGCGGCGGACCCCGATACCTTCCCTGACTGCTTTCCCGAACACCAACTGACCCCGGAGGAAATCGAGGCGTGGCGGCGGGACCGGCAGGCGATTCTCCTCGGCCGGGGAACGGCGGGCGACGTCGGTTGGAAGGTCGGCGACCGCATCATGCTCAAGCCGTCGGTGCCGCCTTATGACGACATCGAGTTTCACGTCATCTCGACCCTGGACCGTGCGTCGGACCACGTCAGCAATTGGGTTCGAGCCGACTACATCGACGAGATTCGCGAGCAGTCGGGCGGCATCTCCGGCGTCGTGACGTTTTTTTTCGTGAAATGTGCCGGCAAGGAAGACCTGGATGAATTCCGCGTCGCCATCGACAGGGCCTTCACCGGTTCGCCCGACGAGACGCGCACGCTCGATGAGAAGGCCTTCATGAACGAGTTCATCACCCAGCAGTTTGACCTGCCGCGCAATTTGCGCATCCTCGCGGCCCTGACCGTCTTCGTGGCGGTCATGGCGGCCGCCAATACCATGAGCATGAACTTTCGTGATCGAACCAACGAAGTCGCCACGCTCAAGTCCCTCGGTTTCGGGCCCGGATTCGCCTTCGCCCTGATTCAGACCGAGAGCATGCTGCTCTGCGCGGTGGGCGGGATCGTCGGCATCGCCGTTCCCTATGTCGCCTTCACCTGCACCCCGCTGGCCCATTGGACCATCCCGCTCATACAAACTCTCGAGATTCAATCGATGACTTATGTGAATGCCATGGGCGTGGCCCTGGCCATCGGCGTCGTCGCCGCCATGTGGCCGAGCTGGCTGGCGATCCGGATGAACGTCGTCGCGGCATTGCGAAACCTGGAATAATGGCCATGTCCCCCGCTGCGACGGATTCGACTCGCCGGGCCGTTGCACAGACCGGACCGTGACCGATGGCCCTGCCGATCATCTACAACCTTCGCAATCTCGTCGTGCGGCGCCTCAGCACCGCGCTGACGTATGCCGTCGTCGCGGTGGTCGTGGCCGTCCTGTGCATCCTCCTCTCGTTCGCGGCGGGCATCGGCGCCTCGCTCAAGGCCAGCGGGTCGCCGGGGACGATCATCGTCATCCAGCCCGGGGCCACCGCGGAGAGCACCAGCTTCGTCAAGCCCGAGGAACGTGCCCGCATCATCCAGACGCCGGGCGTGGCCCGCGGCGAAAGGGGGCAGTTGCTGCTCAGCGAGGAACTCTGCGTGCAGACGTCGATTCCGCGGCGCGGCCCCGGTCGGGCCACCGCCAATGTCGCCGTGCGGGGTGTGGACCAGATCGCGCTGACCGTTCATCCGGAGGTCAAGCTGACGGAGGGCCGTTTGTTCGAGCAGGGGGCCCTGGAGGTCGTCGCCGGCGCCCAGGCCCGCGACCGCTTCGAGAATCTCGACATCGGCGGGACGGTCGTCATGGGACGGGGCGACAAGCGATTCAGGGTCGTCGGAATCTTCGAGTCCGGGTCCGGCGCCCTGGAGAGCGAAATCTGGGCCCCGCGCACCATGGTCGAGGACGTTTATGAACGACGCATCGTGTCCAGCGTGTACGTGCGGCTCGAGGATCCTTCGCTTGCCGACGCCGCGATCGATTACCTCAAGGGGCCCACGGTCCGACTGAACCCCCGCCGTGAGACGGATTACTACGCGGACCTCTCCACCAAGACCGCCGAGATCGTCGGATTGACGACGATCCTGATCGCCATCATGGGCATCGGCGCCGTCTTCGCCGTGGCCAACACGATGTACGCGTCGGTCGATAACCGCCGCCGCGAAATCGCCATGTTGCGGACCATCGGGTTCGGGCGGTTTTCAATTCTCGCGTCGTTCCTCTTCGAGTCGCTTCTGATCTGCGGGGCAGGATGCCTGACCGGCATCGCCGCGAGCTTCAGCTTCGACGGATCGCGGAAAGACTTTCTCTCCGACGCGACCTGGACCGTCCTGGCCTACGAGTTGCGCATCACCCCCGAGATTGTCGGCGCTGCGATCGGTGTTTCGCTCTTCGTCGGGCTCATCGGCGGCATGGCCCCGGCGCTGCGGGCATCGCGGGTCAAGGTGATCGAGGCGTTGCGCAAGGCCTGACCTCGAAGTCGCAGGGCGTGTCCATTCCGTCGTCGTCGGTCTTGGGCCATTGCGCCGTATCGCCCACATGCATGCGAGCCGATCTACCCCTGCGGCGGCAGCGCGGTCTCGTAAGTAATTGGATGCAGCGGCTATAATCATCCGTCGGACGGGTTCACCGCTCCTATGGCCTCTGCGGAATGACGTAAATGGCGGCGCCTCCGAACATCCGAACACAGCTTCGCCGGCTGGCCATCGACAAGGACCGGCGGCCCGCACGGCTCGCCGCCGCCAGCGTACGGTCGTGGCGTCCGCTCCGCTGGGGGTTCGCCGTCGCCGGCATCGTGGCCGTCGGCGCCGGATTGCTGTTTGTCGCCCGCAAGGCCCCGGCCCTGCTGTCCGGCGCCGATACAGCGCCCGAAGTTCGCCTGGTGACGGTCGCCGTTCGCCAGCCGGACCAGCCGATGGCCGTTCACACCGCGACCGGCAAGATCGTCTCCGACCATACCGTCGAGGTCTCGACCAAGGTCTCCGGCCAGATCGTCGGGCTGTATTTCGAACAGGGCGACGTCGTCGAAAAGGGAGTGCTCCTGGCGCGGATCGAGGACGTCGTCTACCGCGCGCTGCGCGACCAGGCCGCGGCCACGGTCGAGAAATCGCGCGCCAGTCTCGAATACCAGTTCATCAATCTCCCCCGCGTCGAAAAGCTCCACGGCCAGCAAAACGCGCCCGACATCGAACTGGCCGACGCCAGGCGGGCGGCGGACGAAGCCCGGGCCCAACTGGCGGCTGACGAAGCGCAACTCGATTTCGCGCAGAAGGCCCTGACGGATTGTGAAGTGCTGGCGCCGATCGGCGGCGTGATTCTGGAGCGAAACGTCGAGGTCGGCGATTTCGTCGCCGCCGAGGGCGGCATCGGCGCCAACGCCAACGCCCAGTTCGGCACCATCGTCGACACCAGCAAGCTCCGCGTCGAGGTCGACGTCAGCGAACTGGACATCGCCCGCCTGGAAAACCGAATGGCCTGCGTCATCACGCCCGACGCCTACAAGGACCGGCGATACACCGGTCACGTGATGTGGATCGATCCCGGCGCCGATTACTCCAAGGCGACGGTTCAGGTCAAGGTGCGCATCGACGAACCGGACGACGCCCTCCGCGTCGAGGGCTCGGCCCAGGTGGCCTTTCTGACCGGCCCGCTCGAATCGGATGCCGGCGCCGCGGCGAGTCTCTGGATTCCCGCGTCGGCGTGCCTATCGGACGACGCCGGCGACGGCGGCCGGGTGTTCGTCGCCGCCGAGGGTCGCCTGCGACAAGTGTCGGTGCGCCTCGGGCGACGAGTCGGCAACCAGCTCGAGGTCGTCGACGGCCTGTCCGCCGGGGACTGCGTCGCCGCCGAAAAGCTCGCCGAGTTGCGCGACGGGCAGAAGCTGTCAAAGAAAAAATAACGCCCCATACTTTCGCTGCCCGTTGCCCCCCTGCCGACGTTGAAGTGTTTCCCGCAGCCCATATCATGCATCGCGCCGAATGGCTTCGTCGGAGGTGGCCGTGCTCATTGACGTGCTATTGGAACAGGCGGCCCGGGCGGGGGATCGTCCCGCCGTAGGCGATCCGTTTCGCGAACTCTCCTTCGACAACCTCGTGCGCTTTTCCGACGTGATGCGCCGACGGATCACCGATGCCACGGACCGTCCCCATGTCGGCCTGCTCCTGCCGTCGTCCTGCGCGTTCGCCGGGGCTCTTTACGGCTGTCTATGGGCCGGCCGCACCGCTGTGCCGCTGAATTTTCTCCTGCAACCGGCCGAAATCGCGGCTGTCGTCGAGGACGCCGGGCTCGATGCGGTTTATACGATTCGACACTTCGAGGAACTCGCCTCGGCGCTGCCCGTCAGGGCCCTTTACATGGAGGACCTGCCGCTGAAGCGCGACATGGTCATGCAGCGCGTGCGCCGCCTGCCCCCGCCGCCGAACGTCAGGCCGGACGATACCGCCGTGCTGCTCTATACCTCTGGCACCAGCGGTGACCCCAAGGGCGTGTGCCAGACCTACGCCAATCTCCGGGCCGATGTCGACGGGGCGATCGAGCTGGCCCAACTCAACAGCGAGCATCGTTTCCTCGGCGTCCTTCCCCTGTTTCACAGTTTCGGCCTCACCGCGATGCTCCTCGTGCCGGTGGCGCTCGGCTCGTCGGTCTTCTATCTGCCGCGGTTCAATCCTTCGCAGGTCATCGAGACCCTCCGCGGACGAAGAATCAGCGTCACGATGATGATCGCCAGCATGTTCACGGCGCTGTTGCGCACCAAGAGCGGGTCCGCTGCCGACCTGGCCACGGTCCAATACGCCGTCAGCGGGGGAGAGGCCCTGCCCGATGCGGTTCACGCTGCGTTCAAGGATCGATTCGGCGTCGACATCATTCAGGGCTACGGCATGACCGAGGCCTCGCCGGTCGTCTCGCTCAACGTCCCGTGGGCCAACCGCGTCGGTACCGTCGGACTGCCGCTGCCGAACATCGGGGTCGCCGCCTTCGACGACGACGGAAATCGTCTGGGCCCCGACGAGATCGGCGAACTGCGCATCCGCGGCCCCATCGTCATGAAGGGGTATTACAACAAGCCGGCGGAGACCGAAGCCGTTATCACGCCGGACCGTTGGTATCTGACCGGCGACATGGGTTGCGTCGACGCCGACGGCTACATTCGCATCACGGGCCGCAAAAAGGAGATGATCATCGTCGGCGGGGAAAACGTGTATCCCCGCGAGATCGAATCCGTGCTGGAGCGGCACCCGGCCGTGGCCGAGGCGGCGGTCATCGGCCAACGGGACGCCTCGCGCGGAGAAGTCGTCATTGCGTTTGTCACGCTGCGTGAAAGTCTCACCGCGACCGAAATCGAGATTCGCGACCATTGCCGCGCGCACATCGCCGGATACAAGGTGCCGCGAAGAGTGGTCATCTCCGCCGGCCTCCCCCGCGGCCCGACCGGCAAGATTCTCAAAAAAAACCTCGCGTCGCTGCTCGAGTCCGTCTTATAGTTGGATGGGCGAATTGGGAATGGCCTCCTGTCACCCGGCGCCGGAGGGGGGAATTTCGCGCCATGGATCGCGGCACCGATGTCCTGAGCCCACATCGGCGCAAGTGTGCCGGCGGTCGGATGATACGCTCGCCGATGCCGCGATGGGGCAGGGAGCGTGAAGCATTTCGGCAACACGGCCCGGATTCCATTGCGGGCCGAATCTGTTTCTACTTGAAATGTAACGATTGACCGGACACAAAGTTGACGGTCGATGTGTCACCGTGGGACATGTTGCTGGCACCGAACTTGCCGCAACGCCTCCATGGATGGGATGGATGCAAACTCGGGCTCTCTAGAGTGCCACTGTTGATCAAGAGTCAAAAGGATTCCCCTGCGATCCCCGAACGGCGCAAGGACGCGCGAATCGAGCTCCGCATCCCCGTCGAGCTGCGCCAGGAGCGGCCGGACGGCACCAACGTCTTGCGGACCGTCACCCACAACATCAGCAGCAGCGGCATTTACGTCGAAGTGGACGACGCCGATTTCACGGTTGGCGAAGAGATCGGCGTCGAGCTGACGATCCCCCCGGCCGAAGGCGTCTCGCCCTATCCCAGTCGGGCGTCGTGTCCGGCGCGCATCCGGCGCATTGCCCGCCTCGGCGGTCCCGGATCATCCCTCCTCGAAAACGCCCGCGTCGGAGTCGCCGCCGAATTTCTCAAGCGCCTGCGATTGTCCCTCTAGCCCGCGCTGATCCGTCTTCCGTCGGTCATTCCGATCTGCCGCAGTGATGCGGCGGTCTTCCTGCCACGCCTGCCTCGGATCGTGGCGGAATCGATCGTCGCCCGCGATGTGGACTGACCTGCCGGCTCGGAAACATCCAACGCCGCATGGCCGACGGCAGTCTACTTGTGATCGGATTCGAAATACTTGATCGTGCGCCGGAATCCATCACGCCACGGCGTCGTCGGCTGCCATCCCAGCAGCGTTCGGGCCCGCGAAAGGTCCGGCTTGCGGCGCATGGGGTCGTTGGCGGGGCGCGGAAGGAAGATCAGCTTGGATCGCGAACCGGTCATCTGCAGCACGGCCTCGGCGGCCTGGCGGACGGTGATCTCGTCGTCGTTACCGATGTTGATCGGTTCGACGCAATCGCTGTGCCCGGCGCGGATGATGGCCTCAACCAGGTCGTCAACGAAGCAAAAGCTCCGCGTCTGGGAGCCGTCCCCGTGGAGGGTGAGCGGTTGTCCCGCCAGCGCCTGGCAGATAAAGGCCGGCAATGCCCTGCCGTCGTCGGTTCGCATGCGTGGACCATAAGTGTTGAAGATGCGGACGATGCGCGTGGAGACGCCGCGCCGACGTCGGTAGGTCATGGTCATCGCTTCGGCGAATCGCTTGCCCTCGTCGTAGGGCGAGCGCGGCCCGATCGGGTTGACGTTGCCGTAATAGGTCTCGCTCTGCGGATGAACGAGGGGGTCGCCGTAGCATTCGCTGGTCGACGCCTGGAGGAAGAGGGCCTTTCTCCGGTCGGCGAATTCGAGCAGGTTCCGCACTCCGACGCTACACGTCATCAGAATCTCGATCGCCTTTTCGTGAAAGTCAACGGGCGACGCGGGACACGCGAGGTTATAGATCCGGTCGACGGGGCCGTCGATCTTCAGCGGCTCACAGATGTCGTGCTCGACGAACGAGAATCCCGACAGCGCGCCGAGATCGTCGGCATTGCGGCGGCTGCCCGTGGCGAGGTTGTCGACGCCGACCACTTCGCTGCCCGACTCGACGAGTCGGCGGCATAGATGGTAACCGATGAACCCGGCGGCGCCGGCGACGACGATTCTCATGGCGATTGACTCTGATCCCGGCGTCGGCGGTCGCCTAGGTTCCCAGGGACTCGATGCGCTCCCGCACGCCGCCGATGCGGTTGATGCGCATGCCGAAATGCTCGTTGAGCTTCACGGCCGTGCCCTGCCCGACGACGCGGTTGCCCACGACGAGGTCGAGTTCATCCGCGACCGTGCGGTCGAATTCGAGGATCGTCCCCGGCGCGAATCGAAGAACCTCGCTCACCCGCATGCGCCGCTCGACCAGTCTGACGACGATCGGAACCCGAACTTTCAATATCCGCCTGACCCGATCGGAAAACCCGCGAGCCGTACAAGGCGACTGCGATGCCGGCGGCGACGATGCCTCGGCCGATGACTTGCCGGCGCTCGGCGCCGGCGCCGCGTCGTCGGCCGCGGACTCGGTGCGGCCCGAGGCGGCATCGACGCTTCCGCTCAAGGTCTCGACGGCGTTTTGCGCGTCCTCCAGGACGGCGTCGATTTCTTCCTGCGAAAACATCAAGAGTCTGCCGTGCCTTCCATAACGTCTCGTCGATTCAAATCTTAGATCGGCGCCCCGATGGCGCGGTCCCGGAGTGATATCGACGGCGAATCACGCAAACTTGAAGCGACCCCGCCTCGATGAGGCGCAAAGACTGCACGCCTCATTTCTTGCCGTCCGACGCGGCCACGAAGCGGAACGGCTGCCGCCCGCCTCCTCCGGCGCATGCGGTCCTTCGCCCGGCGGCGGTCAATTGAATTTACCAATGCAGATGCAGGCATTGTGCCCGCCGAATCCGAACGAATTGCTGATGGCGAATTCAATTCTCGCGTCCTGCGGGGTCAGCGGGGTGTAGTTCAGATCGCACCCGTCGCCGGGATGCTCCAGATTGATCGTCGGTGGAGCGACGCCGTTGTTGATCGCCAGCACCGTGGCGACGAGCTCGACGCCGCCGCTGGCGCCCAGCAGATGGCCGATCGAACTCTTCGTGCTGCTGATGTGCAGTTTCTTCGCATGGGCCCCGAAGACGGCCTTGATGGCCACCGTTTCGGCCACGTCGCCGAGCGGCGTGCCGGTCCCGTGGGCGTTGACATAGTCGACCCGGTCGGGGTTCACCCGCGCGTCATGAAGGGCGCTGCGCATGGCCGCCGCGCCGCCGCGACCCTGCTCGTCGGGCTGCGTAATGTGATTGGCATCGGCGCTCATGCCGAATCCCAGGACCTCGGCGTAGGTCTTCGCGCCGCGCTTCTTCGCGTGCTCCAACTCCTCGAAGATCATCATCCCCGCGCCTTCCCCCATGACGAACCCGTCACGGTCGCGGTCGAACGGACGCGAGGCCCGGGGCGGATCGTCGTTTCGTTCCGACAGGGCCTTCATCGCGATAAAGGCCGACAGGCCCAGGGGCGTCAAGGCGGCTTCGCTGCCGCCGGTGATGATCACGTCGGCGTCCCCGCGCCGGATGGCGTTCAGGGCGTCGCCCATGGCATTCGTGGCGCTGGCGCACGCCGTCGCCACGGCGGTATTGGGCCCCCTGGCGCCGAACATGATCGATATGCATCCACTCGCTGCGTTGACCATCAACTTGGGGATCGTGAATGCCGAGACCTTGCCGGGGCCCTTTTCGCGAAGACGAAGATGCTGCTCTTCCAGCTCCTTGATGCCGCCGATTCCGGAACCGGTGATGACGCCAAACCGCTCGGGCCGGCCGGCGCCCGCTTCGAGCCCGGCATCCTCCACGGCCTGCCTGGCGGCGGCCACCGCCATCTGCGTAAAGCGGTCCATCCGCTTGGCGTCGCGTCGGTCGATGTACCGGCCGACGTCGAACGTCCGGCACTCGCCGCCGAATTTGACGTCGAAATCGGTGATGTCAAATGACTCGACCGGGGTGATGCCGCTTTCGCACGCCAGCAACCTCTCCCAGAACGCGTCGACCTCGTCGCCGAGGGGAGACACCAGACCCATCCCGGTGATGACAATTCGCCGCCGTTGTGTCATGTGCGTCGACCTAATGTGCCCATGGATCCGCCGGCGCCCGAGGGACGCGCCCGCCGGGACGGCCCGTCAATCCGGTTTCTTGGCCTGTGCCTTGGCGATGTATTCGACGGCGTGGCCGACGGTCTGGATCTTCTCGGCCTCCTCGTCGGGAATGCTCAACTCGAATTCGTCCTCGAATTCCATGACGAGCTCGACGGTGTCGAGAGAATCGGCGTTGAGGTCGTTCACGAACGACGTCTCCATGTTGATCTCGGATTTGTCAACGCCCATCTGCTCGCTGACGATCTTGATGACCTTTTCGCGAATCTCTTCCTGACTCGTTGTTGCCACCACTTGATTCTCCCTTTTTTCTCGCCCCGCATCGATCGTGTCGGGTGCCGAAAGCCAAATTCTCATGCACGCGGCGGACGATGCAGGACACGCGCTCCGCCCGTTTCGATCTGATACCTGTCGCTACATGTTCAACCCGCCGTCGACGACCAGAATCTGGCCGGTGACGTATCCGGCGGAGGGCTTCGCAAGAAATGCGATGGCCGCCGCAATGTCCTCCGGTTCGCCGAACCGCTGGAGCGGGATCAGCGGCCGAACCTGCTCCTTGACCTTCTCCGACAGGACGCTGGTCATGTCGGTATTGATGAATCCCGGGGCGACCGCGTTGCAGGTGACACCCCGACGGGACAATTCCTTGGCCGTGGACTTCGTGAGGCCGATGACCCCCGCCTTGCTGGCCGCGTAGTTGGCCTGCCCGGCGTTGCCCATCATCCCGGAGATGCTCGTGATGTTCACGATTCGGCCCCATCGGGCCCGGACCATGTGCTTGGCGACGGCGCGGGTCATTTGAAACACGCTTCGCAGGTTCGTCGTGATGACCGCGTCGAACTGATCGTCGGTCATGTTCATGATCAGGCCGTCGCGCGTGATTCCCGCGTTGTTCACGAGAATGTCGATTCGACCGAATTCGGAGGCGACGTCGTCGACCCACTTCTCGATCTTCTCCGACTGCGTCACGTCGAGCGTTCGCCCGATGACCTTGCCGATGCAACGCTGATCCGCCGCCTCCGACGAAACGGCGCTGAGCCGTTCGGCGTCCCGGGCGCATGCAATGACCGTGGCGCCGTCGCGCGCCAAGACCAGACACGTCGCCCTCCCGATGCCTCGGGATCCGCCGGTCACGATCGCCACTCGATCTGTCAGGTCTGCCATAGGATCGTTATCTATTGGCCCCGCCCTCAGGCGGAGACGCCTTCCATCGCCGCGGCCGTCGAATAATTCGTCGTCGCCACCGAACGGTCGATTTTCCTCATCAGTCCGGTCAACACGCGACCGGGGCCGACCTCCACAAATCGGTCGAACCCGTCCCGCACCAGCCGTTCGATCGTGGCCTGCCACAGAACCGGCCGGGAAACCTGGTCGGCCAGCCGCGTGCGTACGCTATCCGGGTCGCCATGATAGTCCGCCGTTACATTCGAGACCACCGGGATTTCGCCGGGCTGGATCGTCGTCGTATTCAGTGCGGAAACCAGGCCCTCGGTCGCCGACGACATCAGCGCTGAGTGAAAAGCGCCGGCCACGACCAGCGGAACCGCTCGCAGGTGCCGGGCCTCTGCCAACCGTAACGCTCTGTCGCAAGCGGCTTTAGAGCCGGACACCACGATCTGGCCGGGGCAGTTGAAGTTCGCCGGCGTCAAGACCTCTCCATCCGCCGCCGCCTGGCACAGGGCCTCGGCGTCCTCTCCCGTCGCGCCGATCAGTGAAACCATCGAGCCGGGATTCGATTCGGCCGCGTCCTGCATCAGACGACCCCGTCGGGCCACGAGGCGAAGGGCGTCCTCGAACTCGATCCAGCCGGCAAGGTGCAAAGCCGTGTATTCGCCGAGACTGAGTCCGGCCATGGCGCCGGGCGTCATCTCGCGGGCGATTCCCGCGGACTCCAGCGCCGCCCACATGGCCACCGACGTGACGAAGATCGCCGGCTGCGATACGTCGGTGGCGTTGAGCCGATCGGCGGGGCCCTCGAAGCAAAGATCCGACAGCTTCAACGACAGGGCGGCGTCGGCCCGATCGAAGACCGCCCGGGCGGCGGGGAAAGCGTCGGCGACGTCCCGCCCCATGCCGATGAGCTGTGCCCCCTGACCTGGAAAAATCACCGCCGTTTTCATGTCACGTTCGTGCCTCGCTTGGTGGACCGATTCATGGCCCGGTGAATCTCTTGCTACATCCGTATCAGGGCCGATGCCCACGTCAGCCCGGCGCCGAATGCAACGAGCAACACGATATCCCCGGCCTTGATCCGCCCGTTTCGGCGGCATTCGTCGATCCCCAGCGGAATCGAAGCGGCGGAGGTGTTGCCGTATCGTTGGATGTTGGTATAGACGCGGTCCTCGGGCAGGCCGAGGCGCTGCCTGGCGGACTCGATGATGCGCAGGTTTGACTGGTGCGGGATCACAAGCGTGATATCGTCGGCCCTGACCCCGGCTTCGGACAGGGTCGTATCGATCAGCTCCAAATTGCGCTTGACGGCGAGCTTGTACACCTCTCGTCCCTGCATCTTGATATAGTGCAGGCGCTCATTCAGCGTCATCTGTGAAGCCGGCAGCCGCGAGCCGCCCGCCGGAACGCACAGGAGATGCGGCGACGACCCCTCGGCCGCCATCTGGTAGTGCAGCAGACCCGGCCCGCCGCCGTTCGGCGCCGGCGACAGGACGACGGCCCCGGCGGCGTCGCCGAAGAGGATGCAGGTGCTGCGGTCTTCATAGTCGGTGATCCGCGACATGGTCTCGGCGCCGATCAGCAGGATGTGGCCATAGTGGCCGCTCTGAAGCATCGACGAGCAGACGATCAGCCCGTAGATGAACCCGCTGCACGCCGCCGCCAGGTCGAACGCCGGGACCGGCGGGCCTCCCAGCGCGCTCTGCACGAAGCAGGCGGTCGATGGAAGGATGCACTCGGGCGTAATCGTCGCCACGACGATCAGGTCAATGTCCTGGATCGTCAGTCCGGCGTTTTCGATGGCCCTGCGCGCCGCCTCGGTGGCCAGCACGGCGGTCGATTCTCCGTCGGAGACGACGTGGCGCTCGAGGATGCCGGTCCGCTCGCGGATCCACTCGTCGGACGTGTCGAGTCGCTTGGAAAAATAGTCGTTGGTCAACACGCGCTCGGGTAGCGCGCGGCCGCTTCCGCTGATGCGCATTCCCAGGGGCTTAGGCACCGGCGGCTTCCTCCGAGACACGCGCGGCGATCACGTCGTTCAGCTTGCTGTTGACGTAGCGAACGGCGATGCGCACCGCGTTGCGGATGGCGCGGTGGTCGCTGCTGCCGTGGCAGATGATGCACACGCCGTCGACCCCCAGGAGCGGTGCCCCGCCGTATTCGCTGTAATCGTGCTTGGCCCAGATGGCCTGCGCGACCGGCTCGAAGCGCCGGGCAAGGTCTTCGCTCTCGGCGGCGATCTCGCGCGAGATCGTCTTGAAGAGTCCCTCGGCCAGACCCTCGGTGAGCTTGAGCACGACGTTCCCCACGAATCCGTCGCAGACCGCCACTTCGCAGGCCCCGCTGTAAAGCTCCCGGCCTTCGATGTTGCCTACGAAATTCACCAGCGGGTTCTTCTTCAGCGCCTCGTGCGTCTGTTTGACCAGTGGGCTGCCCTTGACCTCTTCTCCCCCGATAGAGAGCAACGCGACGCGCGGGTTCTTGATGCCGAGGATCGACTCCGCGTAGGCCGAGGCCATCTGGGCATATTGCAGCAGATGGTGCGGCTTCGGCGACACGTTGGCCCCGACGTCGCAGACGGTCAGCGGCCCGTGAAACGACGGCAGCACCACCGCGATGCCGGGCCGCTGCACGGCCCCGATCGTGCGCATCTTCAACTGGCACGCCGCGACGCAGGCCCCCGTGTTCCCGGCGCTGATGACGGCGTCCACCTGCCGATCGGCCGCCAGGCGGGCCATGGTCACGATGGAAGAGTTTTTCTTTTGGCGAAGGGCCTCGACCGGAGAGTCATCCATCTCGATGACTTCGGGGCAGTGTTGAATCTCGATCCTCGCGCCGCCGGATAGATTCGCCGGAAGCGCAGCACGGATGGCGTCCTCGCGGCCGAGAAGGACGATCACGTCGTCCCGGTCGAGAAATTCCCGTCCCTCGACGGCCCCGCGCACGATCATCGCCGGCGCGTGGTCGCCTCCCATGGCGTCGATCGCGATCCGCATAACGGCGCTTTAGGCCTCCTCGGTCTGGATCTTCAGCGATACCTTCGACGAGTGATAGCCGCAGTTCTCGCAGGCGCGATGCGGAAGCTTGGATGTGCCGCATTGAGGACAGGCGGCGACGTTGATCGGCCGCAGGGCCTGGTGCGAACGCCGGGAACGCTTGACGGACTTGGAGGTTCTTCGTGCCGGGACCATGTGTCAATCACCTCTCGACGTCACGGCGGGCGACACCCTCACCGCCCACATTCGTCGTTGTCCATGATAGGCCGTGGTCCATTCGGCGGGCCCGATCGGGGGCCGCCCGCCGGCGCCCAATCCATGGGACGGGAAATCGCCTGTTCGTCCAAAGCCAAGCCATGCAATCTAGACGCCCCGCGGCGGCCTGTCAAGAAGAGCCCGGATCATCAACTCGTTGCGGGCGTGAAACTTGAGCGTGCTGGCGGCCCGGCACTCGGTCGCCGACCGCCGCCGAAGTCCGCTGCCGATTCAATCCCCCTTCGCCGGATCAGCAATGGGTCGTGCACCTGTCGCGGTGGGACCGCCGCGGGGACCCGCACGGCCTCTTGAACGGGTTCCTGAAACACAATGGAGACGAATCTTTCTGCCGGGTCCTGGCCGGTCCGGGCGTTGCAGGCGCCGCCGGCGATCCTCGGAGCGCGGAGGTCCTCGACGATGTCCGACTTGACCCTCTGCCCGGCGATGCGGCGCACCTCCGCGTCCATTTCTTCTTCAACCGCCGCCTCGTGCCGTACACCCGATTTCCGGAACGACTCGTCAGGCAATCCGCGGCCTGCGCGGCCCGCGACGCGAAAGAAAATGTGAGGCGATGATCGCGATCAGATACACCGCCGCCGCCAGGACGATCGTCGTCGCCCCGGTTGGCAGGTCGGGCCCGTAGCTGATCGCCAGGCCCGCGGTCGTCAGGAACACGCATAGAACGGTCGAGAGGATCATCATCCGCATCAGCGATCTTGCGAACGGGCTGACCGTCGCCGCCGGAAGCGCCAGCAGGGCGATGACCAGAATGATGCCCACGACCTTGACCAGCAGCACCACGGTCAGCGCCGTCAGGCACAGGAGCAGGAGAAAATAGAACTCCACGCGGACGCCGCGCAGCCGCGCGAATTCCTCATCGAAGCACACCGCGAGTAACCGGTTGTAGAACAGCAGCGCCATCCCCACCACGATCACGTCCAGAACGGCGATCATCCACAGGTCGCTTCGCGAAACGAGCAGGATATTGCCGAACAGATAGCCCATCAGGTCGCGGTTGTAGCCCGGCGTCTTCCAGACAAACAGCACCCCGACGGCCATCCCCACCGCCCATACGGCCCCGATCAGGGCATCCTCGCGCTGGCGGGCGCGAAGCGTGATCCACCCGATGATCAGCGCCGCCGCCAGGGCCGAGACCACCGCTCCGACCAGCGGCGTGATGGCCTCCCATCCGTAAACGACCTGGACGTATCGCGCCGCGCCCATGCCCCCGAGGACGCAGTGCGACACCGCGGCGGCGATGTAACTGATCCGCCGCGTCACGACGTATGAGCCGACCACCCCGCACGCCAGACTGGCCAGCACCCCCGCGGCCAGCGCGATGCGCAGGAATTCGTATTCGGCGACGGCCTGGAAGAATTCGCTCATGCGTGTCCCGGTTCGCGCTCGCAGATCACGCCGTGCGGGACGATGCGAACGTCCCGCCCGTAGAGTTCGACGATGCGCTCGCTGCTCATTTCGCCGGCGGAGTGCATGTGGGCCGTGCGGTTCACGCAGATGACGGTCCGGACGAATTTGGAGACGAATCCTACGTCGTGCGACACCATGACGACGGTCAACCGTTCGCTCAGGCCGCGCAACATCGCGTACGCCTCATCCTGCGCGGCGATATCGAGGCCCGCCGTCGGCTCGTCGAGCAGCAGCAGGTCCGGCTCGCACGCCAGCGCCCGCGCGATCAAAACGCGCTGTTGCTGTCCGCCCGACAGCGTGGCAAATCGTTGCCGTTGGCATCCCGACAGCCCCACGTCGGCGATGCAGGATTGGGCCGCCTCGCGGTCGGCGCGATGGTGCGGACCGATGATCCGGCCGATGCCCAGCCGGCCCATCAAGACGACGTCGATCGCCGTAATCGGAAAGAGCGGGTCGTGGAGGACCTTCTGCGGCATGTAGCCGATCCGCGGCCGGGCCCTCGTCGGCGATTGGCCGAAGACGCGAATCGATCCCGCTCGCGGATGCAGCAGGCCGAGGATCAGCTTCAGCAGCGTCGTCTTGCCGCCGCCGTTGGGACCGATGATCGACACGAAATCGCGCGGCGCGATCCGCAGCGACACGCCTTCGAGAACGGGCGTCGCGGAATACGCGAAGGAAAGCGCGTCGACGGCGATCGCCGGCGCCTCGATGCTCGATTTTCCGGAATCTCTGGTCGTCATGACGGTCGACGAGTCGTTACGTCTCTTGGCGCCGGGTTGATGTCGCGCCCGGCGGACTGCGGGCTCAGGGCGGCGGCGATTCTATCGGCCATTGTCTCCAAGTTGTCGAGATAGTCGCCGGCCAGCGGGTTGATGGTCACGATCCCGGCCCCGACGCGCTCGGCGAGGGCATTCGCCGCCGATGACGTGAATTGCGGTTCGACGAACAGCGTCGTCGCCGCGTTGCGGTTCATCCGGTCCTGTAGCGCCGCCAGTCGCGAACCCGTCGGCTCCTTGCCCTCGTGCTCGACGGAAACCTGAACCAGGCCGTAGGCATCGGCGAAATAGCCCAGCGCCGGGTGGAATACGTAGAACTCGCGACCTGCAAATGGAGCCAGCTTCCTGGAGATGCGCTCATGCAGATCGTCGAGATCGCCGGCGAGTGCATCGAAGCCGCGTTGAAACTTATTGGCGTCGTCCGGGCGAATCTGCGACAGTTCATCACGAACGGCGGCCGCCATGATGCGCAGGGCCCGCGGATCGAGCCAGAAATGTGGATCAAACTCGCCTTCCTCGTGCCCGGGGAAAGGGTCGGTCCCCTGGGTTTCGTCGTTCGCGGCGTGTTCGTGGCCGCATTCTCCGATGGACCGCTTCGTGACGCTCCTGCCGGTGTCCACGATGCGCACCTGACCGTGCCCGGCGCGGATTCGATCGGCCAACGGCTCTTCAAAAGGCACGCCGAGGAGAAAAAACACGTCGGCCCGTGCCAGTTCGCCGACGCGCCTCGGCGTCGGTTCGTAGGTGTGGTGCGACTGGCCCGCGGGAATGAGCACGTCCACGGTGGCGGCGTCGCCGGCGATTCGCTCGACGACGTATGCCTGCGGCGCGATGGTGACGAATGCGCGGATGACGCCGTCCGCGGCGCCACCGCGCGGCCCCGCCGTTGTCGCCCGATCACAACCGGCGGCGATGATAGGGGCGAGGCACAGCGCCAGCAGGATCCGTCGGCCGTCGTGTCGCGGGTGAGCCATGAGTCTGACCGCCGGGGCGGCGCCCGACGACGCCCTCGATAATACATTGTAATACAGGGCCGAAGACGCCGCCCCCGGGGGGACGGGCGCAAAAAAAAAGCCGAAACGGACCGGCCGAGGCCGCAATCCGTTTCGGCGGCGAGTATGCAACGGAAAGGAGCGGAGGAGAAGCGTTGCTACTCGGAGCGTTCAGATTCTGTACGCCCGGCGTCGAACGCGAGTTCGGCAAAAAGTCGATCCGCGGCCAAGTCCAGTTTTTCGGCCGTGACGTAGGTTCCCTCGGCGATCTGCCGGCGAATCTCGACCACGCGGCGGGCCCGATCGTCCGGCAGGTCCGACAATCGGCTCAACAGTGTCGCCAACTCGGAAATCTCGACGCGATCGCCGAGGACGGCGGCATTACCCGTATCGGAGCGCGAGCCCGCCTGACTGGCGAATTCGCGAAGGGTCACGGGCGTGGCCAGTGTTCCCAGGGGTTGAATGTCGTTCATCGATTGCCTCGCTTGACTTGGGTCAGTCTATGTCATTCCTTGGGTACTGATCGAGTTACGAGAATGATGACGGCGAGGTTCACTCCCAATGAGAGGATCGCGGGTCTGCGTCAGGGCATTCGCCGGATTTGCCGGAACGGATAGCACTGATGGCGGCCCGCGGTCATAACCATCGTATCGGTCCGGTGGCCTCTTGCGCTGTAGTGAAAAAGTTCACGACCACAATATATGGATCCCCATTTCAGGCCCTGAACTATTTTCACAGGTAGACAAGACTCTGGTGGCCATTGTGTGATTATCGCTACTCCAAGCGATTTCAGCACTTGTATCGACAACCGCGACGAGAGCCGGCATGTGAAGAATCACCGGGAGAAAAACGGCCGGGCACCACAACTAATTGTGGTCCGCTCCCACCTTGTCTCCGTTTCGGTAGAAGCGCTCACCCCTCGCTGGCCTCGACGCGGCTCGTTGCCGGCGGTTTTTGCGCCTTGGGTCGCGCATCTGGCGTCCGCCGCCGCGGACCCGCCACGGCGCTGACCGATTCTCATATAATTCGCACCTATGGAATCCAAACCGTCGCAGAGCCGGCAGGCCCAATTGGCGATGAATTTCGCCGAGCTGGAGCCCCGATACACCTCCGATGAGGCCGTCGCCGAGGCCGCCCGCTGCCTCTATTGTTTCGACGCGCCCTGCACGCGGGCATGCCCCACGCACATCGACGTGCCCCGCTTCATCCGGCAAGTCCTCCACAAGAATCCCGTCGGCGCCGCGGAGACGATACTCGCCGCCAACATATTCGGCGGCTCGTGCGCCCGCGCCTGTCCAACCGAGGTGCTCTGCGAGGGCGCGTGCGTCGACAACACGCTGCTCAAGTCGCCGGTCAAGATCGGTCGCCTGCAACGCTTCGCATGCGACGCTGCGGCGGATCGCGAAGTGTCCTTCTTCGACGCCGCCGCCGCGACCGGCAAGAATATCGCCGTCGTCGGCGCGGGCCCGGCGGGCCTGACGTGCGCCCACGAGCTGCGCAAACGCGGCCACGCCGTGACGGTCTTCGAAGCGCGCAACATGCCCGGCGGCATCAACACGTACGGCATCGCCTACTACAAGTACGACACGCGCTTCGCCCTTTCCGAGGTCGAGCAGCTCATGAAGATCGGCGGCATCGACCTTCGACTCGACTCCCCGGTGAACGGGTCGAAGATCGCGGCGATGCTGGGCGAATACGACGCGGTGTTCCTCGGGACCGGACTGGGCAAGACCGCCTCGCTTGGGATCGACGGCGAGGAACGCGACGGCGTCTGGGAAGCGCTCGATTTTATTTTTCAGACGCACACCCAACCGCTGGCCGACTGCCAATGCGGCGAGCGCGTCCTGGTCATCGGCGGCGGAAACACGGCCGTGGACGTGGCGACGGCGGCCGTGCGCCTCGGCGCCCGCCAGGTGACGATCGCCTATCGCCGCGGCGAGGAGGACATGCCCGCCTTTGCCTACGAATACGAATTGACCCTCGCCGACGGAATCGCGTGGGAGTTTCACGCGGCGCCGCTGCGCATCGTCGGCGACGACGGCCGCGCGTCGGGCGTCGAATTCTCGCGCACCCGCGCGACCGGATCGGGCCGCTCGGCCAAACTGGAGACCGTGGCCGGGTCGAACTTCGTTCTGGAGGCGGACATGATCGTCAAGGCCCTCGGGCAGGATTCGCTGCTGGACTTGTATCGCTCCGTCGCCGACCTGAAGGTCGACCGCGGCCGCGTCGTCATCGATCCGCGGACCGGCGCCACGAGCGTCGCCGGGCTCTTCGCCGGCGGAGACTGCGTCAGCAAGGGCGGGGAAGTCGTGGACGCGGTGCAGAGCGGCAAGGTCGCCGCCGCCGGGATCGATGCCTTCGTCCGTTCATCGATCCATCGCTGACCCGCCGCCATGGGCTACGTGTCGGTTCGCTTCCTCTCCGCCGAGTCCGGGGAGACGACAGGAAGCGACGAGCCGTGTTCGTCGATGATCTCCCGGGGGACGGTGTCGTGAAATGCCACCGCCGCAAGCAGTTGCCGGATACCCAGCAAAAGGAAAAAAACCTGCGCCGCCAGGAACACCCATTGGCGAATGGCCACGGCATAGATGGCCAGCGCGAACGCGGCGACGATGACCAGCACGCACCCGCCGACCGAAGTCGAATTGCGGGCACGGCGGCGCGACGCCAGGTAGTGGGCGCCGAGGGCAAGGGCCAGCAGCCCGGCGGCGCCGACGCCGACGAATGTCCAGGCCCACCCGGTCTGGCCGCCGGTGTTCATGGCGTCGGAATCTCCTTCATCGCCGCGGACGTCTTCGCGTGTTCGCCGGCCGCCCGATCGCGAAGCGCCATGTAGGCCCGCAACTGCGTCTCAACCGCCGACTGCGATTTGCGGTCGAATCCGAAAGAAAGCATCTCCTCCAGAGCCCGTTCGACGGACCAGCCCTGCCGCTCGATTCGATACAGCGCGCAGAGGTAGCCCGTCCGGTGGCGGCCCGCCGAACAGTGAATCAGCACCGGGCGACTCGCCGGATTGTCGACGCAGTCGAAGAATTGCTGCACCTGGTCGTCGGGAATCGGCTTTCGGCTCGCAATGGGAACGTGCAGGACGTTCACGCCGCGCTGCCGGGCACGGCCCTTTTCGTCGGACACGCGCCGGCTCTCGTCCGCGCGGACGATCAAGATCGTCTTCAGACCGAATGCCTCCGCGAGGCGATCGATATGGTCCGCGCTCGGCTGGGCGGACCGGTACAGCACGCCGGACTCGACGACCTCGAACCGTTTGGGCAGCCGGCTCCGAACGGCGCTGACCGCGACGGCCGTCGCGCCGATCAGCAAGGCCGCGATGACGATGCGGGCGACGGAGCGATGGCGATGGGTGGTTGTCATCCTGGACCGGGTCGATGCGGACATTGTCGTCAGCGGCGGCGCCTGGGTTCGAAGCGTAACTTCGCGCGGCGTCCGGGACAATTCGCCGGATTCGCCCGCCGGTGATTACCGCGCCAGCCGGCGGTGCAGGAGCACCAGGAAAATCGGCACCCCGATCACCGCCGTCACCACGCCGATCGGGAGAATCGAGTACCCCAGTTGCCTTCCGGTGAGCGCCCCGACCCACGACATGGCCAACTGCGAGACCCAGTCGCAGATCACCAGGAACACGCCGCCGATCATCGCGCTGGCCGGCAGGTGAATGCGGCAGTCGCGCCCGACGAGCAGGGCCGTGATGTGCGGCACGACGAGACCCACGAATCCGATCGGCCCGCAGATGGCGACGATGGCGGCCGTCCCCAGGGAGCAGAAAAAGATGCAGGCCCCTTGCAGCCGCCCGACCTGTACCCCCCGGGCCGCCGCCAGCTCGTCACCGAGCAGGTATTGATTCAGCGGTCGCGCGACGGCGATGAGCACGATCCACGTCGGCACGACCAGCGGCAGACTCGACGTCCACCGCAGATGGCCGATCGTGTCCAGCGACCCCATCATCCATCGAATAATGGCGAAGGTCTCGCGCACGTTCGACAGGTACGTGATCATCATCATCATCGCGGAGGAAAACATGCCCAGCGTCACCCCTGCCAGAAGCAGCTCGTTCGTCGTCAGCCGCTTGGTGCCCCGCGTCAGGATAAACACCACGCCGATGACCGTGATCGCGCCCGCCAGCGCGCAGAGAGACACGCTGGAGATGCCCGCCACCGTGACCTGGAAACCCGCGTAAATGGCGATCAGGGCGCCGAGCGAGCCGCCGGACGCGATGCCCAGGGTATAGGGCGTCGCCAGCGCGTTGCGGAAGATCGCCTGAAGCACCGCCCCGCAAAGCGACAGCGTGATCCCCGCCTGAAGCGCCAACAGGGTGCGCGGCAGGCGGATGTGAAAGGCGATCTGGTATTCGATCGGCGGCGGCGACAGGTGACGCTGACCGAGCGATCGCCATGCCTGACCGAAGCCCACGCTTTGAAACTGGTTGCCGATGCCGGGGCTCAGACCGACCACCGCGATCATCGCCACCGCGCAGCCGATGAGGCAGACGGCGTACCGGCGGCGGGACAGCGCGTTCATGCCGGCGCTCCGTTCTCATCGAATTCATCCGCCGCGGCCGTCAGCGGGGCTATCCACGGCGGCTGCGACGGGTCGATCGAGACCTCGACCAATTCGACGCCGTAAACCGGCTGCAATCTCGCCGGTCGGATCACCTCCGCCGGCGGCCCACAGGCGATCGGCCGGCCATCGTGAAGCAGTAGCGCCTGGTCGCAATAACGAGCCGCGAGATTCAAATCGTGCGTGACCACGATCACCGCCAGCCCGTCATCGCTCGCCAGACGGCGAATCAACGAAAAAATGGAAATCTGATGGCGTAGATCCAGCGCCGCCGTCGGTTCGTCGAGCAAGAGGACCGCCGGCTGCTGGGCCAGCGCCGCGGCGACGTGGACCCGCTGGGCCTCACCGCCGGACAGCGTCGACATGTCGCGGTCGGACAGATGCGACGTGTGCGTCGTGGTCATGGCCGCGTCGGCCGCCCCGAAGTCTTCCGCGCTCTCGAAAAGGCCGAATCGCCGATGGGGAAATCGCCCCATCAGGACGAGTTGCCGGGCGGCCACGGCCACGTCGCGCGGCGGATGCTGCGGCAGGAACGCCACGCGCCGCGCCCGCTGCATGGGGGACAGATCGCCCATGGGCGCGCCGTCGAGACGGATCGATCCGGACGTCGGCTTCCAGATGCCCGCGAGCAATCGCAGAAGCGTGCTCTTTCCCGCGCCGTTCGGACCGATGATGCCGCACACCCGGCCGGCCGACACGTCCAGCGATACCGGCTGCAAGAAGGCGGGCCGCCGCTCGAAGCCGAACGTGACCGATTCGGCCGACAGGATGGCGTCGGCGGATTCAGTCAAGGGACACCTCGGGATGAAACAATCGCGCCAGCTTCTCGATGATCTCGACGATCCGCGGCGACGGAATATAGCAATGGTCTTCGTCGAGGACGTGGATGCGGCCGTCGCGGGCGGCCGGCGTGGACCCGACGGCCTTCCATTGCTCGACGATTTGCGCCTCGAGCGACGGCGTCATCTCCAGCTCCGGCATGGCGTCGACGATCACCTCGGGACGGCTCACGAGGATCGCCTCCGTCGAGATCGTCGGGTAATCCATGTCCAGTCCCGCGAACACGTTTTCGCCGCCCGCCATGCGAATCATCTCGTCCACGAAGGTCCCGCGCGATGCGGTCATCACCGAGGCGATCGCGTCCGGACTGCGCGCCAGCGTCATCAGCACGCGCGGGGGCCGCCGGCCCGCGACGGCATCGGCGATCGACTTCAATCGCTCGCGCATCCGGCGGGAGAGCTTCTCGCCCCGTTCGCGTTGGTCAAGCAATTGACCGAGTTCCGTGATGTTGCGATAGATGTCATCGAACTTCTCGGTCCGGTCGCAGAAGAGGTCGATGCCGTTCGTCATGCAGAGCTGTTCGATGGGGGCGCTGGCGCCGCGCAGGATCACGAGGTCGGGCCGCAACGCCAGCATCGTTTCCAGACTCGGGTCGAACAGCCCTCCGATCCGCGGCAGGTTCTCGATCTCCGGCGGCCAGACGCAGAAGTCGCTGACCGCCACGAGACGTGAAGACTCGCCCAGGGCGCCGATGATCTCCGTCGCGTTCGGCGCGATCGAGATGATCCTTTCCGGGATGCGATGCTGCGGCGCCGGCCGCGGCCCGTCGCGGCATGCGGTCATCGTCCACGCCAGCGACCCGGCAGCGACGATGGCGGCGTAGGCGAAGTGGGTCCGGCGCGTTCGTTTCATGGTCCTGTGCTTCCGTCGGCCGCTGTGCTTGTGCTCATCGACACGGCGGCATTGTCTTTTCGCAGGGGGCGTCGGTCAAAATTCTGCGAACCGGTGTGTTCGCCGCCGCCAGCGCGTTACGATGACGGAATGGCACGCCCCTTTGTTATCGTCCTACGCGCCGCGGGCATCAATTGCGACGAGGAAACGCAGTTTGCCTGGGAATCTGTCGGCGCCCGCGCGGAGAGCATTCACATCAACGAACTGATCCGCGCCCCCCGCCGCATCGACGAGGCGAACATCGTGACCCTCCCCGGAGGATTCAGCTACGGCGACGACATCGCCGCAGGCAAGGTCCTGGCCAACCTCATCAAGCATCATGTGAAGGACGAATTGGCGCGCCTCGTCGATCGCGGCGGCGTATTGCTCGGAATCTGTAACGGCTTTCAGGTCCTCATCCGCGCGGGCTTGCTCCCCGGTGCGGACTGCGGCACGGCTGCGACCCTGACCGTCAACGATTCCGGCCGATACGAGGATCGTTGGGTCCGCATCGCGGCGCATCGATCGAACTGCGCGTTCTTCGAACGCGGTGATGTCTTTGAATGTCCGGCGGCGCACGGCGAGGGCAAGCTCCTCGTCGAAGGCGGCGACGCCGGCTTGCAGGCGCTGAAGCGCGCCGGACGCGTCGCGATGACCTATGTCGCGCCCGACGGGTCGCCGCCGGCCTATCCCGACAATCCCAGCGGCAGCGTCGGCAACGTCGCGGCCCTGACCGATGCCACCGGGCGAATCCTGGGCATCATGCCCCACCCCGAGCGGAATCTCGTCGCCGTGCAGCGCCCGGATCGCACACGCGATTTCAATGCTGAAAACGCCGGTCCGGGCTTCTTCGCGAGCATCGTCAGGACCCTGGCCTAGCCGGCCGATGCCGAGTTCGCGTCGTTCAAACTCAAGCCGGGCGTCGCGCGCCTCGAGAACTTCGCGGCGACGCCGTTTATAGTATTGAAAACTCGGCGCGGCGGCTCAAGATCCGCGAGGCGTTCGCATCGAAGTTCGCTGCGCAGTCCCAGAAGATGCCGACCGTCGCGACTGATATTGAACCGTTCGTTTGTGGTCGGCCGATGGAAGCAAGATAGAATCACCGCAAGCGCGAAATCGCTGACAACCCGACACGCCAGGCAAGGATGCTTGATATGCTTCGAATCGCAAGGACGCCGATCGCCCCCTTTCTTCTCTCCGCGCTGCTGTCGACCGCGTGCAGTCAGATGCCGGCGCCGTTCTGGTCCAAGGACCGCACCGCCCATTCGGACACCGAAGCGTCGTTCGATCCGCCCGAAACCTATCCCGAGTGGGCCTATGACCAGCCCGAATACGTCAAACCCACCCATGAGCTGACCGCCGAGCCGAAGGTCTCCCCCGGCGATCCGCTTCATTACTTCACGCGCGATAACCTGGTCATGATCCGCCGCCCGGAGGGATACACGCCGGAGGAGATTCCGCGCGTCGGCATCTGGTGGACCGACAACAACGGCTTCCACTGGAACAAGGCCGGATATTTCGGGCGCGAGCAGACCTTCTTCCCGTTCGAAGCCGATGAAGACGGCGATTACGGGATTCGCTTCGTCGGGCCCGGCCAGGAGCCCGCCATGCATTCCCTCCCGTATCCCGACCGCGTCTATCACGTGGACACGCAACTGCCGACGGTCGAGGTCGCCGTCGAGCCGGATCAGGCGTGGTTCGAGCCCGGGCAGGAAGTGACGGTGTCGTGGACCGCCGAGGACTATCACCTGATCGAATACCCCGTCTGCGTCACGCTGCTGTTTGATTTCTCCACCGACGGCGCGAGGGAGATCGAATTGCAGCGCGACTCGCCCGATCGTGGGTCGTTCACCTACGCATTGCCGCCGGAGTCGGCGGATCAGGAACTGCGTTTCCGGGTCGATGCGCTCGACCGCGCCGGCAATCTCGGCGTGGCTTTCACCCATGCCCTTCAGGTCGCCGGTCCGGACGCCGAACAGGGGCTGGCCCCCATCGCGAGTCACGATGACGCGGCGGCGGAGCCGTCCCTGGCCATGACGATGCCGCCGGACGAGACGGACGACGACGCGATCGACGCCGGCGAGGATGTTGTCATCGACGAAGCGCCGGACGAGCACTCGGCGCTCGTCCCCGCGGCGACCGCGGCGGCCCGCGCCATCGCCGACATCGACCTGGCGTCCCTTTGGGACCTGCCGGAGTCCGCCTTGCCGCCGGACGAACCGGCCGTGGCCGCGAATGACGAATCATTCGACGAGACCGATCCGTCGACGCCGCCGATCGACACGCCGCCGATCGAACTCGCGGCCGTTGACCGGACCCCGCAACCGACCGACGGCGCGGTCTTCGCCGGCGACGCCGACGACGACCCAGTCGAAGAATCGCTCGATGCGGTGATCGTCGAAAACGCCCTCGCCACGACGGCATTTCAGGGCGATCTGGCGGCGCCGTTTCCGGCGACCGTCGATCCGGCGGACCTGGAGTTGTTGATCAGCGCCCATCCCTGGCGCGTGCTGACCGAGCGAATCGGCTCCTTGCCGGAGGCGATCTGGCAGCTGCCGCGACCGCTGTTTGATCGTGAACTGGACTGGCTGTTTGAGGCCGATCAACTGGCCAACGGCAGCGTCGCCTGGCCCGTCACCGAGCCCGCGCAGCCCCGTGCCATCGCCGGCGAGCCGTCGCCTGACGAGACGTTGGGCGGGCATTTCAACAATTCGCCTTAGCGCACTTGGCGGATCATCGCAGCGTTCAGGATCTGGGTGGCATGGCCGCGGCCCTGTGCGGCCATGAATTCATCGCGGTGTCACGCACCGAGGTGAAACCGTAGACCGATCTGGTGCACCGCCAGCGACGCGAAGTACGCCAGGACCGTCATGTACCCGAACATCAGGGCGGGCCATTTCCACGAGCCGGTCTCCTTGCGCACCACCGCCAGCGTGCTGACGCACTGACACGCCAGCACGTAGAACACCATCAGCCCGATGCCGGTCAGCGGCGTCAACACCCGCGATCCGTCCGGCCACGTCGCCGACGCCAGCCGATGGCGCAGCTCGGGCGAGGTCTCGTCCGCCTCGCCCACCGCAAACGTAATCCCCATCGTGCTGACGAAGACCTCGCGCGCCGCGAACGACGAGAGCAGTCCGACGCCGATGCGCCAGTCGAATCCGAGCGGCTCGATCACGGGCTCGATCAGCCGGCCCAGCTTGCCCAGAAAGCTGCTGCGCAATCGCTCGGAGCCGGCCAATGCCTCCACCGCAAGCGGCTGCCCTGCGTCGACGCCGGCCGCCTCGCCCCGGGCGCTGGAAACGGCCGCCGCCATTGCCGGGGGCCCCGGGAAATAGCTCAGCGCCCAGATCACGATGCAGGCGGCGAAGATGACAGTGCCCGCTTCGGTGAGGAACGATTTGCTTCGGTGCCAGGTCGCGCGGATCAGACCGGCGACGCGCGGCACGCGGTAGGGAGGCAGCTCCATGATGAACGTGGGCCGGGGCCCGGCGAGGAGCGACCGCTTGAAGAGGTACGCCATCGTCAGCGCGCTGACCGTGCCGAATGCATACATGCCGAACAGCACCGCCGACTTGAGCATGGGCCGGTCGCCGAACACCGCCGCGATGACGATCAGATAGACCGGCAGCCGCGCCGAGCAACTCATCAGCGGCGCCACCAGTATCGTCGTCAACCGGTCGCGCCGATCCTCGATGGTCCGCGTCGCGAGTATGCCGGGAATCGCGCAGGCGTAACTCGACAGCAAGGGAATGAAGCTCTTTCCATGCAGTCCGACCCGGCTCATCAGGCGGTCCATGATGAACGCGGCCCGGGCCATGTAGCCCGTGTCTTCGAGGATGGCGAGGAGGAAGAAAAGGATGCAGATCTGCGGAAAAAAGATAATCACCGCCCCGACGCCCGCGATCATGCCGTCGTTGATCAGCGACTGAAGCGCCCCTTCCGGCAGCGCCGCCGCGACGGTAGCGGCAACGAACCGCTGTCCCCCTTCGATGGCGTCCATCAGCGGTTCGGCGCCGCTGAAGATCGACAGGAACAGACCGAACATCACCGCCGCGAAGACGACCGGCCCGCCGACGCGATGCGTCAGGACGCGGTCGATGCGGTCGGTCAGATCGGGCGGCGCCGCGGCCGGATCACCAGACGCCGGCGGCGAGATGACGCCCTCCGTCAGCCGGGCAATATAACGATAGCGGGCCTCGATCGCGGCGGCCGGCGCGTCGGGAAGCGCCCCCGCGAGCCGCGCCGACGTGGCGAGGAGTTTCTCATTCGTAGGCCCCCATCGCGCGGCGGCGCGCTGGCCCGCAGGCCCTTTCGTCGAATCACCATCCGAAAGCCGCTCGGCCAGCCACAACGCCGCCAGCGCCCGAGGCCGGACGCCTCCGAACGCGCCGTTGGATCGAAAATGCTCCGCCGCCTCGTCAATCGCCTCTTCCAGGGACGGCGGCATCATGCGCTCGATGCCTCGCGACCCTTGCGGCCCGACGTGCGCCAGCGCGTCGCGCAGCGCGGCGATACCCTCGCCCGTCGTGCCGACCACCGGCACCACCGGCACCCCGAGGCGCGCGGAGAGCAACGCGCAATCGATGGTCCGCCCCCGGGCCCGGACCCGGTCCATCATCGTCAATGCCATGACCGTCGGCAGGCCCAGCTCGACGACCTGCGTCGCTAGAAAAAGATTGCGCTCCAGATTGGAAGCGTCGACGATCACCAGTACGGCCGAAGGGAGTGGCGAGTCTTCCAGATGACCGATCAAGACGTCCCGGGCGATAACCTCGTCCGGCGAACGAGCGCTCAGACTGTAAATGCCCGGCAGATCGAGCAGCGCCGCGTCCGCCCCGCGCATCCGGCCCTCGCGTCGCTCGACCGTGACGCCCGGATAGTTCGCGACCTTCATGCGCAGGCCGGTCAGGGCGTTGAAGACGGTCGTCTTTCCGGAATTCGGATTGCCGGCGATGGCGATGCGCATCAGCGCGGGGGGCGCCGCGCCCACGACGAGGGCCCGCGACATCATCCCGCCTCGATTTCGATGTCGGCGGCCTCCGATCGGCGCAGACTGAGTCGATAGCTTCGCAACTGAATCTCGATCGGATCGCCGAGCGGGGCCGCCCGGATCATCCGAACGTCGGTGCCCGGCGTCAGCCCCATCTCCATCAGCCGATGGCGCACGCTTGTCGGCCCGCGCACCAGCGTCACGCGGCCGCGCTCGCCCGGCACCATGGACGCCAGAAACCGGGCACCGAATGCTATCTGGAGCGTTTCCGCCATGGGGCCAATTCCTTCGAGTTAATTGAGACTCAGTCTCAATAAAATCTAAGCCCCCATCAAGCGTTTGTCAATCGACCTCGGCACATACTGTAACCCTCTAAGGCGACATGGTTTATCGTTTCCAAGCCGCCACAGTCATGCGGCGGTCATTCCAGGCAGTTTTAACTTTCTTAGGAGTGTCTGGTATTTCAACTTGGCGCCCGACTGCGACGAATCGCGCGGGGGATTCGACAGCGGCGGATCAAAATGCAAAAAATTCCCGCACCGGAGGGTACCCGAAGGGTGCGTCCGGGATCCACCCCATGTAGCCGCAATGCGCGGGCCATCGAAATCGGACGCCGACCGCTCCCTCACGGTCGCGGCGCTGATGTAGGGCGGGCCCGGGTGCGGAGGCGGGATTCGCTATCGTCGTAGCGGGCCTCGAGGGCGGCGAATTTCCCGTGGGCCTCGGCGATGCGCGGACCGAACTCGCGCTCCAATTCGGCGCCGTCCGCCGGCTTCATCACCAGGCCCGGCGCCTCCACGAATTGCGTGCGGCCGCGATCGTCAACGAACAGCACCGTCGGCTGCGCGGCCATGCCCTCGCGATCCTCGACGCGAAAACACTCTCCGCTCCCGTCGGGATGCGCCGCCGGACCCTTCAACTCGATCACGCGGGCAACGAGCCCGGCGCGCGCGTGGTCGAAGCTGGCCACGGCATATATCTGCGGCTGAGCGATGTCCGCCACGAGGCGCGGCAATAGGCGCGTGACGACGCGCGAGGCATAGGTCGGCGGCAATTGTAACGGCGGATTTTCCTCGGCCGGTACGCCAAGCTGGTAGGACTGATTCGACACCAGCATATCGTCGACGCGAAGTCCCTCTTCAAGCGCGACCTCAAGGTATTCGGGGAGCTTGTCCTTCGCCGGGACACAGGTCGTCACGCTCGTCCGCCACTTTTCGCGGCGGCGGTCGAAGCTGACGGACATGTCGCTTTGCAGGCGGCGGATTCGCCCGTCGGCGTTGAAAGTCCAGCCGCGCTCGCGGATGACGACGTCGAGGTGGCCCGAGGCGCCCTGTCCCTCGCCGTCATGCCGGGCGGTCTCGTATATCGCCACGAACCCGATCGGCTTGCCCTCCACCTCGATGCGAAAATTCTGCTCGGGGATAACGGCGGATTCGAGCCGCGCGGGCGTGATGGCGCCGAGCAGCTCCTCGCCGAGAGCAAACGCCTTCTTGAGTCGCAACTGATCGGCCTCGTTGGAGACGATCGAGAGCGAATTGAGAACGAGATGAAAAAGGACTTCGGCATCGGAGCGGCCGGCGCCCGAGCCCTCGTAGATCAAAACGAAATAGGTGCGCGGACGCGACTCGACGATGGCCTGCATCCGAAAGCGGCGCTGCCCGTCGCGCAGCATCGTCGCGGCCAGGATGCCGCCGGGCCGGTCGGCGACGCTTTGCACCTGCTGCGACAGGATCTGCGCGTCGTGAATCTTCAGTTTCCAGTTGTCGGCGACGGCCTCGAGCATTTCCTCCATGTTCACGTCGCGCGTCGTGGCCGTCTGCTTGAGAACCATCTCGTCCATCGCGGCGCCGGTGCGGGGCCTGATCATGCGCAGCAGGGTGATGCCCCTTTCGTCGGGAAGGCGGCGGCGCTCGATCAGCCAGTCGGCGGGTGGCCGAATGGAAAAGCCGTAGGTCTCGTCGATCACCGGATCGCCCAGGGCGGGCGGCGTCGGCGATGGCGACCGCGTCTGGGCGTGGGCATCGTTTGCCGCCGGCGCGAGCATGATCGCGACCGAGGCGGCGGCGACGATGGACCGGCGATTCAACGCGGCGGTGCGGCGCGATCGAGGGAGCGATGGCGTCCGGAGAAGCTTCATCAGGTTTGGCGAAGTCACGTCAATATCCCAGGCGAATTCGCGTCAATCATAAGCCAGGCCGCCGAGGAGCGGATCGGCGACGGCCCAATCCACAAAGTGGACCGACTCACAGATCGATCGGAATTCCGCGGCGCCGCGGTGACTGAACGATGACGATTGATGCGTGAGCCGCAGGACGAGCCCCTCGGGCAGAACCGCCACCGCGATCAATACGGCAGGCCCGCCGAGCGCATCCGGCATCACGACCAGACGGCCCGTCAACGGACCGACCTGAATGTCATCGGATTGGTCGATATGGAAGTCCGAGAATTTCAACAACGCATCTTCGAGCGTCGTCTCGTCGTCGAGAACCCAGTAGCTCAAGGACAGTTTGGCCCGCGCGCCGCGCACGTTGCCGTCTATGAACACGGCTTCGGCGGCCAACCCTCTTGGCGAATATGAATACGAAGTGGGCTCCCCCGGATCGCCCATCGCGACACAGGTATAACCGTTGGGAAGCGTCAGTCGGACCGGCCATTCGGGCAAGACCCGCACGCTCCCGTGAACGATCGCGCCGCCCGCGCCGCAGAGGGACCACGCCGCGGCCGCTGCCCCGCCCAGGGCGATCGAGGCCATGACCACGCCCCATCCCCGGCGGGCAGGCGTCTCGCGTGTATATTCGCGCCACATTTCCGGTGAAGCATAGATGACGACCGGCTGACCGGCAACGATCGGCAGGATTCAGTGGTGTTCCCGTGTCAGTGGATGATCCGAGCCGCGACCATGAGGGAGCGGGTTCTGTCTTCGCCGGCTTCGATGCGTCGTGTCACGAGCCATCTTGTGGACGGCGGCGGGCTTCGTCCCAGGGGATCGCAATGCCGCGATCGCGACGGTATTCATCGAGACGGGACTCGATTTCGCGCTTCTGGGCTTCTGTCAACGGAATGGCATCAGGTTCGGCGGCGATGCTGTCCCAGATGGCTTCAACGATCCGCAGCCGCTCGGCGGCCGGCAGGGCCAGGAGTTCATTTATGGAAGGGCTCGGCGTCATATTTCCCAATCTTAACCGAATTTCCTACCGTTGTCCGTTGGAATTTCTCGAACGCCGTTTCGCTGAGCGGCTTGCCATTCGGCAACTGTTCCGAGGCCCAAACGAGAATAGGGAGAAGGCATCTGAAGAAGTGCCTCAGCGCAAATTCGGGCCTCGGCGGACTGACGAGATCGTCGCATGGATCGTCGTCATTGCTGTAGAAGTGCCCAGAGGCGTGAACGAAGTCACATCGCTGATCGTATAGCTCCTTCAATTTGGCCTCCAAGTCAGTACGCTTTGCCGGATCTTCTTCGCATAGCGCGGCGCCAAATGCGGCGAACCGCTCCGCAACGTTGCTCTTCCCAAACGGGTTCAGCAGCGTCTCCGTCGCGATGACGGCGTACAAGTTGGGATCAGGGATTCGGCAGGCCCGCCAGTGTCGGCACTGGGCAACCACGCGAATCGAACCTTCAAATGCATCGCGGAACTTCTGATTCACGCCTGCTTCTTTCATCTCTTCGACAAGGACCCAGATTGTCAAACGCCAAGTCTCCCAGGCCTCTTTGAACTTTTTGAAATCCAACAGTGGCGTGAAGTTTGTTTCGAAAAATGGCAAGTCGCCGAAATCTGGACTTCGTTGAAAAAAAGGGCCAGGAGTCCAGACGTCGCCGCGATGCACGTTCATCAGGATGACGAAGTCCGGGACTTTGACCAGCCCGAACGGCATCGTAGAGCCGTCCGGAAGCCGGGCGCTGGGATCCAGCTTCCACTCCTTATCGAACCTCGGGTCGTCTCGAGAAAGAAGCAGTTCTGCGGCCAACTCGCTCAGAACGATGAGCGGCGCGAGTCGATGAAGCCGACTCGGGAATTCGATAAAGTTCGGCTTGGCCAATCCACGACCGAGTCGGATGACGAGTTGCGGCCGCAGGGGGAAGTAGCCGAGCGAGGCATGAGCCAGGTTGTCGGCCTCAGAGTCAAAGGATGCGTCAATCTCCTCAGAATCGATGAAATTTACAGAGAATTGTTCACTGAGGATCGCTTTCAACCGGGCTTTTGCTTCCGCCGGGTCGCTATCAGAAGGGTTGATGATCGCGAAATCCCCAAAGTCGCTGAACTCGGGAAATGCGCTGAATTGTCGCCCGAGGGGCGTGAGGGCTATCCATTCGGCGTCCATGTCTGGTAGTTTTTTCTCGATCTCAGATTCCAAGTATCGGGTAATCTCGCCAGGGTCATTACCCGGCCGATTGTATGCATTATCGATGGTGACGGTAAACCACCAATCATCTCGACACCTTGTTCCTTCGGGGACGTAGTCTTTGATCGCCTCTGCTAGTTGCTCGCAGGCCATCTCGAATCCAGGGTCCGATTCACATCGAATGATTGAAATGTTGGCCTCGGCTTGCTTCAGCCGTGCAATTTGCCCCCCAAGCTGCTTGCAGGCCTTGCGAATGGGCTCGAATTTCTCGTCGGATTCAATCATGTCAATCTCGCCGCGATGGGCATGCGCCGGCCGACGCCGAACGCGCGGCTGGTGACCTTCAGGCCCGTCGCCGCCTCACTTGCGCTTGTACTCGTTGTGGTACTGGTATTGTTTGCGTCGAATCCAAGGGGAGCATCGGCGTCTCGCCGGTGCGAATGGCCTGGTCGCACCGGCGAGACGCCGATGCTCCCCAAACGATACCAGTACCCTCGTTGTCGTTGATTATGCGGATGACGCGGCGGACGGTCGGCTCGTCGAAGCCGGCGGTCATGGCGGTTGTCAATCGCTTCGCTTGCGGGCCAGAAGCGCTCGAACTTCGGGAACAAGCTCGGTCGGAACCGCGACGAGCGTGACCTGGTCGGCTTCATGAGCGGCCTCGATCTCGGCGAATTGCTCGTCCTCTGACTGGCTCTCGTAGTGGGCGAGAACTTCGCGGACGCGCTGCTCATCCCAGCCGGGCGGAAAGTTCTGGCGGGTCATCATGGTTTCCTCCGCTGTCTTCGGCGGAAGGCCTTTTTCGCTTTGCCTTGCAGCTCATACGCCGTAATGACGAACACGCTGCCCGGCTCCTCGTCCGGCACATAGATCACCTGTAAGTAGCGGCCGGCAGCGGTTTGTCCCAGTTTCATTCGCGAGTCGTTCATGCCGGGCAGGTCTTCGCCCGGCGCGAACAACACTTCTTCAACTTCTTTCTCCGTGACGCCATGTTCCAGAATGTGAGGAAGGCCGGTATCGGCGTCGCGGTAATAGCGCAAAACCACGCATCAACTCCCGGCGCGGGCCACCTCCCCATTCCCGTTTATTGTAGCACGGAGGGGCGAGGATAAACAGCATCGGCGAAGTCGGGCTCTCCGTCTTCATGACGTTTGCTATGTAAAACGCGCCGCGATCGGCATGCGCCGGCCGACGCCGAACGCGCGGCTGGTGACCTTCAGGCCCGTCGCCGCCTGCTTGCGCTTGTATTCATTGCCGTCGACCATGCGGATGACGCGGCGGACGGTCGGCTCGTCGAAGCCGGAGGCGATGATGTCGTCGGCCGACTGCTCGGCCTCGATGTAGCGGTGCAGGATGGCGTCGAGAACGTCGTAGGGCGGCAGCGTGTCCTGGTCGCACTGATCGGGCCGCAATTCCGCCGAGGGCGGCTTGGTCAGGCAGCGAGACGGAATCACGTCGCGCCCGGCCCGCGCGTTGTACCACTGCGCCAGCTCATAGACCATCGTCTTGGGCACGTCGCTGATGACCGCCAGGCCCCCGCACATGTCGCCGTACAGCGTGCAGTAGCCGACGGCCAGCTCGCTCTTGTTGCCGGTGGTGAGGAGCAGTCGGCCGAACTTGTTCGACAGACTCATCAGGACATTGCCCCGGATGCGCGCCTGGATATTCTCCTCGGTGCTGTCGGCGGCGCGGCCTTCGAACTGCGGCGACAGGTGCTTCTCGAACGTCTCGTGCAGCGCTTCGATGGAGATCACGGCGAAGTGAATCCCCATGTTGTGCGCCAGCGCCTCGGCGTCCTCCAAGCTGTGGCCGCTGCTGTAGCGCGACGGCATCGCGATGCCGTACACGCGGTCGGGCGACAGCGCCTCGGCGGCGATCGCGGCCGTCAGCGCCGAATCGATCCCGCCGGACAGGCCGATGACCACCTCGCGAAAGCCGCACTTGCAGACGTAGTCGCGCGTTCCGAGAACGAGGGCGTTCCATACCGACTCGAGGTCCGACGGATACGCCGCGACGGCCGCGCCATCGAGCCGATCGAGATCGACGATCAGCAGGTCCTCGGCCAACGCCCGGGCCCGTGCGGCGGTCCGCCCCTGCCCATCGAAGACGCAACTGGCGCCGTCGAAGACCAGTTCGTCGTTGCCGCCGACCTGATTGACGTAGACGATTGGAATGCCGGCCCCGGCGGCCTGGCCGCCCATGAGGCGCTCGCGAAACGCCTGCTTGCCCACGACGAACGGCGAGGCGGAGGCGTTGACCACCAGGTGAACCCCCTGCTGTTTCAACTCATCGAGCGGACTGCGGTGGTATGGCTGCCTGCCGATGACGGACTTGTCGTTCCACAGGTCCTCGCAAATCGTTACGCCGATGCGAAGGCGGCGCCCGTCCACCGCCAACTCCGCGACGCCGGACCGCTCGCCGGGCTCGAAATAACGCAGCTCGTCGAACACGTCGTAGGTCGGCAGCAGCAGCTTGTCGTGGATCGAGGCGATCCGCCCGTCGCGAAGGAACGCCAGGCCATTGGCCAGATCACGACCGACGCCGGAATCCAGCCGGCGAACCAGGCCGACAAACGCGGCGGGGCCGTCGCGGGTCTCGGCGGCGAGGCATTCGGCGGCCTGCCACATCCGCTCGACGAACCGGGGCTTGAGAACGAGGTCCCGCGGGGGGTATCCACAGATCGAGAGCTCGGGGAAAAGGACGAAATGAGCGCCGGAAGACCTGGCCCGTGCGATGTACTCGGAAATTCGACGACAGTTGCCCTCAATGTCGCCGACGGTCGGATTGGTTTGTGCCAGCGCGGCGATCATGGGTGTTTCCCAGACATTGTAGTGGAGCCCCGACCCAGGCCAAACACGGCCGCCGGCCGCCTTGTTCGCCTGCTCACGATCGGATAGAATAGCGTTGCGAGCCATCCTACGTGGTTGCAACCGTGGGGCCCTTTTTCGTGTTGACACGCCGAGTTGATTTTCCTCGCCGGGCAAAGGCAGTCCTCTGCCTGGCGCTGATGCTGAATCTGCACGTATGGCAGACGGGCTGCGGAAACGCGATGTGGCCCGACCCGGGCGGCGTGATGTCGATGGCGCTCGGCGCAGGCCATCCGCTGAAATCCGCATTAAAAGGCAGTCTTTTCGACGGCGACGTCGTCCTGTCGGTTGACGCGGACAACCTGACGTTTGAACTGCGCCACTCCGATCCGTCGCGCCTGATCACCGGAACCCTTCAATTCGTCGCCGGCGCGGCCGAGGTCAGGACCATTCGATTCGAACGCGCCGGCCTTTCGGTGGGCATGTCGTTTGACGCCTACCAGCGTATCACGCGGATCGAATCGTCTACCGGACTCGTCTGGGCGCCCCCGACCGGCTCGGCCGGACCTGTCGCTCCCTTCGGCGGTTCCGGCGTCGATGCCTATCTCGCCGCCAATCCCGAGCTGGTCAGCTTCGTGCGGCAGTCGACGGACGCGGCGAGCCCGGGCGGCGGGACCGGCGTGAGCCAGGGCGGTACCGGAAGCGGAAGCGTCGTGCCCGGGGCGGGTGGGGCGAAGGCAATTTCGGGTGCCCAGAGTATTCCGAGCGAACTTTCGGGAATAATCGGGACGCTCGGATTGTTATTAGGGTTGCAGGGTGCGGCGGCCGCCTGGCCCGTGCTCCTGCTGGCGCTGAACATTGTCGTCGCCGTCAATCTGACGATGGGAATGCTGAGTATCGGCGGCGAGGTCGACGGCGGTTCCACGTCGGAACCGATTACCGGTGGAGCGACGCTTCGGGTGATCAATGACCGATCCGACGGCGTGCCGATCTGGTTCGTCGTGCTGTTGGTCGATGCGCAATCCGGATTGCCCGGTGGAAACCTGCTGGGCGAGGAAGCCATACCCGCCGGAGAGACGCGCGACTTCGCCGTGCCGCCGGGTGTTCGCGACATCAACGTGATCTCACCGTTGGGATCGGAGTGCTACGAAATCTTCCAGCGCCTGGGCACGGAACTGGTTCTCGACACGGTGACGGAGTTACCGATCGTTCAAACGGATTCCGGTCAGTTGTATCCATCTGACTGCATCGTCGCGCCGTGACCTGCCGCCGGGCGCATCGCTAATCGACACAAATGGGGGTGGCCGACCGGCGAAGCCAGGAGCGGAGGCAATTGGACGGATGGCCGGATTCAACCGCAACCACCCCGATCGATCGCTGAAGTTGCTTCATTCGCGAGGCGTTGTATCGTCGAAGCTCCGCCGCCGGCGGATCATCGCCCTGGCGGCGGTGGGCATTGCCGCCTCGGGCGTCGGCGCGACCGGGCAACCGGTGATCGTCATTCAGGACCGGCCCGCCGTCCTGAAGGAGGCGGCGCGGCGCGGACTGGCGGTCCGAACCGAAGCGGCAGGCGGACGGGTTCTTGAGTTGCAGCGATTCATGGGCGGCCTCCCGCTCTACTACGCCACCGACAACGCCATCGCGGCCCGCAGCGTCAACACGGCGGCGACGCATCCCGGCGGGGTCAGCGGGCTGAATCTCACCGGCGCCGGCGTCATGCTCGGGATCTGGGACGGCGGCGGCGTGCGGGCGGCGCACCAGGAGTTTGCCGGCCGGGCCGTTCAGAGGGACGCAGCGTCGAGCGTCAATTTCCACGCGACCCACGTCGCCGCAACGATGATCGCCGTCGGCGTCAACCCGTCTGCCAAGGGCATGTCACCGGAGGCCCGGATCGACTGCCGCGAATGGACGGCCGACGAGGCGGAGATGAACGCCGCGGCCGGCGCCGGGCTGCGGGTCTCCAATCACTCGTACGGGTTTCTGACCGGCTGGCAGGAAGTCGCCGGGGTCATCATCCTTCCGGCGCCGCCCCCGACCATCCAGGAGGGCGGCCTCAGTGCCAACTGGTTCTGGTGGGGAGACACCGGCGTCAGCGAGTTTGAGGACTATCTCTTCGGCTTCTATAGCTTTCAATCGCGCGCCTGGGACGAAATCGCATTCGAACATCCGCGCTATCTCTGGGTCAAGTCGGCCGGCAACGATCGCAACGACGGCCCGCCCCCCGGCACCCCGCACGTCTATTTTCATCCCCAGACGGGCGATCCCGTCCTCAGCACCGCCACGCGAAGCAAGGACGGCAACGGCGGCTACGACTCCATCAGCCACGCGGGCGTGTCCAAGAACGGGCTCACCGTCGGCGCCGTCAATGACCTGTCGGGCGGATACAGCGGGCCGTTCAGCGTTTCGATGAGCAGCTTTTCGTGCTGGGGTCCGACCGATGACGGGCGAATCAAGCCGGACATTGTCGGCAACGGTGTCGGGCTTTTTTCGGCGCTCGAAGATACCAACCAGCACTACGGCGTGCTGAGCGGAACGTCGATGTCCTCCCCGAACGTGAGCGGGTCGCTCGGAATCTTGATCGAGCAATTCCGCAGGACGCACCCGGGACAGCCGGACATGCTGGCATCCACGCTGAAGGGGCTCGTGATACATACCGCCGACGAGTGCGGCGGCGCGATCGGGCCGGACTACGTTTACGGTTGGGGTCTGCTGAATACGCGGCGAGCCGCCGAATTGATCGGGCTCGACGAGACCATTCCGCTGATCATCACCGAGCACACGCTGTTTTCCGGAGAGACGATCGAGTTGATCGCCTTCTCCGATCCGGCCGCGCCCGACACACGGGCCACGATCTGCTGGACCGATCCGCTGTCCACGGTGGTGATCCCCCAAACGGTCGATCCGGATACGCCGGTGCTGGTTAACGACCTGGACCTGCGCATCGTCGGAGAACACGAGACGTTCATGCCGTGGACGCTGGACCGATCGGTCCCCCCGGCGGCCGCCGTCCCCGGCGACAACGTCGTGGACAACGTCGAGCAGGTTGTGCTCGAAACCGGTTCGTCCGAAGCCCTGCGGGTCCGCGTGTCCGCCAAGGGCGACCTGGGCGGAGGCCAGCAGGCCTTTTCGCTCATCATCTCCGGCGTCACGAACGTCACGATGGAGGCCGAGAGCAATCCGCCGCTGATCGCCAGCGCGACGCCCTCCTCCGGTTCCACGGTCGGCGGCGTACCCTCCATCAACGTGACGTTCAATGAACCGGTCTTCGGCGTCCAGTCGGCGCTCCTGTCGATCAACGGCGCGGCGCCGACGACCGTCGAGGGGTCCGGCGCGGGGCCCTATCGGTTCACCGGGTTTCCCGTGCTTCCCGACGGGTCCAACACGGCGACGATGAGCGGGGGAGACATCAAGGACATCTTCGATAACGCGTTTGCCGGCTCGACGTGGTCGTTTACCAAGCGCGATTGTAATAACAATCTCGTGCTCGACGCCTCCGACATCGCCGGCGGCGTCAGCGAGGACTGCAACGTCAACGGCCTGCCGGATGAATGCGACCCCGACGCCCTGCGACTGACCCTTGACGCCGAGATGACCGTCGCCCTGGGGGATTTGATCGGGATCGGCACCGACGCGCCGGTGACCGGCGGCGCCCCGCCGTACGAGTTTTCCTGGACGCTTCGCGGAAACGCCGACGGCGAGTCCTCGACGGATGCCAACCCGCTCTTTCGCCCCACAGAGCCGGGCATCTACGTGGCTCGCGTCGTCGTGCGCGATTCGATCGGTTGCGAAATCCTGGGGTTCATCACCGTTCGCGTCACCGAGGCGGACCTTGCCGGGCCGCTGCCGGACGCGATCGGAACGGGCGGGTCGATGTGTCCGTTCGGGGCGTCGGCGGCGTCGGCGGGCGTCGTCGGATTCGTCTTGGCTGGCTTCGGACTGCGCCGACGCCGACGGCGGCGGCGCGCGCCGCGGCGTTAAGCCGAATCGGCGATCTCAATCGCGGCGAGCAGGGCCCGGGCCTTGTTCTGCGTCTCTTCAAATTCCACCGACGGGTCGCTGTCGGCCACGATGCCGGCGCCGGCCTGGATGTCGATGATCCATTTGCCTGATTGCGAATCCGGCCGGACCACCATCGTCCGCAGTGCGATGCAGGTATCCATGTTGCCGGAAAAATCCAGATAACCCACCGCCCCGCCGTACGGTCCGCGGCGCACCGGCTCCAGCTCGTCGATGATTTCCATGGCCCGAATCTTGGGCGCCCCGCTGACCGTCCCGACGGGCAGCGACGCCCGCAGCGCGTCGACGGCGGTGCGCCCGGCGGCCAGACGGCCCGTCACGTTGCTACAGATGTGCATGACGTGGCTGTAGCGCTCGACGGTCATGACGTCGGACAGCCGCACGCTGCCGGGTTCACTGACGCGGCCCACGTCGTTGCGGCCGAGATCGACGAGCATGATGTGCTCGGCCCGGTCCTTGGCGTCGGCGAGCAGTTCGCGCTCCAGGGCCGCGTCTTGTTCGACCGACTCTCCCCGTCGTCGCGTTCCGGCCAGCGGACGGCTGGTGATCACGCCGTCCTCGACCCGGCAAAGAATCTCCGGACTCGCGCCCACGAGGATGCAACCCGGCGACTTGACGTAAAACATGAACGGCGAGGGATTGACGATGCGCAGCGCGCGATAGACGTCGAACGGATCGGCCGCGGTGGTGACGCTCATGCGGCGGCTCAGGACGACCTGGAAGATGTCCCCGGCGACGATGTACGTCTTGCCGCGGCGCACGGCGTCCTCGAATTGGGCCTGCGTCAGGTTGCTCGCGAAGGCGACGGGTCGCGGCCGATCGAGATTCAGTTCGCCGGCGAGCGTCGGTCCTGCTGCGCCAAGTTGGGCGACGGTCCGATCGATCCGCTCGCAGGCGCGGCGATAGGCCGCCGCGATGTCGGGCGCATCGAGCCGCATTTGCGCGACGACCAGCATGGTCTTGCGTACGTGGTCGAAGATGACAAGATCGTCGTAGATGCCGAAGACCAGATCGTCCAGGCCGCGATCGTCGCCGCACGTATCAGGCAGGCGCTCGTAATAGCGGATGGTGTCGTAGCCGGCGTAACCGACGGCGCCGCCGGAAAACCGCGGCAGGGCGCCCAGCGGACCCGGCACGTCGAGTTTCGGCGCCGCGCGAAACGCGCGGAGCAAACCTTCCAGCTCCGCCAGGGGATCGGCAACCTCGCAGCGCACGTCGATCGAGCCGTCGCGGTCTTCCAGGGTCACGACGCCGCGACGAGCGCGAAACACCGTCGCCGGCCGCGCGCCGACGAAGCTGTAGCGCGCGACCTGCTCGCCTCCGACGACGCTCTCCAGCAGGAACGCGTGCTCGGCGCCGGCCGAGAGTCGGGCAAAGGCGCTGACCGGCGTCCAGCAATCAGCCGGCAATCGGCGAAAGACCGGCGCCGACCGACCCTGGCCAACGAGCGACTCGATTTGCGAAAGCGGCGGCCAATGCACGATTCGTCGCTCCGGCGCGGCGGCGCGGTATCCGTCATTCGTCGAGCACGATCAGGCGCGAGTCTGGCCGAGCAAACGATCTGGTTCCCCTCGGCCGGCCATCCTAGAATAGCTCCGCGATGATCGAGCAACAATCGACCCGGCGGGCGACGGCGTGGCGCGGCCCCGTCGCCAGAATCGTCGCCGGCGCCGCCGCGCTGACGGTCGGTTTGATCGCATGGTTGCACCCGTTCCTGGCCGGCGGCGCGACGTGGCAGTGGCGAATCACGTCTGAACAAGACCTGGCGCAGGCCGAGGTCAACGCCGGGCGATGGCGCGCCGATGCGACCGGCGTGACCATGATGCGAACCGGCCGACGACCCGTCAGCGTGATATCGCCTCCGCTCGCCATCGGCCCGACGAACCACCGGCTGTTTGCCATCGACGCGGCCGTTCCCGAGGCGAAGGACGCCTCCGGCATCGAGTCGACCGTTCGCCTGTTATGGCAGGATCAGCCCGACGCCGGCTTTCATTTTGTCGAGGCGGCGACGCGCCTGAAGCGCGAATCGTCGATCATCGAGATCGCCGTGCCGGTTCCGGCATCGACGCTGCACCGGATTGGCGTGCAGTTCCCCGAGCTGGACGGGCCGGTCCGCGTGGCGTCGATCGAATTGCCCAACGTGCCGCCCGGCCGGCGGTGGCGCGCCGCGGCCGCCTCGCTGATCGCGCCGAGGCCCCTGCGCAACCACAACGTCAATTTCATCGAAGGTCCGCAGCCGCTGGGCCGGGGACTTAACCGATATCTCGCGGGGCTGATCGCCATCGGCGTCGGCGTCGTACTTTTGATGTCGGTCCGGCGCGGCACGGGCTGGGCGCAGAACGCCATGCCGGCCATCGTCGCCATCGTCGCCATCGCTTGGCTCGTCGGTGATTTGCTGGCCACGACGTCGCTGGCCCGGGTCACCGTGGCCGACGTCCGCGCGTTTGCGGACAAAACACAGTCCGAGCGGGTGGTGCTCGCCGACGGCGACGACATCGCCTGGGCGTTCGATCAGTTGCGGAACTACTGCGCCCCGGGCGATACCTATGCCGTCGTCAGCGATGATCCGTTCACGCCTTCTCACCGGCTGGATTTCTTGCTCGCCCCCGAAAGACGCCAGGTCGAGGAATATCAACACGCCGATCGCATCCTTGTCATTCACGCGGCAGAAGCCGGGTTCGACGCCGGGCGCGGCGAGTTTCAATGGCGCGACGGACCGACCGTGGCCGCGCGTGGACTGGCGAGAAAAGCACCGAGGGTCAGACTGCTGACACGCCTGCGCCCATGATGCCCCTCGTCGCCATCATCGCCGTCGGCCTTCCGACCTTGGCCGGCACGTTCGCCGTCGATACGCTGTCCCGCGCCAGACGGCCTCTCGCATGGCGGCTGGGAATGGGCTTTCTGACGGGCCAGTTCGCGGTGGTCGCGCTCTTGTACGTTTCACTTCGCTGTCTCGGCGGCGGGAACGCGGGATGGATCGCGGCGATCCTGGGCGTGGCGTGCGCGGCCGGTTATGACCTGCGACGTCGACGCAAGACGCCGGCCATGGATGCCGCAGCGCCGACGACGGCCTTGACCGGGTCGCAGCGCTGGCTCCTGTACGTCATCACCGCCGGCCTCGTTGTGAAACTCGCCATGATGCTCGCGTCAGTCTCGGTCGTGACAATTCGCGGCGACGACGCGATTTCCATCTGGCTCTACAAGGCAAAGGTGATCGCGTCGCTCGACGCGCTGCCGCTCGATCCCGACGATCCGTACTATCTCGGCGGATCGTTCGCCAACTACCCATTGATGAATTCCCTCGCGGCGGCATGGCCGACGATGCTATCCGGCGCGTGGGACGAGCGGCTCGCGGTCGCGTCCTGGCCGGCGTTTTATCTCGCCGCCGTTCTTGTCGTCGCCGGGGGCCTGCGCGCTGACTGCGGTCCCCTCGTGGCTTGGGCGGCGGCGTACGTCGTGGCGTCCGTGCCGCTGGCCATCGTTCACGTTCTGCGGCCCGGTTACGCCGATCTTCCCCTGGCGGCGTTCGCCGTCGCGACGATGGCATCGGCGATGGCCTGGCGGCGGAACGGCCACCCCGGCGATCTGGCCCTGGCCCTCATCATGGCGACGGCAATGGCCTGCTGGAAGCGCGAAGGAATCGCGGTCGCCTTGATCATCGTCCTCGTCATGCTGCCGACGCGCCGCCGCCTGGCGGAACGAACGGGCTCCCTGCCGTGGGGGCGGCTGGCGCTGCTCGCCGCCGGGCTCGTCACGTGGACGTTGGCCGTCGTCGATTTTTCCGACCAGGCGGCGACGCTGCGCGATCTCGGCTGGCAGCCCGGCGTCATCGCGGCGCTGGAGCGTCATGCCTTTCGTTGGTCGTCGTTCGGTCTGTTGTTCTGGCTGATCGCGGCGGGCCTCGCCGTCCTGCCGATGGCAAACGCGGCACGGGACCGGGCCGTCTGCGCGATCGTCGTCGCGGGGATGCTCGCCTTCGTCGCCGGAGTGTTCCTGTTGACGCCGCAATCGCGATTCGCGTTGAATGACCAGACGCCGTCGCGGCTATTGTTGCAAATCGCGCCGGCGATGATCGTCGCGCTGACCGCGACCCTCTTTGACCGGCGCGACGACCCCCGACGGCGGCCATCGCCGGATGCCGGGAGCCCATGACATGGAGCAATACGAAATCCTCATCACCGACGAGTTTTCGGCGGCCCATCGGCTCCGAATGCACGACGGCGCCTACGAACCCCTGCACGGACACAATTGGCGGGTGGAAGTGATGATTCTCGGTCCTCGGCTGGACTCGGCCGGGCTCCTCGCGGACTTCACGGAATTGCGGCCCGCCGTGCGCAGGGTGATCGGCGAGCTTCACGATCGCTGCCTGAACGAGCACCCGGCATTTGCGGAGGTGAACCCTTCGACCGAGCAGGTGGCGCGCTACATTTATGACCGGCTGGTGACGCAGATTCCGCCGGGGGCGCGGCTGGCGAAGGTCCGGGTATGGGAGACTTCGCACTGTGCGGCCGCATACCTGGCGCCCGATCCGCCGGCGACGTGATCGAGGATGGCCGCATGAATCTGATGCAAAGGGCCCGCGTTGACGATAAAATAACGACGACCTAGGATTTTTCGGACGCGACGCCGTCTCAGGAATTCCGCCAGATGAATCTCGCCTGCCAGGTATGCAAGAAACAGCCCGCAACGGTTCACCTGACCGAGATCAGCCCCGACGGGGAAAAGCAGGAGCGCCATCTTTGCGAGCACTGCGCCGGCGAAGAGGGCGTGACGCCCAAGGCGAACTTGCACATGCCGGTCAACGAAATACTCAGCGGCCTGGTGGTGCAAAAATCGGCGATCCAACAACTCGCCGATCTGACCTGCCCGACCTGCAAGCTGACATTCGTCGAGTTTCGCAACACGGGCCAGCTCGGCTGCGCCTGCGACTACGACGCCTTTGAAAAGGCCCTGCTGCCCCTGATCGAGCGCGCCCACGAGGGATCGAGCCATCACATCGGCAAGGTCCCGCGCCGCATCGCGGCGCCGCGCAGCGAGGAAACCGACCTGATCCGCCTGCGCAGCGAGTTGAACCACGCCGTCGACAACGAGAAATACGAGGAGGCGGCGCGCCTGCGGGATCGCATTCGCACGCTGGAGGAGAAATGATCGTCGACGACCTGGCCAAATCTCCCAGCGAATGGCTGCGCGGCGACGGGCCGATGGCGGATATCGTCATCAGTTCCCGCGTCCGGCTGGCGCGCAACGTCGCCGGATTTCCCTTTCTCAGCCGGTCCAGCGACGCCCAGCGCGAGGAAGTCGCCGCCGTGCTCCGCCGTCAGATCGACGAGCGGGCCACGTCCGGGCGATGGGTCTATCTCGAAATGGCCGCCACCGACGAACTCGACCAGCGCGTTCTCGTCGAGAGACATCTCATCAGCCGACAGCACGCCGATGCCAAGGGAACACGCGGCGTGGCGCTCTCCCGGGACGAGTCGATCTCGGTCATGGTCAACGAGGAGGACCACCTGCGCATCCAGGTCCTCCGCAGCGGTCTTCAGCTCGACGCCATCTGGGAAGAGATCAACCGCGTGGACGACCGCCTGGAGGAGCAGGTCGACTACGCCTTTCACCCGCGCTACGGCTATCTGACCGCCTGCCCGACGAACGTGGGAACCGGCATTCGCGTATCGGTGATGCTGCACCTGCCGGCCCTGAAGATGACCGGCGAGATCGAGCGCGTGTTTCGCGCGGCGAAGGACCTGCGGCTGGCGGTTCGCGGCCTGTACGGCGAGGGCACCGAAGCGACGGGGGACTTCTTCCAGGTGAGCAACCAGGTCACCCTGGGACGCACGGAAGAGGAGATCATCAACGACTTCAAGGACATGGTCATCCCCAAGATCATCGACTACGAACATCGCGCCCGGCGAGCCCTGGTCAAGGACAAACCGATCGCCCTGGATGACCGCATCTGGCGCTCATACGGCGCGCTCTCCCACGCGCGAACGATCAGCAGCGAGGAGACCATGCTGCACCTGTCGCACCTGCGGCTCGGCATTCACATGAACCGCATCAAGGCCGTCAAGCTCGACGTGGTCAATGAACTCCTCCTGGCGATTCAGCCGGCCCATCTGCAAAAACTCTGTGGGGCCCGCCTCAACGGAGAGCAGCGCAGCAGCGCCCGCGCCGATCTGATCCGCAAGCGTCTGTCCGCAAGCTGACGCCACCGTGCATCCAACGAGTGTTACGCCGGCCATCGTGTCAGAATCGATCCCGATCATGATCTCGCGCTTCTGCGCCACATGGCGCCGCGACGCGGTTCGCGACGCCCTCTTCGATCATGCCTTGCGCGAATATCCCCGTGAGTGCTGCGGGTTGATCCACGAATCGGGCAAGATTCGGCGCTGTGAAAATGCGATCGACGAGTGGCGGCGCTCCGAGCCCGCCGCGTTCGACCGATCGTCGCGCGATGGATACGCCCTGGGTTTTGCCGACCTTCAATATCTGATCGACTCGCTCGCCGGTCCGGATCCCGTGCGGGCGGTTTATCATTCCCATCCCGACGGATCGACGGGCTTCAGTGCGACCGACCGAGCAATGGCCGCGCCGGACGGCGAACCGGCATACCGGCAATTGTGTTACCTGGTGATCGGTTGTCAGGATCGTCGGGTGACGGGCGCGGAGCTATATTTCATGGTGGAGAGGGAGTATCAATCGGTGTCGAGGATCGGCGGGCAAGCGGGTACGGCGAGGTAAACCGCCGAGCCGGAAAGCGTTTGACCTTCCATGCCCCGGCGACTCGCGGTAACTTATTTGTTATCAGGTTGTTACGGGACTCGCCCTGCGGTTCGGTTTCGGGGCGGTTCCTGACCTGCTGCGCCTATGTGCCCATGACAAAAGGGGTTGCGCCAAAGGTCCGGCAGATGGCCGATCCTGCCGGGGGTTGCGGCGCAGGAACTGGTTGCGGTACGATAGGTTACGGTTCTTTCCGGGTTGGACCCCCGTCTTTGAAATGGTGCTGTTTTCAAGCGACGCAGCGTTGGGTCCGCTCGTCAATTCGCCGCGCGGTTCCCGGCCATTTCGAGGGCCGCGCGGTTCAGTGCAGAATGAAAAGGATTGGACGCATCCACACAGGGCCCCGGTCATGGAAACGATTACCAAAAAGGAACTGATCGACCGCATCGCCGATCGCACCGGAAACAAGCGCGTCGTCGTCAAGCGGATCATTCAGTCCTTCCTCGACGAAATCATCGACGAACTCGGCCAGGGAAACCGGCTGGAGTTTCGCGATTTCGGCGTGTTCGAGAGTCGGGTTCGCGCCGCCCGCGTGGCCCAGAACCCCAAGACCCTGGAGCGCGTGGAAGTTCCGCAGAAGCGCACGGTGAAGTTCAAGGTCGGCCGCATCATGAAAATGAAGCTGGGCGACGACGGGCAGACAGGTCAACCCCCGAACGCCGCGCGCCGGGTGTCGTCCGGCGGGTAATTCCAACTCAGATTCATCGAATCCAGGCATTCTACCCGCTGGCCATGCGCCGCTTGACGCGGCATGTCCAATGGCGGCGGGCGCCTGATTTTCCTGGTCTTCCACCCAAACGCCGGGCCACTGACAAATCGTAGAACGAGTACGAGCCGGAGGGACAATGTGAGCTTTCCCACGATTCCTGGACACCCAGGTCAGCAAAGCTGGGCCACCCGGCCCCAGGTCAGCAAAGCTGGGCCACGCTGCCATCCCGCGCTGTGACGTGGGTTGCAATTTCGCGCGCTCATCGAATGCCCACGGATTCGCATCCTTGGGTTTTGTCAGCATCGCGTGTTTCGTATCGAACCAGCGCCCCTCAATCGGCCGCCCGCAGTTCTTGCAGCAGACTCCTCCCGTCGAACGTTAGTTCCCCGGCGCGCTCGGCGCCGTCGAGCCACTCCACGATGGTGGGCATGACGTCGACGATGCGACCGACTTCGATCGTCGCGCCGCGCGGCATGTCAGTCCCCGCGAAGAACAGGGGGATGCGGAGGTCTTCGGCGCGGCACGACCCGTGTACGCCGAGCGTTGCCGTGGCCAATACGTACTCCTCGGCGGCGAAGACGACGACGTCGCCCGCGTTCGCCGCGTCGAAAAACTCGGCGATCTGCGGAACGAAGTCGGGGTGCTCGCCCGTCGCGGTGGCGGTGAGCCACCGGCGCGAGGCGTGCCAACCCTCGGCGGCGAACGCGGCCAGGGCCGGATCGTCGAGCAGCTTCAGCGGATCGCTACCGGGCCGCGGCGGATCGATGCGATAGAGCGTCGTCGAGTCGCCGACGCGCCGCTCGATCCGCGCCGCCCCCCGCGGCGAAAGGACGCGCACCGCGTCGCGGCCGTCGCGAACGCAGACCAACTCGACGCATGACAGGTCAGCCAACGCCGGTTTCGGTCCGTCGGGCCCATCGGGATCGAGGAACCGGGCGATCTCGTCGTCCGACGGCCGGCGCTTCCAGTCGGCCGGACCACGAAGGTGAAACGCCAGCCGACGGTGCGCGCCGTCGACGGCGACGACGTCAATCCCGTCGAGCGCCTCGCGGCGCGATATGTAGTCGACGCCGGGAATCGGGCCGCCATGTATGCGCAGGGCGCGAGTTTTCGCGATCCAGGCAACGAGATCGAAGGTCCGCATGTCGCGGGACGAGAGTTGGCCATGATCACTGACGATAACCAGGCAGGTCCTGTCGAGCAGGTCGGCGGACTCAAGGGCGTCGGTGACGCGGCGGACCTGGGTGTCGATGTTGACCATCGCCTGGCGGTACAGGTCGGAATCGGGCCCGTACTGGTGGGCGGTCTCGTCGAGGCCGGGGAAATAGAAGGTAATCAGCTCGGGCCAGCGGCCGACGCGGTCGGCGGCTGGACCGACGAGTTCGATGCACGAGCCGACGAAAGCATCGACGCTGATGTGGATGCCGAGCCACCAGCCGAAACCGGTCTCGATCTGGTTGTCGAAGCTGTGCGTCGCGCCGCGATGTGTCGGGCACTGGACGCTGATCGTGAAGTACTCCGGCAGCGTTTCAAAGATCGTCGGGCAATGAAAGTCCTGATTGACGCGCTGATAGGCCTCGGCGGTGATGTAGTCGGTCCAGCTCAGATCGGATCGGTCGAAGCGCTGATTCGCGGTGACGCCGGTATGCCCGGGAAAGCGGCCGGTCAAAAGGGCGACGGTATTCGGATAGGTCATGGCGGGGATGCAGCCGATGGCATTTCTCACGCGCACGCCGCCTTCTACGAAGACCCTCTTGATGTTCGGCAACTCGCCGGCGGCGAGCATCCGGTCCATGACGCGCTCGTCCATTCCGTCGCCGAAGAACAGAACGACGCTCTTTTCGGGGCGCTTCACTTCCGGCGAGACGCGCAGCACCAGCGGCTGCGCGCCGCCGCAACCGGCTGCCGCCAGGCACGCCAGAGCCAGGGCCACGCCGGTGGCGCGACGGAGTCTTGTGAGCATCGTGTAAAACAGTGGCGGCCTCGCATCTTGACGGGGAAGACTATTCATAACCGATGGCGGCAATGATATCGACTCGGCGGACGGCGCGCAGCGGCAGAATCGCGGCGCCGATGGCGATCAGCACCCCGGCCGCCACGGCGCCGATCATCGGGCCGTAGGGGACGTGAAGGGGCAGGTCGAAGCCGGTGGCCTTGAGGTTCATGGGGCCGACGAGGAACTGCACCGTGGACAGTCCGATGACGCAGCCGGCGACGCCGGAGATGAGCCCGAGGACGACGGCTTCGATCGCCAGCGTGGCGCGGACCTGCCGGAGCGTCGCTCCACAGGCCCGGAGCAGGCCGATCTGTCGCGTCTGCGAAAGGACCGACGCCAGCAGCGTATTGGCGACGCCGACGCCCCCGACGAACACGGCCAGCAGCAATTGAAGGTTCGCCAGCGCGAACCATTCGCGCATGATGCGGCGGGCGTGATCCTTCAACTGTTCGGTGCGGTAGACGAACAAACCGTAGCGGTCGGACCACGCCGAGGTCAGTTGCGCCTGCACGTCCGCGGGATCGACGCCGGGCCTGACGCGGATATCGAGATAGGAGAGCGAATCGTCGTGCCAGAATCGGCGGTACACGGACCGATCCATGAAGATGCAGCCGCGAAACCAGGTGTAGTCGACGCTGACGGAGAATATCTCGAAATCACGGGGACCGTCGGGCGTTTGCAGCGTGATCGTATCGCCCGGGCCGACGCCATGCAGATGGGCGAGGTTGCTCGAGACGTCGATATAGCCCTGCTGCTTGGCCGCCGCGGCGCGGCCGTCGGCCTCGGGGTCCCTCGAAAGGCCGCGGAGGACGCGCCCCTGGTGAAAGACGTCGGTGTCGAAGGCGATCAGCATCACCTCGTCGGTTTTGTCGCCAAGCCACAGCGGCAGGCGCAGGGTCCGCACGCCGTAGGCCGCGTCGCAGGTCGGCATGGCGAGCGCTTCGTCCATCAGTCCCGGCGGAAACGCGCCGACGGAATAGGCGCTGGAAGTCATGTCGTTCGACTGCACGGTGAGGTCGAAGGCAAAGACGCGGTTCATCCAACTCATCGTTTCACGTTCCAGACTGCCGGTCATCGACGCCATCGCGATGACCAGACTCAGACTGCCGGCCAGGGCGATGGTCGTCAGGGCGGTGCGCGAGGGAAACGCGACGATGTTGTCCAGCGCCAGCAGCGAGGGGACGTGCGAGACGCGCTGCTGCCCGCGCCGGATCAGCGGCGCGAGCCACAGGAGCATCTGCGGGCCGGCCAGCGCCATGGCGAACAGGCCGGCGATGAGTCCGACCACCGTCGGGAGCCAATCGGTTCGAGGATGGCGGACGAGTATCCAGCATGCGGCACCGAGGACGACGGCGGCCCATGCACCGGCGCGCCGTCGACGCCCGCCGCCAAGCTCGACTTCGCCGGGTTTCATGGCGGCGACCGGCGGCAACGAGGCGGCGATGCGGGCCGGCCCCAGCGCGCCGAGAACGGCGGCGGCGACCCCGACGAGCGGCGCGAGCAGCCATGCGTCCGGTGGAATGACCAGCTTCGGCGTGCCCAGCTCGATCATGAATCTCAAATTAGCGGCGGTCTGCCTGAATGCCTCTTCCGCGATCAGCCAACCCCCGAGCGCGCCGAAGATCGACGCGACCAGGCCCAGCAGCGCGGCCTCCAGGATCAAAACGCCGACCACGTCGGACGGCGAGGCGCCGAGCGCGCGGAGCGTGCCGATCTCCCTCGCCCGCTGGACGACCGACAGCGAGACCGTGTTGTAGATGATGAATGCGGCGATGACCGACGCGAGCAGACTGACGGTGACCAGGACCGTCTGAAACTGGCTGTACAGATACTCGAAAGTCGGATCCGCCGCGCGCGACTCGCGGATCAAATATCCGGGGCCGAGCGCGGCGCGGACTTTCGACGCGTCGGTGGGCGGCGCGATGGCCAGATCAATGCGGTCGATCTCACCCTGCCGGCCGAAATGACGCTGGGCGGCGTCGATCCGCATGATCAGCACGCCGCCATCCAGGGCCCGCGCGACGCCTGTCATTTCCAGTATCCCCGCGACGACGAGATCGACCTCGCCGTTCGGTCCCGCTGCCGTCAGCGTGTCACCCAGCGAATAGCCGAAGCGCTCGGCCTGACGGCGGGGGATCGCTACGGCATTGTCCTTCATCAACAGCGCCGGAAGGTCGAGCTGCACCTCGCCGACGAGCTCGTGTCGGCGGAGCTTCGCGTCGCGCGTCACGTCGACGCCCAGAATCATGACGCTCTGTCGGTGCGCGGGCAGAACCGCGGATTCCTGGACGACGGGCACCGCCTGCACGCCGTCGATGGCGTCGAGCCGGTCCAACACGTCGGTCCGCAAGGCCGCGTCCGTTCGCTGCAACGTGTGCGTCGCCCGACCGGCCATGGCGTCGAGATGCCGGGCAAAGGCATCGACCAGCGACGCCTGAGTGGCCCGCATCGAGACGAAGAGCGCCACCGCGACGGCGATGGTCAACATCGCCAACGCGTAGCGAAGCGGATGCCGCCGGATGTGCGGCGGCGTGACGAGCAGCATCTGTTGCCAGACTGCGGGAGGATTCACGCGATCCCCGCCTCCGCGCGATGGGCCGAGGAGTGGTCTGATTCGACGCGCCCATCGCGGAGCGTGACGATGCGCTCGGCCCGGCGGGCGACCCCGGCGTCGTGAGTCACGAGCAGCGTGGTGCGGCCGTTGCGGCGGGCCGTCTCTTCGATCAGCGTCATGATTTCGCCGCCGGTGGCCGAATCGAGATTGCCGGTCGGCTCGTCCGCCAGCAGCAGCGCGGGGTCGCAGATCAGCGCCCGGGCGATGGCGACGCGTTGCATCTCGCCGCCGGACAACTCGTCGGGCAGCGAGCCGCGCCGATCGGACAGGCCGATTCGTTCGAGCATGTCGCCGACGCTCTGCCGCAGGTCGCGCCATCGCCGGCCCTCCAGCAGGCGCGGAAGGGCGATGTTGCGCTCGACGCTGAGCGTGGGCAGTAGATTGAAGAATTGAAATACCAGACCGATGCGCGTCCGGCGCAGAAACGTCCGCTCGGGCTCGCTCAACTCGGCCGTGTCGCGACCGTCGATCCTCACGCGGCCCGACGTCGGTATGTCCAGCGCGGCGGCGAGATGCAGCAGCGTGCTCTTGCCCGATCCGCTCGGGCCGACAACCGCGATGAACTCGCCGGCGACCACGGCAAGGTCAAGCCCGTCCAGGGCCCGCGTGACCGCGCCGCGTCGCTCGAAGACTTTGGTTGCAGAATCGAATCTTAACATGAACCGGGCAAATCGCAGGATTGTAGCGTGCCGCGCCGACCCTCGCCCCGCCCGGCGACGTGCGCCCCCTGATGGGGGCGATGGCGTCGGCGGCGGTCGTCAGCGCGACGAAGCGGCCATAGAATATCGCAAATGGACCCTTCGGTATTCCGCATCCTCGACGCCAATCTGAATCGTGCCCGTGAGGCCCTGCGCGTGCTGGAAGAGTACGCCCGCTTGGCGCTCGATGACGAGGCGCTGTCGCGACGGATCAAGGCCCTGCGGCACGAACTCGGCGCCGCCGCCCGCGCGATCGGCGGCCCGCGCCTGCTTTCCGAGCGGCGGATCGACAGCGACGTCGGCACGCGGATTTCCCTGCGGACCGAACAGTCACGGGCGAGCACCACGGATGTCGCCGCCGTCGCCGCCAAGCGGGCAGCCGAGTCTCTGCGCAGTTTAGAAGAGTACGCCAAGATCGCCGGCTCGGCGACGGGCGACGGCACAGGGCCTACCGCTTTCGAGCGGATGCGCTACGAGGTGTATTCGGTCGAACAGGCGCTGTTCATCGGCGCGCCGAGGCAGAAGCGATTGCGCGATGCGCGGCTGCACGTCCTGTTGAGCGAATCGTCGTGCGGCGGGCCGTGGCGAGACGTGTGCCGGGCGGCGCTGCAAGGCGGCGCGGACGTGATTCAACTCCGCGAAAAGGAACTGCCCGACGCCGAGCTGCTCGATCGCGCCGGGGAGCTGCGCGAGATGACGAGCGAGTTCGGCGCGCTGCTGATGGTCAACGATCGGCCGGATATTGCCCGGCTGTGCGACGCGGACGGCGTGCACCTGGGGCAGGAAGACCTGCGCGTGGCCGATGCCCGGTGCATCCTCGGTCCGGCGCGGCTCGTCGGCGTCAGCACGCATCGCGTCGAAGAGGCGCGTCGCGCGGCGGCCGAGGGCGCGGATGACATCGGCGTCGGTCCGATGTTCGCCTCGGCGACGAAGCCCAACGTTCACGTCGCCGGGCCGACCCTGCTCGTCGAGGTCGCGGGCGTTTGCGCTGTGCCGCTGGTGGCGATCGGCGGCATCGATGCGTCCAACGTCGAGCGGCTCGCGGCGCCGCGTCCGTTCGCCGTCGCGGTTTCGCGGGCGGTCATCGCCGCGGACAATCCGGCCGCGGCGGCGCGGGCCATCAGGTCGGCGGTGCCGTGCAGCGACGCGGCGACCTCGGCGGCGTCTTGACACGCCCATTCGGCGTCTTTTTAATAGTCGGCGACCTACGATAGGTCGACCTCGTCTGAAAGGTCGGCGTTTTTCAATTGGTCGGCGTGAGTCTGACGGTTGGCGTCGGTTGCAAAGCGGGCGTCGGATTCACGGTCGTTCTCCAGTTCGGCGTGAGTCTGGCGGTCGGCGTTTTTTTGTGTTTGGCGCCGGCGCATCTACGGGGCCGTAGCTCAGTTGGGAGAGCGCTTGCATGGCATGCAAGAGGTCGAGAGTTCAAATCTCTTCGGCTCCAATCGGTGACTGAATCGGGTCGAAACGACCCGCCGGGGCGTAGCTCAGTCTGGTCTAGAGCGTCTGCATGGGGTGCAGAAGGTCGCTAGTTCGAATCTAGTCGCCCCGATTCGCCGAAGGCGAATAGAGCAGGAGAGAGGAGAAAGGACAAAGTAGAAAAGGCAAGAGCCGCTCGTCGGACAAAACACGCTGAACCGCCCAGGTTCCCTCTCCTGCGGTCTCCTCTCTACTCTCTCCTCTCATGGCCTTCGCCTTTGAGAGAGTGCTCGTCTACCAGAAGGCGGTTGATTTCGCCGATCAAACCGCGACTCGACTTACGATTCAGGTTTGTCGAAGGGCGTTTCAAATCGAGGGGAGAGACGACTGGGCTGGAGAAGTACTTTGGATTGAAAGCATGTTGGTCTTCTGGCGCATCCGTTACCTCGACTCACGTGACCGGGCGTTCAGGGACCGTGATCTGTGGCTGGAGACCGACAGGATCGACGCGGCCACGCGGGCGGCGGTCGAACTTTGCAGCCAACTGAAAGAATCGGGCCATAAGCGCGCGTGGTTGCGGTTCCGTCATCTGTTCCGCGAAGGGACCTTGTCAGGCGAGGAGTCGAAGGCCCTTTGCAAGCGCCACGGCGGTTTCGCATCCGTCTCTATACACGAGTACTTCGAGGACGAGCATGGCCAGGAGCTGTCGCGCAAGCGGATGGCGGAAATCCTGACCGGCAGCCCCACGGCGATCCTGTTGCCGCCCGGTGCGCGGCAGCACGTCGTGGACTACATGCTGGCCGACAAGCGCCCAATCCCGATCGATCAGATTACGCTCTCGGAGCACGACCGGCGCGTCCTCGGGTACTTCGCGCGGGACCTACGTGAGATGCTCGCATCGGCGTTCTACAAGGATGGCCCAGGGACGCTGTCAAGCGCCGGGAACTCGGACCCGGTGCTTCGCACGGCCGTCACCGACGAAGAAATCCGCTCGTTTGTGACGATCTTTCGCCGTCTCTACATGTCGACGGAACCGGCCGGCTTCCTGAAGGCGGTTAAAGTGTTCGCCCGCGTCACGCGGGGATTCCCGCTCGAACTGTGGATCGCCGGCGTCGGGCGCGAGTACGAGCGAGAGCTGGGACAGCCGCCGGAAATGGTCCCATACGTCGGCCAGGCGAAATTCCCGATCAATCGAAAGCGATTGATCGACGTCTTCCTCTACACACGGTACGCACACCAGCCCAGCGATGACCGCACTCGGCAGTACCAGGAGTGCCTCGCAGCCGTCGGCGGCGGGCGCGAATTGCTGACCTGGCTCTTTTTTGGGGTGATGTGGGAATGTAGCCTGCACATGAAGAACGCGGGCGTAATCATCGCCGATTTTTTCGACCGCTACTGCCAGGTGCACGATGTCTCCGCCGATATTCTGAATTCGGTGGCGCGCGAACACCCTGGGATCGGCCAACTGGAGAAGAAGGACGACCGCGAGCGGCGGCTGATTGAGGAAGCGGTCGCGCGGCGCGCCGGGCAGATGTGGGAGGACCAAGGCAGACCACCGGGCGGAGCGGCCGAATTCACGAAAGCTGCGCGAAACGAATTGATGTCTGCGATCGGTAATGTGCCGATGCAGTAACCAGAGCAAGATCAAGGTCCCAGCACAAGCCAAACCAAGGTGACGGGTTAAGAACGCGGATTCCGGCCAGGAAAGCTCAACCCCGGCGCGCCGGGGTCCAGTCGCCCCGAATCCGTGGCCGACGTTAATTTTTGCCCGTTCGTCCGGGGTTGAGCAAACGGCTTCCCGGCGAGACCACTTGGCAAATCCTCGCTTCCGACACCGCCATCGGTTGCCAGACGGCACCGGCAAACGAGCGGCGTACGTGGTGCGTCACGCCCACATTCTGCTGGGGGTGGATGAGTCGGAGTCGGGGAAGAAAATGAGCAATGAGCAGGCCGCGCGTGCCTACGGCGTCTCGGTCCGGTCGGTCGAACATGTGCGTCAGCGGCTGGTGGAAGAGGGCCTGGAAGCGGCGCTGGGGCGCAAGGAAGCAGTGCCGGCCCAGCGTCGAGAAGATCTTTGACAGTGAGAAGGAGGCGAAGCTGATTGCGATCGCCTGCGGCCCATCGCCATATTGTACGCCGCATCGACGGAAAACGGGGGCATGATCGCAATTCGGCTCTTGATTGATCAGCGGGAGGGCCGCCAATGCTCAAAGTTGAGTCTGCCCCCGCGCGTTTGGAGTCATCGCCGGTTCTTGACCTCCGCGCGCGCATGAGTTATTGTATGACTGTCTTCAAATCGGCGGACTCGCGGCTCGACTCCGCCGTTGCCCATTTCATTTCGAGCGATAGGGAGGCGCGATGATGGAGCACTGCCGGTTTTTCGCGATCGTCTTTTGCCTGTCGGCCGGGCCCGCCTTCGGCCAGTCCTTCAACATCGCCATCGGCCCTTCGACGTCCCGCCCGGCGACGAGTTACGGCGCCGCCGGCCTGCCCGGCGTCTGGAACGCGATCCCCGCCGCCCACAACACGACGACGTCGAACCTGCGGCAGATCGACGGCACGGTCTCGGTCATGAGCGTCAATCAGATCGGCGGCACCGACCTCGTTTCCTTTGACGATCCGCTGACGGCCGGCGACGACGCCAAGCTCATGGACCATTGCCTGGTCACTTTCACGTCGAATCTGGAGACCTGCCTGTTCTTCAACGATCTGGAAAACGGAAACTACGAGGTCATCTGCTACGCCATGATGCCGGGCAGCCCGGCCGTCTCGAGCTACACCAATTCCGAGGAGGAGTCGGGCAATCCCCATTACACCGTCGGTGGCGCCTGGCCCGGTCAGCACCAGGAACTGGTGACATACTCGCGTCACTACTGCCGCGTCGGCCCGCCGGGCAACGACGGACTGCTGCGGCTGCATTCCGGCATCGCCCCCGGCGAAGACCCGATGCTCGGGGCCGCCTGCAACGGCGTCCAGCTCCGCAAGCTGCCGCCGCTGGCCCCGGCGGACATGAACTGCGACGGCGCCGTCAACGGCCGCGACGTGGACCACTTCGTCACGGCCCTGGTCGATGACGACGCCTATCGAGATGCCAATCCGACCTGCAACATCATGCACGCCGACCTGAGCGGCAACGGCGACGTCGGCGTCGAAGACGTGGCCGGCTTCGTCAACGCCGCGCTGTCGTCGTCGTAGCACTCGCCACGCCGCAGTTTATCCCCGCGACCCTGCGACACCGAGCCGCGACCCTGCGACACCGAGCCGCGACCGTCAGGGAGCGGGTTCTTCGCGCGGATGCACGTCCAAAACCAAGACCCGCTGGCTGACCCGCACGGCTCGGAAAGGGTGCATCGACCCATCATTCCGGGGCATCGCCGCTGAAATCGTAGATCCACTTCTCCCCCGCCCGGTCGTAGCCCGCGAGCTCCTCGGGTTTGAAATACAGCCCGATCTCGAACCCTGCCGACTCCGCCGAGTCGCTGCCGTGGATCAGGTTGAAGCTGTTCGACAGGCCGAAGTCGCCGCGGATGGTGCCCGGCTCGGCCTTGGAGCCGAACGTCGCCCCCATCATCTTCCGTGCGACGGCGACGCCGTTGACCGCCTGCACGACCATCACCACGACCGGGCTGCTCGTGATGTATTGCAACAGCCGCGCGTAAAAGGGCTTACCCTGGTGAACGCCGTAATGCCGTTCGGCGAGCGATCCGTCGATCTTCATCAGCTTCATCGCGACAATCTGAAAGCCCTTTTCCTCGAAGCGGGCGATGATGCGGCCGGTGAGCCCGCGCTGGACGGCGTCGGGCTTGAGGATGATCAGCGTCTTCTCCATCGTCGGCGTTCCTTTTTCAATTGGCTTCCGCGCGTGGGTTTTTTCGGTTTGCGACCGCGGCAATTTACGGCAGTCGGCGCGGCGGGACAACTTTCGCGGCGTCATTGCCCCGCGGCAGCGACATGTCGGTCGTGACCGCGCGGCGACGCGCCGGGATCGTCGGCGCTCATCGCCTCGCGCAGGTCCGCCAGGCAACGCAGGACCACGTCGTTGCACGGTGACAATTCGTCGGCGGTCCGCAGCGCGGCCAATGCCCGATCGTAGAGCCCGGCGCCAGCGTAGGCCAGGCCGCGATTGACGTGGGCCGAAACGTCGTCGGCGGAAATGTCCACGACGGCGTCGAAGCAATACGCGGCCTCGAGGGGATGGCCGTAGTCCGCGTGCAGCACGCCGAGTTGAAACCAGGCCGCCGAAGAATTCGGACGCAGTCGCGTGACGATTTCCCACGCGTCGCGGGCCTCGGCCATGCGGCCGTCGCGCTGGGCCAGGGCGGCGATGTTGTGCCAGGCGTCGGCGTGGGCGGGATCGGCGGCGACGGCGGCGCGAAGCTGTTCGGCCGCCCGAAGGTATCGACCGAGGCGAATCAGGACGACGCCGTGGTTGTACCGGGCGGCGGCATCGTCCGGGTGGGCTTCGGCCAGCGCAGCGAGCGTCGCGGCCGCCTCCTCGAAACGGTCGAGGGCGATCAGGATCGACGCCCTTCGCGACAGGGCGGCGGCGTTGGCGGGATCGCGGCGAAGCGCGGCATCGAACGCCGCCAGCGCCGCGTCCTGTCGTCCCTGGCGCTCCAGAAGTCGACCGCGCGCATACGAACCGATCGCAGAATCGTGGATGGATTGACGCAGCCCCGCCGACAACTCGTCCAGATGTTCGGCGAACTCTCGGCCGGCGTCGGCCAGCAATTCGTGGGAAGCACTTGACCTGATTTCCTTCGCCCATGGCGCGTCGGCAGGCGCGCTCGGGCCGCTGCCGCGACGGACGCGATCTTCATCGTCAGCCACGATCGTCACGGACGCATTGCGGGCGTATCGCGCTCGATCGGCGGGCGGCTCGACGCCCGAGGCCATCCACAACCACAGACCAGCGGCCAACAGCGCGAACGAGCCCAACGTCACGGGGATGATCCAGCGCTCCGACATGGCCGGCTATCGTTTCACGCGCGGCCGTGGTCGTCAAGCTCGCCGCGGCCGAATCGTCGTCCGGGCATCCTTCAAACCCGCGGATCGCCGAACACTGGCATTGGCGGCATGGGCGGATTAACCTGTCGCGCCCCGTCGAAAGGGCGGCTGCCATACTCCCGGGCGCGGAGGTCGCGAATGAACATCCTCATCGTCGGGTCCGGCCAGGTCGGCAGCCACACCGCCGAAGCGCTGACCGGCGCCGGCAACGCCGTGACGCTGATCGACTCCAATCCCGAGCGGCTGGCCGAAGTGTCGGACGCCTTGGATGTGCGCACCTTCGAAGGCAACGGCGCCGTCGCCGCGGACCTGTTGCAGGCGGGAGTCGCCGAGGCGGACCTGATCATCGCCGCCACCAGCGTGGACGAAGTGAACCTGATCGCCGCTTCGATCGGCGGGGCCCTCGGCGCGAAGCGCTCCATTGCCCGCGTGCATCACAGCGCGTTCTTCGGCCTTCCCGAGCTGAGCTACGACCGGCACTTCGGCATCGATCAGTTGATCTGCCCCGAATATTCGACGTCCAAGGCGATCGCCCGCGTCCTGCGCAACCCCGCGGCGCTGGAGATCGAGCAGTTTTCCGGCGGCCGGATCGAGATGCACGAGTTCGCGGTCAGCGATGACGCGCCTGCCCTGGGCGTGCCGTTGTCCAATGTGCAAATGCCGTCGGGCACGCGACTGCTGGCCGTGTCACACGGCGGCGAGCATTGCGTGCCCATGGCGGATACCTCCGTGCGCAAGGGCGACCGCGTCGTGCTCGTCGGGAACACCGATTTGTTTGACGACGCCCGGGCCCAGTTTCGCACGGAAAAGGCCCGTCGCCGCTCCATCGTCATCATGGGAGGCACGCCGATGGCAGTGTGGCTCTGCAAGGCCCTGCACGATCGGGCGTTTTCGATCCGACTGTTCGAGACCAATCGCCACCGCGCCGAGGAATTGGCGGAGAAGCTGGACTGGATCACCGTGCTGAACTGCGACGCGACCGACAAGACCGTGTTCGCTGAGGAGCAGATCGGGCTGGCGGACGTCTTCGTCGGCCTTCTCGACGACGACGAGGACAACATCGTCGGGGCCGTGCTGGCCAAGGCCGGCGGGGTCAACGAGGCGATGGCCGTCGTGCAGCGGGCGCGATATCTCGACCTGCTCTACCACATCGGCATCGATCGGGCCTACAGCCCCGGCATCTCGGCGGCGACGGAAATCGTCAATCTTCTCGACGACCGGCCCGTGCGCCCGCTGGCGAATCTTGCCACCGGGCTCGGCGCGGTCCTCGTCCGCGTCGCGTCCGGCGCCGAGTCCGGCGGGCGGGCGCTCAATGAAATCGCGCTGTCGCCCAAATGGGTCGTAGGGGCGATCCGACGCGGCCAACGCGTCTGGGTGCCCGGCGCTTCGGACCGCATCATGGCCGGCGACATGCTGCTGGCCGTCGGCCGGCCCGAGGATCAGGACATACTCAATCAATTTCTCGTCGAAGCGTAACGCCCGTGAATCGTCGCCTCGTGCTTCATCATCTCGGCCTGCTCGTCATGCTGTTGTCCGGCATCATGCTTGCAACGGCCGGTCTGTTCTTCCTGCTCGGCGCCGCGACCGACCTGCCCCTGCAAGGTGACGCCCTGGCGGCCCTGCTCATCGCCGGCGGCGTCGGGATGGCTTCGGGGCTCGTCGCCTGGCGGGCCAATCGCGGCGCGCCGGCCTTTCTTTCGCGACGCGACGCCCTCCTGCTCGTGGCCCTGAGCTGGATCATCGGCGCGGCGATCTCCGCCATGCCCTTTTGGATATGGGCCCGCTTCCATTTCGGCGCCGCCGGCGGGCATCCCTTCAATGGAGTCGTCGCCTGCTATTTTGAGGCCGTCAGCGGACTGACCACGACCGGGGCCAGCGTTCTCTCCGATATCGAGGCGGTCCCGCCGAGTCTGCTGCTGTGGCGGTCGCTGACGCATTGGCTCGGCGGCATCGGCATCGTCGTCCTGTTCGTCGCCGTCCTGCCCGGCCTCGGCGTCGGCGGCAAGCGCCTGTTCATGATCGAAGCGCCGGGCCCCGCGCCCGAGGGCCTGCAACCGCACATCCGCGAGACGGCCCGCTGGCTGTGGTACATCTACGCGGGGATGACGGTCGTCCAGATCATCGCCCTGTGGCCGAGCATGGGCCTGTTCGACGCGACGTGTCATACGTTTGGCACGCTGGCCACCGGCGGATTCAGCACGAAAAATGCCAGCATTGGCGCGTATCACAATTCGCTTTACGTCGACGTCGTGATCATCGTGTTCATGGTTCTCTCCAGCGTGAATTTCGGCCTTTACTACCGGCTCTGTCGCGGCGAGGTCGGCGGTTTCCTGCGCGATACCGAACTCCGCGTGTATCTGGTCATTTTGTGCGCCGCGGCCCTCGCGGTCAGCGCCTCTGTCTACTACGCCCGCGCGGAGATCGTCCTGACGGACGGATCGGTCGCGGCCGACACTGCCGGGCAGGCCCTGCGCCAGGGCGCGTTCACCACCGTGTCGATAAACACGACGACCGGGTTCTGCACCAGCGATTACAATCCGTGGCCCTTTTTGGCGAAGGCGATATTGATCCTGATGATGTTCGTCGGCGGCTGCGCGGGATCGACCGCCGGGGGCATCAAGGTCATCCGCGTCTGGATCGCCCTGAAGGTGCTCCTGTCCGAGGTCGAAAAAATCTTTCGCCCGGACGTCGTGCGCCCGGTCCGAATCGGGCCGCTGTCCGTGGACCCCAATCTCAAGATGGGATCGATCTGCTATGCGCTCAGTGCCATCCTGATCGTCGTCGTCGGCGGCGCCATCGTCATGGTGCTCGACCAGCTCAACCCCGCCAGCCCCTGCGACTACACTACCGCCGTGACGGCCTGCTCGGCCTGCCTGTTCACGACCGGGCCGGGGCTGGGGCTCGTCGGGGCCGTCGGAAACTACGGCTGGCTCACCGAGCCGGCCAAGGCCGTGCTCTGCGCCGTCATGATCGTCGGCCGACTTGAAATCTTCGCTATCATCGTCTTGTTCAGCCCGCGATTCTGGAGATCGGACTGACGCCCGCCCAACACGCCACGGCCATCGCCCCGCATCCGCACCGTCAGGGCGAACGCAGCTTGTCGATGTATCGATCGAACGACGCCTGCACTTCCGCCAGCGCCTCGACTTGGTCCGCCCAGCCCTGCGTCTTCGTCGTCGTGCCTTCGAGTTGCTTGTAGGTGGCGAAGAAATGCTCGACTTCCCGCAGGAAATGGGCCGGCACGTTGCCGAGCTTCTCGTATTCGGCAAAGAGCGGATCGGTGTTGGGAACGCCGAGCACCTTGTAGTCGTGCGCCCCCTTGTCGTTCATCTTGAACAGTCCGATGACCCGCGCCTCGATCAGGCAGCCCGTGAACGTCGGCTCGTTCACCATGATCAGAATGTCCAGCGCATCCCCGTCCTCCGCCAGCGTCCGGGGAATGAACCCGTAGTCGCCGGGATAATGGCTGGATGAGAACAGGTAGCGATCGAGCCGGAACAGCCCGGTGGCCTTGTCGATCTCGAACTTGCTGCGCCGCCCCTTCGGAATCTCGATGATCGCGTTCACGACCGAGGGGGTCTTGGTGCCAGGGGGGATGTTCATGAACAAGCTGCGATCAACGATCATGGCGACGGTCCTTTCGCGTGGGTGCGCCGCACCGGCTGTAGTCTGCGAGCCCATCCGGTTCCCAGGGGGCCGCGGCGGGGCGAGAGGTCATCATAGCGGCTTCGCGCCAGGCCGGCCGCGCGGATGTATTTGTGGGCCCATTGCGGATTTTCCCGCAGGGCTGTGGGTCGGAATCCATAATGGCGACATGCTCGTTGATACTTTCGTGGGCCGTGCTCAGCGCTCGCAGTCATCGCAAGCCGGACATGGATACGCAGTTGCCGATGGCAGGCGGCCGTCGCTGACCGATGGACGGCGGATAGAAGTGAGGGGTGACCGGTAAGTTGCGCGATTTTGCAACGAGTTGCTTGCTTTTTTTGGAACCTGGGGTACAGTTATTTTGGCGAGCCGAAAGAGGAGGCCACGCGGAGTCGCCGGTGGGTCCGGAAGCGCCCCAAGCCCCAAGCCCCAAGCCCCAAGCCCGTTTTGCGCATTCAGCGGGTGTACAATGGGTGTCGTGAACACTCGAAAAAAACGCACGATCTGTCAGACGTTGACCCTCGGATGCCTGTTATCGCTCTCGGTGTCATCGGCCGCGCAGGGCGAGATCGTCGTCGACCAGCCGCCGAATCAAACGAATGGCCAAGCATCGGATACGGAATTTATTGCGTCGGGCTCGGGCTCAGCGACCTGGCAGCTAATCGCTGACGATTTCATGCTCGCTGCGCCTGCCGTGGCACGTCACATATCATTCTGGGGATTCTTCGGTGGCAACTTTGACGAATTTCCAGAGCCTGCTCCACTTAGTGAAACGTTGCGTGTTCGGATCTACGGAGCTCGTACAGTTGACGGTTTGCCTGATAGTCGCAATGTTCTTATTGAAGAAGTCTTTTCGAATCCGTTACGGACACCGACTGGCCTAACGGTGGCTTTGGGCCCGCTGCCGCCCGAATACCAATATGACTTAGATTTCACGGTACCGTTGTTCTTGAGTGCGAACGAAACATATTGGATAGAGCTCGCGCAACTCGGTGATATCAATAGCCATTTTCGGTGGGAACGGGGAACTGGGCCGATAAGCGATTTTGCGTTTCAAAACCCCAATGTCACCGACTGGGGCAACCTGCCGGGCAATTTTGCGTTTCGCATATCCACGGTGCCCGAACCTGCCTCAATTTATTTACTTATATTAGGGGCTTTGATAACTCGTTGGGGGCGCGGGGGGAGGAGGGGAGTGCATGTTTGATTACGAGTTCAGCGGAAGAACGGGCGTAGAACGATGTAATGTCATATTGCTGGCATTGCTCCTTTGGGGAGTGTCATTATCTGTCGCGACCGCCTCCGCCGACGTTGTTGTGGACCAACCACCTGGTCAGGCAGGAGGTCCGTCATCCGACACTGACTATGTAACCGACTTCGGCCAGCCCTTTTCCCAATTGATCGCCGACAATATTCGCCTTGATGCCTCGGAATCGATAGGGCAGGTCGCCTGGTACGGGTTTTATGGAGGGAACTTCGATGAGTTTCCCGAGCCGGCGCCCTTGAGTGAGATGTTTCGAATCCGATTCTATGAAGCACGCGCTGGCGACGGACTACCAGACGATTCCAATATCTTGTTTGAGGAATTCCATGCCAATCCCCTGCGAATGGCCACGGGTCTTTCGGTCGCAGTCGGCCCCCAGCCACCAGAGTATCGATTCGAGGTGGATCTGACGAACCCCGTGTCGCTCGCCGCGAATCGTGACTACTGGCTTGAAATCGTTCAGTTCGGCGACGCCGACAGTCTCTTCCGATGGGAGTCTGGTTTTGGCACTATTCCTGGTCATGCGTTCCTGAATCCGAATATTCCTGATTGGCAGGCCGCATCCGGGAGCTTTGCCTTTGAGCTCTCAAGGGTTCCCGAACCAAGTTCGGGAGCCCTTTTCCTTTTCGGGGCCTTTATCACACTGTGGGGGCGCGGGGGGAGGAGGGCTACCCGTCGATGACCCACCCGATGCCCTGACGTTAGATTACCGAAACGACTCAAGAATCGGTTTCATCATTGAGGAGGAAGTACGATGTCATTCCTTGGCGATTTTTCCGCGCGCATTATTGCGCGGCGAACCAGTGTCGTCTTGTTGTCCGCCCTGTTCCTTTCGTTTTTCCCGTTCAGTTTCGTTACCGCGCAATGCGTCGATCCCGTCGCCGATACGGTCATCGAAAGTGAAGTGGCCGCCACCGGTCGCGGTAGCGCCGTCGCGGTCCGCGACGATGGCGACTTTTTGTTTGTCTGGGCGACCCCGCCCTCCGGCGGACTCGACAGCCGTAACATGATCCTGACTCAGCGCTACTGCCGCGACGCAGTGGCGTTCGGTAGTCCCGCGGCGCTGACCGATATGAACGTCGGCACGCATCAGGACGCGTCGGTGGCCATAAGCCGCAGCGGCAAGGCCACCGCCGGCTGGACCGGCATCATGGGATTGGTCGTCGGCGTCACCAATATGACCAAGCTGCAAAACGACTTTGAATTCGATAACTTCGGCGCGATCATCCCCACGGCGTCGCCGCCCCACCCAGGCCAGGGAGACCACGAACCGTCGGTCGGCGCCAGCGACGCCATCGCCTCACGGGCGACGCTGGGATTCTCCAACCACGAGGAAAACCAGGGCCTGCACTACGCGCTCGATCAAGTTCAGCAGGTCACCCTGCGCGGATGCCCCGACTTTTGCCTGCCGCGCACCCAGCAGTGGCAGCCGTGCGTGTCGACGCGCTCGGAGGACGGAATCACTGCAATCACCTTTGCCTTCGACGAAAACCCGAATCAAGAACTAAGCCCACTCAACGTAGCATTGATGATCTTCGATTCCCAAGGGCAACTTATTGACCAATTGGCTGGTCCTGACATCAATGATCCCGATTTCTGGGTAAATGATCCGAGTTCTGAAGATCCGTCACCGGAGGTACGTACCTCGCAAACTTCGCCCGCCATCAGCTTCGTCGGCAACGACCTCGTTGTTTCCTGGGTCGGTCCGGACCTCGCCGCATGCCAGGGGACGGCCGTCAATCACGTCTTCGTCCGCCGGTTCAAGTTCGATGATCAGATCAACCCCGGCACGCTGGAACTCCGCGACCCCCACCCGGCCGCCGGCGAGGGCCGCGCCGGCATGTTCGTGGTCGACAACGCGCCGGGCATGAATATCGGACCGATCACCGCTCGTCCGACCGTCGCCCTGACACTGGCGACCGACGATCGCGCCGGCTCGTTCTTTGTCGCGTGGAACGCCGAGGACACCGGCGAAGGCCGCACCGAAATCCGCGGGCAGTATTTCGACCGGCTGGGCGGTTTCCGCGGACCGGAATTCCGCGTGAATCAGGACACCGCCGTCACGCTTCCGCCGAGCATCAACCGCCGCACGCTTGCCCGTAGCGCCCAGCATACGATTGCCTACGGCGCGCAGGGACAGGTCGTCGCGACGTGGAGCCCATCCGTCGGGCCGGCGCAGAGTTCCCCGCCGAACGGCGTGTTCTTTACATACTTACCGCCGCAACATGTCGAGACGGTCTGCGCCGAGGCGGTCTGTCTCAAGGGCGACGCCAACGACGACGCGTTGGTCGACCTTGCCGACGTGACGCCGTTTACCGAGGCGCTGCTGTTCGGTCTGACCGATGTCGACGGCTGCACCGTTTCGGTCCCGGTCGACACCTGCCGCTTCGACATGAACGGCGATTGTCTGGTCAACGGGCTCGACATTCAGTGCTTCGTCGACACCGTCCTGGGCCGGGCGTGCACCGAGCCGCTGCGCATGATCGACTGCAACAGCAATGAGGTCGAGGACTCCGAGGACATCGCGCTGGGCACGAGCTTCGACGTAAATACCAACGGCATCCCCGACGAGTGCGAGGCGGACTGCAACGGCAACGGCACGCCGGACGATTGGGACATCGCCCAGCATACGAGCGTCGACTGCGACGCCAGCGGCCGGCCGGACGAGTGCGAGAGCGACTGCAACGGCAACGGCGTCAACGACGCCTGCGACGCCGACCCGGCCGACCCCGACGGCAACGGTCTCGTCAGCGCCGATTGCAACGCGAGCGGGATTCCCGACGAGTGCGAGTTCGATTGCAACTCCAACGGCGTGCCGGATGACTGCGACGTCGATCTGAGCGATCCGGACGGCGACTTACTCGTCAGCACCGATTGTAACGCCAACGGCAATCCCGACGAGTGCGACATCGCCCTGCCGCCGGGCTTCGGGAGTTTGGACTGCAACACGAACGGGATTCCCGACGAGTGCGACATCGCCGCCTGCGAAAGCGATCCGGCGTGCGACGACTGCAACGCCAACGGCATCCCCGACGGCTGCGACATTGCCGCGCAGATCAGCGAGGACGCCGACAGCAACGGCATCCCCGACGAATGCGAGAGTCAACAGGCCCAAGGCGGCGGCGGCGGAGAGCTGTCGTCAATGAGCGGCGGATCAGAATCCGAAGCGTCAGCGCCGGGTCAGCAAGAAGACGAAAACACCGGCGAGTCGCCGGTGCCACAGGATGCGGCGTGGGCCGAGTTCTACGACTGGTGCCTGACGCAGGACTGGGGTCCGGCCGCGTCGATCCCGACCGACCAGCAATTCGCCAACATGGTGGCGAAGCTACACGAGCTCGGCCTGCCGCTGATCA
>Ga0299906_10000053_pt1 | contig 107938 bp, 87 predicted proteins | sample RVTome_14_FD_200259 | JGI IMG/M metagenome (GOLD analysis project Ga0299906, IMG submission 200259) | Soil microbial communities from uranium-contaminated site in the Upper Colorado River Basin, Wyoming, United States - RVT145D125 (version 2) ...
CGCGCGCGGGCACTGGATGGCGGGCGAGCTCGACGCGCGGGCGCTCGCGATCCAGCGCCGCAGCGGCCGGCTCGCCGAGCTGCGCGAGCACGCGCGAGCGGCGCACGAGCGCGCGCCGCGCGACCTCGCCGCGGGCGAGGCCTACGCCGAGGTGCTCTGCGAGACCGGCGAGGCGGCCGAGGCCGCCGCCGTGCTGCGCGCGCTCTGCGACGCGCATCCGGCCGACCCGCGCCTCGCGGCGCGGCTGCGCGAGCTCTACTCGACCCTCGGCGACACCGCGGCCCTGATCGCCGAGCTCGAGCGCGCGCGAGCCCTGCACCCGCGCGACGTCGAGCTGCACTTCGCCCACGGGGACGCGCTCGCGGACGCCGGGCAGCAGGAGCTCGCGCTCTGCGCGTGGGACCGCGCGGCGCGCGCCGCGGGCGGCGCCGAGCTCCGGGGCGATCCGGCCACCCTGCGGCGCGCCGCCGACGCGTGCGCCGCGCGCGGCTGGACCGCCGAAGCCGTCGAGCGCCTGCGCGAGATCCTGGCGACGGATGCCCGCGACCTCGACTCGCGCGCGGCGTTGATGCGCATGCTCGTCGCGGCCGATCGGCGCGACGAGGCCGCCGCGGAGCTGCGCGCGGCCCGCGCCCTCGCGCGCGACGACTGGCGCGACCTCGAGGTCCTCGCGGGCCTCTGGCGCGAGCTCGCGGACCTCGAGCGCGAGCGCGAGATCCTGCTCGCGGCGCTCGCGCTCGAGCCCGACCACCCGCGCCTGCTCGAGAGCGTCGCGCGGGCCCACCTGGCGGCGGGCGACGCCGACGCCTCGATCGACGCCAGCCTGCGGCTGCTCGGCGCGCTGGGCGACCCCGGACAGCTCCTGCACGCCTGCGAGCGGGCGGTCGCCGAGCATCGCGAAGCCGATACCCTCTCCGAGCTCGAGGCTCGCGTGTCGCGCGCGGCGGAGCGCCCCGGCGCCGATCCGAGCGCGCGCCTTCTCCTGGCGCAGGTGCGCTCGCGGCGCAACACCCTGGTCGCCGCCGCCCTCCTCGAGGGGCTCGCGGACGACACGCTCGCCGGCACGGCCGCGCGCATCGCCCTGGCCGAGCTGTACGGGCGCAGCGACGAGCGTCCGAAGGCGCGCGAGCTCCTCGAGCGCCTCTGCGAGGACGACCCGCCGCGGCGCCGCGAGCACCTCCGCGCGCTCGCGGCCCTGCTGGCCTCGATGGGCCAGAACGAGCGCGCAGCGGAGCGCTACGAGGAGCTGCTCGCCCTCGCGCCGGACGACGCCGAGGCCGTGGCCGAGGTGGCCTTGGCGCTGCACCGCCTGGGCGCGGTCGGGCGCGCGCTCGGCTGTCTCGAGCGGGCCGCGCAGCTCGCGCCGGAGGAGCTCGACCACCCGCTGCGCATCGCCGAGTGGGAGTGGAAGGCGCAGGACATCGACGCGGCGCTCGAGCGCCTGCTCGCGACCCTCGCGCGCTTTCCGGGGCGCGAGGCCGAGGTGGCGGAGCGCTACTGGAGCTGGCTGCCGCGGAAGGCGGGCTCCTTCGCCCCGCCGCTCCGCGCGGCGTCCGGTGGTCCCGTCTACGGCACGCCCCCGGTCGCGGGCACCACCACCTGGACCGTCGGCTCGAACCAGGCGAACCTCGGGCGCGTCACCGTCATCCGGGCCAACCCCGGGACGCCCGTGGCTTTCGCGCCCATCGCGGAGCAGCGATCCTGGCTCGAGCAGCGTCTCGCGCGGACGCCCCACGACCCCGCGCCCGCCTACCTGCTCGCGTACCTCGCGTTCGGCGAGCTCGACTACGACGCCGCCGCGACGCTGCTGGAAGGGGCGCGGGCCGACCACCCGCGCCACGCCGGGCTGGCGGAGCTCGCCGAGCGCGTGCACGCGCGGCGCGGCGCGCTGGAAGACGCTTTCGCCGTGCGCCGCGAGCGCCTGCGCGCGAGCGGCGGCGGCGAGGCGCAGCGCGACCTCGCGGCGGCGGCCGTCGCGCTCGGGCGCGGCGATCGCGAGACGGCGGAGAGGCTGCTCGAGCGCATCCCCGACGCGCTCACGCGCGCTTGCCTCTTCGCGGCGCACGGCGAGACGCGGCGCGCGCTCGAGCTCCTCGAGGCAGAAGTGCGCGAGGGCCAGGCGGACCTCGACCTGCTCGAGGCCGCGGCCGCCGCGCACGAGGCCTTCGAGCGCTTCGACGTCGCGGTCCTCGCGCGCCGGCGAGCGCGGCAGCTCGCGCCGGGCGCGTGGCGCGCGGCGTGGCGCCTCGACCACGCCGCGACCCACGCGGGGCTCGACGCCGAGTCCCGGGACGCGCGCCAGCAGGTCCTGTGGACGCTGGCGGCCGCCCCGGACGAGCACGACGAGATCGCGCGGGTCTACGCCGGTCTGCTCGAGTGCGCGTCCGATCAGAGCGACGGCGTGCGCCTGTTCCTCGCCGACTGCCACCTCGTCTGCGGGCGCGTGGACGAGGCCGCGGGCGAGCTCGACGCGCTGGCCGCCGCGGACCCCGAAGCGGCCTTGCGGCACGCCGAGGCGGCGCTCAAGTGGAGCCAGTACGGGCACCACGATGCCGCCCTCGCGGCCGTGGACCGCGCGATCGCCCTGGACGATCGCCAGGCGCGGCACCACCACCTGCGCGCGACGACCCTGAGCGCGCTGGGTCGCGGCGAGGACGCCGCCCTGGCGTACGTCGACGCGCTGCGCTTCGCGCCCGGTCTCGAGGGGTCCGAGCGGGACGAGTGGGCGCGCGAGGTGCGCGAGCTGGTGCTCGCCTCGGAGCGCCCGAGCCAGGCGATCGAGGGCGTTCTCGGCGCGTTGACGGACGAGCCCGACGAGGGTCTGGCGGCGCTCGCGGTGGAGCTCCTGACGAGCGACCTGCAGCTCGAGCGCGCCCTGGCGCTCGCCGCCGAGCTGGACGCGCGCCACCCGCACTCGGCGCCAATCCTGGAGCAGTGGGCGCGCGCCCTCGTGCTGTCGGGCGAGTTCGACGCCGCGGCGCGGCGCTACCTCGCCTTCACGAGCGAGGAGACCGACCGCTTCGCCGCCGACTGGGGGCGGCCCGCGCCCGGGGAGGACTGGGAGCCCGAGTCCCAGGACCCGTACCGGCGCGTGTGCCTGGCGGCCCTCCACCGCGACCCGCAGCTCGCGAGCGCCGTCCTCGGCGCGGCGGAGCAGGGCCAGGACTACGTGGTCCTGACCGCGGGAGGGGGCCTGCAGATCCAGAGCTCGGGCGTCGTCTCCGTCACGACCTCGGGCAGCGGGACGGGCCAGACGATCACGGTGAAGCGGCAGGGGGGTGTCCAGACGTACGTCGTCACGACGAGCCATGGAGTCCAGACGCTGACCGTGCAGAGCGAGGAATCGACTCCCGTCATCCCGCCCGCCGAGCGCGCGCTCTTGCGCGCGCGGCTCGCGCTCGGCCGCGGCGGCGATCCCGCGCGCGCCGCGGCGCCGCTCGACGAGCTCTGGCGCGAGACGCGCGGCCGCTGGTGGCTGCTCTTCGAGGTCCTGCGCGCGGGCGAGCGGCTCTTCGACGACGCGCGCTTCGAGGAGATGGCCGCGACGCTGTTCCTCCTGCTCGACGGCGGCGCGTGGCGGGTCGAGCCCTTCAGCCCCGAGGCGCTCGAGCCGGGACCCGCCGAGCGCGCCGTGCGCGAGCGGCGCCTCGCCGCCCTCTCCGCGCTCTACCGCGCGCGCGGCCGCGGCGTGGCGTTCCTGCGCGAGGGGCTCGCGGTCCTCGCCTCGCACGCCTGGCCGCGCGAGCTCGCGCGCGAGCTCGCCGCGAACGCCGGGCCGGCGAGCGACCCGTTCGTGCGCGCCGAGCTCTCCCGCCGGCTCGAAGCCCTGCGCGCCGACCCGCGGCTCCCGCGGACCTTGCAGCGGGAGCTCGGGGAGCTGGCGCGGGCCGTCGCCGCCGGCGAGTGAGCGTCCACGCGGACACCCGCGGTTTCGCGTGGCTCGGGCGAGCTCACGCGGGCCAGAACAGCGGGATCAGGGCCGTCGCCGTGACCCACATCAGCAGGTTGAGCGGCCCGCCGAGCCGGAGGTAGTCGCTGAAGACGTACCCGCCCGGCCCCATCACGAGCGTGTTGGTCTGGTAGCCGATCGGGGTGGCGAAGCTCGCGCTCGCCCCGAAGGCGATCGCCGCGAGGAGCGGCTTGGGGTCGACGCCGACCTGCTGCGCGACGCTCAGCGCGATCGGCACGAGCAAGACGGCGGCGGCGTTGTTCGAGAGCACCTCGGTGAGCAGGCTCGTCACGAGGTAGACCGCGCCGACGAGCACGAAGATCCCGGCTCCGCCACCGATCCGGGCGATGAAGCCCGCCGCCTCGCCGGCGAGCCCGACCTGCTCCATCGCGACGCCCAGGGGGATCGAAGCGGCGATCAGGAGCAGGACGGACGCGTCCATCGCGCGCGTGGCCTCGCGCGTCTCGAGGCAGCCCGTCACGATCATCAGCGCGGCCCCGGCCACGCCGAGCACCGCCACCGGGGCGACGCCGGCCGTGGCGAGGGCGATGACCGCGGCGAGGATGGCGACCGCCACCGGCGCCTTCCTCGGCTTCGTCAGGGTGCGCTCGGCCCCCTCGACCAGCAGCAGGTCTCCGTCCTCCTGCAGGGCCCGCAGCGAGGAGGGCTCGCCCTGGATGAGGAGCACGTCGCCCGCGTGGATGCGCAGCGAGCGCAGGTTGTACTGGTGCAGGCGGCCGAGGCGGCGCAGAGCCAGCACCTGCACCCCGAACCTCCGGCTCAGCCCCAGGTCCCGCACGCGGCGATGGCGGAAGGCGGACGCGGGGGTGACGACGGACTCCGCGATCCGCAGGTCGACCCGGCTGATCCGGACGCGGCGGTCGTCCTCCAGGGCGGTCCCCGCCTCGACTCCCTTGCGCTCGATGAGGCCGTGGATCGCCCGGGCGCTGCCCTCCAGCAGGACGACGTCGCCCGCGGCGAGGGTGAAGTCGGCGCCGGGCCGCATGTGCGGAACCTCGTCGCGCACGACCTCGAGCACCTTGACCTCGTCCGCTCCCCGCAAGGCCGTCGCCAGGTCCTTGCCGGCGAGGGCGCTGCCCGGTGGCACGCTGACGATCGTCACGAAGTCCCCCTCGCCCATGGCGGGCAGCAGCTCGGACAGCGCCGCGCGCTTGGGGAGGACCCGCGGGCCCATGAACAGCACGTACGCCCCGCCGACGAGGAGGTAGAGCAGGCCCAGGCCCGTGAACTCGAACATCCCGAAGCCCTCGCCGCCCTGCTGGCGGTGGAGCGAGTCCACCAGGATGTTCGTGCTCGTCCCGATCAGCGTGCAGGTCCCACCCAGGATCGAGACGTAGCTCACCGGGATCAGCATCCGCGAGGGGTGCACGCCGGTCTTGCGCGCGAGGGCGAGGGTGACCGGGATCATGAGCGCGACCACCGGCGTGTTGTTCAGGAACGCCGACATGAGCGCGATCGGGAGGAGCAGCACGAAGAGCAAGCTGCGCTCGCCGCGCGCTCCGAGCCTTGCGAACGACGAGGCCAGGACGTCCATGGCGCCCGAGCGCTCGACGCCCGCGCTCAGCACCAGCATCGCGGCCACCGTGATCGTGGCCGGGCTCGAGAATCCCGAGAACGCCTCGGCCGGTTCCAGCAGCCCGGTGAGGGCCAGGGCGGCGATGGCCGCGAGCGCGGTGATCTCGATCCGGACGGCCTGCGAGACCAGGAGGGTCAGGAACAGCCCGAGGATGAGGACCAGCGTCGCGGTGGCGCTCATGGGCCGCGTTCGAAGGGCCGCAGCAGAAAGGAGGTACCGCTCCGGGCGCCGGGCGGCAGCGGCTCCCCTACCGCGCCCCGCGGCCCTTCAGGCTGCGCTCGTTCGGCCCGACGTACACCTGGCGCGGCCGCCCGATGCGGAAGTCGGGGTCGCGGCGCATCTCGAGCCAGTGGGCGATCCAGCCCGGCAGACGACCGAGGGCGAACATCACCGTGAACATGTTGATCGGCACGCCGATCGCCTGGTAGATGACGCCCGAGTAGAAGTCGACGTTCGGGTAGAGCTTGCGCTGCACGAAGTAGTCGTCGGCGAGCGTGATCTCCTCGAGGTCCATCGCGATCTCGAGCAGACGGCTGACGCCGTCGCTCTTGGCGACGACCTCCTGGCAGGCGCGCTTGAGGATCGCCGCGCGCGGGTCGTAGCTCTTGTACACGCGGTGGCCGAAGCCCATCAGGCGCGTCGTGTCGCCCTTGTCCTTCGCGCGCGCGAGGAAGCGCTCGGCGCTCTCGCCCTCGGCCTCGATCTGCTGCAGCATCTCGATGACCTTCTGGTTCGCGCCGCCGTGCAGCGGCCCCCACAGGGCGGCGATGCCGGCCGAGATGCTCGCGAAGAGGTGCGCGTGCGAGCTGCCCACGAGGCGCACCGTGCTCGTCGAGCAGTTCTGCTCGTGGTCGGCGTGCAGGATCAGCAGGAGGTCGAGCGCCCGGGCGACGACCGGGTCGACGCGGTACTCCTCGCACGGCGTGGCGAACATCATGTGCAGGAAGTTCTCGGCGTAGTCGAGGTCGTTGCGCGGGAACGCGTACGGCTGGCCGATCGAGCGCTTGTACGAGTACGACGCCAGCGTCGGCAGCTTCGCGATGAGCCGCACGACCGCGTCGTGGATCTCCTCGTCGGTGGTCGGCTCCTTGTAGAAGGTCGCCAGCGCCCCGACGGCCGCCGCCAGGGTGGGCATCGGGTGCGCGTCGCCGGGCAGCGCGCCGAGGAAGCGCTTGAAGTCCTCGTGCGGCATCGTGTGGTGCGTGACCTCGTCCTCGAACTCGCCGAGCTCGCGCGGCGACGGGAGCTCGCCGTGGATCAAGAGGTGCGCGACCTCGAGGAAGGAGCTCTCCTCGGCCAGCTCCTCGATCGGGTACCCGCGGTAGCGCAGGATCCCGCGCTCGCCGTCGACGAACGTGATCGCGCTGCGGCACGAGCCCGTGTTGGCGAAGCCGGGGTCCAGGGCGATCCACCCGGTGGCCGCGCGCAGGTTGCGCACGTCCAGCGCCTCCTCGCCCTCGGTCCCGCGGATCAGCGGCAGCGTGATCGTGCGGTCGCCGCGGCGGATCTCCACGGTCTCGGTCGCTTCTTCCTTCGTCCTCGCGGTCATCCTTCTGGCTCCGGTGGTTCGCGGCGGGCGGGATCGGCGCAGATGTTACGACACCGGAGGCCGAGAGTGGCGGGCGGCGCGCACCTCGCGCTACGCTCGCGCCCCCGTGCTCCTCCAGCGTCGCTCCCCCGCTCCCGCCGCGGCCCTGGCCCGCGCCCTGGCCGCCTGCGGCGCCGGCCCCGAGGCCATGACGCTCGAGCGCGTCCAGCGCGACCTCCTGGCCGAGGGCACGGGGGCGGTCGAGGTCGTGAGCCACGCGCCGGGCGCGCCCCCGGTCGTCGACGTCCTCGGTCCTCACCGGGCGCCTCCCCGAGGGGCACGACCTCGTCGACTTCCGCTCCTGCTACCTGGAGGAAGAGCTCGTGACCCTGGCCGAGGCCTTGCAGGAGGCCGGCTACACGACGGCCGGCTTCTCGGCGAACCCGCTCGTGTCGGCGCAGCGCAACCTCGACCAGGGGTTCGAGCACTTCCATGCGACCGCGGCGCCCGCGATGGGCGACGCCCTCGTCCCGGCCGCGCTGGAGTGGCTCGAGCAGCACCGCCGGGAGCGCTTCTGCCTGTACGTGCACCTGCACGACCCGCACCTGCCGCACACGCCGCGCGCGGCCGATCGGGAGCGGTTCTGCGGCGCGGACGCGGCGCGCTACGACCCGCTGCTGATGCAGAGGCGGACGAGCCCGAGCGCGTCGCGCGGCTCAAGGAGCTGATCCTGCGCTCGCGCGCGCACGCGGGGCGCGAGCGGCCGGCCCGCAAGTGGCGCGCGGGGGCGGCGACGCTGCGCCTGCTCGAGGCCGCCGGCTACGCCGGCGGGGTCACGGACGACGGCCGCTGATCGCGGCCTTCAAAGGTCGCCCGAGAGCCAGTGCAGCCCGTTGAGCGCGAGCTGCCGGTTGTCGACGCCGGGCACGTTCATGCCGAACGGGATGCGCTCGGGCCCGATGCGCTGCGCGGAGAGCATCGCCGCCTCGCCGAGCACGACGACGCGGCCCGACCCGAGCTCGAGGGCGAGCCCGTGCGCGCGCCCGCCGACCGGCACGCGCTCGCGCTCGGGCGGGACGACGTCGACCGCCCGCGGGCCGAGCTCGAGCAGCGTGGCGCTCCCGGCGGGCCCCTCGAGCGCCTGGCCCGTGAACGTCATGACGCGCTCGATGCGCTCGCGCGCGCCGCGGCCGCGCGTGATCGCGTGGTCGCCGAGCAGCCCGTTCTCGCGATCGAAGACGAGCCAGGCGCGGCTCGTCGCGGCGTGCTCGCGGTCGAGCGTGACGCCCTTGCACATCCCCACGCCGAAGCGCTGCGCCAGCTCCTGGGCCGCCGCGCCCATCGGGAAGTGGTCGGCGACGAGGAGCAGCCCGCCGCCCGAGCGCACCCACGCCGCGACGTGCGCACACTCCTCTTTGGAGAAGGCCGGCCGGCGCGCCTCGCGGCTCTCCATGTCCGCGGCGCCGAGGGCGTTCACGACCACGAGCACGTCGCAGCCCTCGAGGGCGTCCCCGACGAGCTCGCGCCGGCCGATCCTCAGGCGGTTCATGGTCGTCGGACGTCGCGTCGGGCGAGCCGTCGCTCTCGAGGAGCTGCGCGAACGGGCGGTAGTTGCCGCCGGCCGTGTGCACGTTGAAGTGCGCCTCGTCGAAGAGGACGGTCGGCCCGTCCGCGCCGAAGGTCGGCTCGGCAACGCGCGCGACGAAGTCCGTGTCCAGCACCTGCGGGCCCGAGAGGTCGGGCTCGCGCAGCTCGCCGTCGGGGTCCTGGGCCGCCTTCGCGGCCGGCTCCGCGCCCGGCGCGCAGGCGCAAAGCGCGCCGAGGCCCCAGAGCAAGCAAGCCCGGGCCGCGTCGATCCCGAACGTCATCGATGCCGGCCCCGGCGCCGGCGGGTCAGGACCCGGTGGCCTCGCTCTCCTCGTCCTCGTCCTTCTTCTCGACGTGCTCCTCGTAGTCCACTTCGAAGGCCGGAGGATCGCCGCCGGGTCCGACGACGTAGTGGTCGAACCAGCGCAGCATGCGCAGGTTGTAGTCGAACTGCGCCGCCGCCTTGCGGTTCCCGTGGCCCTCGCCCGGGTAGTGCACGAGGCGCACGGGGGCCGCCCCGCGCAGCTTGAGGTGGCGGTACAGCTCGCGCGACTGGCCGGGGTCGACGCGCGGGTCGTCCTTGCCGTGCAGGATCAAGAGCGGGGTCTTGCCGCGGTCGGCATGGTAGATCGGGCTGCGCTTCAGAAAGAAGTCCCAGTCGTCCCAGGGGCGCTTCAGGGCGTGCACGTAGAACTCCTCGTCGGCGATGTCGGTCGTCCCGACCTTGGAGATCTTGTCGCTGATGCCCACGAACATCACGCCGGCGGCGAAGCGCTCGGAGTAGTACGTCGAGCACCACGCGGTCGCGTAGCCGCCGTAGGACCCGCCGGTGACGCCGACGCGCGCGCGGTCGGCGATGCCGGCCGCGACGAGGTGGTCGACCCCGTCGACGACGTCGTCGAACTCCTTGCCGGCCGGGTCGCCCTGGCTGCGCTCGAGGTAAGCGAGGCCGCGCCCCGTGCTGCCGCGGTAGTTGGGGTGGAAGACGGCGTAGCCGCGCGCGGCGGCGAGCTGGCCGGGGTAGGCGTAGCGCGTGAGCCAGCCGTTCGAGAGGTGCGCCTCGGGCCCGCCGTGCACGCAGACGAGCAGCGGCGCCGGCGCCGCCCCGTCGCGCGGGTGGATCAGGACGCCCTCGACCTCGAGGCCGTCGCGCGCGGCGAAGCGCACGACCTCCTGGCGCGCGAGGCGCAGCGCGCCCAGCCACGGGTTCGAGTCGCTGCGGCGCGCCAGCTCTCCGCTCGCGACCTCGAGGGTGAACAGCTCGGGGGGGTGCTCGGGAGTCGAGCCGACGAGCGCCATCCGGGAGCCGTCGCGCGAGGCCGAGACGCTGGTCCAGACCGGCCCCTCGCGCGGGACCAGCGGCGTGCGCCCGACCGCCCGACCGCCGTCGAAGCTGTAGGCGTCCAGCGCCGACCAGGCGCCCTCGCTGCCGAGCACGAGCAGCCGCCCGTCGGCGAGCCAGCGCACGTCGTCCTCGTCGCGCTCGCGCTCGCCGAGCATGGGCGTCGGCTCGACGCCGGCGTCGCCCGCGGGCGCGCTCGCCCAGAGCAGCCGCGCGGCCGCACCGTCGTGCACGTGGCGCGCGGCGACGAGCGCGAGGCCGCTGCCGTCGGGCTTCCAGGCGAAGCTCCCGAGCTTGCCCGGATTCTCGATCCTGCCGGCGACGCTCGCGCTCGCGACGTCGACGATCCAGACGCGCCGCCGCATGTAGCTGTCGTCGACCAGCGCCGTCGGCGCCGCCGCCAGCGCGAGGTGCGCGCCGTCCGGCGCCCACTCGAGGTCGCTCACGTGCGCGTCCAGCGCGATCGCTCGCGGCTCGGCGTCCTCGTCGAAGGGGACGGCGATCCACACCTCGCCCGGCCGCCAGTCCTCCTCGTAGATCTCCTGCTTGAAGCCCTTCTTTTCCTGCTTCTCGCGCGCCTCGGGCGCCGGAGCCTGCGCGATGAGGGCGACGCGCGTCCCGTCCGGCGCGAACTGGTAGTCACCGACGTCGCGGTCGTCGAAGGACACCGCGCGGCGCGCCTCGCCGCCATCGACGGCGATCAGGTACAGCGCCGTGTGCTCGTCGCCGTCGCGCTTGGCGAGGAAGCCGATGCTCTTGCCGTCGGGCGTCCATTGCACGCTGCTCACTCCGCTGTCGGCGGTGACGAACGGGCGCGCGGCGCCGCTCTCCCAGTCCAGGACGTGCAGCTGCGAGCGCGCGGGGCCGTCGTCGTCCCCCCACGGCTCGCGCGGCACCGCGAGGACGTACGCGACGTGGCGGCCGTCGGGCGAGATCTCCGCGGAACGGACGGACGTCATGGTCGCCACGTGCCACGGAGTGAGCGTGTCGTCCGCGGCGCCCGCCTGGAGCGCGGCTCCTGCAGGGGCGAGCGCGACCGCCGCCGTCACGAGGAGCTCGAGGGGGAGTCTCATGGTTCTCTTCCTTGTCGGTGCTTCCATGTCGAATGCTGACGGCGCATCATAGCGAAGCGATGGATTCGCGAGCCCGACCGGCGTCGCCGCATGACTGAGGACAGGCTCCCCCAGGAGGCCTACGAGGTCGCGCCCGGCCAGGAGTACGTCCCGCCCACGGCCGGCCGCTCGGTCACCGAGCTGACGCTCAAGGCCGTCCTGACCGGCATCGTCCTGGGCATCGTGTTCGGCTCGGCGAACACCTACCTGGGGCTCAAGGCGGGGCTCACGATCAGCACCTCGATCCCCGTCGCCGTCCTGACCGTCGTCGTGTTCCGCATGCTCGGCTGGTTCGGGCGCTCGCACGACATCCTCGAGGCCAACATGTCGCAGACCATCGGGTCGGCGAGCTCGTCGGTGGCCTCGGGCGTGCTGTTCACGGTGCCGGCGCTCTTCATGTGGGGTATGTCGCCCGCGTGGCGCCAGCTCACGCTGCTCGCGATGTCGGGCGGTCTCCTCGGCGTGCTGGCGATGATCCCGCTGCGGCGCTACCTGATCCGGCGCGAGCACGGGAACCTGCCCTACCCCGAGGGCCTGGCTTGCGCGGAGGTCCTGGTCGCCTCGCGCGCCGGCGCGCGCCAGGCGGCGCCGGTCTTCTGGGGCCTCGGCGTCGGGATCCTCTTCAAGGTGCTGACCGACGGGCTCAAGGTCGTCGCCGGCACGTTCAAGCTCGCGCTGCCCTTCCGGGCCGAGCTCGCCGCGAGCGTGTCGCCGGCGCTGATCGGCGTCGGCTACATCCTCGGCATGCGCGTCGCGACCGTCATGGTGGCCGGCGGCCTGATCTCGGCTCTCGTGCTGATCCCGGGGATCGGCTTCTGGGGCGCCGAGCGCGGCGCGCCGGTGTTCCCCGAGCAGGAGCTGCTGATCCGCGACATGTCGGCGGGCGCCATCTGGAACCGCTACGTGCGCTACATCGGCGCGGGCGCCGTGGCGATGGCCGGGATCCTGACGCTGATCCGCTCGATCCCGACGATGGTCGAGTCCTTCCGGCTCGGCGTCGGCCAGCTCAAGGCGGCGGCCGCGGCGGCCGCCGAGCGCACCGACCGCGACCTCTCGATGCGCACGGTCCTGCTCGGGATGGCGGCGGTCGTCGCCGTTCTCACCCTCGTCCCGGGGATCCTGGGGTTCATCGACTCGATCGCCGTGCGCGCCGTGGCCGCGATCCTCGTCGCCGTGTTCGCGTTCTTCTTCGTCACGGTCAGCTCGCGCATCGTCGGGCTCGTCGGCGTCACGTCGAACCCGACGTCGGGCATGACGATCGCGACCCTGCTCGGGACCAGCACGATCTTCCTGCTCATGGGCTGGACGGACGACCTGGGCAAGGCGACCGCCCTCATGGTGGGCACCGTCGTGTGCATCGCCGCCTCGATCGCGGGCGACACGTCGCAGGACCTCAAGACGGGTTTCCTGCTCGGCGCGACGCCGCGCCTGCAGCAGATCGGCGAGCTCGTCGGCGTCGTCACGTCGGCGGGCTTCGTGTGCCTGGTCGTCATGCTGCTGAACGACAGCGTCGAGGGCGGCCTGGGCGGCAAGGATCTGCCGGCGCCGCAGTCGGTCCTCATGAAGCTCGTGATCGACGGCGTCCTCGACCAGAGCCTCCCGTGGTTCCTGATCCTGATCGGCGCCGGCATCGTGCTCGTCGCGGCGCTCTTCCGCCTGCCCGTGCTGGCGTTCGCGGTCGGCATCTACCTGCCGCTCGAGACGATGGGCGCCGTCTTCCTCGGCGGCCTCGTGCGCCATCTCGTGACGCGCGGCGAGGAGCGCGAGGAGTCGAGCCGCCGGCGCGAGCAGGGCGTGCTCTTCGGCTCCGGGCTCGTCGGCGGCGGCGGGCTCGCGGGAGTGCTGCTCGCCCTGTGGGTGGTCGCGCGCGGCGGCCGGCGGATCGAGGGCGTCGCGCTGGACCTCTCCGAGCCGGTGCAGATGTTCGTGGCGTTCGCCGCGATCGCCGTCCTGCTCGCGCTCGTGCGCGGCGTCGCGGTGCGCCGCGTCGCGTGACGCGCGACGCGCGGCGAGATCACTTGCGCCAGAGGACCTCGTCGATGCTCGCCCCGCGCTTGCTGGTCCCCAGGTACCCGACGTACTCCCAGCCCTCCTTCGCGAGCCGTCCGATGTCCTCGGCCTCGGCGTCGGTGACGATCTTGTACTCGGTCTTGGCCGTCCCGCCCTGCGGCGGCGACACGGAGGCGACGAGCAGGGCCCCGGCGGCCAGGCCGGCGCCGGCGAGGAACGAGGGGAGATGGAGCTTGAGGCGCATGGCGGGTTCCTTTCCGGGTGCCGGCCGACGGCAGGGGTGCCCGGAGTGTAGCGGGAGCGCGCCCCTCGAGCCGCGCGCCGATCCGGGTCCGATCGGCTCCGGCCAGCGCGCCCGATTCCGGGTATCCTTAGCTCGGCGTTTTTCGAATCCCTTCCAGTCCCTCGGGACCCCGTCCCGCCCCTATCTCACCGATGAGCACACTCCTTGGCGTTTCCCCTCGCGCCTGCGCGCTTCTCTCCCTTCTGGCACTCCCCGGCGTGGCCGCCGCGGACGGCACCGAGACCCTCGGGCCGCCCAGCATCGGCATCGGAGCCGGAACCGGCATCGCCGCTGCCGGCGTGGGGCTCCATCCGAGTGGCGGACCCGGGGTGATCCTCCTCGACGTCCCCGCCGGTGCGGGCATCGTGCAGGTGCTCCTCTACTGGTCGGGGGCCGTGCCGATGGACGATCCGGGCGACCCGACCCTGATCGTCGAGGGCACCGAGGTCCTCGGGACCCAGATCTCCGATCCCGCGTACTTCTTCACCTTCGGCGGGGACTTCCACTACACCGCCTACCGCGCGGACATCACGGCCCTCGGCGTCGTCGCCCCGGGACCGAACGCGATCACCGTCGAAGGCCTGGACTTCCGCATCGGGGATCTCGGCGAGAACTCGGGCGCGGGCATCCTCGTCATCTACGACGACGGGTCGGCGCTCGCGGAGATCGGCGTCCGTGACGGCATGGACCTCGCGTTCGCAGGGTTCCCCGACCCGCGGCGCAGCACCGTGCCGCAGACGTTCACCTTCCCGCCCGCCGACGTTCAGCGCACGGCGGACCTAGCGATCTTCGCCGGCAGCGTCGGCGGAGGGGGCCGGACCTCCATCGTGCGCGTCTCCAACGAGGGGATGGTCCTCGCCGACTTCGTCGACATGCTCGCCAGCGTGGACGGCGACCTGTGGGACACGCTCACGGTGACGGTCGACGTCCCGGCGTTCGCGTCCAGCCTGACGGTCGAGATCATCTCCGGCGACGAGGGGGCGGGCGCCGGAAGCCCCGCCTCGCTCAGCTGGGTCGGCGCCGGCCTCTCGGTCCCGGGCCTCGAGAACGGCGGCGGCGGCGAGGGCTGCACGCCCGGCTTCTGGAGGCAGGAGCACCACTTCGAGTTCTGGACGGCGCCCTACGCTCCTTCCACGCCGTTCGGCGACGTCTTCGAGAACGCCTTCCCCGGCCGCACGCTGCTCGACATCGTCGACCCGCCGCCGGGCCGCCGCACGCGGCTCGAGCAGCTCGGGTTCCACACGGTGGCGGCGTTGCTCAACGCGGCGTCCCCCGACGTCGACTACGACCTCACGGTCGACGAGGTGATCGACCTCTTCAACGCGGTGTTCCCGGGAACGAACGACGACTACAACGACCTCAAGGACTACTTCGAGGGCTTCAACCAGCAGGGCTCGCCGATCTGCGATTGATCGGCCCGCGCCTCAATCACCCCTGCAAGTCGCCCAGCACGGCCGCGTCGAGCCTCGGTGCGGCTGTGCTGGCCGTCAGACGCCACGCGACGAGGGCCGCCCCGGCCGACGCGACGGCCGCGCACAGCACGAAGTGCCCGCCGTACCCCAGGCGGGCGGCGGAGACCCCGCTCAGCGTCGAGCCGAGAAGCGGCCCGACCGCGCACAGCGACTGCTGCAGCGAGAAGTCGGTGGCCGCCGTGTCCGGGTCGCTGCGGTCCATCATGTTGGTGTAGAGCGCCGCGGTCGCCATGCCGCCGGCGAAGGCCGCCGCGCTGACGACGGGGTAGAGCACCAGCGGCTCGACCCGGCCCGCGGCGAGCAGCAGGTAGCCGCAAGTGGAGGCGGCTTGCAGGAGACCGAACAGCGCCAGCGACGTCTTGCGCCCGAGGGACGCGACGAGCGCGCCGCCCGCGATCGAGCCGGCGAGCGCGGCGAGCGAGACGACGAGCCCCATCAGGAAGCCGATCTGCGCCAGCGTCAGCCCACGGTCGACGAGCAGCGGGTTGACCATCGTCAGCGCCATGGCGTCGCCCGCGCGGTACAGCACGAGCGTGAGCACCCAGACCCCCGCGCCCGGGCGGGCGAAGAAGCGCCGCATCGCCCCGAAGTCGACCTTCTGCGCCCGCGCCGGGTCGCGCCGCCGGTGCGCGGGCTCGCGGAAGCGCCACGCCGGCGCGAGCGGCAGCGCGAGCAGGCCGGCCATGACCAGCAGCGCGGCGCCCCAGCCGAAGCGCTCGAAGAGCACGAGCATCAGCCCGCCGCCGAGGATCTGGCCCACATAGTAGCCGCCGACCTGGATGCCGTTGCCCGGGCCGCGCTCGGCGTAGTCGAGCGAGCGCACGGCGAGACCGTCGGTGGCGACGTCCTGCGTGGCCGACAGCAGCATGAACAGCGCTCCCGCGATCAGGAGCCAGGGCAGGCCGCTCGACGGGTCCAGCCCGGAGAGCGCGAGGACCGTGAGCACGGAGAGCGACTGCAGCGGCAGGATCCACGAGCGGTAGTGGCCGCGCCGGCGCGAGCCAAAGCGGTCGACGAGCGGCGCCCACAGGAACTTCACGAGCCACGGCAGCGCGAGCGCTCCGAGCAGCCCTACACGCTCGAGGCCCAGGCCCTGGGCGCGCAGGATCGCCGGGAGGGCGACCACGAAGAAGCCCAGCGGGATCGCCTGCGAGACGTAGAGCGCCGCGATCAAGGTCAGGCGCTGGCGGGTCGTGCTCATCGCGACGCGCGATCGTAAGGCCCGCGGCCCGCGGCCCGAATTCGGGTTGGGTCAAAGTTCGGTCCCCGGCACGGCCGATGAGACCCGCTCGTCCACCCCTCGTCCGCCCGAAGAGCCGCCACCGTGAGCCTCGCAGCGACCCCCCGCACGACTCTGGGAACGAGCCCCGCCGACCCCTGCGACGATCTGCGGCAGGCGATCGGGCGCGTCGTCGCGCTCCCCGGCGAGGTCCTCGAGCCGATCCTCGTGTCGCTCCTCGCTGGCGGGCATGTCCTGATCGAGGGCATCCCGGGCACCGGCAAGACGCTGCTCGCGCGCACGCTCGCGCGCTGCGTCGACTGCGAGTTCAAGCGCATCCAGTTCACGAACGACCTGATGCCCTCGGACATCGTGGGCTCGCCCGTCTGGCGCCCGGGCGAGGGGCGCTTCGAGTTCGTGCGCGGGCCGCTCTTCGCGAACATCGTGCTGGCCGACGAGGTCAATCGCACGAGCTCGCGCACGATGTCGTGCCTGCTCGAGGCGATGGAGGAAGGCCGCGTCTCGATCGACGGAAGCCCGGTGCCCCTGGGCGAGCCGTTCCTCGTCCTGGCGACGCGCAACCCGATCGAGTTCCACGGGACCTTCCCCATCCCCGAGGCGGCGCTCGACCGCTTCCTCGCGCGCGTCCAGCTCGGCTACCCCGACGCCGAGAGCGAGCGCGAGCTCTACCGCGGCAGGGCGCCCGAAGCGGCGCTCGCCGAGCTCGAGCCGGTCCTCGCGCGCGCCGAGCTGCTCGCGCTCATGGCGGCCGTCCCCGAGATCGTCGTCAGCGAGCCGCTCGTGCAGTACGCGCACCGCGTGGTCGCGGCCACGCGCGATCACGACGCCGTGGCGCTCGGCGTCAGCCCGCGCGCCGCGATGTCCTGGATCCGGGCGGCGAAGGCGCGCGCGCTGCTCCAGGCGCGCGCGTACGTCCTGCCCGACGACCTCAAGGCGCTCGCCCGCCCGGTCCTCGCGCACCGCGTCTTCGCGAGGGGCGGCGGCGACGCGGGCGCGCTGGTCGACGAGATCCTGAAGGCCGTCCCGGTCGAGCTCTGAAGTGCGGCCGACGCGCTTCGGATTCAAGGGACTCCTGTTCTACCTGGCGATGTCGGGGGCGTTCCTCGCCTCGCCCTACTCGAACCTGTTCTTCCTCCTGATCGCGTTCCTGACCCTGCACTGGGCGCTGGGCCTCTTCTGGACGCTGCGCAACCTCTCCGGCGTGTCCGCCGAGCTCGCGCCGATCGAGCCGGCTCCCGCCGGCGCGGGTCAGCTCGTCCGCGCCCGCCTCCACGCCCCGCGCCGGGCGCGCTTCGAGCTCGCGGTCGAGCTCGAGCTGGAGCCGGCACTCGACGGCCGGCGCCGGTTGCGCGCCCGGGCCGACGTCGCGCACGGCGACGTCGAGGTCGCGATCGGCGTGCCGCCGCTCCCGCGCGGCATCCACCGCCTGAGCCGCGCGTGCGTCGCCTCGAGCTACCCCTTCGGGCTCTTCGTCGCACGCCGGCCGATCGCGGCCGACGGGGCGAACGGCGAGCTCGTCGTCTTCCCCGCGCCGGTCGAGACCGCTGCCGCGCGGAGCGGCGCCGACGCGCTGTCCGAGATCCTCGGGCAGGGCGGCGGCGCTGCGGGCGCCGTGCAGCCCGCCGGCCTGCGCGACCACCGGGACGGCGACGAGCCGCGCGCGGTGCACTGGCGCGCCAGCGCGCGGCGCGGCGCGCTGGTCGTCAAGGAATGGGAGGGCGGCGTGGGCCAGGGGCTCGAGCTCGTCCTCGACCGGCGCTGCGACTCCGAGGCGCTCGAGCAGGCGCTCTCGATCGTCAGCGCCGTCGCGCTCCTCGCGCGCGAGAGCAAGGAAGTGCTCGCGGTCCACAGCCAGGGCCTCGACGCCACGTTCGGCGCGGAGCAGCGCCCCTGGCGCGAGCTGCTGCGGTTCCTCGCGGGCGCCGAGGTCCTGGACACGTTAGGTCCCGCGCCGCCGCCGGTCTCGCCGGCGGTGACGCGCCTGCCGGCGGTGTCCCGTGCAGGGTAGCCGCGCCCTGCGCGCGTGCCTCCTCGGCCTCGTCCTCGTCGACCTCGTCTTCGTCCAGCTGACCGAGGCCGCTGCGCTCGAGTGGCTGGTTCCCCTCTACGCGCTGACGCTCTGCTCCCCGCTCCTCGCGCCCCTGCGCGGCAAGCTCGCGTACCGCGTGCTCTGGAACGCGGCCGTCCTCTCCTTCTTCGCCCTCCTGGTCCGCCACGCATCGGGCTACGACCTGCGCTTCGTGCTCCAGGACGGCCTCGTCCTCGCCGCGCTGTGCCAGGTGCACCTGCTCAACAACTTGCGCGACGAGCAGCGCCCCGACCTCCTGTTCTTCAACTCCTTCCTGATCGCGATCGTGACGGGCTACCTCTGCCACGACGTCGCCTATCCGATCGCCTTCCTCGCGTACGCCCCGCTCTTCGTCTGCGGCCTGCAGCTCTACTGCGTGATCGGAGAGGGGGCCGACGTCGAGCCGCGCGCGACGCGCCGGATCCTCGTGGACGGCCTCGCTCGGTCGGGCGTGCTGCTCGCGGCGACCATGCTCGTCTTCCTCTTCTGGCCGCGCGACTTCCAGCGCCGCGGTCTCCTCGCCGGCAGGCTCGACTTCAGCTCGCGCGCGGCCGGCTTCGAGGTCGGGTTCAGCGAGTCGCTCGAGCTCGAGCGCCGGCAGAACGTGCGCATCTCGGACCGCGTCGTGATGACCGTCGCCTTGCTCGAAGGCGCGCGCGACGACGTGCCCGCGCTGTGGCGCGGAGCCACCCTCGGCGCGACGAACGGAAAGGACTGGTGGCCCGCGGACGCGCGCGAGCTCGTGAGCGCCGGGGGCGCCGACGAGCCCTGGAGCTGGCGCGGCGACGACCTCGTGCGGGGCCGCGCCGGACACGAGCGATCGGCGCTCGTGTCCGTCGAGCACGTCGACCCCGAGGCGAACCGCCTCTTCATGCCGCTGGGCACCGAGCGCCTGCGGCGCGGCGCGGGCCTCGTGCCCGAGCGCGTGTTCGCGGAGCAAGGCGGCACGCTGCGCTACGGCATCCCGCTGCGGGTGCGGCCTGCGCTCTCCTACGAGCTGGCCATCGGCCGCGATGTGCCCGCGGCGGGCGGCGAGCCGCGCGCGGCGCTGCCCCGCGCGCTCGCGCCCTACGCCGTCGCGCCGCGCTCGCGGCACGTCGCCGAGGCGCGCGACCTCGCGGCGAAGCTGGCGGCCGCCGCTCCGCCCGGCGAGAGCCAGCACGCGCTCGTGGCGCGCCTCTGCGCCTATCTCGGCTCGCGCTACGCCTACCTCCGCCCGGGTGCCCGAGGCGCGGCGGCGAGCCTCGACGAGTTCCTCGCCGGCGACGCCGGCGGCCACTGCGAGTTCTTCGCCTCCGCGCTCGGCACGCTCCTGCGCCTCTCCGGCATCCCGTGCCGGCTCGCGACGGGCTTCCGCAGCTCCGAGTGGGACACCGAGGGCCGCGTCCTCACGATCCGCCGTGCCCACGCGCACGCCTGGGTCGAGGTGTTCGACCCGCGCGCGGGCTGGTACGCCGTGGATCCGAGCCCCGCCGTTTCCGCGCTCGACGGGCCCGGTCTCTGGACCCGGCTGCGCATGGCGGCGAGCAAGGCCTGGGCGCGCCTGGCGAGCTTCAACGCCGGGAGCCGCGACGCGCTGCTCGCCTGGCTCGTGCGGCTGCCGCAGCGTTCGGAAGCCTGGCTGCGCGCCCACCCGCTGCCCTCGGGGCTCGGCGGCGCCGCGCTCGTGCTGGGTCTTCTCGCGTGGCGCCGCCGCCGGAACGCTGGCGTCGCGCCCGTCGTCCGCCGCTACCGCCGCACGCTGCGCCGCGCCCGGATCGAGCGCCTGCCCGGCGAGACCCCGCGCGAGCTTCTCGCACGGGCGCGCGCCTCGCGCGTGAAGCCCGAGCGGCTGGCGGCGCTGCAGGCGGCCACGTTCGATCACGAGCGCTCGCGCTACGCGGCGTGAACTCCTCGCCCGCGATCGCATCGATCCCCCCCGTTCTCGCTCTCGGCCTCGCTCTCGGTTCCGCCCAGGACGCGCCGCGCCAGAAGAACTTCGCGCACGACACGCTCCAGGTCGGCGTCGTGGTCAGCGACCTCGAGGTCGCCGTGAAGCCGATGGAGCTGCCCGACGTCGAACCGAAGCCGTCGGACAACGCGTTCATCCACTCGCAGCTCGGCTTCCGCTACCTGACGATCGGCGTGCGCGACATCGATGCTGCGCTGGAACGCCTGCGCGCGGCGGGCGGCAAGCCCCTGGCGAAGGGGCCGGTGCGCCTTGGGGAGCGTCCGGAGAGCGAGTACTTGGTCCTGGTTCGCGATCCCGACGGCAATCTGATCGAGCTGATCGGGGCGAAGCGGTAGGGGTTGGGGGTGGCGGGCTTCCCGGGCCCGCTCGGCGCGCGGGGGTGGGGCCGGTCCAGGCCGCTGGACGACCCTACCCTTCAATCCCCCCTCCGAAACCGCAGCACGTAGTTCTCCTCGAACGCCTCCAGGTCGTGCTCGTTGACCAGCTCGAACCCCGCAGCCTCGATCTCGGCCTGGAACACCTCGCGCCCGGCGCGCACGTGGCCGAGGATGAACTCGCGCGAGACGCCGGGGATGCGCTCGAACTCGACGAGGACGAGCTGGCCGCCCGGGCGCAGCGCGGCGTGGATCGAGCGCAGCGAGTTGCGCGGGTACTCGAAGTGGTGGTAGGTGTCGCACACGAAGACGAGGTCGACCGAGCCCGCCGGGAGCTCCACGCTCTTCTCGGTGCAGAGCACCGTCTCGACGTTCCCGAGGCCCTTCTCGGCCGCGCCGTCTTCGATGTGCTCGAGCAGCTTCTGGTTGATGTCGACCGCGAGGACCTTCCCGGTCTCGCCAACCAGGCGCGAGAAGAGGTGGGTCATGAAGCCCGACCCGGCCCCGACGTCGGCCACGACGTCCCCCGGGCGCGGTCCGACGATCGTCGCGAGCAGGCCACGATGCGTGTAGATCTCGCGGCTCTCGGTCTCGAGCCGGCCGATCAGCGGGCCGATGTCCTCGCTCTTCCACGAGTCGTTGATCCCGGGCTTGACGCTCTCCTCGTCCGCGAGCGGCTGCTCGGCGGCGAGGAGCGCGCGCAGCTCGCGTACGCGCGCCTGCAGCGCCGCGATCTCCTGCTCGAGGGCCTCGATGCGCTCCCGCGTCGACTGCTGCGCCTGCACGCGCGGGAGCGGCAGGGCCAGGAGGGCGACGAGCGAGAGAAGGGCGGGGACGAGCGTCCTCCAGGGTCGCGGGCGGTTCATTCGGGCCTCCTCGGTGCTTGGGGCGGAGCGAGCCGGGCCATTCTGGCAGGCGCGACCGCGAGCGCTATCCTCGGCGCCCATGACCGGCTTCCGCACCGCGCTCATCGCGGGCTGCCTCCTCGGAGCGACCCCGGCCCTCGCGGCCGCGGACGTGACCGTGACCCCCTGCCCCCACGACGGGTGCTTCTGGCGTCTCGCCGTGGGGGCGAACGGTTCCCTGCACCTGGTCTTCCGCCGCGACGAGGAGCTCGACCTCTACGGTTCCGTGACGCGCAAGATCCCGGCGCCCGGCGCACGCTCGGTCCGAGAGCGCCCGGCGCTCGCGAGCAACGCGCGCGGCGAGGTGCTCCTGGTCTGGTCGGACGCCGACGGGCGCGTCGCCTGGCAGGTGTACGACGCCGCGGGGACGCCGACCCCCGACGCCGAGGGCACGGCCGTCCCCGAGGGCCGGCGCTGGCCGGCGCCCGCCGCCTACGCCACGCCCGCCGGCGACTTCGTCGTCGTCTGCTGACCCGATGCCCTCGTCGCCGGCCACCTTCGACGCAGAGGTCCTGCGACCGATCGCGGACGACCTCGACCTGGAGCGCCTGCTCCCGCTCGGGACGCCGGGCCGCTCCAGCCGCTTCCACGCCGTCGCCGCCGGTTCCGCGCCGGCGCCCGAGACGGGGCGCTGCGTCGAGGCGCTGGAGGAGGGGCTCGGCGAGCGCGACACGCTGCTCGTCGTCGTCGAAGGACGGCCGGCGGACAGCGAGCTCGCGGCGTGGCGCAACGCCCTCTGGCCGCTCTTGCACGTCGGCCGCGTGTACCGCTCCGACGGCGCGGCGATCCGCTGCCAGACGCTCCAGGGGACGGCAGCCGTGGCCGGCGCGCTGCCGGCCTGCGCCGTTCTCGTGGCTGCGCGCCGCACCCGGGTCCTGTCGCCCGAGGCGACGGTCGAGAAGTTCGACTCCAACGCGCCGGGCTGGAACGGAGCGCCGGGCGGCGCCGGGTATCCGCACTTCCGCTGGATGCGCCGCTTCGTCGCCGACTTCGCCGGGGACTCTCGCCCGCGGCGCATCCTCGACTTCGGCTGCGGCGCCGGCTGGGTGGGGATCGAGGCGGCCCTGCGCGCGCCGGGCGCGGAGCTGTGCGCGTTCGACCCGAGCCCCGAGATGGTCCGGATAGCGACGGAGAACGCGCGCGAGGCGGGCGTCGCGCGCTTCGCGGGGCGCACCGGCTTCGGCGAGGAGCCGCCCTTCCCGCGCGACGGCGAGCCGCCGTTCGACCTCGTGCTCTCCTCGGGCGTGCTCAGCTTCGCGCCGGACCTGGAGCGCTGGCTCGACGGCCTGGCGTCGACGGTGGCGCCGGGCGGGACGCTGGTCGTCGGCGACGTCCACCGCGGCTCGCGCGGCATGCGCGCGCGGCGCGCCGCCAGGCCGCTCCTACCCGTGCGCGAGCTCAACGCGCGCTCGCCGGAGGAGGTCCGCCCGGCCCTCGAGCGCCGCGGGTTCGTGGCGCGCGCGACCGCGGGCTACCAGCTCACCTGGCCGATCCCCGAGGCGATGCACCTGAGCGAGACGCGCCTCGGCGGGCTCCTCGCCCGCCCGCTCCTGCTCTTGAACAGGGGCGGCGCGGCGCTCGACCGGCTCCTCGGGCACGCGGCGGCGAGCCAGTTCGACAGCTGGGTGATGCGCCTTCAGCGCTCGATCCCGGACGCATCCTCGCGCGTTTGAACCGGGGCGCGCCGGCCCGACTCGGGCTCGCCCCCCTCCGCGTGCCCGGCCGCGCCCGCGCCGGGCGCCGCGTGCGGCTCCTCGTCCGCGCCCGCGTCCGGCGCTGCGGCGCGCTCCGCGGGCGCTTCCTCCGCCTCCTCGGCCGCCCCCTCGGGACGCTCCTCCCCGGCCGCGCCGGCGGGCGCGGCCGCCCCGCGCGCGGGCAGCTCTTCCTCCTCCTCGCGCGCTCCGGGGTACCCGGGCTGGTTCGCCGTGCCGTAGTCGATCAGCCGCGCCAGGGTCGCGCGCATCTCCTTGCGGTTGACGATGGCGTCGAGCTGCCCCTTCTCGAGCAGGAACTCGGCGCGCTGGAAGCCGGGCGGCAGCTCTTGCTTGATCGTGCTGGAGATGACCCGCGGCCCGGCGAAGCCGATCAGCGCCCCGGGCTCGGCGAGGGTCAGGTCGCAGACCGAGGCGAAAGAAGCCGTGACCCCGCCCGTGGTCGGGTTGGTCATCACGCAGACCGAGAAGCCGCCCGCGTCGCGGAAGCTGGCGAGGGCCGCGCAGGTCTTCGCCATCTGCATGAGCGACAGCATGCCCTCGTGCATGCGCGCGCCGCCCGAGCTCGTGAACATGACGACCGGCAGGCCCTCGGCGGCGGCCAGGTCGCAGCCGAGCGCGATCTTCTCGCCGACCACCTCGCCCATCGAGCCGCCCATGAACTTGAAGTCGAGCACGACCAGGATGATCGGGCGGCCCTCGAGGCGGCCCCGGCCGCACAGGAGCGCCTCGTTCTGGCCGGTCTTCGCGACGGCCTTCGCGACCTTCTCGCTGTAGGGGATGGAGTCGGTGAACTCGAGGCGGTCCTCCGTCTCGAGCTCGCCCCAGAGCTCCGCCCAGGTGCCCTCATCGAGGACGAGCCGGATGCGCTCGCGCCCGGGAAGCGTGAAGTGGAAGTCGCACGCCGGGCAGACGAAGCCCTTCTCCTCGAGCTCCTTGCGGTAGATCATCTGGCCGCAGCTCTCGCACTTGAGCCACAGCCCGCCGGGCATGTCCTTCTTCTTGAAGCGCAGCCGCGAGAGCCGGCCCTGCGGCCGGCCCGGCTCGCGCGGCCCCGGGACGTCCGGCGCCGGTCGGTGTTCGGGCTTCTCGTCGTCGGCCAAGCTGTTCCTTCCCCTAGGCGAGCCCCCGGGTCGACCCGGGGGCCCGGACGCCCCGGCCGTAGCTCGCGCTGGCGAGCTCGCGGAACCGGCCGATCGTCGCGGCGAGATCGGGGGCGCCGAAGATCGCGGAGCCCGATACGAGCGCGTCCGCCCCGGCGTGAGCGCAGCGCGGCAGCGTCTTCTCGTCGAGGCCGCCGTCCATCTCGACGTGCCCGTCGTAGCCGTGCTCGCGCAGCCAGCGGGTCTTCAGGAGGACCTCCTCCATGAACTGCTGGCCGCCGAAGCCGGGGAAGACGCTCATGACGAGCACGAGGTCGACCTCGTCGAGCAGGTCGGCGACGCGCTCGACCGGCGTGTCGGGGTTGAGCGAGACGCCCACCTTCTGGATGCCCTGGTCGCGGAACGCGCGCACCACCGCGCGCGCGGCCGGCACGCTCGCCGCGGTCTCGATGTGGAACGTCAGCACGTGCGCGCCGGCCCGCGCGAAGGCGCCCGCGTACTGCAGCGGGTCGCTGATCATGAGGTGCACGTCGAGCGGCACGCGCGCGACCTCGTGGATCGCCGCGACCACCGGGGGGCCGATGGTGAGGTTCGGGACGAAGTGTCCGTCCATCACGTCGACGTGCAGCCAGTCCGCGCCCGCCGCCTCGACGCGCCCGATCTCCTCCGCCAGCCGCGCGAAATCGCACGCGAGGAGCGAGGGGGAGATCGTGATCGACCGAGCCATGGCGCGACCAGGATTGTAGGGCTACGAAGCCACGCTGCCCAACGCCGCGATGCCCGGCAGCTCCTTGCCCTCGAGCAGCTCGAGCGCCGCCCCGCCGCCCGTCGAGACGTGGCCCACGGAGGCCTCGAGGCCGAGCAGCTTGATCGCGGCGACCGAGTCGCCGCCGCCGACGACGGTGTAGCCCGGGCACTCGGCCAGGGCGCGTCCGACCGCCTCCGTCCCGGCCCGGAACGGCTGCATCTCGAACACGCCCATCGGACCGTTCCACACGACGGTCCGCGCGGCGCGGACCGCTCCGGCGTAGAGCTCGCGCGTGCGCGGCCCGATGTCGAGGCCCATCGTGCCGGCCGGGATGTCGCCCTCGACGACGCGCGCCCGGGCGTCGGCCGCGAAGCGCTCCGCGACGACGTGGTCGACGGGCAACAGCAGCTCTACCCCGCGCTCGCGCGCCTTCTCGAGGGCGGCGCGGCACAGCTCGAGCTGCTCGCGCTCCACGAGCGAGTTGCCGATCGCCGCTCCGCGCGCCTCGAGGAACGTGTAGGCCATGCCGCCGCCGATCAAGAGCGCGTCCACGCGCTCGATCAGGCTCTGGACGACCTGCAGCTTGTCGGACACCTTCGCGCCCCCGAGGATCGCGACGAGCGGCCGCTCCGGCGCGTTCAGGACGCGGTCGAAGGCCTCGAGCTCGCGCTGAAGCAGGAGCCCGGCGGCCGACGGCAGTACGCGCGCGATCCCCGACACGGAAGCGTGGTCGCGGTGCGAGGCGCCGAAGGCGTCGTTGACGAACGCCTCGCCGAGCTCGGCGTACCGCCGGGCGAGCTCCAGGTCGCCCTTCGTCTCGCCCGGATGGAAGCGCACGTTCTCGAGGAGCACCACCGTGCCCGGCGGCGCCTCGGCCACCGCCGCACGCACCGCGGGCCCGATGCTCTCGTCAAGCTTGCGCACCGGGACGTCGAGCAGCTCGCGCAGCCGGCGGCCGATCGGGTCGACGCGCAGCGCCTCGACCACCTGGCCCTTGGGCCGCCCGAAGTGGCAGAGCAGGACCGGCAGCGCGCCGCGCCCGAGCAGCGCGAGCACCGTCGGAAGCGATGCGCGGATGCGCGTGTCGTCGGCGATCCAGCCCTCGTCGTCGATCGGAACGTTGAAGTCGACGCGCACCAGGACGCGGCAGCCGTCCACCTCGAGCGTGTCGAGGCCGGGCGTCTCGAGCGTCACGGCGCGAGCGCGCGCGAGCCACGCGCGGCCGACTTGGGGCGCAGCTTGTGCGCGTACTGCATGAGCTCGACGACGCGGTTCGAGTAGCCCCACTCGTTGTCGTACCACGCGACGACCTTGACCATGTTCTCGCCCAGCACCATCGTCGCCTGCGCGTCGACCACGGAGCTGGCCGGGTTGTGGACCACGTCGCTCGAGACGATCGGGTCCTCGGTGTACTCGAGGATTCCCTTCAGCTCCTTCCGGGCCGCCTCCTTGAAGGCCGCGTTCACGGACTCGACCGTGAGCTTCTTCTGCGTGGTCGCCACGAGGTCGACGACCGATCCGTCGGGGACCGGGACGCGCAGCGCGAAGCCGTCGAGCTTGCCCTTCAGCTTCGGCAGCACCTTGCCGACCGCGCGTGCCGCGCCGGTCGAGGTCGGGATGATGTTCAGCGCGGCCGCGCGCGCCCGGCGCAGGTCCTTGTGCGGGAGGTCGAGTATGCACTGGTCGTTGGTGTAAGCGTGCACGGTCGTCATCAGGCCCTGCACGATCCCGAAGCTCTCGTCGAGCACCTTCGCCACGGGCGCGAGGCAGTTGGTCGTGCAGGAGGCGTTCGAGATGATCCGGTCGCCCGGCCGGAGCGTGCTCTCGTTGACGCCGAGCACGACCATCGCGTCGATCTCGTCCTTGGGCGGAACGGTCAGGAGGACCTTCTCGGCGCCCGCCTCCAGGTGCTTCTCGCACGCGGCGCGGGTCGCGAAGATGCCCGTCGCCTCGACGACGAAGTCGACGCGGTTCGCGCGGTGCGGCAGCGCGGCCGGGTCGCGCTCGGCGGTCACCTGGATCCGCGCGCCGTCGACCGTGAGGAGACCCTTCCCCGCGCGGACCTTGCCCGCGAAGCGGCCGTGGACGGAGTCGTACTTCAGCAGGTGCGCCAGCGTTTCCGGGTCGGTGACGTCGTTGATGCCGACGACCTCGACGCCGCGGGTCTCGTGCAGGATGCGGAAGACGTTGCGGCCGATTCGACCAAAGCCGTTGATGGCGATGCGCAGGGCCATGGGGAGGCTCGATAGGGTACTGGGGGAGTTCCGGGCGGCGGAGACGGGCGAACGGGCGCCGGCTCGCAAACGAGAACTCCCCGGAAGGACCCCCGAAACGGCGTTCCGGCAGGTTTCCGGGGAATTGGGCGAGAGAGACTAACCAGCGCCGCCGATGGGTTCAACGTGCGGGCCGGGAGCCGGGTAGACTCCTCCTCGGGCCCGCCGGCCGCCCCCGAGGAAACGCGTGAGCCGCGCCCCCCTGACGCACGACTTCCCCTGGCCGTCCCGCTGGGCCGACCTCGCCCACGCCGTCGGGCTGCGGCCCGCCGAGCCCGTCGTCCTGGCCCTCTCCGGGGGCGCCGACAGCGTGTTCCTGCTGCACCTCCTGGCACGCGCGCAGCTCCGGCCGCGCACCCTGGCGGTGCACGTCGACCACGGCTTGCGCGGCGCCGAGAGCCTCGAGGACACGGCGTTCTGCGCGCGCCTCTGCGCGCGGCTCCAGGTGCCCTTCGCGCGGCGCTTCCTCGAGCTCGACCCCGGATCCCCGAGCCTCGAGGCGCTGGCGCGCCAGGAGCGCTACGCGGTCCTCGCCGACGAGGCCCGAGCCGCCGGCATCCGGACCGTGGTGACCGGCCACCACGACGACGACGCGCTCGAGACGCTGCTCATGCGCTGGATGCGCGGCACGGACCTCGCGGGCCTCTCCGGCCCCAGGGCGCGCGGCGTGCTCGCGCCGGCCTCCGCCGCGCCGGTCCAGGTCGTCCGCCCGCTGCTCTCCATGCGCCGCGAGGAGGTCCGCCACCTGCTGCGCGAGAATGGCCTCGTGTGGCGCGAGGACTCCTCGAACCGCGACCCGCGCTTCACGCGCAACCGCGTGCGCCACCGCCTCCTGCCCGAGATCGAGCACGTCTGCGGCCGAGGCGGCGTCGAGGGCCTGCGCGCCTTCGCGCGGGCCGTCGAGGGCCTCGAGGACGAGCTCGCAGCGCGCACGGCGCACCTGCACTGGAGCGCCCCCGGGCGCAACGACGCTCGGCCCGCGCCGCGCGGGGCGGGCGGCCGCCTCCCCCGGCCCGCGCTCTCGGAGCTCGCGCCCCCGCTGCAACGCCGCGCCCTGTGGCGGCTCCTGAGCGAGGGGACCGGGCGCGCCCCGTCGCAGCTCGTCCTCGGGGCGATCCTCGCCGACCTGCGCTCGACGCAGGCGGGGCGGCACGGCCTCTCCGGCGGCTGGTCGCTCTGGCTGCGCGCGGACGAGCTGCGGCTGGTCCCGCCGCGCAGACCGCTCGCCACCGCAGAGGGCTTCGAGCTCGCCTGCCCCGGCTCGGTCGCGCTGCCCGACGGGCGCCTGCTCGAGGCGCGGTGGGGTCCCGCCCAGGGCACCCCACCGCGCGACCCCGAGCGGGTCGAGCTCGAGGCTCCCGACCCGCCGGTGGGGATCTCGGTGCGCTTCGCGCGTCCCGGCGACCGCTTCCACGCGCTCGGCGCACCGGGCAGCCGACCGCTCGTGCGCTTCCTCGCCGACGCCGGCGTCCCGCGCGAGGAGCGCGGCGCGGTGCCGCTCGTCTTCTGGGGCGAGGAGCTCGTGTGGGTCGCGGGGCTGCGACCCTGCGAGGGGCGGCGGGTGCGGCGCGGCGCCGGGAACCGGCTGCGGCTGCAGCTCGTCGGCGCTCGCGCTCCGCAGGACGGCGCGCCCGGCCCTGGAGCCGCCACGCGGCGGTGCTAGACTGGTCCTTTGGCCCTTCCGGGCCATCTCCCGGCCATCTGCCCCACCTCGGACCCCGTCACGCACGGGGCCGCCGCGGCGGTGACCCCGCCCGCGACCCCGGATAGTCCCAGCGCCCGCCTTTGACCGCCCGCGTCCTCTTGGAGACATCGCTCGAGCGCAATCTCGCCCGCCTGCGCCGTCGAATCGCCGCCGCCGCCGAGGAGGCGGGGCGCGCCGCGGGTGAGGTCGAGCTCGTGGCGGTCACCAAGACCGTCGACTCCCGGGTGGCGGCGGAGCTCTTGCGCCTCGGCCAGCGCGACCTCGGCGAGAACCGCGCGAGCGAGCTCGAGCGCAAGGCAGCGCAGCTCGCGGCCGGCGGGCTCGGCGCGCGCTGGCACTTCATCGGCCACGTCCAGCGCAACAAGGCGCGGCGCGTCGTCCAGCACGCCGACGTGATCCACTCCGTCGACTCGCTGCGGCTGCTCGAGACGCTGGAGCGCACCGCCGAGGAGCTCGGCCGCCGGCCGGGCGTGTACGTGCAGCTGCACCTGACCCCGGAGATCGAGAAGACGGGCATCGACGCGAGCGAGCTCGACGAGGTGCTGGCGCGCCTCGCCGGGATGCGCCACCTCGAGCCCCTCGGGCTGATGGCGATGGGCCCGCGCGAGGAGAGCCGCGCATGCGGCGCCGAGGACGTCTTCGCGCGCCTCGCCGCGCTCGCGCGCGCGCGCGACGGCCGGCCACCCTTCGTGGAGCGCCGCTGCCGGCTCTCGATGGGCATGAGCGGCGACTTCGAGCTCGCGATCGCGCACGGCAGCGACGTCGTGCGCGTCGGCAGCGCCCTGTTCGAGGGGGTCGAGGGCCTCGAGGTGGCCGGTTGAGCGCGCGCCTCGCTCTCCAGCTCGGCGACGGCGGCCGGTCGGCGGAGCTGCCCGCGCAGGGGCGGCTGATCCTCGGCGCCTCCGAGCGCGCGGACTTCGTCGTCGAGGGCCAGGGGGTGGACGAGGTGCACTGCGCCATCGGGCGTCTCAAGGGCGGCGGGTGGGCGCTGAAGGACCTCGGCTCGAAGTACGGCACGTTCGTCAACGGCCAGAAGATCAGCTCGGTGCGCCTGCAGGAGGGCGACACGATCCTCTTGGGCTCCAAGCGCATGCGCGTGTTCGACCCGTCCGCGCCCGCCGAGCTCGTCGAGGAGGCGTCGCAGAGCGAGCCCGCGCCCGAGCCGCGTCCGAACATCCACATCAAGGGCTACTGCGTGGAGCGGCTGCTCGGCCGCGGGTCGATGGGTTCGGTGTACCTCGCGACGCAGGAGAGCCTCGACCGCAAGGTCGCGCTCAAGGTCCTCGCTCCGCGCCTGGAGGCCGACCTCGACTTCGTGGGCCGCTTCCAGGCCGAGGCGCGCGCGGCCGCGGCGCTCAACCACCCCAACGTCGTAACCGTCTACGACGTCGGCGAGGACGGCGGGCACCACTACCTCTCGATGGAGTTCATGGGGCGCGGCTGCCTCGAATCGCGCCTCGCCCAGCTCGGCCCGATGAACTGGCGCGACGTGCTCGGCGTGATGCGCGACGCCGCGAGCGGGCTCGTGTACGCGGAGGGGCGGCGCATCGTCCACCGCGACATCAAGCCCGCCAACTTGATGCAGAACGAGCTCGGCCAGACGAAGATCGCCGACCTCGGGCTCGCGGCCCAGGTCGAGCACGAGGCGTTCCAGGGCGAGGCGGGGAGGCTCTTCGGGACGCCGCACTTCCTCGCGCCCGAGCTGATCCGGGGCGGCGCGGCCGACGCGCGCTCCGACCTCTACTCGCTCGGGGCGACCGCCTATCGCCTGCTCACCGGACACACGCCGTTCGAGGGCAGCACGAGCAAGGACATCCTGCGCGCGGCGCTGCGCGACGAGCCGCCGCCGCTGGCCGAGCACGCCGCGGGGATCCCCGATTCCGTGCGAGCGCTCATCTCCAGGCTGCTCGCCAAGGACCCGAACGAGCGCTACCCCTCGGCCGCGGTCCTGCTCCAGGCGCTCGCCGAGATCTTGCAGGAGAGTGCGGCCGGCGCTGCGCCGGCCACCGGACCGCGATCGCGGGTGGGCCTCGTCCTCGCCGGCGCCGCGGTGATCGCGCTCACCGCCATCGGCGGCAAGGCGCTCTTCTCGGGAGCCGACGAGCCTTCGCGGTCCTCGCGCGCGCCGGGGCGGGGCGCGCGCGGCTCCGAGGTCGCTGCCGTCCCGCAGCCCTCGCTCGCGCCCACTCCCGCGACGCACGAGACGTCCGGACCGCCCGGGGGCGGACCGAGCGACGCGGAGAAGCTCCTCGAGGCCGAGGCGCGGCTCGCCTTCATGGAGCTCGACGACCGCGAGCTCGGCGACGAGGAGCGCATCGCCGCCCTGCGCCAGCTCGCGGGCGAGTTCGACGGCACCGACGCGGCGACCCGCGCGCGCGCCGAGGCCGAGCGGCTGGAGGGCGTGCTGCGCAGCGCCGCGCAGGCCGCCGACCGGCAGACGGCGAAGGTGACGAGCGTGCTCGCGGCCCTGCGCGAGAGCGCCGCCATGGACGGCCCCCAGCCGCGTCCGGGGAGCTCCCTGCGCAAGATGCGCGCGGTTCCCGGCCAGGCCGGGCTCGAGAGCGACCCCGCGTTCGTCGCCGGCCGCGCCGCGCTCGAGAAGGAGATCCTGGCGGCGGGCCTGGGGTTCGCGCGGAAGGCCTGGCAGCGCGCCGAGGAGCTCGAGGGTCAGGGCGAGTTCGAGCGCATGCGCGAATCGCTCTCGGCGCTCGTCTCGATCGTCGACTTCCCCGAGTTCCCGCCGGGCCAGACGCCCTTCGAGGTCGACGAGATGCTCGCGCTCGCCGCCAAGGCGCGCGAGCGCCTCGGAGGCATCGACACGCTGCGCACGAGCTTCGCGGAGCAGCAGCGATCGGAGGACCTGCGCGCGATCGCGGCCGAGCTGCGCGCGGACGGGGTCTTCGAGGCCGAGCTGCGCAGCCTCGAGCTCGACGCCGCGGCGCGCCGGCTCGAAGGGCTCGGCGCGCGGCTCGCCACCCCCGAGGCCGGCGCGGCCATCGCCGCCCTGGCCGAGGACCTGCGCGGCGCCGAGGCCGTCCTGGCGGCGCTGGGGCGGGCGTGCGCGCAGGGCGAGTGGCGGCGCAAGCGCGTGGTCTTCCCCGAAGCCTCCGGGAGGTCCTACGCCGAGGCCGACGGCGGCGACGAGCGCGGCCTGATCGTCGCGGGCGAGCACGTGCCGTGGGGCGCGTGGGGCGCGGCCACCGAGGCGCTGCAGAACCTGTTCAACGGCAGGCTCGGCCGCGAGTGGACCGCCGCCGAGAACGACGGCATCGCCGCCCTCCTGCGCATCACGGCGACCGTCGAGGCGATCGGCTTCGCCGAGGAGATGCTCGCGCCGAGCCCGGGAGCGCTGTTCACCGACGACGAGGCCTCCGAGCTCCTGGCGGTCTACGACACGGCGGCGAGCTGGCCGAGCACGCCCGAGGAGCGCGCGCGGCTGGACGCCGAGCGGCGCGCCGCGGGAACGCTGACGAGCGCACTGCGCGGGACGAGCGACGGGGCGTGGTCCGCCGCCGAGACCGAGCTCGAGCGGATCTTCCGCGAGCACCGGTTCACGCTGCTCGTGCTGCTGCTCTCCGACGGAAGCGCGCCCAAGTGAGCGGCATGCAGACCCCCACCCTCGACGCGGCGGTCTTCCCCGCGGCCGAGGCGCTCGAGCGCAGCGCAGGCCGGCCCGACGCGCTGCTCTGGCTCGGGACGGGAATCGAGACCCTGGTGGGCCGCATCGAGGATCCCCGGCGACGAACGCTCGGGGAGTTCGCCGGCGTCCCCGCACCCTGGCGCGCGGCGGAGCTCGTCGGCGGCAAGCTCGAGGGCGTCGCGGTCTGGCTCCTGGCGGACGCTCCCGGCCCGCTCGAGTTCGGCGAGGAGAGCGGCGGCGTGCCCCCCTGGGCACGCGCCTTCCCCTGCTGGCTCGCGCGCGCCGCGGGGGCGCGCGTGTGCCTGCACACCTCGTCGGGCGTCGCGCTGCGCGGGCCGGAGATCGAAGAGCCGCTGCCGATCGGCGCGCTCGCCGCGGTGTCCGATCACCTGAACCTCTCGGGCCGCACGCCGCTCCTGGGCATGGGCGCGACGCGCCTCGGTCCGCTCTTCCCCGACCAGTCGCGGGTCCACGACCAGCGGCTCCGCGCCAGCGCCCTGCGCTGGGCGGCGAGCGCGGGGGTCGAGCTGCACGAGGCGGTGGCGGCGTGCACGACCGGGCCCACGCTCGACACGCAGGCCGAGCTCGCGTGGCTCGCGCGCACGGGCGCCCGCATCGCCGTCCAGCAGCTCGCGGGCCCGCTCGTCGCCTGCGCCCACGCCGGGCTCTCCACCCTGGCGCTCGTCGCGCTCACCGACGACGGCTCGCGCCCGCTCGAGCTCGCCCGGCTCGTCGACCGCGCCGAACGCGCCGCGCCGCTCGTCGAGGACCTCGTGCGCGGCGTCATGGTCGAGGTCGCGCGCGTCGCGGCCCGGCAGCGGGAGACCTCGTGAGCGCGCGCGAGCTGGCGGTCCTCGTCTCCGGCACCGGGCGCCACCTGGAGAACCTCGCGCGCCTGATCGCGAGCGGCGAGCTGGACGCGCACATCGGCCTGGTCGTGTCGAGCAGGGCCGGCGTGAAGGCGCTCGAGCGCGCCGCCCGCATGGACCTGCCCGCGCTCGTCGTCGACGCCGAGCGCGAGCTCGACGACGAAGCGTTCAGCGCCGAGGTGTTCCGCCGCATCGAGGCGCGCGGCTGCGGCACCGTCGTGCTCGCCGGCTTCCTGCGCAAGCTCGTCCTGCCGCCCGCCTGGAACGGGGGCGTCCTGAACATCCATCCGGCGCTCTTGCCCGCGTTCGGCGGGAAGGGCTACTTCGGCGAGCGCGTGCACCGCGCGGTGCTCGAGCGCGGTTGCCAGTTCAGCGGCTGCACGGTGCACTACGTCGACGACGAGTACGACCACGGCCCGATCCTGTTGCAGCGCTGCGTGCCGGTGCACCCCGACGACACGGTCGAGACGCTGGCCGAGCGCGTGTTCCAGGAGGAGCTCGTCGCGTACCCCGACGCGCTGCGGCGGCACTTCGAGCGCGTGGAGTGAGCTACGCCACCCCACTTGCATCGGTCCGCCGCTTCGGTTGAGGTGCCGCCAGCCAGGAGGCCCGATGGTCGCCCGCATTCCGATTCCCAGAGCCCGGATCGCCCGCTTCTGCCGGCGCCATCACATCCGCAAGCTGGCGCTCTTCGGCTCGGTCATCCGCGACGACTTCGGGCCGCACAGCGACGTCGACGTGCTGGTCGACTTCGAGCCCGGCAAGGCGCCGGGCTGGGAGTTCTTCGCGATGCAGGACGAGCTGGCCGAGATCCTCGGACGCAAGGTCGACCTGAACACCCCCGGGTTCCTCAGCCGCTACTTCAGGGACCGGGTCGTCGCGGAAGCGGAGGTCGTCTATGAGCGAGCGTGACGCGACCGTATCGCTGCGCCACATGCTCGACGCGGCCCGCCGGGCGATCGAGCTCGCGCATGGAAGATCGCGCGCGGATCTCGACGAGCAGGACGTCGTGGCGCTCGCCTTGACGCGTCTCGTGGAGATCGTCGGCGAGGCCTCCAGGCGCGTGCCCGAGGACGTCCGTCGTGATCACGCCGAGATCCCGTGGCGACAGATCGCCGGAGCTCGCGACCGGCTCATCCATGGTTACGACGAGGTCGACCTCGATATCCTCTGGAACATCGTCACGGTCCGGCTCCCCGAGCTGGTGCAGCAGGTCGAGGCGGTGCTCGCCGGCGATTGAGCGCTGACCGTCGTGGAGGCCGATGGACGCCGATCCGCACGTCATCGCTCCAATGACGAAGTCGCCAACCCCATCGCCGTTCGACATCGCTCAGAGCCGCGAGGCCGATTCCCAGGTGGTCCGACTCCTCGCCATCGAACGTATGGAGTACTCGAGCCTCCTTGGGGAGGACCAGACTTGCCCCACCGGCGACGCCGCGCCCTCGATCTGCACTGGAAAGCCTGTCGTCACAGCGGTGGGCTTGTCGGCCGCACCCTGTAGCGCAGGGCTGGTCGAAGCCATCGCCTTGCCCACAAGGAACGCACATCGGACTTCCTCCTCGGTCGAGGGATCGGGTCGCCCGCAGCGGGCTCCCGCACGACGGAGAGAGGCGTCCGCGCGCCGCCGGGTCGCGCAATCCGTCGTCAGTCCTCGGATTCGGTCAGCGCGCGTCCGGACACGGCGTACGTGCAGCCGAGGCGACCGCCTTCGCCAACCCCGTCCCGGGGAGCGCCCACGAGGAAGTCCGGCCTGCCGTCGCCATCCAGATCACCCAGGCTCGCGAGGACGACTCCGAAGCCGCCCCATCCGAGGCTGCCGCGGACGATCCCGAGGCTCTCCCCCGTCGACGCGGACAGCGCGTGGACGCAGCCGGGTCCGGCCGAGTAGTCGCCGGGCGCGCCGACCACCAGGTCTCTCGCCCCGTCCCCATCGAGGTCTTCCACGGCCGAGATCGCCCGCCCGAGGCCGTCGCCAGCCACCCCCTCTCGAAGCCAGAGCCGTCTCGGCGAGCCGGAGACGCAGCTCGCCCCCGAGTACGCAGCGAGCCTTCCGGGTTGGAACTTGATAGCGGGGGCCGCCACGACGATGTCGGGCACGGCATCGCCGTCGATGCTCGCGACGACGCTCGCGTTCGCTCCAAACTGGAAGGCGCCGGAATCGCGCAGGACGGCGATCCGGCCTCCGTCGGCTCCCGAGAAGGCGAACAGCGCTCCGTGCCAGTCGTCCCGCGGGGCTCCGATCAGGTAGTCGCCGACGCCGTCCTCGTCGAGGTCGGCACCGCCGCCGACGTACTCCCCGAAGTCAGTCCCCCGCTCGTCGCCCGTGTGACGCCTCACTCGCCTTCCCGTGCGTCCGGAGAAGATCGTGACGTACCCGGCCCCCCCCACGAGTGACGTCCCGGGCTGACTCGCCCCGACCATCAACTCGGCGCAGCCGTCACCGTCGAGGTCGTCGAGCGCGTGCAGCGAGATGCCGAAGCAGTCTCCGGCGGCGTCGCCGCGCAGCTCCTGCAGCACGCCGCCTGCGGCAGCCGGATCTCTGCCGGACAGGACGAGCACGTAGCCGCGGTCGGCGTCGGCCCTCCGAGCGCCCACCGCGAGGTCCGGGACACCGTCCTGATCGACGTCGCCGCACGGCGCTATCGAGAAGCCGAACATGTCCCCGGGCTCGAGTCCCCGAGCCGTCCAGAGCAACCGCAGCGAGCGCCCGCAGTACGCCCGAACGGACTCCGCGCCGGGCGAGTAGTATGCCGGAGCGCCGACGACCAGGTCGTCGGTGCCGTCGCCATCGAGATCCCCGACCCTCGTGACCACCTGCCCGAAGCAGTCGCCGATCGCTCCTCCGGCCACCCGTGCGAGAACGCCCGCCTGGACGGGCCCTTCCGTCGGCGAGCTTCCGGTCTCCGCGGCGCGGGCGAGGTGATCCTCAATGACCAGGGCCAGGGCGCCGCGCACCTGGGCGAGCATGCCCGCCTGCATCGCCGCCTGCGCCTGCCGCGCGGCGCCCGGGACGACGTCCACGACCAGGGCCGCCACGGCGAGCGCGCGGGCCACTCCCGCTCCGAGCCCCAGGCGGACGGCCTCGTCCATCTCGAGCAGCTCGAGGGTCACGACGAGCTCGCGAAGATCCGGCCCCGACCCTTGCGACGCCGGATCGCGCACACGCGCGGCGTGCGAGTCCCAGCGCTGCGCGAACGCGTCGGGGATCCGCCAGGTTCCGAGCGGGCGCTCCTCGGGGGGCCACGCCTCCGCAGAACCGAGGGCACGGTGTGCCAGGAGCACGTCGGCCAGGCGATAGTCGAACGGAGGTCCAGGCTCGCCCATCCCCCGCACCACCCGCTCCACTTTCTCGGCGGCCGTGAGCGAGCCCCACCAGCGCTCGAGCCACGAGCGCGCCGCCGCGCGGTCGAAGCGGCCCTCCGGCAGCCGCGCCATGTCCAGGAGGATCGACGCGAGCACGTCGCGCTCTCCGAGCCGCTCGGCCATCTCGGCGGCATGGAGGTGGCTGCGCGGGTTCTTGTGCGCCCACGTGCCGGCGATGTGCAGCTGCAGGGCTCGCCGCAGGTCGCCGTTCCACGCGGCGAGGTCGGCCTCGACGATCCGCTCGTGGTCGAACTCGTCGCGCAGCCCGGCCTCGCGCATCTCGGCGAGGACCAGCGCGGCGCCGCGTGCCGATCTGAAGGAGCGCGTCGGCCAGCCGGGCGCGTAGGAAGCCGACGTCCGGAAACCGGTCGACCGCGAGGCTGAGCGGCTGCACGGCCCCCTCCGGCTCGCCCGTCCCCAGGCGCACGAGGCCAAGCGCCGCGTCGACCAGCTCGTCCCGGCCCGCGGGAAGCTCGAGTGCCGTCCACGCCCGGTTGCACGTCGGCGCGTCCGCGATCAGGTAGGCGAGGAGGCCGAGCTCGCGCAGCTCGATGGCGTCGCCGCGCTCGACGAGCGCGTCGACGGGCGGCGAGGTGTCGCCTCGGCGCGCCGCCAGCGCCGCGTACTCCTCGATCGCCGTCCGCGGGCCGGGAGGCGGCTCGAACTCCCGCGCGAGGAGATCGACGGCGAGCGCGACGGCACGGCGCTCCGCCTCGAGCGGCGGGTCGGTTCCGCCGAGCAGGAGCGCCCGATCGTAGTCCCGCAGGGCGCTCCGGCGCCGTTGCAGCACCTCCGGGTCGTCCCAGGGCGTGAGGAGGAACGTGCCGGGGTCGGGAATGCCGTCGTCCGCGGCGAGCGTCGCCTCCCAGTGACCGGCGTAGAGGAGCTGGAGCCGCGCCCGCCGGATGCTGGCCGCGACCTCGTCCGGAACCCAGAAGATGCGCAGCAGGAGGAGCGCAACCGCCGTCGCAGCCAGCGCGCCGCCGATCACGGCAGCCGCGAGCAGCGAGCGGTTGCGTCGCGCGAGGCGCACGGCTCGCCGAACGGGCCCGATCGGCCGCGCGCGGATCGGCCGCAGTTCGAGCAGGCTCTCGAGGTCGTCGGCGAGCGAGCGCGCGCCCGGGTAGCGGCGCTCGGGCTCGGCCTCCAGCGCCTTCGCGACGATGGTGGAGAGGTCGCGCGGGAGCCTTTGGACAACGCGGTGCAGGGGAGCGGCGCCGCGCTCGATCTGCCCGAGGATCTCCGTCGCCGTCCCGCCCTCGAACGGGAGGGAGCCGCTCAGCGCGTGGTAGAGCATCGCGCCGAGCGAGTACACGTCCGCGCGCGCGTCGAGGCGCGCGAGATCCCCGCGCAGCTGCTCGGGCGCGGCGTAGGCCGGCGTACCGAGGAACGCCCCGGTCCGCGTCTGCAGGGGCCCGCCCTCCTCGCGCACCAGGCCGAAGTCGGAGAGCACGGGCGAGCCGTCGCGACGCAGGAGGACGTTGGAGGGCTTCACGTCGCGGTGCACGAGACCCTGCGCGTGCACCGCCTCGAGCGCGCGGCCGACCTCCAGGCCGACGCGGCACAGGTAGCGCGTCACGGTGCGCTCGGCGGGCGCGCCGGCGGGCGCGCCGAGGACCGCGCGCAGGTCGGCGAGGCTCGGCGCCGGCCCGCGCGGGGCGAGCTCGCGGATCAGGTCGGCCAGCGAGATGCCGTCGACCCACTCCATCGCGTACGCGCAGAAGCCCGCCTCGGCGACGACGTCGTGGACGGTGACGACGCCGGCGTGGGAGAGGCGCCCGAGGAGGTGCGCTTCGCGCAGGAAGCGCTCGCGCTCGCGGGCGGCGAGCGGCGCGTGGAAGGTGAGCGTCTTCAGGGCGACGATGCGCCCGCCCACGCGGTCCTGCCGTGCGAGCCAGACGACTCCCATGCCGCCCCGGCCGAGCTCGCCGAGGACCTGGAAGCCGGAGACGCGCGGCAGGGCGCCCGAAGGCCTGACGACGACCGACCGCGCGACGGCGACCTCCTCTTCGAGCCGACTGAGGAGGTCGGGACGCTCGGCGCCGAAGTCGGCGGCCGTCACGTCCTCGCCGCGGTGGAGCCGCTCGACCGCCCGATCGAATGCCTCCGTCAGGAACTCCTCGTCGGCGGGATGCGTAGGCGGTCTCTCCTCGCTCATCGAACGCGGGCCGATCACACGAGGTAGAGGCATCCGCCGCCCCCGCGTTCACCGATCCGGGCGCTGCACCTCGGAGCCGCTCGCGAGCGCCTGCCTCAGGAGCCGTGCGTACATCCTCGATCCCTTGCGGAAACGGTGCTTGACGGCCGAAAGGCCCAACCCCAGGCGATCGGCCACCTCCTCCGAGGTGAGCTCCTCGAAGAGTCGCAGTCGCACGACCGGCTCCAGCTCGTCCGGCAGCTGGGCCAGTGCGCTACGCATCGCCTGCGCCTGCTCGCGGAAGGCCGCCACGCGACTGGGCGTCGTGGAGGCGAGCCGCTCGAGAAAGCGCGCAGCCTCGCCATGTGCCGTCGAGTCGGACTCGCGCAGGATCGAGAAGTCGCCCCCGCGCTTGAGCCGGGATTCGCGCTCGGCGAGGTCGCGCAACCGGTGGTCGATGACCGAGAGGAACCAGGAGCGGTAGCTGGCGAGCCCGCGCCACTCGCACTTCGCCCGGTCGCGCCAGGCGTGCAGCAGCGCGTCCTGGAGCACGTCCTCCGGCTGGGCCGAGCGGCGCAGTCGTGTGCCCATGCGCTGCTCGATGACGACCAGAAGGGACGCCACGCCCATGGCCTCGATCAACCGATCCCATTCCTCCGGAGAATCCGATTGGAGCGGATCGACATCGCGGAGCAGGCGGGCAGCGTCGCTCATCGGCCGGCGATTGTACCGGACCCCTGCAAGGCGACGCGGTACGCTGGTCGCGTGATCCGCGTCGGCCTCACGCTGCAGCCCGAGGACGCCTACCTCGGCCACCTCGACGCAGTCCTGCGGGACGAGCCCGACGACTACGAGGTCGCGCCCGAGACGCTCTGGCGCGCCCTCGACGGCGCCCTCGTTCCGAACGGCTTCCACGCGCGCTTCGCGGCGCTGCGCGCGGAGACGGGAAGGCCCTTCATCGCCCACGGCGTCGGCTTGGACGTCGAATCCTCCTCGGCTTGCGCAGTCGCGTTCACTACGACGGACGAGCCGGAACGCTCGGAGTCGGGGGGAAACGCGCAGATCAGGAGGACGAGCAAGAGTGCTGTAGCCCGCGAGCAGTCCGATGACCTTCATGGGAGCCACACCAAAGCTGGCCGCCTCGCGCCGTCAGGAGGAGCTCGTCGCGTACCCCGACGCGCTGCGGCGGCACTTCGAGCGCGTGGAGTAGACCGGCAGGACGAGCTGGCCGTCCACGAGCGAGCGTGCCGCGAGCGGCCGGAGCCGCCTCTCAGGCCAGGGCGCGGGCGTGGCCGTCGCCGAGCACGACGCGCGCCGTGTCCCGCGCGATCATCAGCTCCTCGTCGGTCGGGACCACCCACGCCCCGAGGCGGGACCCGTCGCGGCTGATCGGCCCCGCGCGGCCGCCGACGGCTTCGGCGTTGCGCCGCGAGTCGAGCTCGAGACCCATCCACTCCAGGCCGGCGCAGATCCTCGCGCGCACGTCCGACGAGTTCTCGCCGATCCCGCCCGCGAACACGATCGCCTCGGCTCCGCCCATCGCCGCCAGGTAGGCGCCGACGTACTTCCGGGCGCGGTGGCAGAACATCTCGATCGCGAGCCGCGCGCGCCGATCCTGATGCTCGGCATCCTCGGCCAGGAGATCGCGCATGTCGGCGGTCAGCCCCGACACGCCCAGGAGCCCGGACTGCCGGTTGAGCACGCCGGTGACCTCCTGCAGGGACGTGCCCTCCTTCTCGGAGAGGTACTCCAGGACGGACGGGTCCACGTCGCCCGAGCGCGTCCCCATCATGAGGCCCTCGAGCGGGGTGAAGCCCATCGACGTGTCGATGGAATCGCCTCCGCGGATGGCGCAGGCGGAGCACCCGTTTCCCAGGTGCAGGGTGACGACGTTCAGCCGCTCGCGCGGGATCCCGCGCAGCGTGCGGTAGCGGTAGGCGACGTAGCGGTGGGACGTGCCGTGGAAGCCGTAGCGGCGCAGCTTGAAGCGCCGGTAGTACTGATAGGGGATCCCGTACAGGTAGGAGACCTCGGGCAGCGTGGCGTGGAAGGCCGTGTCGAAGACCGCCACCTCCGGCACGCCCTCGCCCAGGATCGCGCGCGCGGCGCGGATGCCCTTCAGGTTGGCGGGGTTGTGGAGGGGCGCGAGCTCGACGCAGTCCTCGATGCCCTCGAGCACGGCGGAGTCGATCCGCACCGAGCTCCGGAAGCGCTCCCCGCCGTGCACCACGCGGTGCCCCACGGCGTGGATGTCGGCCGCGGAGCGCACGGCGTCGATGCCCGACTCGCCCGACACCACCCAGCGCAGGAGCCAGTCGACCGCGGCCGCGTGGTCGCGCAGGGGCGCGTCTTCCACCCGCTTGGGCCGGCCGGCGGGCTGGAGCGTGATCAGCGCGTGCCCGCCGACGCGCTCAACGCTGCCCTGCGCGAGGCGGCGGTCGGCGTCGCGCTCGATCGCCTCGAGGTCGGTCTCGATGAGCTGGAAGCGCACGCTCGACGAGCCGCAGTTCAGGACCAGCACGTTCACGGCGGGGAGGCCGGGGCGGTCGGGCCGCGCTCCCGGCCGGGCTGGCCGACGGTCGGGGCGCTCGCGGCGGCGCCCGCGGTGATCTCGGCGATCAGGGCGGCGAACGAGCGTGGGGCCACGCGGTAGGACCGCGCGTCGAGCCGCGGCGCCTCGCCGTGCGGCTGGATGTCGTCGGGCGCGGGGAGGGCTGTGTCGAGCCAGCGGCGCCAGCCGCCCGCCGCGTCGGCCGGGGGCTCGGGTAGCTCGAACTCGAGGGCCTCGCCCCAGGCGTTGAACATGAAGTGGAACACGTGCTCGCCCGCGCGCGACCAGACCGTCGCCGCCAGGCTGTGCGACGCCTCGCTCCAGTCCGGCTGGCCGACGCGCACGCCGTGCCACTCGATGCGCGCCTCGCGCAGGAACTGGTTCAGGCTCAGGCCGTGGTCCACGCGCGTCCCCAGGCGCGCGGCGATCAGGAGCCGGGTGAAACGATGGACGTCGGCGTGCCGCTCCAGGAGGCGCCAGTCGAGCCAGCTCGTCTCGTCGTCCAGGCAGTAGGCGTTGTTGTTGCCGCGCTGCGTGCGCCGCAGCTCGTCCCCCATGAGGAGCATCGGCGTGCCGATCGCGATCAGGTCGAGGGCGAGGAAGTTCTTCACCTGGCGGTTGCGCAGCGACTCGATGCCGGCGTCGTCCGTCGGGCCCTCGTGCCCGCAGTTCCAGCTGAAGTTCTCGTCGGACCCGTCGCGGTTCTCCTCGCCGTTCGGCTCGTTGTGCTTGCGGTCGTAGGAGACGAGATCGTTCAGGGTGAAGCCGTCGTGGCAGGTGACGAAATGGACGCTCTGCTCGGGCTCGCGCTCCTCGTGGCCGAAGAGGTCCGGGCTGCCGAGCAGCCGCGTCGCGAGGAGGCCGACCGTCCCCTCGTCGCCGCGCACGAAGCGCCGCACGTCGTCGCGGAAGCGGCCGTTCCACTCCTTCCAGCTCTCGCCGACGAAGCGCCCCACCTGGTAGAGGCCAGCCGCGTCCCAGGCCTCGGCGATCAGCTTGGTGCGGGCGAGGACCGGGTCCGACTCGAGGTCCCACAGGATCGGCGGGTCCTCCGCCGCGTCCCCGCGCTCGTCCCGCGCGAGGATCGAGGCCAGGTCGAAGCGGAAGCCGTCGACGTGCATCTCCTCGACCCAGTAGCGCAGGCTGTCGCGGATCAGGCGTCGCACGATGGGCTGGTTGGCGTTGAGCGTGTTCCCGGTGCCCGAGTAGTTCGAGTAGCGGCGGCGGTCCGCCTCGAGGTGGTAGTAGACGTCGTTGGCGAGCCCGCGGAACGAGAGCGTCGGTCCGTGCTCGCCCCCCTCGGCCGTGTGGTTGTAGACGACGTCGAGGATCACCTCGATCCCGGCGCGGTGCAGGTGCTTGACGAGGTCGCGGAGCTCGTCGAGCGCGGCGAGGGGCTCCGCGCGCGAGCAGTAGCCCGGGTGCGGGGCGAAGAACGACAGCGGGCTGTAGCCCCAGTAGTTGCGCCGGCCGGCCGGCGCGTCCTCGGGATCGAAGCAGAACACGGGCAGGAGCTCGACCGCCGTGACCCCGAGCTCCTGGAGGTAGGGGATCTTCTCCACGAGACCGGCGAAGGTGCCGCGGAGATCGGGCGCGACGCCGGAGCTCGGGTGCTTCGTGAAGCCGCCCACGTGGAGCTCGTAGATCACGGTCTCGGAGAAGGGCCGCGCGATGGGGCGGTCGCCTTCCCAGTCGTACGCGCGCACGTCCGCGACCACGCTCTTGAGCGCCGTCGCGGCGTTGTCGCCGGGCTCGGCCGCGGCGCTGCGGCTGCGGCCGGGCGGGAAGCAGACTGCCCGCCCGTAGGGATCGAGCAGGATCTTCCGCGCGTCGAAGCGCAGGCCGCGCTGGGGCGCGCTGGGGCCGCGGGCCCGCCAGCCGTAGAGCTGACCGGGCTTCACGCCCGGCACGAACACGTGCCAGTAGTGGTAGCTCCGGTTCGTGCGGGGATCGAGCTCGATCGCGCGCGCGGGGCGCTCGTCGCCGGCGCCATCGAACAAAAGGAGCTCGAGCCCGGTGCTGCCCCTCGAGAAGACGCTGAAGTTGACGCCGGCCGCCGAGACGCGCGCGCCGAGCGGCCAGGGATCGCCCGGCGCGGGCACCGGGCTCGACGGCGGCACCCCGCCGCGGGCCCGCTCGCGCGCCGGCGGTCGGCTGCCCTGGGTGGCCATCCCCTTCAGCTCCGTTGCCCCGCCCGCGCGCGAGTCCGGAGCGGCACGCGCCAGATGCGCTCGGCGTACTCGCGCATCGCGCGGTCGGAGGAGAAACGGCCCACGCGCGCCACGTTCAGCAGCGAGGCACGTTCCCAGCGCCGGCGGTCGCCGAAGGTTTCCGACACGCGCGCCTGGCAATCGGCGTACGCGGCGAAGTCGGCCAGCACGAGGTACTCGTCGCGCTCGAGCAGGGAGTCGACCAGCGGCCGGAACAGCTCGCGGTCACCGCGCGAGAAGCGCCCGCCCGCGACGAGGTCGAGCACCGCGCGCAGCTCCTCCTCGGCCTCGTAGTACCGGCGCGGGTCGTAGCCCGCGGCCTTGCGCTCGCGGACCTCGTCGGCCGTGAGGCCGAACAGGAAGAAGTTCTCGGCCCCGACAGCGTCGCGGATCTCGACGTTCGCGCCGTCGAGCGTGCCGATCGTCAGCGCGCCGTTCATGGCGAACTTCATGTTGCCGGTGCCCGAGGCCTCCTTGCCGGCCGTCGAGATCTGCTCCGAAAGATCGGCCGCGGGATAGACGCGCTCGCCGGCGCGCACGTTGAAGTCGGGCAGGAAGGCCACTCGCAGCCGGTCGCGCGTCGCCGGGTCGGCGTTGACGACCTCGGCGATGCCGTGGATCAAGCGGATGATCAGCTTCGCCATGCGGTAGCCCGGCGCCGCCTTGCCGCCGAAGACGAAGGTGCGCGGGGCGATCTCGAGGCCGCGCCGCGCGCGCTCGTGGAGCGCGACGACGTGCAGCGCGTTCAGGTGCTGGCGCTTGTACTCGTGGATGCGCTTGACCTGAACGTCGAACATGGACTCGGGGTCGACGACCACGCCGCTCCGCTCGCGCAGCAGCTCCGCCAGGCGGCGCTTGCTCTCCAGCTTGATGCGCCGCCACTCCTCGAGGAAAGCGCGGTCGTCCGCCAAGGCTTCCAGCCGCGCCAGCTCCTCCTCGGCGTGGTCCACCCAGCGCGGGCCGATGCGCGCGCTGATCAGCGCCGCCAGATCGGGGTTGGCCAGCACCATCCAGCGGCGAGGCGTGACCCCGTTGGTGACGTTGACGAACTTCTCCGGCTCGAGCTCGTGGAAGTCGCGCAGCACGTCGCTCACGAGAAGCTTCGTGTGCAGCGCGGCGACGCCGTTGACGACGTGGCTGCCGACCGTCGCCAGGTGCGCCATGCGGACGCGCCGCCCACCGGCCTCGTCGATCAGCGACATGCGCGCCACGCGCGCCTCGTCGTCCGGGTATCGCTCGCGAACCCCGTCGAGGAAGCGGCGGTTGATCTCGTAGACGATCTCGAGGTGCCGCGGCAGCACGCTCGCGAAGAGCTCCAGGGGCCAGGTCTCGAGCGCCTCGGGCAGGAGCGTGTGGTTGGTGTAAGAAAGCGTGTCGCGCGTCACGCTCCAGGCCGCGTCCCACTCCATCCCGTGCACGTCCACGAGGAGCCGCATCAGCTCGGCCACGGCGAGCGAGGGGTGCGTGTCGTTGAGCTGGACCGCGAAGTGCCGCCGCAGCGTCTCCGGCGGGTGCTCGCCAAGGGCGTTCAGGCGCAGCATGTCCTGCAGCGAGCACGAGACGAAGAAGTACTGCTGCTCCAGGCGCAGGCGCTTGCCGGCCGCGGGCTCGTCGTTCGGGTAGAGGATCTTGGTCAGGCTCTCGGAGGCGACCTTCTGCTCGACGGCACCGTAGTAGTCGCCGGCGCCGAAGGCCGCGAGGTCGAGCGCCTCGCAGGCCTCGGCTTTCCACAGGCGCAGCAGGCCGACGTGCTCGACGCGGTAGCCGGAGACGGGCGTGTCGCAGGCCACACCGCGCACGAGGCGCTCGGGGATCCAGCGGGCATGCCGGCGCCCCGCCTCGTCCTCGTACCACTCCGTCCGGCCGCCGAAGCCCACGTCGCAGGTGAGGTCCGTGCGCACGAGCTCCCAGGGGTTCCCGTGTCGCAGCCAGTTGTCGGTCCGCTCGACCTGCCAGCCGTCCTGGATCTCCTGGTCGAAGATGCCGAACTCGTAGCGGATGCCGTAGCCGATCGCCGGGACCTCGAGCATCGCCAGCGAGTCCATGAAGCACGCGGCCAGCCGGCCCAGGCCCCCGTTGCCGAGGCCCGGCTCCTCTTCCTGCGCCAGGATCGCGTCCAGGTCGAGGTCGAGCTCGAGGAGCGCCTCGCGCACGGCCTCGCGCAGCCCGAGGTTCACCAGGTGGTTCTCGAGGTGCGGACCGGTCAGGAACTCGGCCGAGAGGTAGGCCACGACACGAGGTTCGCGCTCGAGGCGCTCCTGCGTGGCGATCCAGCGGCGCAGCAGGTGGTCGCGCACGGTCAGCGAGACGGCCAGGTACCTGTCGTTGGGCGTGGCGAGCCGCGGCAGGCGTCCCAGGCGGTAGCACAGGTTGTCGAGGATCTCCGCCTTCAGCTCGTCCTTCGACGCAGCGCGCGCGGGCTCGGCGGAGCGCCGGTGGGTCCTAGCCATGGTCGGCCTCCGTCGACGCGCTGCGCCGGCTCGCCTTCAGCCCGCGCTCCGACCAGGACCAGTCCCGGATCTCGGGCATGTCGTCGCCGTGCTCGCGGATGTAGCGCTGGTGGTCGATCAGCTTGTCGCGGATGGCCTGCTTGGCATAGGCGGCGCGCGCGCCGAGCTGCGGCACGCGGTCGATGACGTCCTCGACCAGGTGGAAGCGGTCGAGCTCGTTGAGCACGGCCATGTCGAAGGGCGTCGTCGTCGTGCCCTCCTCCTTGTAGCCGCGCACGTGCAGGTTCTTGTGGTTGGCGCGGCGGTAGGTCAGGCGGTGGATCAGCCAGGGGTAGCCGTGGAACGCGAAGACGATCGGCTTGTCCGTCGTGAACAGCACGTCGAAGGCCTTGTTCGAGAGCCCGTGCGGGTGCTCCTCGGGCGGCTGGAGCCGCATCAGGTCGACGACGTTGACGACGCGCACCTTCAGCTCGGGCACGTGCAGCCGCAGCAGCGAGACCGCCGCCAGCGTCTCGAGCGCGGGCACGTCGCCGCAGCAGGCCATCACGACGTCCGGCTCCCCGCCGCGGTCGTTGCTGGCCCACTCCCAGATGCCGATCCCGGCCTCGCAGTGGCGCAGCGCCTGGTCCATGCTCATCCACTGCGGCGCCGGCTGCTTGCCCGCCACGACGACGTTCACGTGGTTCCGGCTGCGCAGGCAACGGTCGGTGACGATCAGGAGGCTGTTAGCATCGGGCGGCAGCCAGACGCGCACGACCTCGGCCTTCTTGTTGACGACGTGGTCGATGAAGCCGGGGTCCTGGTGGCTGAAGCCGTTGTGGTCCTGGCGCCACACGTGGCTCGACAGCAGGTAGTTCAGCGAGGCGATCGGCCGCCGCCACGGGATGTCGTTGCAGACCTTCAGCCACTTCGCGTGCTGGTTGAACATCGAGTCGATGATGTGGATGAAGGCCTCGTAGCACGAGAAGAAGCCGTGGCGGCCGGTCAGGAGGTAGCCCTCCAGCCAGCCCTGGCACTGGTGCTCGGAGAGCATCTCCATCACGCGGCCGCCGGGGGCGAGGTGGTCATCGCCCTCGACGCGCTCCGCCATCCAGCTCCGGTCGGTGACCTCGAGCACGTCCTGCCAGCGGTTCGAGTTGTTCTCGTCGGGGCTGAACAGTCGGAAGTTCCGCGCCTCGGTGTTGAGCTTCATCACGTCGCGCAGGTAGCGCCCCATCACGCGCGTCGCCTCGGCCGTCGTCTCGCCGGGGCCGGGCACCTCGACCGCGTACTCGCGGAAGTCCGGCAGGCGCAGGTCGCGCAGCAAGAGGCCTCCGTTGCCGTGCGGGTTGGCGCCCATGCGCCGCACGCCCTCCGGCGCGAGCGCGGCGAGCTCGGGCACTGGCCGGCCCTGCTCGTCGAAGAGCTCCTCGGGCCGGTAGCTCTTCATCCACGTCTCGAGCAGCGCCACGTGCCCGGGGTTCTCGTGCATCGCGCCCATCGGAACCTGGTGCGAGCGCCAGGAGCCCTCGACGCGCTTGCCGTCGATCTCCTTCGGGCAGGTCCAGCCCTTCGGGGTGCGCAGCACGATCATCGGCCACTGCGGGCGCTCGGGAGCGGGAACGCCGCTCGCGGCGGCCTGGATGCCCCGGATCTCCTCGACCACGGCGTCGAGCGTGGCCGCCATGACCTGGTGCATCTCGCTCGGGTCCTCGCCCTCGACGAAATGCGGCGCGTAGCCGTAGCCGCGCATGAGCTGCTCGAGCTCCCTCCGCGGGATGCGAGCCAAGAGGCACGGGTTGGCGATCTTGTAGCCGTTGAGGTGCAGGATCGGCAGCACGGCCCCGTCGCGGCCCGGGCAGAGGAACTTGTTCGAGTGCCAGCTCGTGGCGAGCGCCCCCGTCTCCGCCTCGCCGTCGCCGACGACGCAGGCCACGAGCAGGTCGGGGTTGTCGAACGCGGCCCCGTAGGCGTGCGAGAGCGCGTAGCCCAGCTCGCCGCCCTCGTGGATCGATCCCGGCGTCTCGGGCGCGACGTGGCTCGGAATGCCTCCGGGGAAGGAGAACTGCTTGAACAGACGCCGCATGCCGTCGGCGTCCCGCGAGACGTCGGGGTAGACCTCGCTGTAGGTGCCCTCGAGCCAGGTGTTGGCGACGAGCGCCGGTCCGCCGTGTCCGGGTCCGGCCACGTAGAGCACGCTCTGGTCGTACTTGCGGATGATCCGGTTGAGGTGCGCGTAGAGGAAGTTGAGGCCCGGCGTGGTCCCCCAGTGGCCCAACAGCCGCGGCTTGACGTGCTCCTTCTTCAGCGGCTCCGCGAGGAGCGGGTTGGCGAGCAGGTAGATCTGCCCGACCGAGAGGTAGTTCGCCGCGCGCCAGTAGGCGTCGACGAGCTGCAGCTCGTCGTCGGCGAGCGCTGCGGGCCCCGCACCCGTCGTCCTCGCCCGCGCCTTCTGCTGCCGGATCGGTTGCGCCTGGGTCATGATCGAACTCCTGCCTGCCAGAGGGGTGACACCGAATCCGAAGATTGGAGCCCGCAGAGATCCTACCTCCGCGAGCTTGGCGCAAGATACGGCGAAGGCCGTACCAAGACCATGCGCCCGCACTACGAACGACGCACGCGGAGGGGACTGGGCCGGGCGCGGTCCCCGCGCCGCTCACGCTCGCAGGCTCGAGGCGACGATGGCCCGCGCCTCCTCGACGATGCGCGCCAGGTGCTCGGGGCTCTCCAGGCTTTCGGCGTAGATCTTGGCGACGTCCTCGGTGCCGGAGGGACGGGCGGCGAACCAGCCGGAGGCGCTGACGACCTTGAGGCCCCCGATCGGGGCGCCGTTCCCGGGCGCCGTCGTGAGGCGCGCCGTGATCGGCTCACCGGCCAAGGTCGAGGCCGTGACCGCGTCGGGGGAGAGCTTGCCGAGGGCCGCCTTCTGGGCCGGGGTGGCCGGGAGGTCGATGCGCGTGTAGTGCGGCATGCCGAAGCGCTCGGCGATCGCGCGGAAGCGGACGCCGGGGTCCGCGCCGGTCCTGGCCGTGATCTCGGCGGCGAGCAGGTCGAGCAGGATCCCGTCCTTGTCGGTGGTCCACGCCGAGCCGTCGAACGCGAGGAAGCTCGCGCCTGCGCTCTCCTCGCCGCCGAAGCCCAGCGACCCGTCGAGCAGCCCCGACACGAACCACTTGAAGCCGACGGGCACCTCGACGAGCCGGCGCCCGAGCGACTCGGCGATCCTGTCGATCAGGCTGCTCGACACGAGCGTCTTGCCGATCGCGGCGTCCTTGCGCCACCCGTCGCGGTTCGAGAAGAGGTAGTGGATCGCGACCGCGAGGTAGTGGTTGGGGTTCATGAGACCCGTCTCCGGCGTCACGATCCCGTGGCGGTCCGCGTCGGCGTCGTTCCCGAACGCCACTTCGAAGCGGTCCTTGAGGGCGACCAGCGACGCCATGGCGTACGGGCTGGAGCAGTCCATGCGGATCTGCCCGTCGTGGTCGAGCGTCATGAACGAGAAGGTCGGGTCGACGCGCGGGTTGGTCACCTCGAGGTCGATCCCCCAGCGGTCGCGGATCGCCGCCCAGTACTCCACGCTCGCCCCGCCGAGCGGGTCCGCGCCGATCCGCACGCGCGCGCCCCGTATCGCCTGCATGTCGACGACCGCGGAGAGGCCCTCGACGTACGGCCGGACGAAGTCGAACGGCTTCACCGAGGGAGCCTTCAGCGCCTTCCCGGGGTCCAGCCGCCGCACCGCCACGTTCCGCTCCGCGAGCAGCGCGTTGGCCCGGTCCTGGACCGCGCGGGTGACGTCGACGTCCGCCGGCCCGCCGCTGGGCGGGTTGTACTTGAAGCCGCCGTCTCCCGGCGGGTTGTGGGACGGCGTGACGACGATGCCGTCGGCGAGCCCCGAGGTCCTGCGGAGGTTGTGCGCGAGGATCGCGCGCGAGACGGCCGGCGTCGGCGTGAACCCGCCGCCCGGCTGGTAGCGGACCTCGACGCCGTGGGCCGCGAGCACCTCGATCGCGGTCCGATGCGCGGGAGCCGACAGGGCGTGGGTGTCCATCCCGAGGAACAGGGGGCCGTCGATGCCCCGCTCCCGGCGGTGCTCGCAGATGGCCTGGGTCGTCGCGAGGACGTGGGCCTCGTTGAACGATCCCGTGAGCGCGCTCCCGCGGTGCCCGCTCGTCCCGAAGCTCACCCGCTGCCGGGGGTCCGACGGGTCCGGCGTCCGAGCGTAGTACTCGCGCAGCAGGCCAGCGACGTCGATCAGCACGCCCTCGGGCGCCGGCTTCCCGGCGAGCGGATGGAGCGCCACCGGGCTCACCTCTTCACGAACGCCGCCGAGGTCCCCTGCCCGCCGGCCGCGCGCGCGCGCTCGTTCGCGGCCAGGTGCTCGAGCAGCAGGAACACGGTCTCCACGCGGTCGGGGGCCCCCGCCTTCGCTGCGAGCTCCTGCGCCGTGCGCGGCTCCGACCCGAGCGCGGCGAGGACCTTCGACTGCAGCGCGAGCACCGCCGCGGCGGCCTTCTTCCCCGCCTCGACGCCGGGCTGGTGGTAGGCGTTGATCCCGACCAGCGACGCGTAGAACCCCACCGCGCGCTCGAACAGCGCGATCAGGGCTCCCACCGTCCGCGCGTCGACGCGCGGGATCGTGATCGTCATCGAGTCCCGGCCGTTGTCGGCGAGGGCCTCGCGCGTCCCGAGCAGGAAGCCGTGGAGATAGTCGCCCGCGCTGACGCCGGGCTCGACCTCGACGGGCTCGCCGCCCGCCTCGAGGACGCGGATGAAGGTGGCGAAGAAGTTCGGCACGCCGTCGCGCAGCTGCTGCACGTAGGCGTGCTGGTCGGTCGAGCCCTTGTTGCCGTACACGGTGAGGCCCTGGTCCACCCGCTTGCCCTCGAGGTCGAGCCGCTTGCCGATCGACTCCATCACGAGCTGCTGGAGGTAGCGGCTCAAGAGGAGCAGGCGGTCCTTGTAGGGCAGCACGACGAGGTCCTTGGCGCCCTTCCCGCCGGTCGCGTGGTGCCACATGAGCGCCATCATCGCCGCGGGGTTTTGGCGCGCGTCCTTCGACCGCGTCGCCTCGTCGCAGGCCGCCGCCCCGGAGAGGAGCGCGTCGACGTCGATCCCCTGCAGCGCCGCGGGCAGGAGCCCCACGGCGCTCGTCTCGCTCGTCCGGCCGCCCACCCAGTCCCACATCGGAAAGCGCGCGAGCCAGGCCGCCGCCTCGCGGTGGAGCTGCGAGCCCTCGCCGGTCACGGCGACCGCCTGCTTGGCGAAGTCGAGCCCGGCGGCCCCGAACGCCGCGGCCGTCGCGAGCAGCGCGTTGCGCGGCTCGGGCGTGGAGCCGCTCTTCGAGATCACGAGGACGAGCGTCTCGGGGAGCTTCCCGGCCAGCCCCGAGAGGACGCGGGCGATGCCGTCGGGGTCGGTGTTGTCGATGAAGCGGACGGCCATCGGGTCCGTCGCCCCCGCGCCCAGCGCGTCGGCCACGAGCATCGGGCCGAGCGCCGACCCGCCGATCCCGATCGAGAGCGCGTGCGTGTAGCGCGCCGCCCGCGGAGGCCGGATGCGCGCCGCGTGCACGTCCGCCGCGAAGGCCTTGATCGACGCGACGTTCCTCTCGATCGCCTCCCCCAGCGCGGGGTCGGGCGCGAGCGAGGGCGCGCGCAGCCAGTAGTGCCCGACCTGGCGGCCCTCGTCGGGGTTGGCGACGGCACCCTTCTCGAGCGCCTCCATCGCCGCGAAGGCCCGCTCCATCGCGGGCTCCATGCGCTCGAGGAAGGCATCGTCGGCCGACATCCGGCTCCAGTCCAGGGAGAGCTCCAAGGCGGGGACCTCGCAGCGCGCCTCCACGAACCGGGCCCAGCCGCCGGCCGTCGCCTTCACGCCGACTCCCCCACCGCCTGGCACTTGGCCTCCAGCGCCGCGAGCAGCTTCTCGAACGGCTCGATGAACTTCCGCACGCCCTCGGCCTCGAGCTGCGCGGTGGCGGCGGCGAGCTCGATCCCCGCCCGGCCCAGGCGCGCGAGGTCCGCTCGCGCCTCGGCGATTCCCTCGCCCAGTCGTGACGCCGGCTTCCCGTGGTCGCGGTAGGCGTCCACCGTCTCCATGGGCATCGTGTTCACGGTGTCGCGCCCGATCAGGGGCTCGACGTACATCGTGTCGGGGTACGCGGGGTTCTTCGTGCTGGTGCTGGCCCAGAGGAGCCGCTGGGGCCGGGCGCCCCGCGCCGCGAGCGCCTTCCAGCGCTCGCTCGCGCAGACCCGCTCGTAGCTGGCGTAGGCGAGCTTCGCGCTCGCGACCGCGATCCGCCCCTCGAGCCCCTTCGCCTCGGGGTTCCTCGCGATCTGCGGGTCGAGGAGCGTGTCGATCCGGCTCAGGAAGAAGCTCGCGACGGACGCGATCCGGTCGACGGGCTCGCCCTCCCCGACGCGGTCCTCGAGCGCCAGGAGGTACTGCTCGAGGACCTCCTCGTAGCGCGAGACGGCGAAGAGCAGCGTGACGTTGACGTTGATGCCCTCGGCGAGCAAGGTGCGGATTGCCGCAAGCCCTTCGCGGGTCCCGGGGACCTTGATCATGACGTTGGGCCGGCCCAGCGCGGCCCAGATCCGCCGGGCCTCGGCGACGCTCGCCCGCGCGTCGTGCGCCAGGCGCGGGGACACCTCGATGCTGACGAAGCCGTCGGCGCCGGGGTGCTCGTCGTACACGCCGCGGAAGACGTCGGCGGCCCGGCCCACGTCCTCGACGGCCAGCGCCTCGTACACCGCCTCGATCGGCTTGCCGTCGCGGAAGTGGCGGCGCACCCCGTCGTCGTAGTCGTCCGACCCGTTGATCGCCTTCTCGAAGATCGCCGGGTTGGAGGTCACTCCACGGATGCCGTCGCGCTCGACGAGCTGCTGCAGCTCGCCGCCGGGAGCGAGCATGCTGCGGCGGATGAGGTCGAGCCACACGCTCTGGCCGAGCGCGTGGAGCTGCTTCAGTGGGTTCCAGACCGTGGCGGCCATGGCGTGCTCCTTCGGATCCTTGTGGATCGGGGGCAGGCTATCAGAACGGCCCGCCGTGGATGCCGCGGCTTGGAAGGTATCCTGGCCCGCCGCTCCCGCATCGACGGCCGCGTCCACTACCCCGCCGGGCAGGGGAGCATGGTCCCGCGCGCCGACCCGGACGGGGACCGCGACGGCGAGCGGGCTTCAGAAGAGCGGGATCACGCGCAGCACCGTTCCGAACGGATCCTCCTGAACCAGGAGCACGGGCTGGGCCGCGTTGCTCGGAACGACGACGTAGTGCCCGTCGACGCTGCGCAGTCCGCGGATCTCGTAGAGCCGGCGGTCGAGCCCCTGCGGGTCCGGGACGGGAAGCTGCATCAAGGTCACCGGCCTCGGCAGGACCGCCATCTCCGTGCAGACGACCGGGTCTCCGAAGCGATCGAGCGAGCAGAGGTTGGCGTCGAGGAAGAGGGCCGCCGCTCCGCCGAGCTCGCCGCAGAGCCGGATCCGGTGCGCCCGGGTGCCCCCCAGCTCGAGCTCGTGCGTCAGGTACACGGAGCTGACGTCGATCCCCCGGACGTCGGGCGGGATGGAAAGTGCGGTCGCCGCCGACAAGACGGCGAGCGCGGGAATCCGGTGCAGCAGCTTCACGTCACTCCGCCGACAGCGGGCGACGCCGCGACGGCGGGCTACCCGCGCGCCAGCTTCTTCGCGAGCCGTGGCTCGCGCCGGGCGAGGTCCGCGAGCAGCCGCGCGCGCTCCCTGCCCGCGTGCCGGGCGTCCACCAGGCGGCGCGCCTCTTCGCACAGCTCGAGCGCACGCTCGAGCTCGCCGAAGCGGTGCTCGAGGAGCTTGGCGAGCTCGATGCGGCAGCGCGCGCTCCAGGAGTCCGGCGCACCCGCGAGCAGGTCCTCGAGCGCGCGGCGCGCTTCTTCGTCGCGGCGCATCCGGCGCAGGAGGTCGGCGCGCTCGAAGAGCAGCTCGCGCGACTCGAGACCCAGCGCGCTCCCGCGCGCGATCGACTCCTCGAGCCAGCGCAGCGCCTCCGCGCGCGCGCCGGCGGCGTGGTGGGCGCGGGCCAGCGCGCGCGCGCGCGTGCGCGCGCAGCCGGCGAGCGGACGCCCGTCGCCGCGCTCCTCGCGGGCCGCGCGCCCGACGTAGGCCGCGAGCGTGACGAGCGACAGGACGTCGTCGAGGTTGTGCCGGAAGACGCCCTCGAGGCGGTGCGGCCGCCCGGCGAGGAAGTCGAACCAGGCCTCGGGCGCGAACGCGCCCGGCAGGTCGTCCTCGCGCTCGAGGCCGCAGAGCGTCGACTCGAGCGTGCGCAGGCGCGCGTCGGGCAGCGTCCCGCGCGTCAGGCGCCGGCACGGGGCGAAGAGGTCGAGGTGCGGGACGCCGGCGAACGGCGAGTCGACGCCGGCGATGCGCATCTTGTCCTCGAGCCGGTGGCGGTCGAAGGACTTGCCGAAGAACGAGACGATCGCCGCGCCCTGCGCGAGGCGGCGCGCGACCTCCGCGAGCAGCGCGCGCTCCTCCGCCGGGTCGCGCAGGAAGCCCTGCCACACGCGGAAGCGCTCGCCGTCGAACGTGCCGAGCCCGACGAGGTACACGTACACCCCGGCGCCGCCGGAGAGCCCGCTCGTCTCGGTGTCGAGGTACACGGCGCGCGCGAGGTCCACGCGCGCGAGGCCCGGATCGCCGGAGAGCAGCGAGAGCGTCGCCGGCTCGGCGTCGCGCACCTCGCAGAGCCGCCAGCCGCCGTGCGTGTGCCCCCCGTCGAGCGGCGTCTCGCGCCACGCGACCGCACCCTCCGCGCCCGCGTCCACGCGCAGCTCGCCGGGCGCCCCCGAGGTCGGCGCGGGGCCGGGCGGACGCGCGACCGCGCCCGCCTGCGCGCGCCGACGCGCGAGCCGCTCGCGCAGCCAGAAGGGCAGACCCTCCTCGGGCTCGCGCTCCGGCGCCCCGTCGCGGCGCAGGCGGCGCAGCTTGTCGCGGAAGGCGTCTCGATCGGTCTCCGTGCTCAATCGCCGCTCCCGTCGCCCGCGGGGCCCGCGCCAGCCGGAACCGGGGCCGGGCGCGGCGCCGGACCGCGGACGAGGTGCTCGAGGATAGCCCGCGCGGTCTCCTTGCCCAGCGCCCCCACCTCGGCTACCGGGCCGACGCAGCCCGGGCAGCCGCTCGCGCACTCGCAGCGGCGCACGACGTCGAGCGCGGCGTCGAGGAGCGCGCGATGCTCGCGGAAGAGGAGCTCGGAAAGCCCGACGCCGCCCTGCACGCGGTCGTAGAGGAAGAGCGCCGGTCGCCCGAAGTGCGGCGAGCGCACCTGGGAGGAGAGGCCGAGATCGCTCGGCTGGCAGCGCACGTAGAGCGGCGCGACGCGGCGCAGGAGGCTGCCGACCGCGCGCCAGGCCGTGCCGCGCCCCCCGCCCGCGAGGCCCAGCTCGGCCGCCGACGCCTCGGAGAGCGTGACGACGAAGGCCTCGGTGTCGAGCTCCTCGGGCGGCAGGTGGATGTCCCCCGCGCCGAGGTTCTCGCGCGTGTAGAAGCGCACCTTCTTGTACTGCGTCGCGACCGTCGTGACGTGCACCTCGCCGCGCCACGCGGAGTAGTCCTCGTTCTCGGCCTCCCCGGGCGGGTCCTCCGCCCCCCGCGAAACGGGGGGGACCGTCCGCGGCCGCAGCTCGCGCGCCTCGAGGCGCAGCACGCGCACGTCGACGTCGACGCTCGCGTCGGTGAAGTAGTCCGAGTCGACGCGCTTGGCGTACGCCCGGCGGTTCGCGTAGTCGAAGCGCTCGATGCGCCACGTCTCGCCCTCGACCTGGTAGATCGCGCCCTCGTGGCAGGTCGTGATCGAGCCCTCGCGGTCGACCTCGCCCAGCGCCTTCTCGCTCGCCTCCTCGAGGATCACCACGTTGTCGGGCTCCCCGCCGTCGAGCGTCACGTCCTGCGCCGGGTAGGCGTCGGCCATCCAGAACCAGGTGTCGCCCGAGCGGTGCAGGAAGCCCGACTCCTCGGCCAGGTAATCGAGGATCTCGCTCGCGTAGGGCGTGCTGCCGAAGTCCGGCTCGCCCGCGAGGCCGGGCGGCGACTCCCGCGGGTCCGCGTGGAACGGCAGCTCGAACGCCGCGCACTTGAGCTGCTCGGAGAGCAGCACGAGGTTGTCGGGGTCGAGCCCCAGCTGCTCGCGCGGCGCCTGGAAGAGGTAGTCGGGGTGGTGCGCGAGGAACTGGTCGACGGGCTCGGAGCGCGCGATCTGCACGACCAGGCTCGGCTTCCCGCGCCGGCCGACGCGTCCCGCGCGCTGCCAGAACGACGCCTGCGAGCCCGGGTAGCCAACGAGCACGGCGACGTCGAGCGCGCCGATGTCGATCCCGAGCTCGAGCGCGTTGGTCGAGACGACCGCCTTGACCGCGCCGCTCTTCAGCCCGGCCTCGATCTCGCGCCGCAGGTTCGGGAGGTAGCCGCCGCGGTAGCCGCGCACCTCGTCCGGCGTGAGCCCCAGGCGCGCGGCGCCCTCCTTGAGGTAGCGCGTCAGCACCTCGACCGCGGTGCGGCGGCGGCAGAAGAAGATCGTCTGGTGGCCGGGTCCGACGACCATGCTCGCGAGCTCGCGCGCCTCCTCGAGCGCGTTGGCGCGCAGCCCGGCGGTCGGCTCGAGCATGGGCGGGTTGTGGACGCCGAAGAAGCGCCGTCCCGACGGCGAGCCGTCCTCGTCGACGACCTCGACCTCGCGGCCGAATACACGCCGGGCGTGGCCGCGCGCATCGCGCAGGGTCGCCGAGGAAGCTAGGAAGCGCGGCTCGCTGCCGTAATGGCGCGCGATCCGCAGGAGCCGGCGCAGGACGTTCGCGACGCTCGAGCCGAAGACGCCCGACAGCGAGTGCACCTCGTCGACGACGACGTAGCGCAGGTCGCGGAAGAGCTCGGTCCACTTGGCGTGGTTGGGCAGGATGCCCTGGTGCAGCATGTAGGGGTTGGTCAGGATCAGGTGCCCGCCCTCGCGCAACGTGCGCCGCACCGAGGGCGGCGTGTCGCCGTCGTAGGTGTGCGTGTGCCACGGCGCGTCGAGCGCCTCGACGAGCGCGCTGATGCCGACCGTCTGGTCCTGCGAGAGCGCCTTCGTCGGGAAGAGGAAGAGCGAGCGCGCCGTGCCCTCCGATTCGAGCAGCGCCTGCAGCACCGGGACCGTGTAGCAGACGGTCTTGCCCGAGGCGGTCGGCGTCGCGACGAGCACGTCGCGCCCCGCGAGCGCCAGATCGATCGCCCGCGCCTGGTGCGCGTAGAGCTCGGTGACGCCGCGCTGCGCGAGCACGCGCACGAGCCGCGGATCGATCGAGGCCGGGAACGGCGCCGTGCGCGCCGGCCGCGGGGGCACCTCCTGCCAGTGCGCGATGCGCTCGTTCCAGGGCGGGCTCGCGCGCAGGGTGTGCACGATGTCGAGCACGCCCTTGCGCCCGCGCGCGCGGCGCTGTCCGCCGTCCGCGACGGTGCGCTGCATGGCCTCCGGGCCCGGGTTCTCCGCGTCCTTCAATCGTCCCCTCGACCGCCGCCGGGCGCGTGCAGGCGTCTTGCGGTTGCCAGGGAAGCTAGAGGCTCGAACGTCGCGGAGCAAGAGCGCGCCGGTCAGTCCCCGTTCGCGCCGGCTCCCGTGCCTTCCACGATCCCGGCGAGCTGCTCGAACAGCTCGGGCCTGGCGAGCACCGCGCGGTTGCCGAGGCGCTCGCACTCGATCCGCCCGGCCCCCGTGCGTCCGATGAGCACCGTCTCGACGTCGCCGCGCCTGGAGACGACCTCGACCAGCACGAAGTCCTCGAACGGCGTCACCTCGCCCGGCGGGACGTGCGACTCGGCGCGCAGGTACATCAGAGGATCGAGGACGGCGCGCAGCTCGGTCGCCTCGAAGCTGGAGTCGGGGTAGGTCCACTTGCCCTCGTGCGAGCGGACGTAGCGCCGAGTCTCGCCGGCGTGGGCGAAGGACATCCGCGCCAGCTCCTGCTCGGTCAGGCCGAGCACGAGCCGGCTGTAGAAGTGCTCCGGCGGCAGCTGGAGCAGCGCCTCCACCTCGAGCGGCACCATGCTCGCGATCGTCTGGCGCTCGCGCCGGAAGAGCCGGCCGGGGGTGCCGTCCTCGGTCTCGGTCCGCTCCCCGACGAGCCAGCCCTGGACGAGCCCGCGCACGTCGGTGACGCGAATCGCGCGCAGCCGCCCGTCCTCGGGAAAGGCGTCCGCGAGCGGAAGGTCGGGCAGGAAGCGCAGCTGCGCCTTCTCGAGCACCGCGATCGCGTCCTCGACGCGCTCCGCGTCCGCGCGCACGGCGCTGGAGAGGTCGCCGTCGCGCGGCCCGTGCGACACGCTCCAGGAATCGCTCGCGGCGTCGCGCTGGGAGGCGCGCGGATCGCGCTGGCGCTCGAGCACGATCTTGCGCTCGTCGCCGACGAGCTCCAGGCGCTCCACGTCCGCGCGGAACATGCGCAGGAGCTGGTGGTCGAGCATGCCGACGAACGGCCGGCGCACGTCGACGAGCACGTTCCCGTCGACCTGCCAGACGAACGGCAGGTCGCGGCGCTTGCAGAACCAGCTCCCCTGCTCGATCGCACGCGCGAAGTCGAGCTGCTCCACCTCGCCCGAGCGGCCCTCGAGCTCGAGCGTGATCTCGGGCGCTTCGAGGCCGAACTCCGCGAGGTCCCCCGGGTCGTCGTCGACGAACGCCTCGACCTTGATCGCGGTCAAGCCGCCGATGAACAGGCGCATCGCGTTGGGATCGAGCTGAGCCTGGACCGGCGCGTCCATCCACCAGGCGCCGGCGTCGCGGCGCGCGTCGAAGGCGAGCGGCCGCGACCCGCTGTCCGAGAGCAGGAACCCGCCACGCCGCAGGGCGACGACGTCGTCGACGCCGAGCGCGAAAACGCGCGGGTTGCGGTACTCGTGGACGTCGTGGCGCAGGGCGGTGTCGAGGTTGCGCATCGTGCGGAACACCGTCCCGTCGCGGCGCACGAAGACCCGCGCGGCGTCCAGGTCGACGTCGCCGACCTCGACGCGCGTCATGCGCTCGCGGTCCCCGAGCTCCTCGAAGACCTCGATCACGGCGCTGGGCATCTCGAGGCCGGCGAGCGCGTCGTCGAGCTCCGCCCCGGGGACCTTCGCGGCGAGGTTGCGCTCGATCACGCCGAGCAGCTCGCGCACGAGCCCCGGCGACGCCGGGTAGTCGAGCGGGTCGACGATCCGCCAGCCGTCGGGCTCGCGCTCGATCTCGATCTGCTGGCTGTACTCCAGGTTCTCGAGCCGCATGCGCGTCACGCGCGCGATGTCGACGCCGGGGAACAGCCGCTCGACGGGCGCGAAGGCTCCGCTCGCCGACTTGCGCTGCTGCCAGTAGATCCCGGCGCCGACCGCCACGACGAGCAGGAACAGGAACAACGTCGTGCGGCGACTCATGCGGAGGCCTCCGAAGTCGAGCGCGGGCCGCCGCGCCGGCGCGCGACGGCGGTCGAGGCCCCCAGGAGCAGGCACAGCCCGGGCAGCCACCAGACGGCGACGCGCCGGATGCCCGCGAGCACGTCGCCCTGGCCGAGGGGCAGGCGGCGCTGGTCGGGGTCGCGCGGCGAGATGCTGACGCGGTACTCGCGCGAGGCTACCCAGTTGAACGCGTTGCGCGCGAAGTCGATGTCGTGGTCGGCGTACGCGTTCGTGAACGCGTCGGCCCCCCCGAGGGCGAAGATGCGCACCTCGGGCTTCTCCTCGAGCGGTCCGGCGGTCGCGGGGCCCGCGCCATCCGGACGGTCGGGGACGAACTGCGAGACGACGCACACGCCGATCCGCTCGCCGATCTCCTCGACGCCGACCCGCGGCTGCCAGTCGTGCGGCGGCAGGTCGATCCAGGGGTAGAGCGTCGGGTTCGCCGTGAGCAGCGGCATCGACGTCCCCGCCTGCGGCTGGCGACCGGGGATCACCCGCACCGGATGCACGCGCGGCGCGCGCAGGCTGCGGCCCGCCTCGCGGAAGGGCCGCGTGATCGGGTGCTCGGTCATCTGCGGCGGATAGACGACGAGCTCGGAGTTGAGCCGCGCATCCCCGTACGCGGCCTGGCCGAGGGCGTCCGGGTAGGGTTCGAGCACGAGCCCGCGGCGGGCCTCGATCCCGTAGTGCGCGAGCAGCTCGGGGACGTCGGAGCGCTCCATCGCCGTCGAGTCCCACGCCGGCGCGACGACCAGCCCGCCGCCGGCATCCACGTGCTTCAGGATCGTCTCGAGCTGGCGCTGCGCGAACGGTGCCTCGGGCGCGAGCACAGCGATCGCGACGCAGTCGAGCGGCAGCGTCGGGTCCTTCTCGAACTCCCACGCGACGGCCTCGAGGGCCTCGTCGCGCAGCGCGGCGACGAGGCGGCCGAGCCCCGTCTCGCCGGCGTCGTCGAGCGCCGGCTCGCCCTGGCCCGTCGTGAACAGCACCTTGCTCGACTCCGCGGTCGTGACCGCGAGGATGGCCTGGACGATGCGCTCCTCGGCGGGGAACGCGCGGATCGTCGGCGGGACGACGCTCCCCTGGGGAGAGCGCGCGCTGCCCAGGTCGAACTGCACGAGCTCGCCCCGGAAGCGCAGCACCTCGCGCCGCTCGCCCGCGGACACGACCAGGCAGTTCTCGTAGCCGGTGATCTTCAGCTCGCGCAGCCGCGCCTCGATCTCGGCCCGCGGCTTGCCCGCGAAGTTGGTGACGCGCACGCGGTCGGGCGAATCGACCGTCATCAGCTGCAGGAGCTCGAAGATCCGGCGCATCGCCTCGGGGGCGACTTGCGTCAGGGGGAACTCCTCGCCGCGCCAGAACACGTCGACCGCGACCTCGCGCTCGAGGCGCCCGAGGACGCCCAGCGTCGCGGTGGCGAGCGTGTTGCGCCCCTTCTCGGTCAGGTCGAACCGCTGGCGGATGCCGGGGCGGCCCGCGAGCCAGTTGACGCCCACGACGGCGACGAGCGCGAGCGCGACCGTCAGCCCGACCTGCGCGAGGATCGCGAGGCGCGTGCCGCGGCCGATCCTCCTCATCGCCACCTCCGGGCCTCGAGCGAGCGCGTCGTCAGGAACAGGAAGAACGCGGTCCAGGTCGCGAAGAAGACGAGCTCGGAGGTGTCGAGGATGCCGCGCAGGAAGCTCTGCTGGGCGTGGCTGACGACGTCCATCGTGTACACGCCGCGGCGGATCCACTCCTCGGCGCCCTGGACGTCGCCGATCAGCCCGGCGAGGAGCGTGCGCGCCTCGACCATCATCCGGCCCGCGAGGACCGGGACCATCAGCCAGCCGAGCGTGGCGACGAAGCCGAAGAACACCGCGAGCAGCGGCGTGTCCGTGAGGCTGCTCGCGAAGAGGCAGATCGACACGAACAGCGCCGAAGCGAGCACGGCGCCCAGGAAGCCGCCCAGCACGCCGCCCCAGTCGGGGTCGACCCCGGCCCTCGCGATCGCCAGGCCGTAGACGAGGACGCTGGACCAGAGCAGCGCGAGGAACGTCGTCGCGGCGAGGAACTTGCCGAGCACGACGGCGACGTCGGTGACCGGCGCGGTGAGCAGGAACTCGAGCGAGCCCGTGCGGCTCTCCTCGGCCAGCATGCGCATCGCGAGCACCGGCGGCAGGAGGACGAGGAAGAGCCAGAAGACCCAGCTCCCGCCGAGCGTCAGGTCGAAGGCGAGCGTCACGTCGCCCGCCGCGCCAGCGAGGTAGACGAACGTGAAGAAGACGCCGTTCAGGAAGAGCGCGACGAGGAGCAGGATCCAGGCCAGCGGCGAGAAGAAGAGGCCCGCGACCTCGCGCCGGTAGATGGTCCAGGTGCCGCTCACTCGCGCGGCGCCTCCTCGCGCGCGGCCTCCTCGCCGTGCAGCCGCATGGGCTTGCCCAGATCGCGCGTGGCGCCGCGGTCGAACGGGTTGAGGCTGTAGACGACCGGCTTCGAGCTTGGCGTGCCGAGCGGCGGAGCCGCGCCCGCGACCTCGAGCGCGACGCCCGTTCGCGCGTCCGGCGCGCGAGCCGGCGCCGCCTCCGTCGGCGGGGTCGGACGCTCGCCGCCCAGGACGAGCCGCGCGAAGAGCTCCTCCAGGGTGGCGCGGCGCCACGAGAGCTCGCGCACCGCCCAGCCGCGCGCGCTGGCGAGCGCGCCGACGTCCTCGCGCAGGTCGCCCGCGCCGAAGACGTCGAAGCCGTGGTGGATGCCGACCCGCCCCGTCTCGCGCACGCGCTGCACTCCGGGCAGGCTCTCGAGCAGCGCGATCGCCCCCGGCACGTCGTGCCCCACGACCGCCTCGAAGCGCACGTGGCCCCGGCCGCCGAGGCGCTGCTCGAGATCGGCGCGGGAGCCGTCGGCGACCAGGCGCCCCTCGTGGATGACGATCACGCGCTCGCAGACGCTCTCGACCTCGGCCAGGATGTGCGAGGAGAGCAGCACCGTGTGCTCCTCGGCGAGCGAGCGGATGAGCTCGCGCACCTCGCGCCGCTGCAAGGGGTCGAGGCCGCTCGTCGGCTCGTCGAGGATCAGCACCTGCGGCTCGGGCAGGAGCGCGACGGCCAGTCCCACGCGCTGGCGCAGCCCGCGCGAGAGCGCGCCGATCAGCTGGCGCTCGCGATCGAGGACGCCGACGCGCTCGAGGACCTTCGGGATGCGCTCGCGCAGGACGCTGCGCGAGAGCCCGTGCAGCCGGCCCTGGAACGTCATCATCTCGCGCACGCGCAGCTCGCCGTACAGCGGCACGGACTCGGGCAGGTACCCGATCCGGCGCCGCACGTCGAGCGAGCGGCGCAGCACGTCGAATCCCGCGACCAGGAGGCGCTCCGCGCTGGTCGCCGGCAGGAAGCCGGTCAGGATCCGCATCGTGGTCGTCTTCCCGGCGCCGTTGGGTCCCAGGAACCCCACGACCTCGCCGGCCGCGAGCTCGAACGAGATCCCGTCGACCGCCACGAGCGGTCCGAAGCGGCGGGTCAGGTTGCGAACCTCGATCATCGGCGTGGAGATTTGACCGGCTTCGCGGCCCTCCAACGGGCAGAAAAGCTTCAAACTCGTGGGCGCGTCCCTATCGCACCGGGACGGCCGGCGATCGCAGCGCGATCTTCGATGGACGGGGTGCCTACGGCTCCCTCGAAGCGAGCCGTAGGCACCCGCCGGTGAGCCCGGACCTGGCGAATGAACTCGCCGGCGGGGCCTACGCTCGGCTCACGTTGGGCAAACCGCGTGCCAGCGGCCGGCCCGCGCGCCGCGCCGGTCGACGTGATCGCAGCGGGCGGGTGTGCGCGCCGCACGCCGGCTCACCGTGCGCTTGCGCACGGTGCCGCGGCGGGGGATGGCGGGACGGGCTCGCGCGAGCGGACCTGTCAGGCCTTGACCTCGAAGTCCGCGTCGACCGGCTCGTCGCCTTCGGCGGAGCCCGACGTCGCGCGGCCCGACGGCCCACCCGAACCCGCGCCGGCGGACGTCTCCGCACCCGGCTGCTGCTTGTACAGCACTTCCCCGAGCTTCTGGGCCTTCGTCTGGAAGTTGCGCAGAGCGTTCTCGAGCGCGGCCTTGTCGTCGCCCTTCGCAGCCCGCTCGAGCTCCTCCCTGGCCTCCTCGATCGCCTTGCGGTCCTGCTCGGAGAGCTTGTCCTTGTGCTCCTCGAGCTGCTTGCCGGTCTCGTGCACGACGTGATCGATCTGGTTCCTCAGCTCGACGACCTCGCGCCGCTTCTTGTCGTCCTCGCGGTGCGCCTCGGCGTCGGCCGTCATCCGCTCGACCTCGTCCTCGGTGAGGCCCGAGGAGGCCTCGATGCGGATCACCTGCACCTTGCCGGTGCCCTTGTCGACCGCCTTGACGCTAAGGATGCCGTTGGCGTCGATGTCGAAGCTGACCTCGATCTGCGGCATGCCGCGGCGCGCCGGCGGGATGCCGTCGAGCACGAAGTTGCCGATCAGGCGGTTGTCGTGGGCGAACTCGCGCTCGCCCTGGTAGACCTTGATCTCGACGCTCGGCTGGTTGTCGGCCGCGGTCGAGAAGACCTGGCTCTTCGACGTGGGGATGGTCGTGTTGCGCTCGACGAGCTTGGTGAGCACGCCGCCCAGGGTCTCGATGCCGAGCGAGAGCGGGGTGACGTCGAGGAGCACCACCTCGGAGACCTCGCCCGCGAGGATCCCGCCCTGGATGCCGGCGCCGAGGCCGACGACCTCGTCGGGGTTGACGCTCTTGTTCGGCTCCTTGCCGAAGATCGCCTTGACCTTCGCCTGGACCGCCGGGATGCGCGTCGACCCCCCGACGAGCAGCACCTCGTCGATCTTGCCCGGGTCCAGCTTGGAGTCCGCGAGCGCCTTCTTGCAGGGCTGCACCGTGCGCTCGATGAGCGGAGCGACGAGCTGCTCGAACTTGGCGCGCGTCAGCGTCGACTGCAGGTGCTTGGGGCCCGAGGCGTCGGCCGTGATGAACGGCAGGTTGACCTCGGTTTGCTGCGCCGAGGAGAGCTCGCACTTCGCCTTCTCGCACGCCTCCTTGAGGCGCTGCAGGGCCATCGGGTCCTTGCGCACGTCGATGCCGCTGGACTTCCTGAACTCCTCCGCGACGTGGTCGATCAGGATCTCGTCGATGTCGTCGCCGCCCAGGTGCGTGTCGCCGTTGGTCGCCAGCACCTCGAAGACGCCGTCGCCGATCTCGAGGATCGAGATGTCGAACGTCCCGCCGCCGAAGTCGTAGACCGCGACGCGCCCTTCCTTCTTCTTGTCGAGCCCGTAAGCGAGGGTCGCCGCGGTGGGCTCGTTGATGATGCGCTCGACCGTGAGGCCGGCGATCGTCCCCGCGTCCTTGGTCGCCTGGCGCTGGGAGTCGTTGAAGTAGGCCGGGACCGTGATGACCGCGCGGTCCACCTTCTCCCCGAGGTACGCCTCCGCCGACTCCTTGAGGTGGCCGAGGACGACTGCGCTGATCTCGGGCGGCGAGTAGTGCTTGCTGCCGACCTCGACCTTCACGAGGTCCTGCGGGCCGCCGACGAGCTTGTACGGGACGGTCTTCTCCTCCTCGCTCACCTCGTGGTGCCGGCGCCCCATGAAGCGCTTGATCGAGGCGATGGTCCGCGTGGGGTTGGTGACCGCCTGGCGCTTGGCGGGCGCGCCGACCAGCCGCGCGCCGTCGCCCTGGAACGCCACCACGGACGGCGTCGTGCGCGAGCCCTCGAGGTTCGTGATCACGACGGGCTCGCCGCCCTCCATGACCGCCACCACGGAGTTCGTGGTCCCGAGGTCGATTCCGATGATCTTGCTCTTGCTCATGGCCCCCCGGCAACAAACGCCGTGCCACGGCCCGCCTGCGCGCTCAACCCATTGCGCCGCAATCGCTTGGGACGACGCTCGACGTTCCGCGCCCGCCCCGGTTGCGCCATTCTGGCAGGCGCATCGCAGGACCCCGCGACTCCCTGCCGCATTGGCAGCGCGGGGTGGCCCGCGCGGGCGCGGCCTTCATTCCGGCGTCCTGGCGCTCTGCGGGTTCAGGCCCTCGAGCCATCCGAAGCGGCCGAACTGCGAGACGATCATCAGCACGCCGATCTCGACCAGGACCAGCTCCGGGTGGGCGAGCAAGGTGCCGGAGACGCCGGGGATCGAGAAGTCGAGGTGGATGAGCGTCGCCAGCGTGACCCCGGCCCGCCAGAGGGCGGAGACCAGGCCCTCGTTGTTGAGCGTCCGCGCGAAACCGTCCGCAGCCAGGCAGAGCACGATGATCGGGAGGTAGGCGGCTCGCTCGAGCAGCGCGGCGCCCAGCGCCTGGCCCGCCAGCACGATCGAGAGCTCCACCAGGACCACGAACGCGAGCAGCGTCGAGAGGCGTCCGAAGTACGGAAGCCAGCCGCCGCGCAGCGCCGGCCGGATCAGGACGACGGCCACGCTGACCGCGAGGAAGACCGCAGCCCCGGTGACGATCGCGGCCGCGATGCACCGGAGCGCCGCGGATCTCGTCGTGTTCGAGCGCGCGGGCGCGCTCGTCGTGCGGCCGGTGTGGGTGGGGACCGAGCGCTACTTCCAGGCGCTCTTCCGCGACCCCAGGGACGCCTTCCTCGTCGGGATGACGGGCGGGCTGCACGTGGACTTCTGCCCGTAGTTGCGCGTCGGTCCGCGGCCGGCCACGCGAGCGCTACAGCCCGTACTCCTTGATCTTCCGGTACAGCGTCCGCTCCCCGATCCCGAGCACCTTCGCGGTCTTCTGCCGGTTGCCCTCCATCAAGGCCAGGTTCTCCTCGATCAGGGCGCGCTCGACCTCGGCCAGGGAGCGGCCGGCGAAGTCCATTCCCCGGCCGCGCGAGCCCGGCTCGCCGCGCGCTCCCTTGATGGCCTCCGGAACGTCGTCGACGGTCAAGACGTCCCCGCGCGCCAGGAGCACCATGTTCTCGATCGCGTTGCGCAGCTCGCGCACGTTCCCCGGCCAGTCGTAGCGCACGAGCAGCGCGCGGGCCTCGGAGGCGATGCCGCGCACCGCGCGCCCGTGCGCCTCCGCGAGCTCGTGGATGAAGTGGTCGATGAGCAGCGGGACGTCGCCCGAGCGTTCGCGCAGGGGCGGCAGCTCGAGCGCGACCACCTGCAAGCGGAAGAGCAGGTCCTCGCGGAAGGCCCCGTCCTTCACCATTTCGCGCAGGTCGCGGTTCGTCGCCGCCAGGAGCCGGATGTCGACCTTCTCGACGCGGTTGCCGCCGACCGGCGTGACCTCGCGCGTCTCGAGCACGCGCAGGAGCTTCGCCTGGGTCGCGAGCGGCATGTCGCCGACCTCGTCGAGGAAGAGCGTCCCGCCGTCGGCGTAGACGATGCGGCCCTTCTTGTCCGAGACGGCGCCCGTGAAGGCGCCCTTCACGTGCCCGAAGAGCTCCGACTCGATCAGCCCTTCGGAGAGCGCGGCGCAGTTGACCGCGACGAAGTTGCCCTTCGCGCGCGGGCTGTTCGTGTGCACCGCGCGCGCGACGAGCTCCTTGCCGGTCCCGCTCTCGCCGAGGATCAGCACGGTGGCGTTGGTGTCCGAGACCTGCCCGAGGATCTCGAAGACGCGCTGCATCTGGGGCGAGTTCCCGAGGATCCCCTCGAACCCGAAGCGCTTGTCGAACTGGCGCCGCAGCTCGACGTTCTGGCGCTGCAGCTCGGCGTTGGCCCTGCGCAGGCGCGCCTTCTCGACGGCCTTCGCCACCTTGGTGCGCAGCTCGACGATGTTCACCGGCTTGGGCAGGTAGTCCTCGGCGCCCTCGCGGATCGCGTCCACGGCGGTCTCGATCGTGGCGTGGCCGGTGATCATCAGGACGACGGACTGCGGCTGCAGGATCTTGGCCTCCTTGAGCACGTCCAGGCCCGACTTGTCGTGCATCACGAGGTCGGTGAGCACCGCGTCGAAGTCATCCGCCTTCATGCGCTCGATGCCCTCCGTGCCGGAGGTCACGACCTCGCAGACGTAGCCTTCGACCTCGAGCCCATCCGCCAGCGCCTCGGCGTGGGCTGCGTCGTCGTCGACGATGAGCACCCGCGGCCCGCCTTCCACGGCGCCGCTCATGGCCGCTCGGGCTCCGCGCTCGAACGCTCCTCGTCGGGCGCGCCGCTCGAGCGGGAGAGCTCGACGAGCAGCGGCAGCACGATCGAGACGCTCGTCCCGCGCCCCTTGTCCGAGACCAGGTTGATCGTGCCCTCGTGCTCCTCGACGATGCGTGCGACCGTCGACAGCCCGAGGCCCGTGCCGCCCTTCTTGGTCGACCAGTAGAGGTCGAAGCAGCGCTCGAGCTCCTCCTCGTCCATGCCCACCCCCGTGTCGGTGATCGCGAGCTCGACGAGGTTCCCGCGGCGCGCGATGCGCACGATCAGCTCGCCCCCACCGGGCATCGCCTGGCGGGCGTTCACGGCGAGGTTGAGGACGGCCTGCTTGAACGCGCCGACGTCCAGCATCACGAGCGGCAGGCTGTTCGGGAAGTCGAAATGGATGCGGATGCCGAGCGCCTCGTTCTCGGGCTCGACGAACTCGAGGACCTCGCGCACGACGGCCACGAGTTCCCGCGGCGAGCGGTTGATCTGCCCCCCGCGGGCGAAGCGCAGGAAGTCCTCGAGGATGCCTTCGAGACGGCTGACCTCGCTCTTCAGGGTGCGCACGCGCTTCAGGCTGCGCTTCTCGCGCGCGGACGCGGCGCCGCCGGCGCTCTTGCTCCAGTCCTCCTCGAGCAGGGTCAAGTTGATTGCCATGGTCGAGAGGGGGTTCTTGATCTCGTGGGCGAGGCCACCCGCCAGGCGAGCGAGGAAGGCCTCGCGCTCGCCATCGCTGCGGCCCGGAGGCCGTCTGGTCTCGTCTCCTTCCACACGCGCTCCCGCCTTGGGTTCACCAGCGGGGCCGGATAGGCTAGCGTTCGACCCCGCCGAAGTCCGCCGCGTCCGCCTCCCGGCGCGCCGCCGGCACGCCGGACCATGAACTCCATCGTGCGCCGCGAGATCCCCGCCGACCGTCCGCCGCCGCGCGCCGTGCGCAAGGAGGCGCGGGAGATCCTCGGGCGCGGCGGTCTCCTCGCGTGCGCCACCGAGACCGTGTACGGGGTCGCCGCTCGAGCGGACCTGCCCGCGGCGCTCGAGCGCCTGCGCGAGCTCAAGGGGCGCGACGCCGACAAGCCGCTCACCTGGCACGTCGCTTCCAAGCGCGTGCTCGCACGCTTCGAGCACATGCCGCGCCTCGTCGCGCGGCTCGTCGACCGCTACTGGCCCGGCCCCCTCACGCTCGTGATGCCCGGCGTCCCGGAGGGGCTCGAGGGCGTCGCGCGCGATGGCTGGCTCGGCCTGCGCATGCCCGCGCACCCTTCGACGATCGGCGTGCTCGACTTCGCCGGATTCCCGGTGGTGATGAGCAGCGCGAACCCGTCCGGCGCGCGGCCCTTCACCGCGGCCGCAGAGGTCGAGGAGGCCTTCGGGGACCGAATCGACCTCGTCCTCGACTCGGGCCCGGCGCGGATCGGGGAGAGCTCGGCCGTCCTCGCCGTCGGCCCGGGGCGCTTCGAGGTCCTGCGCGAAGGCCTGATCTCGCTGGCGGACCTGCGCGCCGCGGCGGGCGTGCGCCTCGGCTTCGTGTGCACCGGCAACACGTGCCGCAGCCCGATGGCCGCGGCCATCGCGACGCTGCACCTCGCCCGGCGGCTCGGGGTCCCGCCCGGCCGGGTGGCCGAGTTCGGCATCGAGGTGCGCTCGGCCGGCGTCCAAGCGGGGCCCGGCTCGAGCGCCACGCGGCACGCGGTCGACGTCCTCGAGGAGCGCGGCTTCGACCTCTCGGGGCACCGCTCGGCGGCGGCCGTCCCCGAGGCGCTCGCCGCGCTCGACCACGTCTATTGCATGACGCACGCCCACCTGCAGGCGCTGCGCCTCATGCTGCCGCCGAAGAAGGCCGGCGTGCTCGAGCTCCTCGACCCCGCCGGCCGCGACGTGCCCGACCCGATCGGCGGCGGTCGGGAGGAGTACGAGCGTTGCGCCGCCCACATCGAGCGCTGCATCGAGATGCGCGTCGGAGAATGGGTGTAGCGGTACGGAGCGCGTCCGTACCGCTCAGCGATCGGCTTTCGGCCCGCGCGTGCGGGCGCGGGTCACGGCGCCGCTGCCGGAGACGTGCGTTTCGATCGCGGGCTCGCCCAGGTACTGGACTTCGCCCGATCCGCTGATCGACACGTCGAGCCGCTCGCGGGCGCGGGTGAGGACGCCGCCGCTGCCGGAGATCTCGATCGTCGCCTCGCGCGCGGAGAGCCGGCCGAGGTCCATCTGCCCGCTGCCCGAGAGGACGGCCTCGAGCGCGCCGACCTCGCCGCTCGCGACGAGGTGCGCGGAGCCGCTCAGCACGGCCCGGAACGCCTCGCCGGCGAGGCCCGAGAGGCGCGCCTCGTTGGCGCCCGCCAGCGTGACGGCCGAGAGCGCCTCGACCCGGACGTCCACCTCGGTGCGGCGCCGGGAGTCGTAGCTCCTCCCGCGCCGCATCGACACGTGCAGCGTCGTGCCGCGCACCTCCGTCACGACCTCGGGCACGACGTTGTCGTCGCCGCGGACGGCGACGGCGCGTTCGGGCCCCAGGGTCAGCTCCAGGTCGATGCGGTCGCTGACCGTGATCGCGTCGAAGGGCTCGAGCTCGCGCGTCTCCTCCGCGAAGACGCCCGAGCCCTGCACGGTGTCGCGCGCCCGATAGCCGTGCGGCTCCTTCCAGGAGGACCCTTCCGAGAAGTTGATGTAGCAGGCGCTCGATCCGACGAGCGCCCACGCGCAGAGGGCGGCGGCCGCGGGGCGGGGGTTCATGTCACGGTCTCCTCGGTGGCGGAGTCGGCAGACCCAGCCCCAATGTCTTCGCACGGGCGCCGTGGACCGTTTCGAGGATCCGCGGGCAGAGCTCCTGGGCGCGGCGCACCTCGGCGGCGGCCCCCTCGGCCTCCCCCAGGCGCTGGAGCGCCAGCGCGAGGTAGAGGTGCACGTGCGCGCTCGCGGGACGCGCGGCGATCGCCTCCTCGAGCAAGAGCCGCGCCTCGCGGTCGAGCCCGGTCGTGAGCGCGCGGACCCCGACCTGGTAGCCCTGCTCGAAGCGCACCGTGCGCTCGAACTCCTGGACCTCGGCGTCCTCGGGCAGGAGCAGGAGCAGCGCCGTGCGGTACTCCTCGAGCGGGCGCAGCTCCGGGTCCACCGGCATCTCGCGCCCGAACAGCCGGGCGAACTCGATCTCGTGCACCTCGCGCGCGCGGTGCAGTTGGCGGATCCCTTCGAGGCGGCGCCAGGCGTCGGCGTCGGCCGCCACTTGCCAGGCGCTCGGCGGGTCCTCCTCGCGCCCGCGCAGCAGCCGCAGGTTCTGCGGCAGCCAGAGCAGCGTCTCGCCGCCGCGGCCGCGGCGGCGGTAGACGATCCAGGGGTCGGCGTCGCTGAGCGGTCGCGCAGAGCGCGGCCAGGACGCCCCGCTCGCGACGAAGCGCGCCATCACGCCCGAGGGCGCCTCGAGCCCGAGCGCCGCGAGCGCGGCGCCGAGCGCGGAGTCCGCGCGCGGGAAGCGCTCGGGATCCAGCAAGGGCGCCTCGCCGCCGCCGACCAGGATCACCTGCGTGCCGAAGAGGAAGACCCCGCTCCACGGGAAGGCGCGCGTGAAGGCGTCGACGACGACCTCGAACTTCGCCGGCTCGAGCGCGTGCGGCGGCACCCACTGGCAGAGCAGCCCGCCCTCGGTGAGCGCCTCCCTGGCGCGCGCGTAGAACTCGCGCGTGTACAGGTACACGGCGAACGGCGAGTCCGGGAGCAGCGGCTCCATCGTGATCACGTCGTAGCGCCGCGGCCGCTCGGCGAGCCTGCGCCGTCCGTCGCCCAGGAGGACCGCGACGCGCTCTTGCGGAGCGGCGTCGAGCAGCCGGTCGAGGCCCGCGGCGAGGACGCCGTGGTTGACCTCCTCGAAGAACGCGGCCTGCTCGCAGACGGCGCGCGAGAGCTCGAGCACCTCGATCCGCCTGACCGCCTCGTGCTGGAACACCGCGCCGGCGCTGGTCCCGGTGCCGAAGGCGAGCACGGCGACCCGGCGCGGCGCGGGGTGCAGCAGCACGGGGAGGTGGCCCAGCACCTGCATGTAGAGGTAGTCGTCGCCCACCGCGGTCGCGCGGAACGCGTCGGTCAGCAGCGTGCGCTCGCCGCGCACGCCATCGTCGACGACGGTGACGGCGAAGCTCTCGTCCTCGGTGAACGCGAGCGTCTCGAGGGCGGGATCGGCGAGGACCGGCGCGTCGAGCGCGGGCTGGCGCGCGGTCGCGGCGTGGACCGCGCCCAGGGCGCAGAGCATGGCCGCGGGCAGCGCGCCGCGCGGGGTCGCGCGGGCGAGCGCGAGCGCAGCGAGCGCGCCGCAGATGCAGAGCCCGGCGAGGGCGCCGGCGAGCCCGAAGCGCGGCACGAGGAAGAAGTGCACGAGCGGCACGCCGAGCAGCGCGCCCCAGGCCTCGTGCAGGAGCAGCGCGCCGAGCCGCCGCCCGCTCTCGCCCGCGACGACGCGGTGCACGACCGGGACGACGGCTCCGAAGGGCAGGAGCGCCGGGCCGACCAGGAGCAGGGCCTGGGCGAGCTCGCGCAGGGCGGGGACCTCGCGCAGGACCCGGGTCGGGTGCAGCACCCACGCCGAGAGCGCGACGATCGCTTCTGGCGGCATCGCTCCCGGAAGCGCGCCCCCTTCGCGCGGCTTCGCGAGCCACGCGTCCAGCGCCCGCAGGCCCGGCGCCGCGTGCAGCGGCCAGAGCGTCGCGAGGCCGCCGAGCGCGAGCAGCAGCGCCACGCCGCGCGCGTCGCGGAAGACGAGCGGCGGCAGGGCGAGGGCGCCCACGAAGAGCGCGATCAGGGACGCCGCGAGCACCGCGCTCAGCGCGGGCTGCATGTCGCCGAGCCAGAGCACGCCGAGCCGCAGCCCGACCCACTCGAGCCCGAGGGTCCACAGGGTCGCGATGCCGATCACGACCCCCGCGGCCCCGCGGCCGAGGGCGCGCGGCGCGGGCGCGGCCACGCCCGGCGTCCCCGCGACCGCGCCACGCGCGCGGCGCGCCAGGTGCGCCGCCAGGAGCGCGGCGACGAGCGACGCGGCCCCCGCGATCCAGGCGGTCGGTACGCGCCCCACGCGCCCCGCGCACCAGTCGCCGAGGGCGAAGCTGCCCAGGACGCTGCCCGAGAGGTTCGCGCCGAACAGGATCGAAAGGTCGCGCGCGCGCCCGCTGCCCGCGGCGTCGAGGCGCGCGAGCCAGGGGAGGAAGAGTCCCTGAGGAAAGGCGGCGAGCGCGATCGCCAGGCCGCCGAGGACGCTCGCGACCAGGCTCCCCGGCGCGCGGTGGCCGGCCCAGAGCAGCACCTGCGTCGAGACGCCGGCCGCGCCGAGGCACGCGAGACCGAGCGCGACGAAGCGCCGCGGGGGCGCGCCGGCAGAGCGCCCGGCGACCCACGCCCCCACGGCCCAGGTCGCGATCCAGACGGCGAGGCCGATCGCCGCCGAACGCCCGTAGCCGAGCGCGAGGCCCGCGCACGAGAGCAGCACGACCTCGAGCGCGAGGCCGCCGCAGCCGGCGAGCGCCGCGCCGACGAGGACGAGGGCGCGGCCAGGGCCGGGGCGTCGCGGTGCCTGCCCCAATTCTGGTGACCTCGGGTAGGAAGGTGGGACGAAAGGCGGATCAGGAGGCGAGCTCGCCGCTCGTCAGGACCTCGAAGGCCTCCTGCGAGGTCGTCGCCGCCAGGATGCGCTCGCGCACGTCGGCACCCCCGAGCAGGCGCGCGATGTCGGCCAGGGTCCGGATGTGCAGCAGCTTCTGCTGGCGCGGAATGAGCAGCAGCACGACGATGCGCGTGGGCTGCCCGTCGATGCTGTCGAACGCGAGCCCCTCCGGGCGGGTGACGATGCCGATGTCGCCGACGACGGTGTCGAGCCCGTCGACCGCGGCGTGCGGGATCGCGATTCCGTGCTCCATGCCGGTCGACATCGAGCGCTCGCGCGAGAGCACGGCCTGGAGGATGTCGTCCGCCGCCGCCTCCTCGAGCCGGCCGCGGAGGACGAGCGACTCGACGAGCAAGCGGATCGCCTCCCACTTGTCGGACGGATCGAAACCGACGATCAGGTCGTCGGGGGTGAACAGCTCGCGCGGGTGCATCGGGGGTTGAAGGATAACGGCACGCGCAGGTCGGCGGGAAATCGCGCCAGGCCGGGGGGGGTCGCTCGGGCTAGATCTCGGACTCGCCGTCCGAGCGGCGCCGCAGGCCGAACGCGCGGCCGAGGGCGATCGCCGCCAGGCCGACGAAGCCCGAGAAGAGCGCTCCCATCTTGGCCTGGCCCTGGAGGTGGAGGTCGGTCGGGAAGGCCGCGCCGGCGACGAAGAGCGCCACGGTGAGTCCGAGGGCGGCGACGAAGCCGGCCATGACGGCCTCGCGCGGCCCCATGCGGCTCGGCAGCGGGAAGCCGATCCTGGCCCCCACGAGCGCGAAGGCCGTGATGCCGACGGTCTTCCCCACGACGAGGGACCCGAGGATGATCCAGGTCATCGTGCCGATGCCGGCGAGCTCCACGCCGGCGTTGCCCATGGCGAAGAAGAAGAGGCCGAGGTCCACGAAGGTCTTCATCTGGTGCTCGAACAGGTGCAGCGGCGAGTGCTCCGCGTTGGCTCCGAGGTCGACCTCGTCCTCTTCGACGAAAAGGCCCGTGTCGCGCCGCGGTCCCGGCAGGAAGGGCACGATGAAGACGAGCGCGAGCGCGGCGTGCAGGTGGGCCAGCAAGAGGCCGCACCAGGCGAGCGGCCCGGAGATCGCGATGTAGGGGATCCAGCTGCGGACCCTCGCTCGCCGCATCCCGTAGGCGATGGCCATCCCAAGGAGCACGAGCGCCAGCCAGCGCGGGTCCGTCGGGTGCGCGGGATCGCCGTAGAAGACTGCGATGATCGCGAGCCCGATCGCGTCGTCGGCGACCGCCAGGAGGAGCAGGAAGTTGATCGCCGGGTGCCCCTTGCCGAAGACCGCGCGCGCCACGAGCCAGGCGAGCGCGATGTCGGTCGCGGTCGGAATGCCCCAGCCGCGCCGCAGGGCCGCCTGCTGGACGGCGTCCGAGCCGTCGTAGATCCCCATCTGCGTGGCGCCCCAGAGGGCCAGGAAGAACACGCCGACCGGACCGACGACGCCGCCCAGCGTGGCGAAGAGCGGGTTGATCGCCTTGCGCAGCGGGTTGAGGCTGCCGCCCGGGAGGCAGGCCTCGGTGATCTCCTTCGCGGCGACTCCGAAGAAGAACACCATGAACACGTCGTTGATCAGGAAGTTCAGCGTCACCAGGTGGCCGAACACGCTGAACCCGAAGTGGAAGACGTGCTCGCTCTCGCCGCCGTGGGCCACTCCGAACCAGTGCTGGTACCACTCGGGATCCAGGTTGGCGCCGAGCAGGGCGCAGAAGACCCCCGCGATCAGGGGGATGGAGAACTCCTGGAGGAGGTTGAGGATGCCTCGGGCGGACAAGGCGGCTCCTTTGCGCTGGGAGGGGGCCGGAGGGCGCGACAAGATGCCCTGCTTCCCCTCCCCAGGCAAACGCCGGGGCCGACTGCGCGCGGCGCCGTGCCACGCGCGCCGCGCGGCGCGAGAATCGCCCCTCCAGGGGGAAGAAACGCGGCTCCTCGGACGTCTGCGCATGCCGTCCGAGCTCGCCGGGGCCCGCCCGGCGGCGCGATTGACTTGGCCCGAGGGCCGGTCTAGAGTGCCGCCGGCTGCTGCGGCGATGACCGTAACCCCTGACGGGCCAAGAAGATACAAGCCTGCGCCGAACGGAAACGCAATGCTCGCCACCGCCCTCGCGCTCCCCTTGCTCTCCCCCGCCTCCGCGCTCGTCCAAGAGGGGCAGGGGCAGGGCCCCATCGAGCCCATCCAGGTCCAAGGCGACCACTACATCATCACGTTCTCGGAGGGCGCCAGCCCCGACGACACGATGAACCTGGCCGATTTCATCTCGGCCTGCGAGCAGGCGACCGGGCGGAACTTCACGTACATCGACGAGACGCACGAGATGCTGAAGAACGCGAAGATCCGGCTCCTGGGACAGAAGATCGTCCCCAAGGAGGAGTTCTACAGCTTCTTCCAGATCATGATGATCATCAACGACTTCGTCTGCTCGCAGGTCGGTCCGGACCATCTCGCGGTCATCCTCGTCGAGAGCCTCAAGACGCAGGCGCGCGCCACGGTGAAGCTCAAGGCGGTCCACGTCGACCCCGAGGACCTCGACCTGTACGAGGACCAGCCCGCGGTGCTGATCACGACGGTGATCCACATGCCCAACACGGACGTGCGCCAGCTCTCCAACTCGATGCGCACGATGCTGACCGACGCGAACACGCAGCAGATGCTGCCCGCGGGCAACACGAACAGCATGGTGCTGACCGGGTTCGGTAGCAGCGTCGCGGCGATGGCGCGCATGCTGCGGCTCGTCGACGAGGCCTCGAAGACGGACATCGTCCTGCCGGAGTTCGAGGTCATCCCGCTCGAGTACGCGGGCGCGGACGAGATCGCGAGCACGATCGAGGAGCTGCTCGACGCCAGCACGCGCGCGGCCCAGGGTCTGGCCCAGCAGAACCCGGCCGCGGCAGGCGCCACCGGCCAGCTCGTGCGCGGCAGGACCGAGACCAAGATCATGGTCGATCCGCGCACGAACTCGCTGCTCGTGATGGCGATGCCGGACGACATGCCGCGCATCAAGGAGCTCGTCGCGCGCCTCGACGTCGAGGTCATCGAACGCGGCCAGCAGTACCACATCTACAATCTGGAGAACGTCGACGCGCAGGAGCTGTCCGACACGCTCGAGGAGTTCCTCGACACCGCGAGCCGGCTCGATGTCGCGACCCCGGGCCAGCCCGGCCAGCAGCGCCCGGCCGCCGCCACGACCGGCCGGCGCAGCAACGAGTTCGTGGTCGTCCCCGATCCGCAGACCAACTCGCTGCTGATCGCGGCGAGCCACACGCGCTACCAGGAGCTGCTGTCGCTCGTGCAGCGGCTGGACCAGCGGCAGGACCAGGTCCTGATCGAGACGGCCCTCGTGGAGCTCTCGGCGCGCGACTTCCTCGACGTCGGAGTCGAGCTCGGCTTCGCGGACGTACCGGCAACGGACGACTACGGCGGATTCGGCATCACGGACTTCAACCTCTCCTCGCTGCAGGACACCGACGGCGACGGCCTCCTGGACACGCGCATCCCCACTTTTGCGACCGGCATCACCGCCGGCATCCTGGACGGCGACGACTTCTCGCTGCCCTTCCTGATCCGCTTGCTGCAGGAGCGGCGCAACACGAACGTCCTCAACGTGCCCTCGGTCCTCGTCAACAACAACGGGACCGCGATCGTCGAGACGCTCGACGAGCAGCCGACCACGCAGATCACGGCCACCGGCGGCGTCGGCGGCCAGACCCAGGAGAACTTCGCGGAGTACGTCGACGCGGGCATCACGATGCGCATCTCGCCCTCGATCAGCGCGCGCAACTACCTGCGTCTGGGCGTCTACCTGCAGGTATCCAACTTCCTCGGCACCGTGCAGGGCGCGATCCCGCCGCCGCGGATCACGCGCACGCTCGAGACGCAGGTCAACGTTCCCGACGGCGACACGATGGTGATCGGCGGGCTCATCATCGACAACAGCACGGAGACCCGGACCCAGGTCCCGCTGCTCGGGGACATCCCGATCCTGGGGCGGCTCTTCCGGCGCGACTCGAGCACGGAGGACCGCACAGCGCTCTACTTCTTCGTCACGCCGCACATCATGCGCGACCTCAAGTTCGCGGATCTCGCCGAGGTCTCCTATCAGAAGAAGCTGGAGGCCGCGGAGACGATCGGCACGACGCGCATCCGGCAGATCGACCGCGCGTTCGGGCGCCAGCGGGACGTCACCGACCTCTCGGGCTTCGACGTGCCGCTCTACACCAGCCCCGCGCGCGGCGAGGTCGACCCGAGCGAGGTCGGCCTCGACGACCCCGAGCGGCGCAACGAGCTCCTCGAGGGAGCGGAGGAGGAAGAGGAGTAGTCCCCGACCATGGTCAGCATCGGCGAAATGCTCGTGGACGCGGGGCTCTCCCGCGAGAAGCTCGAGGAGGTCCGCAAGGCGTCCGTGAACACGGGCGACTCCATCGACCGCGTCATTCTGGCGAAGGACTACCTGGACGAGACGACCCTGCTGCAGGTCTATGCCAAGCACCTGGGCTTCGAGTTCCGCAAGAGCCTCGATGGAACGCGCGTCCCGTCGGCCTTCGTCGACCGGGTCCCGGTCCACTTCGCGCGCAACTACAACTTGATCGCGCTCGACCTCGCGCCGGACGCGGTGGCGAAGGTGGCGACCTGCAGTCCGCTGCAGACGCACCCGATGGACGACCTCGCGGCGATGCTCGGGTACGAGATCGACCCGGTCCTCGCGCCGCGGCTCGAGATCACGTCCTTGATCGCGCGCGCCTACCGGCACAAGGCGGACGGCGTCGACGAGGCGCTGACGGAGGTCGCCGAGGACGGCGACATCGGCAGCCTGGCCCAGGAGATCGACGAGGCCGAGGACGTCCTCGACGTCTCCAACAAGGCGCCGATCATCAAGCTGGTCAACACGATCCTGTTCCAGGCCTTGAAGCTGCGCGCCTCGGACGTCCACTTCCAGTGCTACCCCGACCGACTGCAGGTGCGCTTCCGGATTGACGGGATCCTGTACGACATGGACCCGATCCCGCGCCGCGTGCAGGACGCGATCATCAGCCGCGTCAAGGTCATGGGGAAGATGGACATCGCCGAGCGCCGGCTGCCGCAGGACGGGCGCGCGACGATCAAGATCGGCGACGGCGAGGTCGACGTGCGCATCAGCTCGGTTCCGACCTCGCACGGCGAGCGCATCGTCATGCGCCTCCTCGACAAGACCGCCAAGCTCTACCACCTGCACGAGATCGGGCTCTCGGAGCGGAACCAGGCCCTGCTGCGCGACTACCTCGACTACAACCACGGGATCATCCTGGTCACCGGCCCCACCGGATCGGGCAAGACGACCACGCTGTACGCCAGCATGGCGGAGATCGACACGACCAAGAAGAACGTGCTGACGATCGAGGACCCGGTCGAGTACGCGCTGAGCGGCATCAGCCAGGTGCAGGTCAACAACAAGAAGGGCCTGACGTTCGCGAGCGGACTGCGCTCGTTCCTGCGCCAGGACCCGGACGTGATGATGGTCGGCGAGATCCGCGACCTGGAGACGGCCGAGGTCGCCATCCGCGCCGCCCTCACCGGGCACCTCGTCTTCTCGACCGTACACACCAACGATGCGCCCTCGACGATCACGCGCCTGGTCGATCAGGGCGTGGAGCCCTATCTGGTGTCCAGCTCGCTCGTCCTGATCATCGCGCAGCGCCTCGTGCGGACGATCTGCCCGCATTGCAAGGTCCCCCAGCCGGTCAACGACGAGTGGAACGCCAAGCTCAAGAAGGTCGGGATGGGACCCGGCGAGGTGGGCGGAACGGTCCTCGTCGGCGAGGGCTGTGACGAGTGCTTCCACTCCGGCTTCTCGGGCCGGACCGCCATTTACGAGTTCCTGCCCGTCGACGAGACGCTGCGCACGCAGATCATGGACGGGGCCAGCGGCACCGAGATGAAGCGCTCGGCCGCTGCGCGCGGCATGATCACGCTGCGCGAGGACGGGCGCGACAAGGTCCGCGGGGGCATCACGACGCCCGACGAGGTCTTGCGGGTGACGCAGCTCGACGTCGACTAGCCGGGACTGGATGCCGATCTACGAGTACAAGGCCTTCGCGGCGGGCGGCGGGATCCAGAGCGGCGTCGTCGACGCCGATACCGAGCGCGACGCGCGCCAGAAGCTGCGCCGCGAGAACCTGCTCGTCAGCAAGCTGAGCGAGGTGCGCGGCACCCGGCTGCGCGGCAAGGCCCTCAAGGGAGCGAAGCCTCCCGGCTTCCTGCGGCGCCTCGCGCAGGCGCGCGCGCGTCAAGCGGGCCCCGGCCCGCGCCAGGTCGAGATCGTCGCGGGCATCACGCGCCAGCTCGCCACCCTGCTCGCCTCCGGCATCGCCCTCGCGGAGGCGCTGCGCGCCTTGATCGAGCAGGCCGAGCAGCGCCGCACGGAGACGATGTTCCGCGAGATCCGCGAGCGCATCCAGCAGGGCTCGAGCCTGGCGGACGCGCTCGCCGAGCACCCGGGGTTCTTCAGCGAGCTCTACGTCAACATGGTCCGCGCCGGCCAGGCGGCCGGAAACCTGGACGTCGTGCTCACGCGCCTGGCCGACTACCTCCAGGCCCAGCGCACGCTGCGCCGCAAGGTGGTCGGCGCCCTGACCTACCCGGTCATGATGATCGCCATCGGCATGATCGTCGTCAGCATCCTGATGGCGTTCGTCGTCCCCAAGATCACGGCGATGCTCGAGGACCAGGGTCAGACGCTGCCCGGCCCGACGCAGACGCTCGTCGCGGTCAGCAACTTCTTCAAGGTCTACTGGTGGGTCCTGCTCCTCGGGATCGCCGCGCTCTCCTTCGTGATCGAGCGCATGTACAAGAGCTCCGAGCGCGGAAGGCTGTTCATCGACCGGGCGCTCCTGCGCATCCCGATCCTCGGCGACCTCTTGCGCAAGGCGTCCGTGGCGCGCTTCACGCGCACGCTCTCGACGCTGCTGCACAGCGGCGTGCCCGTCATCCAGGGCCTCGAGATCACCCAGAGGGTGGTCGGCAACCGCGTCATCGGGGACGCCACGGGGTACATCCGCGAGCGGGTGATCGAGGGCACGGACATCGCCACCCCCCTCAAGGCCACCTCTGCGTTTCCGGCGATGGTAGGCTACATGGTCGCCGTGGGCGAGCAGTCCGGCGAGCTGGAGCAGATGCTCGACCGGGTGGCCGTCGCCTACGACGAGGAAATAGACGCCTCGACCGAGCGTCTGACCACCGTGCTCGAGCCCATCATGATCGTGTTCCTCGCCGTCGTGGTGGGTTACATCGTGTACTCGATCGTCCTACCCATCCTGCAGGTCGGTCAATTCCAATGATCCAGCGCTCCGCAGGCCGCGGCGGGGCCAACGGAACCGCGGCCCCCCACTCGAAGGAGTAAGACTCATGTATACGAGCCAGCAGGTCCGCGCGGCCGGGGCGAGGAGGAGAGGCTTCTCGCTGGCCGAGCTGATGGTCGTGATCGTGATCCTGGGCATGCTCGCCGCCTTCATCGTGCCCAAGGTCATGGACAAGTTCTTCAAGAGCCAGATCGGCATCGCGAAGGCCGAGGTCGTCGTGATCGCCAACGCGGTCCAGGACTACCGCATCAACAACGCGGGTCGCGCGCCGGCCTCCCTCGAAGAGCTGATCCAGCCCGATGAGAACGGCACGCGCTACCTCGACCTCGACACCACCCCCACCGATCCGTGGGGCAACCCGTACGTGTACGTGCCGGACGACGGGAGCGGAGACTTCATGGTCTGGTGCTACGGGAAGGACGGCGTCGAGGGCGGCGAGGGTGACTCGCGCGACTTCAGCCACCGGATGGTGAAGAACAAGGAGATCAAGTAGCCGCATGAGACCCGGGACCGGGCACGCCGCGCGCCGCGTGGGCGGGCACGGGCACGCGGGCGCGCGCGTTCGCGCGCGCCGGGGCTTCACCATCCTCGAGCTCGTGATGGTGGTCATGCTCCTGGGCCTGGTCGCCGCCGGCGTGACGGCCGGCTGGGAGGCGATGGTCCCGCGCGCCCAGTTGAACGGCGAGGTGCGCACGCTCGCCGCCACCTTGCAGAAGGCGCGCTCGGAGGCGATCGGGCGCAAGGCCGAGTTCTGGGTGGAGTACGACCTCGACGAGGATGCCTACCGCGTGCTGACGCCGTTCCGCATCGGCGGCGGGCTGCTCTTCGAGGGCGAGGACGAGGTGAACCGGATCATCCTCGACCGGCACCGGCTGGTCGACGGCGTCGAGATCGCCAGCGTCTACATCGACGGCGTCGAGAGCACCCAGGGCAAGGCCCTGGTGCGCTTCGACCCGCTGGGCGCCGCGTCCGACCACGCCGTCGTGCTCGTGCAGCCCCTGTACGAGAACTTCTACACGATCGAGGTCCTCGCCCTGACGGGGCTGATCCGCTTCCACGAGGGCCTGTTCACGCGCGAGCCGCCGCAGGACGGGGACTTCCGATGAAGACGCTCCGGCAGAAGACGCTCCGGACCACGGCTCGGCGGTCGGCGTGCGCCGGATTCACGCTGGCGGAGGTGGCCGTCACCGTCTTGATCGTCGGGCTCGGCCTGACGATGATCCTGCAGGGCCTGAACGCGTGCAAGATCCGCGCCGCGTACACGCGCAGCGCCAAGCAGGCGCGCGAGCTCGCGCTCGTGACGCTGGGCGAGATCGAGTCCGGGCTCTTCTGGGAGGAGGTCGACGAGGGGATCGACCACCTCGGTCCACAGGTGTTCGAGGACTTCCCCGACTACACGTACGAGATCCTCTTCGGGGACGAGGACCAGTTCTACGACTACGACGCCGACCCGGACGCGCCGTTCGACAACTGGGCCTGGTCCGAGTACCAGCGCCGCGAGTCCGAGGACTACGACGAGGATGAAGAGGAGCAAGAGGCCCAGCCGTACGAGAAGATCCGCGTCAAGGTCACCTTCCCCAAGTTCGGCGACCGCGAGAACGAGATCGTCTTCGAGCGCTGGGTGCCCTGGGCCCAGGTGTACGGCGAGGAGGAGGTGCCCGTCGAGGACGAAGCAGCCACCGGCGAGGCCGGGAGCGAGGACCCGGGCGCGGCCGCGCCCGCCGGCGGGCGCGGGGGGGGCAATGGCTGACCGGCGCTCCATCCGCGGCGGCTTCACCCTCGCCGAGGTGCTCGTGACGCTCGCGATCATGAGCATGCTCCTGGCCTCCATCAGCCAGATGCTCACCGCCGCGCGCAACTCGCGCGACACGATCCAGAACATCCAGGAGACCCATCTCGCGGGGCCGGCGATCCTCGACCTGGTCGAGCGCGACCTGCGCGGGCTCCTGGTCCTCGGCATGGCTCCCGAGCACCAGCTGCGCGTGGAGGACCGCGTCGCGCTGGGCTTCGACGCGGACAGCCTCGACTTCGTCACGACCACCGACGGCCTGCAGTGGCGCTGGGAGGGCGATCGCGCGGTCCGCGCCGACTGGGGCGAGGTCGGCTACCGCCTGCGGCCCAACCCCGAGAACGACGACTTCCTCGAGATCTTCCGGCGCGAGTCGTTCGGCTGCGACAGCAAGGAGGGCGAGCCGTTCGACGAGGGCGGCTACACCTTCCTGCACGACCGCGTGAAGGGCTTCGACATCCTCGTCTACCCCGAGGACGGGCCCGACGCCGAGCCGGTCGACGAGTGGGGCATGGACCCCGGCGACCAGGAGACGCAGGGGCTGCCCGCGCGCCTCGAGATCACCTTGACGATCGAGCTCGCGCCGCGAATCGCGAAGGAGCGGCTGACGGCGATCCCGCTCAACCTGCGCACCGTCGCGTACACGCGCGTCGTGCGCCTCCCGCAGACGCTGCGCGTCGCGCTGCAGGAGGTGCCGCGAGTCGGCATCCCGAGCCCGCCCTCGACGGGGCCGGCGCCGGGCGGCGCGGGCGGCGAGCCAGGTGCCGAGGGCGGCGGCGGGGACGACGCGGGCGGGGACGCCGGCGACGACTCCGGGGCTCCCGGTCGAGGCGCGGGCGACGGACAGTCGGTCCCGCCGGACGGCGGCGAGGGCAACTGACCCGGCCCGGAGACGAGCGCATGACCCAGACCGTCGCGGAATGGTTCGTGCTCCTGTTCCAGCTCTACGCCGCGCTCGGGTTCGTGCTCGCGGTGCCCTTCGTGCTCGCGGGCGTGAACCGCATCGACCCGCTCGCGGCGCGCGGGACCTTGGGGTTCCGTCTCCTGATCCTGCCGGGCGCTGCGGCCTTCTGGCCGCTGCTCGTCTGGCGCTGGATGCGTGCGTGCGGACCGCCGACCGAACGCAGTCCCCACCGGGCAGCGGCCGCGAGGAGAGCGCCGTGATCGCGCCGCTGCGCCGGCGCCACCGACTGCTGACGAGCGCCCTCCTGCCGCTCGCGGCAACGGGCTACGTCCTCGCCCTTCGCGCACGCCCCTCGTTCTCCCCCGTCGCCGACGCCGGCGCGGCCAGCCCTCTCGGTGTCGAGGTCGGCGCACCCGGCGGGGACTTCTCGATGCGCATCTGGGTCCGCGAGGGCGAGGCGCCCGAGCTCCTGCTGACGCCGGCCCGGGACCTCTCGCGGCCGGACGTGCTCGTGTACTGGACGCCGGACGAGGGGTCGTGGGAGACGCCCCCGCCGGAGGCGATCCTGCTCGGGACGCTCGCGGGCGAGGAGCCGCGCCGCTACGCGATCCCTCCGGCGATGGCGGAAGCCCTCGCCGCCGGGCGTCCGGGCGGGCTGCTCCTGTACAGCCTGGGGCACGCCGAGCCAGTTGCCTCCGCCAGTCTCGCCCCACTCGCGCCGGGAATCTCGGAGTCTCTCGGAAAGCGATGAGCCACTCGTACCGCGCCGTCGGCTGGAACCGGCAGAAGAAGGTCTACGACCGGACCCTGGCGCTGGGCGTCGGCCTCTACCTCGCCGTGTTCCTCGGCGTGGGCTTCGGCCTGCACCCCGAGGCCACGGCGGAGACGATGCTCGTCCGCGCCCTGGGGACCGGCGCCTTCCTCCTGCTGCACGTCGTGCTGTGCATCGGCCCCCTGTGCCGGCTGGACCCGCGCTTCCTGCCCTTGCTCTACAACCGCCGGCACATGGGCGTCACGATGTTCCTCCTGGCGCTCCTGCACGGCGGCTTCTCGGTCGTGCAGTTCCATGCCTTCGGCGACGCGCACCCGCTCGTCAGCCTGCTCGCGAGCAACACGCGCTGGGACAGCGTGGCCCAGTTCCCCTTCCAGCCGATCGGTTTCCTGGCGCTCCTGATCCTGTTCCTGATGGCGGCCACCAGCCACGACTTCTGGCTCGCGAACCTGACGGCGCCGGTCTGGAAGACCCTGCACATGCTGGTGTACCTCGCCTACGCGCTGGTCCTCCTGCACGTGGCGCTGGGCATCCTGCAGGCCGAGACGCACCCCGTGTTCGCCGCGCTCGCGGGCGCCGGGGCCGTTCTGGTCTTCGGCCTGCACCTCGTCGCCGGCTGGCGCGAGCGCGCGCTGGACCGGCCGCTCGACCGATCCCTGGAGGGGAGGTCCGATCCCGGGCCCGCCGCGCGCTGGATCGACGCGTGCGCCGTCGACGACATCCCCGAGAAGCGCGCGCGCATCGTCACGCTCGCCGACGACCGCGTCGCGATCTTCCGCTACGACGGCAACGTCTCCGCGCTCTCGAACGCGTGCCAGCACCAGAACGGGCCCCTCGGCGAAGGCCGGATCGTCGACGGCTACGTGACCTGTCCGTGGCACGGATACCAGTACCGGCCCGACTGCGGGGCCTCTCCCGACCCGTTCACCGAGAAGGTCCCGACTTTCCGCACGCGGATCGAGGGCGGCCGGGTGCTCGTCGACCCGCGGCCCGCGCCGCCCGGGACCCCGATCGCGCCGGCGCGCATGCCCGAGGAGCCCGCCCGTGCCTGACCCGCGCCACGAGGCCTTCTACGTGGGCTACCTGGAGCGAGCGCCGGCCCCTCTCAGCGCCTGGGTCCGGCCTCGCGTGGGAGGGCTGCTGCTCGGGGCCGTCCTGCTCGCGACCCTCCTGGCGGCCCTCCAGAGCCCGTTTTCGAGGGCGGTGTTCGAGTTCGGCACGATCCGCTCGTTCGAGGGGCGGGTCGAGCTGGTGCCCTACCCCCATCTGCGCGTCGAGCGGCCCGGTGGCGGCGCCTCCCGCTACCTGCTGGTCGGTTCGGGGAAGCGGGGCGCGGTGGACGAATTGGGACCCTACGAGGGGAAGCGCGTGCGGCTTGACGGTACCCTCGTGTACTGCGAAGACCGCACCCTGATCGAGATCGTGGCGGGATCCGTGGCCCAGGTGGGGTCCGCGGCGGACCCGCGTCGACCCACCCCTACCGGGGAGGAAGCGTGGAGCGCAGACCTCGGGACCCACACTCTCCGGGGTGAGATCGTCGACAGCAAGTGTTTCCTCGGAGTGATGAAACCGGGCCACCTCAAACCGCACCGCGCCTGCGCGACCCGTTGCATCAGCGGCGGGATCCCGCCGGTGCTCCTGGTACGGGACGCGCGCGGACGAGCTTCCTACTATCTCCTCGCCTCCGAGGGCGGAGAGCCGGTCGGATCTCGAGTCCTGGATCTGGTCGCCGAACCCGTCGAAATCACCGGTCGGGTCCTGCGTTATGACGACCTTTCGGTCCTGCGGGCCGACCCGGCCACCTACCGACGCGTGGAATAGCCCCCATCGTGGACATCGTCCCCAAATCCGCGGCGCAACCCTCGGCACCCCTCATGGGATCCGAGCGGATCCCGCCGCTCAACCAGGTCCAGCGCGGCTACCGCGTCCGTTTCGCGCGCAGCCCGGAGGACCTGGACGCCATCTACCGCCTGCGCTTCGAGGTGTTCAACCTCGAGCTCGGTGAGGGCCTCGCGGAGTCCTACTCGACCGGCCGCGACACCGACGCATTCGACATCCAGTGCCAGCACCTCATGGTCATCCACGAGGCGAGCGATCGGATCGTCGGCACCTACCGCCTGCAAGTGGACGAGTCCGCGCGCAACGGTATCGGCTTCTACTCGGCCGCCGAGTTCGAGCTCGCTCAGCTCCCGCCGGCGGTGACGCACAATGCGATCGAGCTCGGACGCGCTTGCGTCGCGCGCGAGCACCGCAGTCGCAACGTGCTCTTCCTCCTGTGGCGTGGCCTCGCGTCCTACGTGCTCTGGAACCGCAAGCGGTTCTTCTTCGGGTGCAGCTCGCTCACCAGTCAGGACAAGGCGCTCGGGCTGCGCACGTACCGCTACCTGGAGCGCCGGGGTCACGTGCACCCCGAGGTCGTCGTCCATCCGACGCCCGATTTCGCGTGCGTCGCCGATCTTCCCTGCGCGGACGAGGAGGACGGGGTCGAGATCCCGACGCTGTTCGGGATCTACCTGCGCTACGGTGCGAAGGTGCTGGGCCCGCCCGCGATCGATCGGCGCTTCGGTACGATCGACTTCTTGACGCTGCTCGACGTGGCGCAGATGGACCCCGGGACCTTCGAGACCTTCGCGCGGTGACCCGGCATGGAATCCACCAGGGCGGCCGTGCGCCTGGCAGCTCTAGCGGTCGCGACCTCGGCGATCTACGGGACGTGGATGCTCACGCGCCCGATCGGCCTCTTCACTCCGCGCTGGGCGCCCTGGAGCCACGGGGCCCTCATGCGCTCCTGGGGCTGGACCGTCACGCGCATCCTGGGGCTGGAGGTCGAGGTCCACGGCGAGCCGCCCGAGCCGCCGTACTTCCTCGTCTGCAACCACCTCTCGTACGTCGACATCGTCGTGCTGAGCGGGCTGCTCGGGTGCTCGTTCCTCGCGAAGGCGGAGGTCGCCGGCTGGCCGGTCATGGGCTTCCTGGTGCGCACGAGCGGAACGCTCTTCGTCGACCGCACCCGGCGCAGGGACCTCTTGCGGGTGATCGAGGAAGTGCGGGGCAGGCTCGATCGCTTCCGCGGCGTCGTCGTGTTCCCCGAGGGCACGAGCACGAAAGGCGCGTCGGTCGAGCCCTTCAATCCATCGATCTTCGAGATACCGATGCGCACCGGCAGGCCGGTCCACTACGCGAGCCTGTGCTACTCCACGCCCGAGGCTTCGCCGCCCGCGCATCTGGCGGTCTGCTGGTGGGGCGAGATGCCGTTCTTCGGCCACCTCTGGCGGCTCTTGACCCTGCCCTCCATCCGCGCGACGGTGGTCTTCGGGTCGCAAGCGATCGAGGCCGCCGACCGCAAGAGCCTCGCCGAGCGAGCGCATCGGGCCGTGGTCGACGCCTTCACTCCCGTCGCTAGCTGCCACGCTCGATGAAGACCCGTCAGATCCTGATCGCCGACTGCCTGCGATTGCTCGACCAGGGCCTCGCGCTCCTGGCGTCCCTGGACGACGCCCTGTACGCGAAGCCGGAGGCGGCGGTGTCCTCGAGCGCCATCGGGAGCCACCTGCGCCACTGCATCGACTTCTACGAGCTCTTCCTCGAAGGTCTCTCCGACGGACGGATCGACTACGACTTGCGCCGTCGCGACGAGCGCGTCGAGCGCAGCACGGGCTACGCCCGCTGGAAGATCGCAGACCTCCAGACGAGCCTGCGCGACCTGCGCGGCCGGGCGCTCCCGCGGCGCCTCGAGGTGAAGCAGGACTCGGCCGGCGCGGACGGACGCGAGCCGTGGGCCGCCTCGTCCGTGGAGCGCGAGCTGCAGACCCTCGGCAGCCACACGGTGCACCACTTCGCCCTGATCGGCGTCATCCTGCGATTGAATGGTCACGAGCCGCCCGAGGGTCTCGGGGTCGCTCCCTCGACGCTGCGTTACTGGAAGGAGACCGGGCTTGTGCACGGTGAGCTGGATTCGGGGCGCTGAGGGCTACCAGCTCTTCTTCAACCGCGACGAGAAGCGCAGCCGGGGACACGAGATCCCGCCCGCCCTCCTGCGCCAGGGCGGCGTCGCGCTCCTGGCGCCGCGCGACGGCGACTTCGGCGGAAGCTGGCTCGCCGTCAACGAGCTCGGGTTCACCGCTGGCCTCTTGAACGGCTATGTCCCGCGCCGCGGCGAGCTCCCGAAGACGACGCGCAGCCGCGGCCTGCTCCTCTTGGACGTGGCGGCCGCGCGGCGCCGCGCAGACGCAGCCCGGCTCCTCGAGCACACGAGCCTCGTCCCGTACGAGCCGTTCCACATGCTGCTCCTCGACTCCGCGGGCGCCTCGGTCTTCACCTGGGACGGCGCCGCCGGAGACGTCGAGCACGATGCCGACGCGCGCTCGCCCCTGTTCTCCTCGGGCTTCGAGCAGGAGCGCGCTCGCGCCGGCCGGCGCGCGATCTTCGAAGACCTGCGCCGCGCGCGCGGCGGGCTGGGCCCCGCGCTGCTCGCCGAGTACCACGCGAGCCACGGTCCCGAGGGACCGGGCCCCTTCACGCCGTGCATGCACCGCGACGACGCCGAGACGCGCAGCCTCTGCGAGGTGCGCGTCGACGCCCGCGAGGTGCGGCTCGTGTACACGCCCGGGCCGCCGTGCCGCACCCGCTCCGCCGGCTCGTGGTCGCTCAGCCGCCGGGGAAACGAGCTCTCGGCGGTCTCGTCTTGAGCGGGCGACGCATCGCCCTGCTGCTCTACTTCGCCCTGCTCGGCGCTTCGCACGTCGCCTGGCGCCTGCGGGAGCATCCGCCCGAGCTCGACGGCGACGAGGAGCTGAGCCAGCTCCCGGTGCCGGAGAGCGAGGGCTCGGCGCGCTCGCAGGTCGTCTACTGGGACCGCCCCGCGGACTCCCCTGCGGCGCCGGTGCTGCTCTTCCTGCACGGGAGCCCCGGCCGCAAGGAGCACTTCGGTCGCCTCGCGGGCGAGCTCGCAGGCCGCTATCGGGTCGTCGCGCTCGACCTGCCCGGGTTCGGCAAGTCCGACTGGTCCCTGCCCGACACGTCGATCCGCACGCACGCACGCTACACGCTCGAGCTCATGGACGAGCTCGGGATCGGCGCGGCCCACGTCGTCGGGTTCAGCCTCGGGGGCGGCGTGGGGCTCGAGATGTGGGACCTCGCCCCGAAACGCGTCGCATCGCTCGTCCTGCTCTCGTCGATCGGCGTCCAGGAGCTCGAGCTGTTCGGGACCTACGAGCTGAACCACGGCCTCCACGGGCTGCAGCTCGGCCTCGTCCAGACCCTGCGCTGGACCTTCCCCCACTTCGGCGCCGACGACGGCCTGCGCAGCGCCCTTGCCTACGCGGCGAACTTCTACGACACCGACCAGCGCCCGCTGCGCGGGGTGCTGGAGCGCTTCGAGCCGCCGCTCCTGATCCTGCATGGGGAGGAGGACTTCCTCGTCCCCGCGGCCGCGGCGCGCGAGCACCACCGGATCGTGCCGCAGTCCGAGCTCGTGATGTACGACGGCAGCCACTTCCTCTTGTGGACCCGCGTGCCGGACGTCGCGCGCCGGATCGCGGACGTCGTGGACGCGACGGAGGCCGGCCGCGCGGTGCGCCGGAGGGACGCGCCGCCCGAGCGCGTCGCGCGCGCGGCGCGACCGTTCGACCCGGCGAGCGTGCCGCGCTTCGCCGGCCCCGCGCTGCTCGTCATCCTCCTCCTGGTCGCCCTCGGCACCCTCGTCTCCGAGGACCTGACGTGCATCGCTGCCGGGCTGCTCGTGTCCCAGGGACGCCTGGGCTTCGTCGCCGCCAGCGGAGCCGCGTTCATGGGCATCTTCCTCGGCGACATGCTGCTCTACCTCGCCGGGCGCACCGTCGGCCGCCCGATCGTCGAGCGCCGGCCCGTCCGCTGGCTGGTCAGCGCCGCGTCCGTCGCCCGCGCCGCACGCTGGTTCGAGCGGCGCGGCCCGCTCGTCGTCGTCCTCTCGCGCTTCATGCCCGGTTTGCGGCTGCCGACGTACGTCGTCGCCGGCATCGTGCGCGCCAACGCCTTCACGTTCTGCCTCTACTTCGTCGTCGCGGGCCTGCTCTGGACTCCGCTGCTCGTCGGGTTCTCCGCCTGGGCGGGCAAGGAGGCCGCGGACGCGATCGAGGGCTTCGACCGCTTCGCGCTGCCGGCCTTCCTCGGCCTGCTCCTCGTGCTCTTCGTCGTCCAGCGCGCCGTCCTGCCGTCGCTGACGCACCGCGGCCGCCGGCTGCTCCTCGGCAGCTTCCGGCGCAAGATCGAGTGGGAGTACTGGCCGCTCTGGGTGCTGTACGCGCCCGTGCTCGTGTACGCCTTCTGGCTGATGCTGCGCCACAGGAGCCTGACCGTGGCGAGCGCGGTGAACCCCGGCATCCCTGCCGGAGGCTTCGTCGGGGAATCGAAGCGGCAGATCCTCGACGCCCTCGATCCGCCGGCCGAGTTCCGCGCCGACTACCTCCTGCTCGCCGCCGAGACGGCGCCGGAGGAGCGCGAGCGCGAGGCGCGCGTCTTCGCCGGGCAGCACGGGCTGCCCGTCGTCCTGAAGCCGGATACGGGCCAGCGCGGGGCGGGCGTGCGGATCCTGCGCGACGAGGGAGCCTTGCGTGCCGCCGCCCGCGACGTCGCCACCGACAGCCTGCTGCAGGAGTACGTCGACGGGCCCGAGTTCGGCGTGTTCTACGTGCGCCATCCGGACGCCGAGCGCGGCCGGATCTTCTCGATCACCGAGAAGCGCCTGCCATCCGTCGTCGGCGACGGCGAGCGCACGCTCGAGCGCCTGATCCTCGACGATCCGCGCGCGGTGTGCATGGCCCGCGCGTACATGGAGGCGAACGCCGAGCGCCTGCTCGACGTCGTCCCGCCGGGTGAGAGCGTGCGGCTCGTGGAGCTCGGCACGCACTGCCGGGGGGCGATCTTCCTCGACGGCCGCCATGTGCACACGCCCGAGCTCGCGGAGGCGTTCGAGCGCATCAGCCGCCGCTTCGAGGGCTTCCACTTCGGGCGCTACGACGTTCGCGCGCGCTCGGTCGCCGACCTCCAGGCGGGTCGCTTCAAGGTGCTCGAGCTCAACGGCCTCACCTCGGAGGCGACGCACATCTACGACCCCCGAATCTCGCTGCGCGAAGCCTGGGCGACGCTCTTCGAGCAGTGGCGCCTCGCGTTCGAGATCGGCGCGGCGAACCGGCGGCGCGGTGCGCGACCCGCCAGCCCGGGGGAGATCCTGCGTGCCCTGTGGAGCTTCCGCCGCGCGGGGTCGCGGGCGCGGCGCGCGCGCGGCTCCCGACACGCCCCGGGTCAGCGAGCCGCGCAGGCCTGAGCCTCTGGTCTGGGTCCGCAAAGGTCGACGGTCGACCGGCGTTCGAGCATCCCAAGCGCATTGCTCGAGCCGCGGCATTATCTCTGTGAGCGCGCGCTGAAGAGGGCCATCCTGCACCGCAAGAACTCGCTCGTCTACAAGACCGAGAGCGGCGCCCGGGCGGTGATCTGTTCATGAGCCTGATCCACACCGCGGATCTCGCCCGGGCGAACGCGTTCGACTACCTCACCGCATTGCTCGGCCACGTCTCGGAGATCGAGCGCGACCCCGAGGCCTGGCTCCCCTGGAACTACTACCGCCTGCCCCCCCCTCAACCCAGCGCCCGGCCGAGCAGCTCGCGGCCCCCCAGGTACGGCCGCAGCACCAGCGGGACGGCGATGCGTCCGTCCGCCAGCTGGTGGTTCTCGAGCAGGGCGATCAGCATGCGCGCGCTGGCGGCGACGGTGTTGTTGAGCGTGTGGCAGAAGTCCACCTTCCCGTCGGCGCCGCGGTAGCGCAGGTTGAGCCGGCGCGCCTGGAAGTCGTGGAAGCGCGAGGCGCTGTGGGTCTCGCCGTAGCCCTCGCGCGAGGGCATCCAGGTCTCGATGTCGAACTTCTGCACCTGCGGCTGGCCCAGGTCGCCGCCGCAGACGTTGACCACGCGATAGGGCAGGTCGAGCGCGCGCACGACCTCCTCGGCGTTCCGCAGGATCGAGTGGTGATGCTCGAGGCTGCGGGCGTCATCGGCCACGTCGATCACGACCTGCTCGACCTTGAGGAACTGATGCACGCGGTAGAGCCCCTTCGTGTCCTTGCCGTAGGTCCCCGCCTCGCGCCGGTAGCAGGACGAGAGCGCGACGAAGCGCAGCGGCAGCGCCTCGCTCGCCAGGATCTCGTCCTGGTGCAGCGCCGTCAGCGGCACCTCGGCCGTCCCGACCAGGCACAGGTCGTCGCGCTCGTCGCAGCGGTACGCCTGGTCCTCGCCGCCGGGGAAGTACCCGGTTCCGACCATCGTCTCGGTGCGCACGAGCGTCGGCACGGACACGGGCGTGAAGCCCTTCTCGACCATCACATCGAGCGCGTAGCGCATGACCGCGCCCTCGAGGAGCGACAGGTCGCCCTTCAGGACGTAGTTGCGCGAGCCGGCGATCCGCGCGCCGCGCTCGATGTCGAGCCAGCCCTGCGCCTCCCCTAGCTCGATGTGCGAGCGCGGCTCGAAATCGAACGACCGCGGCTTCCCCCAATACGAGATCACGACGTTGTCCGAGTCGTCGGCGCCGTCGGGGACCTCGGCGGCCGGCAGGTTCGGTACGAGCAGCATGAGCCCGTGCAGCTCCTGCTTGAGCTCGCCCTGGCGCTCCTCGATCGTCTTCAGCCGCGCCTTGAGCTCCTTCTGCTCCTCGAGGAGCGCGGGCCGCTCCTCGGGCGCCGCCTGCGAGATCTCCTTGCCGGCACGGCGCTGCCGCTGGCGCAGCCCGTCGATCTCCTGGCCCAGCGCGCGCGACTCGGCGTCGAGCGCGAGGATGCGGTCGACGTCACAGGGAATCCGCTTCTTCGCGGCACCCGCCTTGACCGCCTCGGGGTCCTGGCGGATCAGCTTCAAGTCCAGCACGCGGCTACTTCCACTCGGACTCGATCTTGCCGAAGAGCTTGTGCTTCTTCTCCGTGAGCTGGACCTCCACTTCGGCCAGGTCGGCCTTCATCTCGATCGTGAGGTCCAGCGGGAACCAGGTGTTCTTCCAGCTCATCCCGGGCTCGGACATCTCCTCCTGGGACCCGATGAGCTTGGTGGACTCGGGTTTGCTGCCGCGCTTCGAACCCGGCTCGCGGTAGGCCACCTCCGGGCGCGGCACGCAGTTCCACGGCCGCTCGTAGCGCTCGGACGCCATGCCCGTCACGACGACGCTGTCGCCCTCGAGGAGGAGCGTCCGGCCGGCGATCTCGTACTGGAAGGCGAAGCCGAAAGGCGCGCCGAGCTCGACCGGGATCTCCTGGCCCGCGTCGACGTCCCACTTCGGCGTGTTCGTGCCGGGGAGGATCAGCGACTTCACCATCTGCCTCTTCTTGCCGCTGCGCAGCTCGCCGTAGAAGAGCGTGTAGCGGCCCACCGGCACCTCGACGCCGTTCGCTCCGCCGCCGACGAGGTCGAAGTAGGAGTTCGCGTAGTCGTTCTCGCCCTTGACGACGACCCACGAGGGCTTGCCGCCCTTGAACTTCAGCTTGAGGAAGCCCGTCGGCAGCTCGACGGGATGCGCGAGGACGCGGTTGCCGCCGGCCTCGACCTCGAGCTTGTACCACTTCTCGCCGAACTTCTGGTACTCGCTCCACGGGCGCGCCCGCTTCTCGCCGCCGATGGCGATCGAATCCATCTCGGGCTGGAAGTGATCGGCCGTGAGCCCGATGTGGCCGTACAGCTGGACCGGGCTGCCGTACACGCCGTCCATGTTGTCGTCGAAGATCTGGACCGGCGTTCCTTCGATCTGGGTCTTCATGCTGCCCGACGGCACTATGTAGATCGTGCAGAGCTGGTCGACGATCTGGAGGTTCATCTGGATGTTCTGGTAGAGGTCCTGCTCCACGCCGACGACGGCGTGGAAGGACCACGGCCGCTGCTCTTCCCCCTTGCCCAGGGTGACCTCGACGGGCTCCAGGTTTCCTGTCAGCGGGATCTCCACGTCCCCGGTTCCGTCCCCGTCGGTATCGATCATGACCTCGCTGGAACCGATGCGCAGGACCGTCATCTGGTTCTCCTGGCGCAGGAAGCCGACCTGCGACCCCTTCGTCCCGAGGCCCAGCGAGTTCCACATCGGGTAGAGATCGTCCAGGTAGTAGTTGGGTCGCTCGAAGTCGTCGATGTTCTCGACGGCCTCGTACGTGCACGTCGCGGTGATCACCGCGCCCGCCCCCGAAGGACCCGCGGGCGAGGTCGGGGGCCCGTCGCCGTTGCCGGCCTTCGCCTCGCCGTCGTATCCCAGCCCCTTCAGCGTGTCGTAGCGCGGCTTGGTGGTGAGGTACGAGCGGTCCTTGAGCCCGATCTCCTCGCGCAGCAGCATGCACCGCTTGTAGCCCCGGCAGGCGCGGTACAGGTCGGCCTTCGGCCCGCGCAGGGTCTCGTCGAAGCAACTGGCGACGTACAGCCAGCACTGGGAGGCGTAGTACTTGTCGTTGATCGCCTCGAAGCCCTCGGCCAGGCCCTCGAACGTGTTGCCGGCGAGGGCCAGGGCCGGGCCGTCCTTCTCGCTCGCGGCGGTCTCGTAGCTCCGCGCGGTCTTGTCGTAGGTCGGCTTGAGCTTCTCGTTGCGCTCGCGCTTGTCGGTGGGATCGAGGAGCGAGAAGTACTTCTCCATCTCGTCCACGAAGTCGGTCTTGATGCCCTCCCTCCAGGCTCCCCGCAACGCCGCGATCGCCTCGTACAGCTCGTCACTGGGCCGCTCGGCGATCCTCTCGGCGACCTCGAGCACCCACTCGACGGCGTACTCGTCGTTGTCCTTGACGAGCCTGGCCATCTGCTCGTGGGCGCCGATCGCCTGCGCCTGCTTGAAATCCGAGCGGAACTTCGCGCGCTCGTCCGGGACGCGGGCGGAGCGCGCGGGGGGCGCCGGCGCGGCGGCCGCGGGAGCTGCGCGGAGGGCGAGGAGCGGGAGGACGGCGGGAATCGACAGCAGCGTCAGCGCGTGGATCTTCATGGCTCGTTCGGGGGCGGTGTCGGGTCCGGGCCGGGGGTGAGTCTAGCACCGCGACGACCCGGCCGCGTAGGCCGGCCCGCGGCACGCCGGGAGCGCGGAATACGACTGCCCTACCGCCGGTCGGCGGTGCGCTTGAGGAAGTCGCGCTCCCGCTGGCTCAGGGCGCCCAGGCCCTCGCGGTTGATCTTCTCGAGGAGCGCGTCGACGCGCTGGGCGTCGTTCTGGCGCCTCTCCTCGGCGGCGATCGCGCGCCGGATCTCGAGCTTGCGCAGCGGGTCCCACCAGATCCAGCGCTGCCTGACCGCCAGGAAGCCGTAGATGGCGCCGCCGATGTGGGCCTCGAGCGCCACGTGGCCGCTCACTCCCGTGCGCTGGGCGGCCAGAAAGCCCACGAGGTTGATCGCGAAGAGCCCGATCGCGAGCCATTTCAGCTTCACCGGGACGAAGATCAGGATCACCTGCGTGTCGGGGCGCATCGCCGCCGCCGCCACGAGCACGCCGAAGATCGCTCCGGACGCGCCCACCACGAACGCGTTAGAGCCGGTCATCGTCTTCACGAGGAGGAAGAGCGCCGCGCCCGACAGCATGGCGAGCAGGTAGGTCACCAGGAAGCGGTTCGACCCGACCAGACCCTCGACGATCGTCCCGAAGAAGTACAGGAGCAGCGAGTTCCACAGGATGTGGAACAGCTCCTTGTTGTCGTGCAGGAAGCCGTGAGTGAAGAGCTGCCAGAAGGGAACGAAGGGGAAGAGCTCGCGCCACTGCTGCGCGTTCGCGCCGAGCCAGCTCTGCACGACCTCCGCCGACGCCGGGTCCACGTACAAGTAGAGGAAGCCCGCGACCCACACGACCGCATTGATGATCAAGAGCCGCTTGACCATCGGCGTGAGCCCGGGCAGCGCCAGGCGGTATTCCACCCGCGGCCCGCCGCCACCGAACCCTGGGTCGTAGTCGGTCGGTCGCAGCTTGCTCATCGCCCTCCCCGTCCCGTCCCGGCGGCGCTCGCGAGCTCCAGCTCCGGCGCGTGCGCGCGCGCTGCCGCGACGAGCGTGTTCCGGAGCAGCATGGCAATGGTCATCGGCCCGATGCCGCCGGGAACCGGAGTGATGGCGGATGCCCTGCGGCGCGCCGCCTCGAAATCCACGTCCCCGCAGAGCTCGCCGTCCGCCGTGCGGTTGATCCCCACGTCCAGGACGACGGCTCCCGGGCGCACCCAGTCGCCCTGGACGAGCCGCGGGCGGCCCACGGCCGCGACCAGGACGTCCGCCGCGCGGCAGTGTCCGGCGAGGTCGCGCGTGCGGCTGTGGCAGACCGTGACGGTCGCGTCGCGCGCGAGGCACAGGTGGGCGAGCGGCTTGCCGACGAGCATCGAGCGCCCGACGATCACGACGTGCCGTCCCTCGAGCGGGATCGCGTGCCGACCGAGCATCTCGATGCAGCCCGCCGGGGTGCACGGCACGAGGCCAGGTCGGCCCATCACGAGCGCCGCCACGCTCGCCGCGGTCAGGCCGTCGACGTCCTTCGCGGGCGGGATCCGCTCGACGACGAGCCCCGCATCGAGCCCCTCGGGAAGCGGCAGCTGCACCAGGATGCCGTGCACCGAGGCGTCCGCGCCGAGCTCGCGCACGACGCGCTCGAGCTCGACCTGCGACGTGCCCGCGGGGAGCCGCAGCGTGCGCGCCTCGAAGCCGGCCTCGCGCGCCGCCGCGTCCTTGTTGCGCACGTAGATCCGGCTAGCGGGGTCCTCGCCCACGAGGACGACGGCGAGCCCGGGGCGCACCCCGCGCGCCGCCAGCAGCTCGGCGCCGCGCCGTACGTCGGCGCGCACTTCCACCGCCGTGGCTTTGCCGTCGAGGATCCGCGCGCCGTCGTCCATCGCCCCCTACTTGTCGAGCTTGGCCTGACTGTCGTCCGCGTCGCGCGCGCCTTGCATCCCCTCCTGCGCCTGGACGCCGTCGTCGGTGTAGCGGTGCAAGCTCTTCTGGCTGTCTGGCATGTAGCCGAAGACCTGGAAAGTGATGAATATCGAGAGCGCGCCGCCCATCAGGACGGCCATCGCCTTGTCGCCGCGGTAGCCGCCGAGCATCCGCAGGTGGATGTAGACGACGTAGACCAGCCACGAGATGAGCGCCGAGTTCTCCTTCGAGTCCCAGCCCCAGTAGTTGGCCCAGGCCTCCTGGGCCCAGAACGCGCCCATGAAGAGCCCGGCGGTCAGGAACGGCATGCCCACCGCGAAGGCGCGGAAGCTGACGTCATCGAGCTCGCGCTCCATGCTGCTGATCGTCTTCGCCGCCGGCAGCGCCTTCGCGAGGCGCAACCCGAGGAACACGAGCCCCGTCAGCACGAGCACGGGCAGCGTCACGATGTGCGCGAAGGGCACCAGCGAGAGACCCACGAAGACCAGCGGCTGGGTCCGCGCGTGGGTCGAACCCTGCGCCCGGTCGGGCAGGATGCGCGGCACCACGAGCACCGCGAGCAGCACGACCGAGGCCATCCCGACGACGGTGACCCCGAGCCCCAGGTGCCCGCGCAGGCCCGAGAAGAGCAGCCCGGTCGCCAGCGTCGCGGCGGTCAGCATCAGGCCGCCGTACTCGGTGCCGCGGGCGAACGCCGAGCTCCAGAAGCGGGCGCTGAAGTACACCATGCAGATCAGGCCCGCGATCCCCATGGTCGCGTAGCTGAAGATCAGCGCGGAGAGGTGCGGCGGGAACCAGTACGACTGCAGGGCCGGCGGCAGGTCGCGCTGGGCGGTCACCAGCCCGCGCACGTAGTTGTGCGTGAACGCGACGCTGGCGAGGACCAGGAGCAGCAGCGCGTCGTCGAGGATCGCCCAGCCCGGCCCGCGGCGATGCAGCGCCAGGGCATGGTGCAGGACGACGATCGAGACGACGAGCGCCAGCGTGAACATCACCAGCACCTCGGCCATCGACTGGCTGGGGAAGTGGTTCACCTCGACCCAGCGGAAGTAGACCCACGTGCCCAGCGTCCCGAGCGTGCCGTAGGCGAACCCGACCGTGACGCTGTTCCAGCGGTTCGCCGGACCGCCGCCCGCGCGCGCCGCCCGGAAGTGGCTCGCACCCGAGAGCAGCGCGCCGACCACCCCGAGGATGCACAGCAGGTCGGCGATCCAGAGGACCTGGAACGAGGTGGGCAGCTGCAGCCAGTGCGAGAGCTCTTCGAGTTTCATGCCGCCTGCCTCCGTTTGCTTCGCGCCAGCACGATCGGGCGCACGAGGAACGCCAGGACCGTGCCGAGGATGATTGTATACATCCCGGTCAGCACCACCGGGATTCCCGGGTCGAAGACGACGCCGATCCCCGAGTAGGTCGGGAACTTCGGGTTGGCGTCGGTCTGGAAGAAGCGGTATCCCTTGTACTTGAAGTAGTCGTTCACCCGGATCTCGCGGTCGCGCTCCGGGCCGGCGTCGACCTTCGCGAGGCGCCCGCTCGCGTCCTCCTCCCAGACGGAGAGGACGCTGCGCCACTCGAAGGGCATCATCGACGTGTTCTCGAAGAAGAGGATCTCGAACGAGTCGTCCGGGGGGCGCCAGGTGTTCGACAGGGTGAGCCGCTCGGGGTTGGTCGCCAGGCGCACCTCGTGCACCTCCTCGCGCTCGGTCCCGGGCCAGCGCGTCACCTCGAGCAGGAGGCCGCGCGCGTCCCGCGCGTAGAAGTCGACGTCGACCCCCTCGGCCGGCGGCCGCGGCGCGAGGAACTCGATCTCCTGCTCGAAACCGGCGTTCTCGGAGAAGGTCTCGGGGACGATGCGCGTGTCCCCCGGCAGGCCGAGTGGCATGCCGAGCAGCGCCTCCTGCAGCGAGCCGTCCTCGCCGACGAGCCAGGCCTCGCCGGCGTCGCCCCAGTGCAGGAAGTAGCGCGGGGGACCGGGTGCGCTCCAGAAGTCCCACTCGAAGCCGAGCACGAGGTCGGGGAAGCGGTAGCGCTGCTGCAGGCCCGTCGACTCGGAGTCGATGAGCTCGAGCACCTTGCGCTCCTCGCTCTCCTCGCCGTCCGGCGAGACGATGCGGCAGAAGACGGCCGGGTTGCGCGGTAGCTGCTCGGCGAGCGGCGTGCCGGGGTCGACGTGTCCGAGCTCCTTGTCGAAGATGAAGTTGGCGTAGGCGTTCTGGATCTCGATGCGGTAGCCCCCCGGCGCGTCGAAGCTGTCGCCCAGGTGGACGGGACGGCTCAGCGCCTCGGGGTCGCCCCCGGTGGTGAGGCGCATGTGCAGCTTGCCGAGCGGCTCGTCGGCAGGGAACAGCCCGCGCATCAGCTCCGGGTCCTCGTCACCGTGCTCCGCCGCGAGGCGGAACTTCCACGCCGGATCGAAGACGTAGCGCAGGCTCTCGATCTTCGGCAGGCACGGGATGAGCTCGTCGAACCTGTTCTCGTCCGCGCTGTGCCCGGGGTGCGGGGCGTGCTCGGGGTCCTCCGGGAAGCGCCCGCTGCGGCGCAGGTGCACCATCGGGCCGAGCCCCCCTTCCGCGGGGTCGAGCTCGAAGAAGCGGTTGCCCCCGGCCTTCGCCCGCTGGAAGAGCTCGAGCACGCGCAGCCGCAGGCCCGGACGGTCGACGCCGCCGTCCTCGTAGAAGTCCAGGTCGATCGTGCGCCCCGGCCACAGGGTGTACGTGGGCGCCGCCGAGGAGAACCCGGCGTGCGCGAACTCGACCTGGAGCTGCTTCCAGTCCTGGCGTCCGAAGCGCTCGAGCCCCAGATGGAAGGGCATCTCCGCGAGCTTGTCCGTCCTGTAGAACATGTAGAACCGGTTCTGCGGCGGCTTGCGCAGGTCGAGCTCGAGCAGCCCGCGCACCGTGAACCAGTTGCTGATCCCGCCGCCGACGAGCAGCGTCAGCATGCCGAGGTGCGTGACGAAGAAGCCCACGCGCCGGATGCCCAGCCGGCTGCGCCACGGCCCGCGGAACGTGTTGGCGAAGATCCCCACGCCGAGCAGGAGCATCAACGTCGCGAACCAGCTCGACTTGTAGGTCCGGTTGAGGTGCAGCGCCGTCGCGACGTCGAAGAAGCGCCGGAACGAGTCCTCGTTCGCGTCGATCAGCTCGCGGATCTCGGCCGTCTTCGCCTGACCCGTGAAGGCGGCCTCCATCCGCTTGCGCCGGTTCTCCTCCTCCTCGAAGCCGTACTTCTTGCCGAACGCGGCGAGCTTGTCGACCGCGCCGGGCGGCATCTGCGCCTCGGGCATCCCGATGCCGTACAGGTTCCTCAGGTGGTAGAAGAAGTAGCCCTCGGCCCAGAGGAACTGGCGGAACTGGGACTCGTGGTTCTGCGGAGTGACGCGCTGTGCGGGGTCCTCGAAGCCCTCGATCTGGGGCACGAGCACCCCGACCGCCACGGCCGAGAGCGAGAGCGCGACGAGCATCACGCCCGTCTGCATCGCGCGGAAGAAGCGCACGACCGCCGCCCGCGTCAGGAACACCCAACCGGCGGCGAAGAAGAAGAACGCCAGCAGCAGGAAATCGCGGCCGACCCACTCGCCGTCCCACAGGCCGCCTGCGAGCCGTCCGACCGCCTCGCCCACGAGCATCAGCGCGAGGATCACGCCGGCCGATCTCGCGAACCCCCACTTGAAGGGCTGGCGCGGGGGACGGTGCTTCTCGGACGCTGCGATTTCTTCAGACAAGGGATGGGCTCCCGATCACCAGCGCCGTTCGAGGACGAACTCTCCGAAGTGCCGCAGCGAGTTGAGCGTCGGCGAGGGGCTGAGCCCGGCGAGGCGCCGGCGGGCCGAATCGACGAGCTCGTGGGCGCGCACCATCGCGGCCTCCACGCCGGGCCCGAGGTCGCACACCTCGCGCAGCCGCGCCACGCGGTTCTCGAGGCCGGGCAGGGTGAAGACGTCGCGAATCGCCGCACGCCCCTCCTCGCTCGCCGCACGGTACGTGATCAGCACCGGGAGGGTCACCTTGCCGTCCTCGACGTCGTTCCCGACGCTCTTGCCGACCACCTCGGCCTCGCCCACGACGTCGAGGCAGTCGTCGACGATCTGGAACGCGAGGCCCATCTCCCAGCCGAAGAGCGCCATCTCGCGCCCGAGGTCCTCGGGACCCTCGGGGTAGCGCGTGCCGAGCTCGCAGGCAGCCGCGTACAGCGCGGCCGTCTTCGCCCCGGCGATCGACTCGTAGCGCTCGCGCGTCATCTCGAAGTCGTAGCGCGAAGCGGCCTCGTCGATCTCGCCCGTGCAGATCTGCTGCGTCGTCCGCGCCAGGAGCCGGCTGCAGAGCCGCGAGGACAGCCGGGTCGACATCCCGAACGCGCGCGCGTAGAGGAAGTCGCCGAGCAGCACCGCGACCTGGTTGTCCCAGCGCTCGTTCACGCTCGCGACGCGCCGCCGCACCTTCGCGCCGTCGAGCACGTCGTCGTGCACGAGCGTCGCGAGGTGGATCAGCTCGACGATAGCCGCCACCTGGGGATGCTCGTCCCCCAGGCTGCCGGTCGCCTTGGCGACGAGGAAGACGAGCGCGCCGCGCAGCTGCTTGCCGCGGAAGCGCGCGATGTGGTCGGTCATGTCCGACACGGCGGCGGAGTCGGCCGCGAGCTCCTTCGTGAGCAGCGAGCGCATGCGCGCCATCGGCTCCTCGACGGGGGCCAGGAGCTGGGCCAGGCGCGAGTCCGTGCGGCTCATTCCACGGCCCCCCGGCAGCCCGAGACCGGCGCGCGCGCCGCGGCACCCACGCGCTCGAGATCCTCGGGGGTGTTCACGTTCACCGCGGGGTTGGACGCGGCCGAGAGCTCGGACGCGGTCGCGCTCGCGACGTGCACGCGCCCACCGTCCGCGCGCGGATAGTGCCAGAAAGCGACCATGCGGCGCTCGCCGGCCGCGAGCGCGGCCTCGACGGGGCGCAGGCAGGTGCGGCGGTAGACGCCGCACAGCGGCTCGGCGCCGTTCTCCCCCTTGGCGAGGCACACGTCGGCGCCCGTTTCACGCGCGCGCGCGACGAGCGCGCGCAGGAGGTCGGGCTCGACGCGCGGCATGTCGCAGGCGAGCACGACGAGCCACTCGCGCGTCGTGGCGCCGAGGCCCGCCGCGAGCCCCGCCAGCGGGCCGCCGTCCGGCACCGGGTCGAACACCTCGCGGTGGCCGAAGTCGCCGTAGCGCGGCCCCTTGCCCGAGGCGAGCAGCACCTCGTCGGCGACCTCGCGCAAGCTGGCGAGCGGCCAGTGCGCCAGCGGGCGCCCCTCGAAGGCGAGACGCGCCTTGTCGCGCCCCATCCGTCGACTCTCTCCCCCACACAGGAGCAGGCCCGCGACCCCTGCTCGGGCCGTCGCGGCGTCGATCGTCGGGTCGCGCTCGGTTTCCTCCAACATCGCTCGTCGGGCCGATCCCTGGTCGCGGGAGGGGCCGGTCAGCCGACGTTCTTCGTCTCCGACCCGGTCGTCGCGGCGTCCTTCGCGGGGCCCTCGATCTTCTCGCTCTCCTCCCCGCTGTCCTCCTCCTTCAGGCCGCGCTTGAACTGCGTGATGCTGTTGCCCATCGAGCGGGCCAGCTGAGGCAGCTTGCGGCCTCCGAACAGGAGCAGCACGACGAGCAGGATGAGCCACAGCTCTTGGTGGCCAGGAAGGAAGGCCAGGGTCGTCATGGGCGTCTCGTCCGGGGATGGCGCGCGGGCTCGGATCCGCTGCCGGCGGCGTCTGGAGACCTCCCCAGTGAAGGTGCAGACACCCCATCCTAGGTCACGAGGGGCGGCGCGCCACGGCCCGAGAAGGAATTTCGGGGCCGTGCCGCAGGGCCTGCGCGCGGCGGGCGAGGCGCCTCTGGAGCCGCGCGGGGAAGGGCGGTACGGGCCGGTCCGGAGAGGCGAGCGTGCCCGCCGCCTTGTCTCCCACGCGGCCTCCGGGGCCGACGCGGAGCCCCGCGGCGGCGAGGCGCGCCCGCACGCGCAGCGAGACGGTGAAGGTCGAGAGCCAGCTCCCCGGTGCCATCCGGCGCGCGATCTCGGCGAGGAACGGCGCCTCCCACAGCTCCGGCGCCACGCGGGGCGAGAAGCCGTCGAGGAACACCGCATCGAAGACGGCGCTCGCGGGGAGCCGCGGCAAGGTAGCGCGCGCATCCCCGAGTCGCAGCTCGAGGCGTCCTCCCGCCGAGCCGGCCTGCACCCGAAAGGGCGCCGGCAGTCCTGTGCTCAGGGCCTCGTGCAGCGCCGCCCGGACGGGCGCGTGCCAGCGCTCGAGCTCGGAGAGCGGCTCGAGCAGCCCTGGCTCGAGCGCACGCGCGAGCACCGCGCGCTCGAGCTCGAGCGTGGTCACGGCGAGCTCGACGCCCGTCCCCGCGAGGGCCTCGAGGGCGGCGGCGACGTTGAAGCCGAGCCCCGTGCCGACGTCGAGCAGGCGCAGCCGGGCGGGCCGTCGCTCGAGAGCGCGCTCGCGCAGCCGGCACGCGCGCGCGTAGCGCTCGCGCGCCTCGAGCCAGGCGCCCGAGCGCGAGTGGCACGCCTCGCCGTGGCCGGGATGCACGAGCGTGGGCGAGCCGTCGGCCGTGACGATCCGTTCCCAGTCCATCGCGAGCGGGCCCGAGTTGCGGGCGAGGAGCGCCGAGTATAGGCCGCGGCTCACCGGCGGCGGTACGGAACCGGCCTCCGTACCGGCCGCCGGCGCTCAGACCAGGCGCTCGAAACGCGCGGGCAGCGGCGTCCCGAGTGGATCGTTCGCGCCCGGCCGGTACAGCGTCACCGAGTGCCGGAGGTTCGCGCCGCCCTGCGCATCGTTCGGATCGCCGGCGATCGCCTCGATGTCCGCGCGGAACCCGCGGACGATCGTCGCGAAGCCGCGCCGCAAGGCGCCCGGGGACAGATCCCCCATGGCGTTCCCGAGGCGCTCGACGAGTCGGTCGAAGCGCTCTGCCGCCTCGCGCAGCGCGGCGACCTGGCTCGGGTCGAGGTCCCCGGAGTCTATCCGCCGCTCGAGCTCCGCGTGCAGCCGCTCGCGCTCGTTCGCCAGGCGCTGCCCCGGAGTCTCGCCGCGGTCCGCGGCCCCGGCCGCCGGTCCCGGGTCGACCTCGGGCGGCCTGACGTTCGCGCCGTCGATCGTCACCGCGGCGTTCGGGCCGGCGTTCGATACATCGCTCGGCACGAAGTTCGACGCGGCGTTCGACGCGGCGTTCGCGCCATCGGGCGGGGAGTCGACCGCGAGGGCGGTCCGCACCGACCGGCCGAACTGCTCGAGGATCGCGCGGTACCCATGGACGGCGCGCTCGTCGCTGATCCCGTCCTCGGTGAAGTAAGCGGCCTCGAAGCGCTCGAGCGACTCCAGGAACTCCAGCCGCGCGCCGACGACAGCGCCGTACTGGAACATCGAGAGCTCGCCCGACGCGATCAGGCCGTCGAGCCGCTCGAGGGAGCGGTCGCGCAGCGCGTGCAGGCGCTCCTCGGGCGAGAGGCCCGCCGCATCGCCGGCGGGCGCGGGCTCGAGGTCGAGGCGGTCGGTCGGCCGCGCGGCGCCGCCGATGTTCGACCCGGGGCCGCGGCCGGCGTCCAGGTGGCGCAGCTGGCCATTGCGCGCGGGGGCCGCCGAGAGGTTGGCTGAGGGAATCTGCATGGCCCCGTTATCGGCGCGGCGCTGCCCTGCTTGAACGCAAAGCGTTCCCGAGCCGCGCCCTCGCAAGCGCCGCGCCCGACGCGACTTGCGACGCCCGTTCGGGCGCCCGGGAAAACGCTTCGGGCCGCCCGCGAAAGGGCTTCCGCCCCGCCGGCGCGCTGGACGCCGTCAGGGCTTCGAGCGCGCGAGCTCGCGCTCGATCGCCGCTTCGAGCTCGGCGGGCAGGAACCCGAAGGGCCCCTCGCCCCCCTGGTAGGCGATGCGGCCGTCGCGGCCGACGAGGTACATGCGGTCCGGCCAGGCCCCATACGCTTCGTCGACGGCGTCGTCGGTGTCGTCGACGAGCGCCGGGATCGGTTCGAGCGCGAGCTTGCTCATGCAGACCTTCGCGAGCGCCCTGCGCTCGCCGATGTCGATCGGGTCCTCGACGATCGGATGGCCAGCGCCGCCCAGCGGCGAGGCGCTGTCGATCGCGTGCGCCTCGCGGATGTAGACCACGAAGAACTCGACCTCGTCGCGATACTCCTCCCACAGGGCTTTCAGCCGACCGGCCGACTGGCGGAAGGGGGGTCACGTGTAGCTGCCGAAGATCAGCGCGACGGGCCTCGCTCCCCTGAACGACGAGAGCGTGACGGCCTCCCCGCCGCCGGGCGGCTCGAGCTCGAAGTCGGGCGCGACCTCGCCCTCGGCCGCTCGCGAGCCGCGGCCGCCGGCAGCAGGCCGGGCCGAGCCCGCGCCGCGCCGCGAGCCGCCGCCCAGGCCGCCGGTCATCGCGCCGTCGTCGCCGGCCTGCTCCTCGAAGTACGCGAAGACCTCGGGCGTCTGGAGCACGCCGTCGCCATCCTGGTCCACCGCCGACGTGACGAGCTCCACCGGGTCGGCGTCGCGCATCATCATGCTCCACATCCGCGCGCCCAGCCCGTCCTCCGGTGCCGTCTCGCGTTCGAACAGAGCGCCGAGCTCCGCGGCGTCGAGCGCTCCGTCGACGTCCATATCGGCCGCCCGCAGGCTCGCCTCGAGCGTCTCGCCTGTGAGGCGCTCGGGCTCCTCGGCGGACTGGAACGCGCGCAGGAAGGCCATCTCCTGGCCGAAGCCGCGCAGGACCTCGGCGTCCATCCCCGCGCCGCCGCTCTCGAAGTCGGCCGCGGTCAGCACTCCGTCGGCGTCCCGGTCGAAGCGCGCGAAGCGACCGCTCTCGCGGTCGTACTCGTCGATCGCGACCGCGCCGTCGCCGTCCGCGTCGTACTTCGCGACCAGGTACTCGAAGCGCGACTCGATCGTCCCCGCGACGTCCATCGGCGCAGCGACGGCTTCCGCGGCGCGCGAGCGCGCGGCGCCGTCGCCGACCGGCGGAGCCTCGCGCGGGCGCTCCTCGCGAGCGCCCGCGCCCTGGCAGGCGGCCGCGAGGCCGAGCCCGAAGAGCACCGAGGACCGGATCGCGTGCACGGAGCTCATCGGATCGATCTTCATCGTGGGTGCGCGCGGCGCAGGCCGTGCCATTGCACTACGCGACGGCGCTCGGCGCCAGCCACCCCCGCTTCGCGGCGGCAGCGGGTACCGTGACGGCGCGCATGGACCCGATCCGCATCACGCGCCGGCTGGCGCGCGAGGCCGACGCCCTCGCGTTCGCGCCCCCGGTGACCCACGTGTACAACCCCCTCGCGTACGCCCGGGCGACGGCCGAGCAGTACCTGCGGCGCTACGGCCGGCGCGGCATCGAGGTGCTCTTGCTCGGCATGAACCCCGGCCCCTTCGGGATGGTCCAGACGGGCGTGCCCTTCGGCGAGGTCGAGGCCGTGCGCGGCTGGCTCGGCATCGAGGGCGCGGTCGGCCGCCCGGAGCAGGAGCACCCGCGGCGCCCGGTCGAGGGGTTCGAGTGCCCGCGCAGCGAGGTCAGCGGCCGCCGGCTCTGGGGCTGGGCGCGCGCGCGCTTCGAGAGCGCCGACGCGTTCTTCGCGCGCTTCTTCGTGTGGAACTACTGCCCGCTGACCTTCCTCGAGGAGAGCGGGCGCAACCGCACGCCCGACAAGCTGCCCGACGCCGAGCGCGGCCGCCTCTTCGAGGTCTGCGACGCGGCGCTGCGACGCATGGTCGCGCAACTCGAGCCGGCCGTCGTCGTGGGCGTCGGGACCTTCGCCGAGAAACGCGCCCGAGGGGCCCTGGGCGAGGACGGGCCGCGAGTGGGATCGATCCTGCACCCCAGCCCCGCGAGCCCGATCGCCAACCGCGGCTGGGCGCGGCAGGCCGAGGCGCAGCTGCTCCGGCTGGGGATCGCCGTGCCCTGACGGCGGGGCCGCCTACCCCTGGACCTGCACGCCCTTCCAGAAGGCCACGTGGTCGCGGATCTCCTCCGCTTCCGGCTTGGGATCGGGGTAGGTCCAGGCGGCGTCGCGGTTCTCCTCGCCGTCGACGAGGACATGGAAGTAGCTCGCGACCCCCTTCCACCCGCAGGTCGTGTGCGTGTCGCTCGCGGCGAGGTGCTCCGCGCGGACCGACGCGCGCGGGAAGTAGTGGTTGCCCTCGACGACGACGGTCGCCTCGCTCTCGGCGATCAGCGTTCCCTTCCAGAAGGCGCGTGCCATCCTGCTGCCTCCAGCGCTCGTATGACTCGTGTTCGACGCGCGGTCGCAGGGTCGAATGCTACGGCCCGTCGACCTGCTCGGCGACTCCGGACGCGAAAACGGGGTTTGGGCCTTGTCTCCGCGCCGCGCCGGGCGGAGCATCGAGGCACGACGGGGGAGACCCCGGGCCCGCGCCGGCAGGCGGCGCGCGGCGTGCTTTCGAACCCGAAACCGCCCGAAACCGAAGGGAGAGGAACGATGTCGGATCAAACTCGCGAGCTGCTCGACCGGATCGAGGCGCTCGAGAAGTCGAACCGTCGGATGAAGATCGCCGGGGGGTCGGTCCTCGCGACCGGACTCCTGGGCCTCGTCATGAGCGCGAGCGGCTCCCTGCCGTGCAAGTCGCTCTGGGCTGAGCGCTTCATCCTCGCCGACAACGGCGGCAAGAACCGCATGGTCCTCGACGCCTACGCCGTCGCCGAGCCGACCGCCACGCTCTTCGACAAGGAAGGCAAGCAGCTCGAGAAGATGCCGATCGCCCACCTCTTCCGCCAGGCCAAGACCCACGAGGCGGCCGCGGAGAAGAGCGACGGAGACCGCAAGGACGGGCGCATCGACTGAGAGCGTGAGCAAGAATCGACCAGGGGAGGGTGCCGGCGGCGGCGCGCCCCGGGCTCAGCGCTGACGCACGAGATTGGCTGCCTGGAGGCCGAGGGCCTGCATCTGCTTCACGATTCGGTCGAGCTTGCGCAT